>Ga0302325_10017312_pt1 | contig 15240 bp, 13 predicted proteins | sample Palsa_T0_2_FD_201948 | JGI IMG/M metagenome (GOLD analysis project Ga0302325, IMG submission 201948) | Peat permafrost microbial communities from Stordalen Mire near Abisko, Sweden - Palsa_T0_2 | ecosystem: Environmental > Terrestrial > Soil > Palsa > Peat permafrost | place: Sweden: Abisko... | reverse complement strand
CCTGCGCCGGTAAAGATCAAACGCGACGGACAGAACGATAATCAGACCAGTGGCAATACGCTGGATCTCATACGATTGACCTGCGAGCAGTAGAAGGTTGCTGAGAACGCCGAGTAGCAAGACCCCGGCCAGCGTCCGCTGGATGCTGCCCGCCCCGCCCAATATGCTCGTGCCGCCAATGACCACGGCAGCGATGGCGTCCAATTCATAACCCTCCCCGGCGTCGGGCGCGGCCACGCCGAGCCGGGAGGCTAGCACTACTCCCGCCAGCGCGGCGCAGGCTCCGGTGGCTGCGTAGCTTAGCGTAAGAATGTTGCGGGAAGGTAATCCGGAAAAGAAGGCCGCCCGCTCGTTGCTCCCAACTGCGAACAATGCCGCGCCAAAGGTGGCGTGATTGAGTATGAGGTGCGATATCAAGGCGACGCTTAGAAACACGATCACCGGTGCGGGCACGCCCCCCAGGCTGTTGCGTCCCAACACCAGGAACGCCGGATTTCCGTTGTATTGAATAAATCCTGCCGTGAAGAGATTGGCGGAGGCGTACACCAGATACCGGGAGCCCAAGGTTGCGATCAGCGGATTGATTGCAAAGCGGCTCACCAGCACACCGTTCATCAGTCCTGCCCCGGCCCCCAGCGCTACCGGGCAGAGCATCCCGAACCAGACGTTGGTCTTTGCGAGCTGAATTGCCAGGACCCCAGACAGGGCAAGTACGGCGCCGACGGAGAGATCAAAACCTCCGCCGATCATAACTATGGTCATCCCCGAGGCGATGATTCCATTAATCGCAACTTGCCTCAGCAGGTTAAAAAAATTTCCTGAAGTAAAGAAAGCGGGAGTTGTCCAGTAGATAAGAAGGACCGACAGAACACCTATCAGAGATGCGAGGACGTTCAGCTCTCGAGTGTGCCACCTGGGAAACCAGCTTCGAACTTGCATAGTCGGGAAGTAGAGATTGTTAGTGGCGGAAGTTCCCAGCCGTCCAGCGGAAAATTTGATTTACATTCTGAAAACTTTATCCTAGGATGCCTCCCACAGTCTATGATGAGCCGGTAAGTGAGTATCGCTTCTTCGTCACTTGAATTCAATCTTCTTCTTGCCAATCGGCGCGCGGGTAGTTTTCAGAAGGCCAAACGGTTGGAGCCTTGTCAGGCGAGCGAATCTAGGATGAATCGTTTGCCAACATTGCTCATGAAGAGGTTTGCAAGTTGCCGCCAGCGGCTATTCACAAAGCGTGTGGGATAGAGTATTTGGCTTGCAGCACCCTCGCCGCTTCTTGAAGCGTTTGAACCTGGAGTTGTCCGGCGGAGGAATATTAGAAATGAACGCCTATCAAATGCTGATCGGGGGGGAGTGGAAATCCAACGGCCAGACCATGCCGGTCGTGAGTCCAGCCAATGAGGAAGTCATTGCCACCGTCCCAGTCGCTTCACCCGACGATGTGCAGTGGGCGCTCGATTCGGCGTTCAAGGCACAAAAAGAATGGGGAAGGCGTTCGGGCGTGGAGCGCGGAGCTGTCCTGCGGCGCTTGGCAGAGCTGGTGGAGCGCGACAAGGATCGCCTGGCTCGGCTGCTTTCTCAGGAGCAAGGCAAACCGCTGGCTGAAGCAGTTGGGGAGATTGCTTTTGGCAAAAGCTGGCTCCCCTATTACGCCGAGTTTGATCGTCGAATCGAAGGCGACATTCTTCCCTCGGAGAATCGGAATGAACAGATCTGGATTGTGCCAGCGCCGGTGGGAGTGGTTGTGGGAATCATCCCCTGGAACTTCCCTTCTGCCGTGGCCATCCGCAAGATTGCGCCCGCGCTGATTGCCGGCAACAGCATCATCCTCAAGCCGCACGAAGATACGCCGCTTTCCGCCCTGGAATTGGCCAAATTGGCAGAAGAGGCGGGAGTGCCTCCGGGCGTGCTCAACGTCATCACCGGCCCGGGAGAAACAGTCGGCGAGGCTTTAGTCAAGAGTCCCATTCCGCGGCTCATCAGCTTCACGGGAAGCATCCCTACGGGAAAGCGGATCATGCGGAATGCCGCCGACCACGTGACGATGGTTTCTCTCGAAATGGGGGGCAAGGCGCCTTTCATCGTGATGGAAGACTGCGACTTGGATGCTGCAGTCAAGGCGGCTGTGTTTTCGCGCTTCCTCAATTGTGGCCAAGTTTGCATCTGCAACGAGCGCACCTACGTGCACAAAGCCGTGGCCGAGCCCTTCCTGGAGAAATTCGTAGCTCAGGTACAGCGCCTGAAAGTGGGGGATCCGCTGGAGCCTGGCGTCCAACTCGGCCCAAAGGTCAACCGGGAAGAATTGGAAAAGGTGGAACGCTACGTGAACCAGGCCTTAGGCGACGGTGCCACGGCGCTGACCGGCGGCCAACGTCTTTCCGGCGGCTCGTTTGATCGCGGATATTGGTTTGAACCCACCGTTCTGGTCGGGGTTCGCCAAGACATGACGATTATGCGGGAGGAGATCTTTGGCCCGGTGATCCCGGTGATGGAGTTCTCAAGTTTTGACGAAGGACTGCGGCTGGCCAATGATTCCCGCTTTGGATTGGCAGCATACCTTTTCACCAATGACATGAATCGCATCATGCGGGCGGTGCGAGACCTGGAATGTGGCGAGCTCTATGTCAACCGCGGGCCGGGCGAATCCATCCACGGTTTTCACAGCGGCTGGAAGGAGAGTGGCATCGGTGGCGACGACGGAAAGTACGGCCTCGACCACTACCTGCAGAAAAAGACGGTTTATTTGAGATACGAGGCTTAGATTCGGAAAATGAAGCACGACCGGCGAAGGGCTGGCCAGCGATGAGTGATGTGGCTTCCAACTTCCGTTTTGCGATGCTGGCAGACGATGTGACTGGCGGGTGCGATGACACCAAGGCCGGGGATTTCGCGAACCCTGAGGCTCTTTGCGAAGCAGTGAGTTTTCTTGCGGCCCAACCCCGATCGAGGGGAGAATCGACAGGAGAATCATCGTGACTTCTGAAATTCTTAGCGCTGCGCAGCTGGCCAAGCTGCAGAAGACCGACTCCCCCACGATCGCCAACGTAATCGAACTGTTTGACGTTCGCTCCTATGTGGCGGGCTACACTAACCTCACCCTCAAGGCCATTTATCCGAAGCTGCCCCCTGCGGTGGGCTACGCCGTAACAGCCACCTTTCGCGCGGCTTACCCTGCTGAGTCGGGCGATTCCTACGGAGGCATGCCGCAGTTGATTGCCGACGCGATGGCGACACCGGCCCCGAGAATCGTCGTTTTTCAAGACCTGGACGACCCTCCGCGGGCTGCAACCTACGGTGAAATCATGGTCACGACGTTTCAGAAGTTCGGATTCTCGGGCTTGGTTACGAGCGGAGCCGCGCGAGACATTGAGCAGGTGGATCGCTTGCAGTTCCCCTGCTGGGCTTCCTCGGTGATTGTGTCGCATGGCTACTGCCGTTTTCCGGACGTGAATGTGGACGTGTCGGTGGGTGGTCTGCAAGTGAAGCCGGGCGATCTGCTGCATGCCGATGCCAATGGGGTCGTGCATATTCCTCATCCGATTGCAGCGGCAGTGGCGGAGCTGTGCGAGCCATACATTCAGGCAGAAGAGATCATTCTCGAGTACCTGCGAAGTTCCCAACCAACCGCGGCGGGATATGGCGAGGTCGTACTCAAAGCCAAACACCGAATGACGGAACTGAAAGAACTCGCTCGTTCGCTGCTGAAAGCAAAGTCATGACGGCGACCGTCCAACCCACGATCGCAATCAGTATGGGCGATCCGGCCGGGATTGGCCCCGAGATCATCGTCAAGGCTCTGGCCGATCACGCTCTGCTGCCCATGGCGCGTTGGGTGATTGTCGGTGACGCGGACGTTTGGCGAGAGACCCTAGCCGCGCTGGCGATCCATGTTCCCGCCGTCGTGGTTCAGCGATTGCAGGATGCGGAAGCCCGCTCCTCGACTGTGCTTCTCGATCGGCAACAGTTGCAAGGCGTGCCCCGTTGTGCCGGGAAGTTGAGCGCGTCGTGCGGTCGGGCGGCGTTGGAATACGTTCGGACAGCCACGCTGCTGGTTCTGCATAGCGAGGCGAATGCAATGGTGACCGCTGCATTAAACAAGGAGGCCGTGGTTCTGGCCGGAGTGCATTTCACAGGGCACACGGAGTACATCGCGGAATTGTGTGGAACAGCCAATTCGCGCATGTTGCTGATCAATGACCGGCTGCGCGTTGTGCATGTGACCACTCACTGCTCCCTGCGTCACGCCTGTGAGCCGACCGTTGAGCGTATCCTTCTTACCATTGAACTAGGACACGAGAGCCTTCAACTCCTGGGGTTCCAGTCGCCGCGAATTGCCGTGTGCGGGCTCAATCCCCATGCCGGAGAGAACGGTCCTGTTCGGCAACGAAGATGCGGCTTTAATTCTCCCGGCGGTTCAGGCGGCCCAGGCTGCTGGCATCAACTGCCATGGCCCCTTTCCCGCAGACACGCTTTTTGCCAAAGCGGTTCGCGGAGAATTTGATCTCGTGGTCACCATGTACCATGATCAGGGCCACATTCCGATGAAGCTGATGGATTTCGAGAATACCGTTAACGTTTCCCTGGGTCTCCCGATTATCCGCACGTCCGTCGATCACGGCACGGCCTTCGATATCGCCGGACATAATTGCGCCGATGCCACAAACATGAAGGCCGCCATGAGGCTGGCCGTATCCATGGCGCAGCGGAGAATCCAGGATCGTTCAGGCCAGGGATATCTCTGAAGTCGAACCGGACCATTCCCGCTATTGCTACGGAGATCGACGGATGCCTACTTTTCACGCGGAGCTAGTGAAACAGATCGGCAGTCAGATTTTTGCCGCGGCCGGCGCCACCGGTCACGAAGCCCGGATTGTTTCCGATTCATTGGTCGAAGCTAACCTGGCCGGGCACGACTCGCATGGGATTCTGCGGATTCCGGAGTATGTCGGCTGGATGGAGCAGAAGCTGGTGACCATGGGCGCTCATATCAGGATTGTCCAGGAGGCGGACTCATTCGCCGTGGTGGACGGCGGCTGGGGTTTCGGCCAGGTGGTCGGTCGTGAGGCCATGGAGTTGGCGATCAGAAAAGCGGAGCAAGTCGGCATCGGGATAGTTTCAGCCCGCCAATGTTGCCACATTGGCAGGGTAGGAGATTACCCGATGATGGCGGCAGCCAGAGGCATGGTGGCCGTGATGTTTGTGAACACTCATGGTGCCGGGAAGCTGGTGGCGCCTTGGGGCGGGAAGGATCGACGCCTCTCAGCAAATCCGATCTCAGTCGCCATCCCGCGCAAGAGTGGAACTCCGATCGTTGTCGACATTTCCACCAGCGCTATCGCCGAGGGCAAAGTGCGAGACATGCTGAACCGCAAAGTTCCCGTCCCGCCAGGCAGTATCGTGGACGCAGACGGCTATCCGACCACGGAGGCAACCAAGTTTTACGGACCGCCAGCCGGAGCGCTCTTACCCTTTGGAAGGCACAAGGGTTTCGCGTTGGGGCTGGTGACCGACATTCTCGCGGGGGCTCTCTCGGGAGCCGGATGCAGCCGCAAAGATGCGGACAGAGTTGGCAATGCCTTTCTCGTCTTCGTCATCGATATCGGTCGTCTCAGGGGCGAAGAGCCCTTCTACGCCGACGTTGAACAGCTGGTCGAGTACGTCAAGAGCAGCGCCTTAGCCCCCGGCTCCACGGAAATTCTCGTCCCCGGCGAGCCCGAAGCTTTGGAAAAGGAGCGCCGCCAGCGGAACGGCATTCCCGTGGATCAGGAAACATGGCGCCAGATTACGGAAGTCGGCCGGAAGTATGGAGTCAGTGTGCCGCAATGATGCAGGCTCGGCAGCAGCAGGCCCAGGTTCAGCAAGCCCTGGTTCTTGAGGACATCCAGAAGTTCGCGATCCGGGAGCTACCTATTCCAACTCCAACAGACCGGGAAGTTCTGATCCAGGTCGGTGCGGTTGGAATTTGCGGCACGGATCTGCATATTTTCCACGGGCTAGCGAACTACTGCCGGGATTCGCGCGGCCTTCCGATCCCTTTGTCCTCAATGCCGCAGGTGCTGGGTCATGAGTTCTGCGGATGGGTCGCGGCGGTGGGAAACTCCGTGCGACGGTGCAAGGTTGGAGACCTTGTGGCTGTGGACCAGTTTCTTTCCTGCGCTTCCCTGAACCGTTTGGCGCTCTGCGAGTACTGCGAATCGGGCGACACTCATCAATGCGAGTTCGGCCAGGAACTGGGCATAACCGGCCTGCCCGGGGCCTTCAGCCAGTTCGTGGCGGTTCCGGAGACAAATGTTCTGGTTCTGCCACCACAGTTTGATGTTGCCAGAGGTACGCTGATCGAACCGCTGGGCTGCGTGATTCATGCCTGTAACCGGCTGGAGAAAGCTGGGACGCGGTACTCATTTAACGGGCGCCACCGCGTTCGCCGGATGCTGATCCTGGGTCTCGGGCCTAGCGGCCTACTGTTCATTCAGTACCTGCGCAATGTAATGGGGTTCGACGGCGATCTTTTCGCAGCCGACTGGCAGGAAACCAAGCTCGACTTGGCGACGCAGTTCGGCGCTTCTACCGTGAATGTCCGAAACCAGGACTTGATCTCTGAGATTCAGCTCAGGACCGGGGGTAAGAAGCTTCATTGCGTCATCGAGGCCACTGGCAGCGGCTCGGTTTTCGATGACATGCCGGCTCTGCTGCGCCGGCAGGCCACGGTTCTGCTTTACGGAGCAGGACACTCCGGCCGCGACATTGGCTGCCTGACCCCCTTCCAGGCGGCAGAAATTCATCTGGTTACCTCCGGCGGTGCCTCGGGAGGGTTTGGTTCCGACGGAAATCCATCCACCTACCGGGCGGCCGTGCAAGCCCTAGTCGACGGAAGAATCGAAGTGAGCCCGCTAATCAGTCACCGCTATCAGCAGTTCGTGGAACTGGAGCAAGCATTCACACAGGATTTCCGCCGGGCGGAGTACATCAAGGGGATCTTCACCCATCCGAACAGGCAGGATCATGTTGGCCGACGGGACCAGCCCACGAGATCCAGACAGCTCGGGAAGTATTTCAGCTGAGGGTGTCACAGCGCAAGAGCGCCCGCCCCACCCGGGGGGATCAGTTGCAAAACAAGATGCTGCGGATAAGAAAACTGAATTGACGGGTTTGGGCAACTGTCGGTAAGAGCGAAGCGAGTAGAATCAGTAGCTCGGCCATGACCAACCTCCTTTACAGCAGTGCTCACTATATTCCCGAGCGCCAATCGAGCCCCCCTCCACCCTCGCGTCTTGAGCCCGCGATCGCCAGGGAGCGCGTGCTGGACAGATGTGCATGGCTGACTAGGTAGCCAATAATATCCGCGGAATACGGCCGAGATTCCGGATCATCCGTGGGCAAGAATCCGACTTTGCAGAGCCGGTCTTTCTCATCTTCCCGGTACGGCTCGAAATCGTGTTTGCGCTTGGTCCCCAAGGTCGTCAGGCTCCTTGATTAAGAACTCGCGGTACACTGGTGCGCCCGGCGAGAAAACCCGCTGCGGCCACTTGCGCTCTTCCGAGAGTTTCTTGCCATCACATATTTCTCGTCAGGCCGTTTGGGCAGGGAGCCTGGTCAAGCGCAAATGATTTAGTACCTATATACATAAATCTTTGCTGTTTCTGGCAAAACATTTTTCATGGGTGGTGATTCGACCAATGTTTATGCTGGTTCGGAGGCAGTTTTTAAAACGTCCAACTTCCTGTTTTTGGTTCCGGCTCCGCCGGGTTAGGGTGTGGCTGCCGACCTCGAACTGCCGATCGGTTTCTCTGCCGCTACTTTCTTAATGACTATCCCAGGAACCCATTTGTTTGGGACATAAGTACCTACCTACGCCAATACTTGCCCCGCATACGTTCAACTTAGGCACTGCCCTCTGGAATGTAACTTCGCCGGCGCTTATAAGGTACGTTACGACATTCAGGGCGCGCGTGCTTGGGCAGCGCAGTTCACTTGTGCGCTCGAGGACGTCTCTCGCGAGGGTGGAATAGCCCACCTCTGTTTTCGAGGTCCATAAATGTTAAATGTGACATCATGGCTATTTGCGCCCAGGCTACAATTATGTGCACGTACGGCGCTTACCTCTGGCAGGAAACTGGGTCCTTGCGAAATCCATCGCCGCTGGGCGCGGGCGGGACGGGCGAGGTGTATCGCGCACGCGACACCGAGCTCGGTCGCGACGTTGCGATCAAGGTATTGGTGAGCTTTTCGCGAGCGAGGGCGACGACCTCGCGGCCCACATCACTACGGGTCGAGCGCTTAACCCGCATGTGCGAAAAGATTTATTCAAGAGTGCCACGATGAAAAGGATGACAAGGCGAGGGTTGATAAGGGTTCTAGCAGTTGCTGGGGCTGGACCTCTGGTTTATCGGCCTTCACGGCTATTCGGCCTCGAGAGTGAGAGCGGCTGGGTGAAGTATTCCGGAAATCCGGTCCTCGGCGGACAGTATGGAACGTGCTTCGATATCAGCGTCCTGGTTGAAGGCAGCAAGTACAAAATGTGGGTCTCCTGGCGTCCCAAGAAGAGCGTCGCAATCACCAACAGTAGCGACGGAATCCACTAGGAGCGCGCCGGAAATCGTCCTCCCTCCCGCGCCTGAAACCGGATGGGAAGACGACATCAATCGCCCTGTGGTCGTGCATCACGGCGATGAACATCACATGTGGTACACCGGCCAGGCGAAGGATCATTCGAAGATCGGCTACGCCAAGAGCACTGATGGTGTTCATTGGATTAGACAATCCGCAAAGCCTGTACTGGAATCGTCACTGCCCTGGGAAGGGGTTGCCGTGATGTGCCCGGACGTTCTGTGGGACCAGAACGAACGCAAATGGAAGATGTGGTATTCCGCCGGCACGCAGTATGAGCCTAACGCCATCGGTTACGCCACAAGCACGGACGGTCTGATATGGGAGAAATATGCGTCCAATCCTGTGCTGGCTCCCGACCCGAACAATCACTGGGAAAGCAATCGTGTAGCGGCTTGCCAGGTCGTTCATTGGAAGGGATGGTATTACGCTTTCTATATAGGATTTCGCGACATCGACCATGCTCAGATCGGCATGGCGCGATCGAAGAATGGCATTACGGACTGGATCAAGCATGCTGAGAATCCCATCGTGCGTCCAACACCGGACGGCTGGGATGCGGATGCATGCTACAAGCCGTTCGTGGTCTATTCCCACGGCCGCTGGATGCTCTGGTACAACGGACGGCGCAAACATCTGGAACAGATTGGGCTGGTGACCCGATCCGGTGAAAGCCTGGGATTCGTGGCAAAATGAAAAACCTCCGCGGTCCATGGAGGAGTCGATGGGCGCGGGTGGTCCTTGTGGTTACATTGCTGCCGCAGCCTGGCTGGTTTTTGCCGGCCCGGCAGGCGCCGCCCTCGCCACTGCTCCAACCGGATAGTTTTCGCCATTACTTTGCGGAATTTGAGCGCGACGAGAACGAGGTGCTGGGCGATGCACCGCCCCTGCCCTGGGATTGGTTTAAGCAGAACATTCCTTTGCTCGATGTTCCCGACAAAGAACTGGAAGAAACGTACTACTTCCGCTGGTATGCCTTCCAGAAGCACATCGTGCGAACTTCGAACGGGTTCGTGATCACCGAATTCCTTGACAACGTTCCCTGGGCGGGCAAGTTCAACACCATCGACGCCGCGGCGGGGCATCAGTTGCGAGAGGCCCGCTGGTTGCGCGATTTTCGTTATGTGCACGACTATGCAGAATTCTGGTTTGGCCCTGACGGTGAACCACGAAGATACAGCTTCTGGGCTGCCGACTCGGTGTATCAGATATTTCTTGCTACCGGAGACAAGCAGCTGGCGGTCGGCCTGCTTCCTTCTCTCGAAAAGAACTACCAGGCGTGGGAGGCGACACACCAGGACACAAATGGCCTATATTGGCAGATCGATGATCGTGATGGCATGGAATTCAGTATCGGGGGATCCGGATACCGGCCGACTATAAACAGTTACATGTACGGGGATGCCGAAGCGATCTCTCACATCGCAGAAATGGCCGGTCAAGAAAAATTGTCCGCTGACTATTATGCCAAGGCAGATCGTCTGCGAAAATTGATTAGCCTCCGGCTGTGGAATACCCACGATGAATTCTATGAAACGGTTCAGAGAAACGCAGCGAATGGTTGGTCAGGCACGCGCGAATTGATCGGTTATATTCCCTGGTACTTCGATATACCTTCACCGCATTTCGACCTGGCGTGGAAGTTTCTATTCGATCCGAAGGGATTTGCGGGTAAGTACGGACCTACGACTGCCGAACGTGGGAGCCCAAGGTTCAATTTCACCGCCCCCCATGAGTGTCTCTGGAATGGACCTTCCTGGCCGTTTGCTACCACACAGACTTTGGTAGCGTTGGCCAATCTTCTGAACGGCCCCCCACAGTCAGTCATTGGACCGAGGGAATACCGGGACGTACTGGCCGATTACGTTCGCGCTCAGCATCTCCAGATCGCGAATGGCAAGATCATCCCGTGGATCGACGAAGACCTTGATCCTGATACAGGTCAGTGGATCGCACGCACGATACTTGAAGAGAAAAAACAACCGCCGGCGAATCGCGGGCGTTACTACAATCATTCCGGCTTCGCCGATCTGATCATTACGGGATTGGTCGGGGTACGCCCTGCTACCGGGAATTCACTTACGATTCACCCGCTTGTGACGAATCAGTGGCAATGGTTTGCCCTCGATGACCTGCCTTATCACGGTCATTTGTTGACCGTGTTCTATGACAAGACGGGGAGCAAATACCACCGCGGAGCTGGACTTCGCGTGCTCTGCGATGGGGCAATGATCGGATCGGAACCAACACTCGCCCCAATTACAGTGAGGTTGCCCACCAAGAAAGGTAATTTCATCCCCAGCGGCATTGCTGTTCACGTGGGTGCCATGGCTGGTGCAGTTGGGTTTCGGTTGATTGGGTTTGGTACCACTGTTCGTTGCCGAAGGAGGCTGCGATTGTGAGGTAGAGGGAGCCGGGGCGGCGAACGGTTCGGATAGCAAAGCCGTAAGCCGCAGATTTGGCCGTCAGCTTCTTTCCAAAACGATTCCACGATCAAGGGTGTAATCGTTTACAATCGCGACGCCCATCGGGTGGACAAATCGGAAGGGATCAATCTCGATGAACATGCAACTGGAAAAAGCGATTCTGTGGATGGTACCGGCGTTGTTGCTGGCGGGCAATTGCCTCGGGCAATCGAGCTATGATGTGCGCTCGCCGGACAACCGCATCGAACTGCGCGTCCGCACTGCCCAGCAAATTCGCTACGACGTGGTGCTCAATGGCGCCGAGGTGCTGCGCGACTGCCCACTTTCTCTCGACATCGATCACAAACCACTGGGGCTCGCGCCCAAGGTGCTCGCTGCCCACAAGCGAAGGTCCCATCAGGTGCTCGAACCGGTTGTGCATCAGAAATCCGCGACCATCCAGGAGAACTACAACGAGCTGCGGCTCGAAATGGATGGCGGTTATGCCGTGGTATTTCGCGCTTACAACGAAGGCACCGCTTACCGTTTCGAAACTTCTCTCCCGCAGGCACAAGTAAAGGTTTACGGCGAAGAAGTGCATTTCAATTTCCCCGGAGTGAATACTCTCGTCTACTATCCGCAGGAAGATAGCTTCTACTCGCATAATGAACGGCGCTATGTTCCGCAGCGCACCAGCGAAATCCTGCCGGAATTTCTTGCCAGCCTGCCGGCGGTGGCGGAAGCCGCTGAAGGCGCGAAGCTGGCCCTCGCGGAATCAGACGTCGAGGATTATCCCGGAATGTGGCTGCGCGGCACGGGCGGACCCGGGCTGGTTGCGGCGTTCCCTCCCTATCCGCTAAAAGAAGTGCAAACCAGCGACCGCGATTTCCGGGTCGCCGAAGCCGCCGATTATATTGCGGTTACATCCGGTACGCGCACCTACCCGTGGCGGCTCGTGGGCATCGCCCAACACGACGGCGATCTGCTCACCAATCCGTTGGTGTGGTTGCTCGAAAAACCTTCGCAACTCGAGGATACCTCGTGGATTAAGCCCGGCATGTCTACCTGGGACTGGTGGGGCGGCTGGAATCTCTACGGCGTGGACTTCAAGGCCGGAGTCAACACCGCGACCTACAAGTATTATGTCGACTTCGCCGCCAAATACGGCATTCCCTACATCCTTCTGGACGAGGGCTGGTACAAGCTGGGAAATGCTCTCGAAGTAGCTCCCGATCTAAACATGGAAGAACTGGCCGCATACGCGAAGCAAAAGAATGTGGGCATCCTGCTTTGGGTTTCGTGGAAGACGCTCGACGATCAACTGATCCCCGCGCTCGATCTATACACAACCTGGGGCGTCAAGGGCATCAAGGTCGATTTCATGCAGCGCAGCGACCAACTCATGATCAACTTCTTTTACAAGGTTGCTCGCGAGACGGCCAAACGGAAGATGCTCCTTGATTTTCACGGCGACCAGAAACCGGCGTCCATGACGCGCACCTGGCCCAACCTGATCGGTACGGAAGGCGTTCGCGGCATGGAGTGGAGCAAATGGAGCTGGGAGTCCGAACCCAAACACAACATGACGCTGCCCTTTACCAGAATGTTTCTCGGCCCCATGGACTTCACGCCGGGCGCGATGCGCAACGCTACGCGCGCCACGTTTGCTCCGATCGGGACCGAGCCCATGGCAATGGGCACGCGCTCGAACCAACTGGCGATGTACGTGGTCTTCGACAGCCCGCTGGGGATGCTCTCCGATACCCCGTCCAATTACCTGCGCGAACCAGACGCCCTGGAGTTTTTGGCGGCCGTTCCTACCACTTGGGATGAGACCAGGGTTCTCGATGCCAAAATCGCCGAGTACGCACTGGTTGCCCGGAAAAATGGCAAGGACTGGTATCTGGGGGCGATGACGGACTGGACCCCGCGCGATCTGGTGGTCGACTTTTCTTTCTTGCCCACAGGCACGTTCTCACTCGACGAGTATGCGGACGGCGTCAATGCCGACCGCAATGCCAGTGACTACAAGCGACAAAAAATCCAGGTGACCAAAGCCACCAAGCTCAACATTCATTTGGCGCCGGGAGGGGGGTGGGCGGCGAGAATTCAGCCCTAGGGCTCATGGATGAGCCGAGATGCGCTCCCGGTTACGTTTCTCTAAGCTAAGGTTATTAAGGAAAGCAGTTCGCGTAGATCGGTGGGGGTGGTCGATTCGGTTCCCCGGGGCATCGAGGGACCGATCGCGACCGCCTCACCATGATTCTCAAACCACACCAGGAATGCGGACTGATCGGCGCCAGCTAGCCTTTGCTGATTGATCCAGTTGTAGTAAGCCCCCAGGTCAGCGTCCATCAACGAACCCAGGGGATCGAGTTCCGCCTGATCCTGCTTTTCCGACAGCAGTTCATTCATGGGCTTCTGCCGTTGCCGGGGAGCGAAGCGGACGAGCAGAGTGCAGGGCTGGGCCCGGCGCAGCGCTTCGCGTGCTGTCCATTGGGCGAAGGTAGTGCTGAAAATCTGCGTTCCCGAGCCCTCCGTCAGAAGCTTGACCTGGAAGCGGTCGAGCACCGGATCTCCCCCTTGGCCAAGACCAAGTTCGGAGGGATTCATCTGTGCCAGCAGCGTCCGCAAGGCCTCCGGTCCCATTCCCGGGGTCTCAATTTCCCCGCGCATTTTCCGCAGTAGCGCAGCGCGCACCGGTTCGAGAGCGCGGTAGGAGACGCAGGTCAGTTCCGGAGAGCGCTCCGCTTCTGCCCCGCCATCGACGTACCAGTGGCCGTATGGAATGGGATGCGCTTGGGCGCGAGCGCCTATAGCATCGAGCAATAGCCTGAGCCCACCCTCGGGCTTGACCCGCCCGAAATAACCTCCATGCGGCCGCAGTTTGCGAAATAGCGGTTCGTCGTAGGCGGAAACTCCCTGGCCGATCACGGCAATTCCGAGGCGAGGGATGGGAGGCTGTTCTGGCGGAACTGCCGCATGCAAACGGTCGGCATAATCGGTCGCCGCTTTTCGGAACGCATCCAACTGGTGCGTCGCCCAAAGGTGCGCCGACAATTGCTCGACAAACAGAGCCGGCGAGTTGACCCAGTCCATCTGTTCGAGCTGTGGAGAAAGCGTGATCTGGGCAAATCCCTGGAACCAGTCTTTCTGTGCTTCTGAGAAATGGTTTGCGGGATGCCCGGCGGAAGGTTCGGCCGAAAGCGATTGCAAGTTCGCTAGTTCTTTTTCGAGGGCTCTGCGTTCCGCGGGAAACTTGAAATCGTAATAAATGGCTTCTCGCAAGAGGTTGGGAACGAAGCTGAGGGGCAACCCCTGCAATGCCGCAAGGTAGTGGGTGGCTAGTTTCCTGGCCTCGGGAGGGTAGCCAGTGAAGTGCTCCGGTTTGAGTTCGCGTGGAAGCATGGAAACTAAGCCAGCTCCGGAATCGGCTTCCCGTGTGCGAGCGTCGGAGAAAAATCCAGCATCGCGCCGATGGTTGGGACCAGGTCGGTCGACTCCATCGGGCGATCGACAACCACGCCCTCACGCACGCCCGTACCCAGAGCCATCATCCAGGTGGTGCGGGAAAGCGCATCGCCGGTGCGATGGTGCTGAAATCCGTTTCCTCCCGAGTCGTCGTCGGAGTCCCGTCCGAAATCGGGCAGGATGAACAGCGTGGTCTTGCCCGCGTATTCGGGCTCGCTTTGGATCACCTTCCAGAGTTCGGCACACAGGCGGTCGGTGCGGCGGATGCCGTCAATGTACAGTGAGTAGGCCCCGGCATGGGCCACGTCGATGTCGTGCATGGTGATCCACAAAAGGCTGGGAGCTTCTTGGCGCATTAACTGACGCACAACATACACGGAGAGCTCGTCCGGACTCGACAGGGTCCGCGCGTGGGCCTTAAAGTCATCAACCGACAGATTCAATATCCTCTCCATCTGCTGCAGCTCAACTTCGCCGCCTCCGAGCGGCGGCACGTAGAACGGGGTTTCATAATTGTCACGCAGCAAATGCTGGTAATCGCTGTGGCCGCTGGAGAGCGCGGCGGCGAGCAGGTGCTTGGGGAGAATCACTTTGGCCCCTAAGCCTGCGCCATAGGAACGGTGGCTGCTCTCGCCGATGCGATTGAAACCGTTGCTGGGAGCAACGACCCATGCGTCCGATGCCGGGCGCTTGCGGTCTTTGCGAAAGTATTCAAACACCGTCGGGTGCTCCGGGGGAAGCGCGGCAAAATTGTTGA
>Ga0302325_10017311_pt1 | contig 15240 bp, 11 predicted proteins | sample Palsa_T0_2_FD_201948 | JGI IMG/M metagenome (GOLD analysis project Ga0302325, IMG submission 201948) | Peat permafrost microbial communities from Stordalen Mire near Abisko, Sweden - Palsa_T0_2 | ecosystem: Environmental > Terrestrial > Soil > Palsa > Peat permafrost | place: Sweden: Abisko... | reverse complement strand
TCTGCCCCTGCCCGCCAGCCGCGGCCCCGCCTGCCCGCCACTCCCTCCCCTTCGGCCGCTACGGCGTGCCGTTCCGCCACTGTTGCGCGGCGGATGTGTAGCCTCGGCCGTGGCCGAGTGGCGGGAAGGTGGCTGAGGCAAATGAGTAACCGGAAGAAGCTGCGGCGACGTGGCGGGAACCCGCTGGCAGGCGACGCCGCATCGCAGCAGGCGATGCTGCAGGTGGCCGTCGGATTGCGGGCGATGATGGACGAGATGGACACGCGCAGCGAACTCCGCGCGGCGGCCCGCCGGGCATGGTGCGGCGGCCAGGACCCGGTGCCCGCCGAGCGGCCGGACTGGCCTGAGGACTCACTCGGCGACCGGCTCTTCTCCGGCACGCTGCTGGACCAGGCCGTCACCGCCCCCTGCCTGGCGACGGCGACCACGCCGGCCAGCCGCACGATCGCCGCCGATCCTGCGCACTGGAACGTCGCCATCTCGGCTCTGGTGCGCGCAGTCCTGCTCGACGGGGTGCCGGCGGACGACCCGAGGGTGCGGACGCTCCTCGACGTGCTCGCCCCGGTCGCCGAGGCCGAGTTCTCCTACGGCCAGGCGGCCAGCCTCGCGGCTTTCGGAATCGGCACCGAGCGAACGGGCGACGAGCCGGGTTTCCCCGAGCTGGACGGTCCGATGTTCCTGCTGGGCACCTGCGCACTCATCGATGCGACGTGGGCCGTGATCGGCCAGGACCCGCTGCGCGACGTCCTCGGCGTGCTGACACCGCTGCTCGATGACGCGCTGCCGGGGCTGGAAGGCCGGGTGGTCGCCGAGGCACTGGTGCGGGCCTTCTCCCACCACTACCGGTGCGAGATGCCCGGCGACGACAAGGTCCTTGAGCGGCTGGCCGACCCGGGTCCGGGCGACCCTCTTGAGGATCTCGTCGCCGCCAAGGTGATGACACCCGGAGAGTCGCTCAGGGTCGGGCTGACGGCGCTCGCGACACTGGGCGAGCTGTGCAGCAGCGGGTCAGCCTCGGTCCTGCGGGTAGTGGCTGCCTGAGGGTAGGCAATCCACTAGGCGCCTTCCTCGACGGCGCGAAGAAGGGCGAGTTTGACGATCTAGCCTCCTGAACGCCTGGCCGGCCCCGGCCCGGGCGACTTTCTTGAGCGATCTCGTCGTCACTAGGGTGGTGACACCCGGAGAGCCGCCCGGGCCCGGCAGGAGAGGCGGTGTGCAGGCACATGGCGGATCAGATTCCGGTCGTCGACCTGCAGGCTGCCCTCGGCCGGCACCCGTCGGACGGGCTGCTTGATGCCGTCCGCGCCGCGGCCGAGCGGGTCGGCGTCATCCAGCTGGTCAATCACGGGGCGGACGGGGATCTGCTCGCTGACTACGACCGGCGGATCGGCCGCCTGCTCGGCCTGCCCAGGGCGGAGAAGGCCAGGCTGGCGAGCCCGGGCGGGCACCCTTACCGCGGCTGGCGGCAGTGGCCGGACGACTTCGGCCGGCTGGAGCTCGAGCGGTACAACGTGGCTCAGTTCGATACTCCGGCGGACGCGCGGGCGGCAGGCGTTCCCGCTGAGTACGCCGGGCTGTACGGGTACCCGAACGTGTGGCCGGTCGACGACCCGGAACTGCGCGGCCTGGCGTTCCGCTACATGCAGGAGGCGGGCCGGCTCGCCGGCCGCGTGCTTGCGCTTTACGCCAGGGCGCTGGGCGCCGGTGCTGGCACCTTCCGGCTCGGCGAGCTCCCGCACCTGCGGCTCACCACCAACGACTACCCCACCTGGACCTACCCGGACACCGGAACGGACGACGACAAGCTGCTCCTGCTGGAACACGCCGACGACTCGGTGCTGACCGTGCTGAGCCAGCAAGGTGACTACCCCGGCCTGCAGGTCCAGCTGCCCGATGGCGGCTGGCTCCCGGTGCCGGTCGTTCCCGGCGCACTGCAGGCGTTCTCCGGGACGCTGCTGACCCGCTGGACCAACGGCAGGCTGCGCGCCGTCCGGCACCGCGTGGTCGCCGGGGGCACGATGCGGCGGCGATCGACGGCCGTCTTCTGCTACCCGGGCCTCGAAACGGTCGTCGAGCCGCTGGCGCCGTTCGCCGGGTCCGGCGACGGCGGCCGATACGAGCCCTTGTCCGTCTGGGACCACGTCAAGAACCGGGCCGAGGACTACCTGAGCGAATACGGCCGTCCCGACCAGCTCGCCGCATGGCGCGACGGCAGGCCCTACGTCGCCGCCCTGTCCGATACCTCGGCCGGACGCTGACCGGCCCCGCGTGAGTGAATCCGCCCGAGCAAAGGAGAAGCCGATGAGCGATCCGAGCGGGCCGAGCGATCCGAGCGATCCGAGCGATCCGAGCGATCCGAGCGATCCGAGCGGGCCGAGCGGGCCGAGCGGGCGGGGCGATCCGAGCGAGCCGAGCGGGCCGCTGCTGTCGGTGCGCGGCGACGCGCGGCTGACCGTGGCGCCCGACTACGTCGTGCTGGCCGGCGCGATCGAGCTGTCCAGGGAGTCGAAGGCAGCAGCGGTGCAGGTCGCCGCCGCGGCGCTTGACCGCCTCACCACCGAGCTGGCATCGCTTGGCGGTGTGGCGCTCGGCGTGGAAACCGAACGCCATCCGCTGACGTGGTCGGCGCAGTCCACGACGACGCAGGTGGAGCGCGAGCACAACGACGAAACCGGGCGCTACGACCCGACCGGTCGGGTCACCGCCGCAGTGGCGCTGGTGATCACCGTCCGCGCCTTCGGCACGCTGGACGCGGTCGGCGCCGTGCTCGCCACCCACGAAGCCCTCAGCGTCCGCGACGTCGGCTGGCACGTCGACTGGGACAATCCCGGCTGGCCGCAGGTGCGCGCGGCAGCCATCCAGGCCGCCATCCGCAAGGGCCACGACTACGCCGCCGCGCTCGGGGGCTCGCTGCGGGCCGTCGAGCACATCGCCGACGCCGGGCTGCTCGGCGGCGGCGACAGCCCGCAGTACCGATCTAGCGGCGTCCGGATGGCGCGAGCCGCCGGCGGCCCTGGCGGGGAGCCGGACGCGCCGTCGCTCGACCCGGTCCCGCAGGAACTGGCAGCCACCATCGAAGCCCGGTTCACCGCCACCGGCGTGACCCTGGCGGGGCACTGACGGGCGGCTCGGCCTGCGCTGCACGGCGGGCACGGTAGGCGGCGACGTGCGGCCGGTTGCCGCAGGTGCGGCTGTCGCAGGCTCAGCCGCTGGCCGCGGGCCGGTGGTGGCCGCCGGTCTCGGCGCGGCCTGCATCTCGGCGTCCGCGGTGCTGGTCAAGCTCGCCGACACGGGCGCCGCCACCACCGGGTTCTACCGGTGCCTGCTGGCGCTGCCCGTGCTCGCCGCCCTGGCCGCGGCGGAGCGGCGGCGGCGCGGCCCGCGGCAGCCTGCCGCGCGGCTCGGCGCCGTGGCGGCCGGGCTGTTCCTGGCCGTCGACCTGGTGCTGTGGAACCACGCCATCGCCGAGGTCGGCGCCGGGATCGCCACGGTGCTCGGTAACCTGCAGGTGCTGTTCGTCGCCTTCGCCGCCTGGGCCGCGTTCCGTGAGCGCCCGGCCCGCGCGTTCCTGATCGCGCTTCCCGTCGTGATGGCGGGCGTCGTGCTGGTGTCCGGCCTGGTCGGCAGCCCGGCCCGCGGCATTCACCCGGTCGCAGGGATCGGCTACGGAGTAGGGACGTCGGTCGCCTACGCGGGATTCCTGCTCATCTTGCGCCGGACGTCGACCGGCACGCCGCACGTGGCCGGCCCGCTCGCGGAGGCCACCGCGGGCGCGGCGGCGGGCTCGCTGCTGCTCGGCCTGGCCTTCGGCGGCCTGCAGTTCGAGATCGGGTGGCCGTCCTTCTGGTGGCTGCTGCTGCTGTCGCTGACCAGCCAGACGATCGGCTGGCTGCTGATCACCTCGTCGCTGCCGAAGCTGCCGGCCGCGCTGTCCTCGCTGCTGCTGCTGCTGCAGCCGGCCGCCGCGCTGCTGCTGGCGTTCGCCGTGCTCGGCGAGCGGCCCACCGTCATCCAGCTGGCCGGGGCCTTGCTGGTCTGCTGCGGCGCGCTGGCGGTGAGCCTGGCCGCGACGTCGCAGCGCGACCGCCCAGCTTCCGGCCAGCCGGCGCTGCCGCGCGCCGCCCCGGTGGCCGGTGCTAAGTCGTCGCGTACTTGAGCAGCCGCAAGCCTTCCAGCCTCAGCGCTTCCGGGTAGATCGCCTTGTAGATGTTGCAGTTCGGCGACTTGACGTCGTACCTGCCGGTCGCCCGGAAGGTAGCGACCGTGCACCCGCCCGAGCACCAGTAGCGCCAGCTGCAGTCGCGGCAGCCCTCTTTCTCCTGCACCGCGAGGTTGAGCGCCCTGGTCCTGTCCGCCTGCACCAGCTGCAGCGGATCGTCGCTGAAGACGTCGCCCAGGGTCCGCTCGATCTCCATGTGGCACTTCGCGACCCGGCCTCGCTGGTCGATGACCACGTAGTCCTGGCCCACGCCGCAGGACCGCTGCCGTGGCTGCAGCAGCTGGCCGCGGTCCAGCACCGATCCCAGCACGCTCCAGCGGGGCAGGAACTCCTCGACCACGCCGAAGGCGTCGAGCAGCGCCGAGATCATGGCCTGCTCCTCGTACTGCAGGTCAGGGAAACTGGCCGCGCAGTCATTGTCCCGGAAGAAGTTCAGGCTGAAGGTCAGCTCTCGTTCCAGCGCGAATCGCACCACGTCTGCCACGCCGCTGGCGTTGCGACTGGTGATGGTGACCGAGAGATGGGGAGCGTGGCCTTGGTCAATCAGCTGGGCGATCGTGCGCTGCACGAGGTGGAAGGACGGCTTGCCGTTCGCGAACGGCCGCTGGGCGTCGTGCTGCTCGCCCAGACCGTCCAGCGAGATCATCACCCGGATGCCCTCGGCCTTCAGGGTCTCCACCAGCGCCGGCGGCAGCCTGACGCCGTTGCTGAGCAGCGTGGCGTACAACTGCAGACCGCGGTCGGCGGCGAGCTCGCGGGCGTAAGCGTGCAGGCCGACCAGCAGCCGATGGTTGAGGCTTGCCTCGCCGCCGGCGTACTTCAGCTTGACCGCGGGGAAGCCGTGCTCTACCGCGGACCGGATCACCGCCGCCACGGCGGCGCGCCCGGTGGCCTCGTCCATCCCCTCGGCGGACTTGTGCACGTAGCAGTACGGGCAGCGCAGGTTGCAGGCGTTGGTCACGTGCAGCCAAGCCGTCAGCACCTTGCCGCCGGAGAACTCCGGAGTCAGCACCTGCTCGGCCGGATGGATCAGGTCGAGCTGGCCCAGCCGGGTGAACACCTCCTCGACGTCGTCACCGTGCCCCGGCCAGCTAGCTTGCACGTCCCTGAAGCTTGCGGGCCGCTGAAAGCACCGGAAGATGCGGTGCGCCGGGTCGTTGACGACGACCACCCCGCCACGCCCTACCGGATTGAACAGCAGCTGATGGCATGGGTCGACGTCTATCTCGACGACCTCCCGGCCGCAGACCCAGCGGCTCCCATCGGCCATCGCCGCGGCCGGCGGCGCACTCGGGGCGCGCAGGCTCCGGTCGTCGCTGACAGCGCAGGCGCAATCCTCACAACCGTGCAGCGCGAGCTCGCGGGCGTCGGGCAGATCGAAGGTCGACAGGACGACAGCCCGACGCGCCCGTTGTGCTGGTGTCATCTGCCGCGCCTCTCAGGACGGTGCCTCTCAGGACGGTGGAGTCGGGGTGCTCGACCACGTCAAAACAACTCCTCCAGGCGAGCTAGGAGCAAGGTGGACCCATTGTCCACGGCTGTCCATGCTCGTCGCAGCTCTTCCTGCCATTCCGCGCGGACGTCCGGAGGCAGCCGTGAAAAGAGCTTGCCGAATTTCTCGAACTCGCCTCCTATGGCTGACGCGCCGGACGATCCCACGTATGCGTCGGCAATCTGCGCAAACCCTTCCTTGTAGTTCTGCAGGGCAGCACCCAGCAGGCGCTCGTCATGCGCCGCAAGCCAATCGTGGATGGCCAGATGCCCTTGCAGGAGATTCCACCGGCCCCTGAGGTCCGGGAAGTCGTACTGCGTCGCGACCTGCATGATGTCGGCTTCGCGGCCGGCGATCTGGTCGCGAAGCCCGCGCTGGCCGGTCGCCGCCCAGGCCCGGTAGCTCAGCTCGACGTACTCGATCAGGTTCGCGAGCCAGAACCACCCGTCGGACAGCTTGCGAGCCTGCTCGATGCCCTCCGCCAGGAAACCCAGCCCGGCCTCGGCGTCCTGCTGGCCGAAGATGCGGCCGGCCCGGTTGAGGGCAGAGGGGTAGCCCCGGACCGCCTGGTCGCGGCAGACGTCCAGCGCGACGGTGATGAGGCGCTTGGCCCGCTCGACCGGGTCGGAGTCTGGCGTGAGGTTGACCCCGTCCTGGGTCGCCTGGAACAGGCAGATGGCCTGCTGCTGGTAGAGCTGCGCCAGCCAGGGCCAGTTCCGCTGCCCTTCGAAGATCTGCTCGGCCTGCGCGTAGGCACTCCACGCCTTCTCGAACCTGCGCTCGTAGCGGTACACCTCGCCGCAGACGCTCCAGGAGATGCCCTCCTCCTGGTACTTCCCCAGCCGGTGGTGGACCGCGATGGCGCTCTCCACCAGGTTCGTGCCATCGCGATAACTGCCGCTCAGCCCCTTGACGTAGGCCCAGTTGGTCTGGATCGAGGCCATCTCGTCACGGTCCTCGTCCGACCTGCGTGCCGACAGGGCCACCGAGATCGCGTCGCGCGCCTGCTGGTAGGCCTCGTTGGCCTCGGCCCACGAGCCCTCGTTCCGGTAGTAGAAGCCCAGTTCCTTGTAGGCCTTGGCGACGAGCTGATAGCGGTCGTCCGATTCCAGCGCCTTCGCCTCGACGAGTGCCTGCTGGAAGTGCGGCAAGCTCTGCCGCACCATGCCAGAGATGCGCATGTAGGCGTTTCCGTGCAGGATGCTCAGGCGATAGAGCTGCTCAGGCGTGGCAACCGTCGCCGGGAGCCTGCCCAGCAACTCGATCGCATCTCCCGGCCGCTCGTTCTCGATGAGGTAATCGGCAAAGCCCAGGCCGATCGCGAGGTAATAGTCCGGCCTTTCGTCCGTCAGCCACCGGCGGAAGTCGTCAAGCTTCTCGCTGATGACGTCACCGAAAGCGTGCGAGTGCGCCCCGCCCGGCAGGAAGCGCTGCATCTCCATGGCGAGCAGGTCCTGGAACAGGACGTTGCGCTCTTCCTTGGCCTGCCCGAGGAGGTCAAGCAGCTCGCCGCAACCCGCCTCGAAGTCGCAGAGGAACAGGTAGTAGAGGCGGACGGCCTTGAACTGGTCGACTTCGCGCTTCCTGGCGTCGAGCCGCGCCACCTCCCTGATGGTGCTGGTCTGCTGCTCGGTCGGCGGACGACGTCCGCCGCCTGGCCGCCGCATGCCGCCGAGGTACCGCAGCCCCGCGTCCGATGCCGCTCGCTTCTCGGCAAGCTCCGCCTCGGCGCGCTCGGCCAGGTCACCGTAGATACCGACGGCTCGCTGCCACAGCTCTCGCCGCCACTGCTGGTCCAGGTCGTGCACGGGAATGATGCGTTGTGCCAGCTCTTCCGCCACCGCGTCGTGCAGCGTCACGTAACGGCCGTTGGCGCGCGGCCGGATCCAGGGGGTCCGCAGCAGCTGCTCCCATGCCTCGTCCAGGCTCGCCACGCCCGCCGGTAGCGGGCGGTCGGACATCAGCGCCTGCCAGATGGGCTTGTTGACGCTCTGGCGCACCACGGCCAGGCGCTTGACGGCCTCGTGCCAGAAATCCGATTCGCGATAGGGAGTCACCAGGCGACGCTGGAACGCCTCGTGCAGGCTCTCCCCCTGCGCGGTCATGCCTCCGGAGTAGGGCACGTCTCGCTCGATTACCTCCTGCGGCGTCTCCACTTCCTCGGGGATCCCCTTTCCCCGCAGGTAGTCGATCGTGAACGCCAGCCAGAGCGGATGGCCCCTGGTCAGGCCGACCAGCTTCGCCTTCTCGTCAGCGCTGAGGCCCGCCGCGACGTCGCTCTTGTCGAGGTAGCCGAGCGCGACCGGCCGGGTGAACTCACCAAGCTGGACGGTCGTGACGGGCATGCCCTGGTAGGGGTCCTCCAGCTCGTTCCTGATCGGGTCCTCCCCGCCGGAGTGGCCAAGCAGCGGGCGGCCGGACAGGATGAAGAGCGTGGCCGGGAGTGCCTTCATCCACTGGGTGAGCGTCAGCAGCAGGTACATCCCGCGAATTGTCTCGACGGTGTCCAGCCCGATGACCACCGTCTTTCCGCTTTCCTCGACGAAGTTCGTGTAGCAATCGACGAAGACGCGCTTTATCCGGCCGAGATGGCTCACCACGGTCTCGTGTCCGATGCGCGGCCGGGTATAGCTCGGGAGCTGGGAAAGGTATTCCAGGTACGGTGCGAAGTAGTGGTTCTCGGGGTCTAACTGATGGGCGACCTTCCGCTCCAGGTTCGACAGCAGCCAGTACTCCGGGTCGTCGACATCGACGGGCTCGAGCCAGACGGTGGCCGGATCGGCGGCGCTTGCTCGCGCCAGCTCGCGCACCAGCCAGGTCTTTCCGACACCCCCCGGGCCGTACAGCAGCACGACGCGGCTTTCGCCGCCTGCTCGCACCAGTGCCGCCTGCTCGCGTATCTGCTGCTCTTCGGCCCGCGGGACATAGCTGGGGAACAGGGTCTCTTCGTTCACGCTACGGCTCCTACTGCGGCGCTACTACGATGCCGACCAGCCTGGCGAACAACCCGTCGACGTTGCTGACGGCCTGCTGGAGCTCCTCGTCTTCGCCCATCCGCTTCGCCGCGTAGTCTCGCAGCTCCTCCAGCGTGTAGGCGGCAGATTCCCGGAGCCCGCGGGACAGCGACCTGGCAGATTCGGCCAATCTGATTTCCATCTCCTGCGGTTCCCGCAGCGCAAGCACCGTCGCCTCGTGCCAGAGGCATTCCACCAGGCCGATCACCTGCTCCTTACCCGATTGCCTCTCGGCCCAGACCTCCACGAACTTGCGGGCCTCGCAATGGGCCTCGGCGCGGCGGTCGTCGGTCCGGTAGTAGTAACGGTGCAGGAGCCGGCGGATCGCCGCGTGGATCTCCTGCCAGGGCTCGTTCAGCGGCCGGGACAGCAGGGCCGTCGCGCTGATCGCCCGCCAGAGGTCCTCCATGGACCATTGCTGAGCCTGCAGGGCCGCGCTGAACGCCTGGTCAGACTCCAGGTGGTGGCGCAGGTGGGACTGCGTGAAGAGACGATACGGCGCCAGCACCCGGTAGGCCTGCTCCAGCGCGTACAGCGGATCGCTCGCCTGCTCCTGGCGCCCTGGCTGCTGGCGCCCCGGGAAGAGACTGTCCGGCCGGAGCAGCCACTCCTGGACGTAAGGATCGGCAAGCTGCTCGAAGAGGCGCTGGCCTTCCAGGCGCTCCATACCGAGCCATTGCTCTGCCTCTATCCACTGCAGGCACCGGACGAGCAGGGCGGGCAGCCCTTCGGTCAACTGGTGCACGAGCTGACCGTTCCTGGCCAGCTCCGCGGGCGAATAGTTGCGGTCCATCTCCCGCGCCCAGTCGTGCAGCGCCTGCTGCACCACGTCGGGCCTGAACTCGGTGAGCGGCAGCTCGGACATGCGCGGGCTCGTCACGCCTCTCCACTCTTCCTCCCGGCGGCTCGCGACGACAAAGCCGAGGCGAACGCCATTCTTCCGCGCGTTCTGCACAAAATGGTAAATTTGACTGAGGAACGAGCGCAGGGTGATGGCCGTCTCCGGATCCAGCAGCTCGGCACTGTCCAGCATGCACAGGTGCGGCTTTCCGCTCTTGCTGATCTCCTGCGCGATGCTCCGCAGCGTCTCTTCCCCGATCGTTACCGGCGGGGTAACCCCGAAGAGGCAAGCGAGCAGGGCCGCGGCGTCGCTGCGCACGTCGAAGGGCTGCGCGCGCAGGTCGATCAGGCTGGTCGCCCAGCCGGGAGACCCGGACGACGCTAGATCGGCGACCCGCTGCAGGAACCAGGTCTTGCCCAGCTGAGGTGGCGCGATCATGAGCCAGAAGTGCGTGCCTCCCGCAGTGGTCAGGCCGCGTAACACCCGCTCGAGCTCGTCCTCGCGGTTGTGGAACGATGGCGCGGGCAGGTCGGCGCCCGTCGTCTCAGCGGCGCCGGACGCTGGCTTGATGGCCGAGGAGATCATGCCCGTCAATGAGCCCAGCGTCGCTGCCCTGTCCGCCGGGTCAGTCAGGTCCACCCACTTGTAGCTGCGCAGGAACCCCGCGCCCGAGCTGGGCGTAGCCGCGACCTTCAGCACGTGGACGAAGGCGCGAGCCGGGTCGCTGGCCTGGAGGTCCTGCTCACGTTGCAGGGCGAGCTCCCGCTCCCGGCGGCACCAGTCCGATCCCAGGTAGCTGGGAGAAAGCAGCGCGAGGAAGGCGTCCGACTGGTCCATCGCCTTTTCGATCTGCGAGATAAATCGTCCCGCTGATCGCGCTTGATCCTGCCAGTCGTAGAATTCGATATGCTGGCTGCGGAGCCAATCGGTAATCTCATGGGCTATTGCCTGATCCTCCTCGGCATAGCTCAGAAAGAGCATCGTCCTCGCCCCCTGGGTGGATATTAGCGAGACGTCCGTGAAGTACCTTTCGCCTCGTTGAAGTATATTTCGCCACTGAAGAATCTAGATGAACCAGTTGCGGAGCGCAACCTTCGGCGGCGGCGCCGGCCACGCTTGCCGCGTTAAAAATGATCTTGATGGAGCCTGGGCTGCCGGTTATGCCCTGGCCTGCCGGTCATGCCCTGGGCCGGCCCGCGCATCACCGCCGGGGGCAGCGCGCATCACCGCCGGGGGCGCTGAGCCGGCGGTCCCCGGCGTCGGCGATGATCGTCGTTATGCAGGTCCGTCCGCGCGCATCAGTCCTTTAGCCAACGGGAGCCTTCGTGACCGAAGCCCACGCAGATCTTTCCGGGCAGGCTCAGCCGCGGCCCGCCGCGCCGGCCGCAGGCGGCGGCAAGGATACCGGCCAGCGCGGCAACAAGTGGTGGACGCTGGTCGCGGTGTGTCTCGGCACGTTCATGCTGCTGCTGGACATCACGATCGTGAACGTCGCCCTGCCGGCCATCCAGATCGCGCTGAAGTCGAGTTTCTCCGACCTGCAGTGGGTCATCGACGCTTACGCGCTGACCCTGGCGGCGTTCCTGCTGACGGCGGGCAGCCTGGCGGACATGTACGGCCGGCGGCTGCTGTACCTGATCGGCCTGGTGGTGTTCACCCTCGCGTCGATGCTGTGCGGCTTCGCCGTCACCTCGCTGATGCTGCAGCTATCCCGCGCCCTGCAGGGAGTCGGCGGGGCGATCATGTTCGCGGTCTCGCTGGCACTGCTGGCTGACGCCTTCCGCGGCAAGGACCGCGGCGTCGCGTTCGGGGCCTGGGGAGCGGTGACCGGCCTTGCGGTGGCCATTGGCCCGCTGCTCGGCGGCGCGCTGACCTCCGGCCTGTCCTGGCGGTGGATCTTCTTCGTGAACGTCCCGATCGGCATCATCGCCGTCGTCATCGCGATCATGAAGGTGGCGGAATCCCGGTCGCCGCATGCCAGCGGGCCCGACTGGGCCGGCTTCGCGCTCTTCACGGTCGCGCTGTCGAGCCTGGTCTACGCGCTGATCGAGTCGAACCAGCGGTCCTTCACCAACAGCCTCGTGCTGAGCTGCTTCGCCCTGGCGGCCGTGCTGCTCGTCGCGTTCGTCATCGTGGAGTCCCGCATCGCGCACCCGATGTTCGACCTGCAGCTGTTCAGGCTGCCCACCTTCAGCGGCGGCGCGGTCGCGGCCTTCGGGCTCAGCGCGTCGATCTTCTCGATGCTGCTCTACCTCGTGCTGTACCTGCAGGACATCCTCGGCTACTCGGCGCTGGGCACCGGCGTGCGGCTGATGATCATCTCCGGCGGCATCCTGGCGACCTCCACGGTGGCCGGCAGGCTGACCTCGCGGGTGCCGATCCGGCTGCTCATCGGGCCCGGCCTGATCATGGTCGGCGCGGGCCTGCTGCTGATGCGCGGGCTCGCCGCCGGCTCGTCCTGGACCCATCTCATCCCGGGCATGATCGTGGGCGGCCTCGGCATCGGCCTGGTGAACCCGCCGCTGGCCTCGACGGCCGTCGGCGTGGTGCCGCCGCAGCGGGCCGGCATGGCCTCGGGCATCAACTCCACCTTCCGCCAGGTCGGGATCGCGACCGGCATCGCGCTGCTGGGAACGCTGTTCTCGAACAAGGTGGTCGCCGAGGTGCGGTCCCGGGTCGCGACGGTGCCCGGCCTGTCCCACCAGGGCCCGCGGATCGCCACCGCCGTGCAGTCCGGGGAGATCGGCAACGTGATCGGCAAGCTGCCCGGGCAGTCCAGGCAGGCCGTGGGACAGATCACCCGGGCGGCGTTCACCACGGGACTGAACGAGATCCTGCTGGTCGCTGCCGTCATCGCGCTGGTCGCGGCCGTGGTGTCGCTGACCGCCATCCGCAGCAAGGACTTCGCGCAGCAGCAGGCGCCCAGCCCGCCGGGCTGACCGGCTGACCGCGCCCGGACGGCGCGGTCAGGTCTTCAGCTGACGTTGGCGCGTAGCCGGGTCAGCAGGTCCTCGGCCTGGGCGAGGTCGCGGTCCGACAGGCCCGCTCGCAGCCGCTCGTCGAAGGCCATCGCGGCGTCCCGCAGGCGGAGGAAGAGCGCGTCGCCCGCCGGGGTGAGTTCCACCACGTGGACGCGGCGGTTCGCCGGGTCCCGCCGCCGGGTGACGAGGGCGGCCGCCTCCATCGCATTCAGGTGATGGGTGAGGGTGGCCCCCCGGATCCCGGCCGCCTCGGCGACCTCACGCTGGCTGGCCGCCCGGCGGCTCTTCAGCGAGATCAGCACCAGCCACATGGGCAGTGACCCGCCCGCCTCGGCCAGGGCGTCGTCAAACGCCCGGCCGACGACCTTCGCGACCTGGGCGAGGTGCAGGCCGATCGGCTGGCGCACGGGGCGAGGCATCCCTGAACGCTAGCACAGGTTGATAAACATCTAATCATTTGACATCTAACGTTTAGCCGTCTAGCGTCGGCGTCGGGCCGGCGGAGCAACCGCCGGGACGGGAGGAGCGGTCATGGACGACCTGACGATGCGCGGCCGGGTGGCGCTGGTGGCTGGTGCCAGCAAGGGGATCGGCGCGGCCGCCGCCGAGGCGTTCGCGGCGGCCGGCGCGGCGGTGGTCCTGGGCGCACGCGACGCCGCCGCCCTGGAGTCCGTGGCGAAGCGCATCGAGGCCCGGGGAGGCCAGGCGATCGCCGTGCGCACCGACGTGGCGGACCTGGCCTCAGCCCGTAACCTGGTCGATCAGGCCCTGGCGAGGTACGGGCGGCTCGACGCCGCGTTCAACAACGCCACCGACGGGCCGAGGCCCGCGCCGCTCGCGGACGTCGACGCCGGCGAGTTCGACCAGGGCATCGCGACCAACGTCCGCGGCACGTTCCTGGGGATGAAGTTCCAGATCCCGGCCATGCTGCGCGGCGGCGGGGGCGCGATCGTGAACATGGCCTCGATCGCCGGACTGAACGGCACGGCCAACCTTTCCGCCTACGTCGCCGGCAAGGCCGGGATCATCGGCCTGACGAAGGTCGCCGCCCTCGACTACGCCGACCAGGGCATCCGGGTCAACGTGGTGGCACCAGGCCCGATCCTGACGCACCACCTGGCGGCCGCGGGCCCGGAGGCTCAGCGGCTGGCCGGGCTGTCCACGCCGATGCGGCGGACCGGCACCGTCGCCGAAGTGGCCCGCGCCGTGCTGTGGCTCTGCTCGCAGCAGTCGTCGTTCATCACCGGGATCGTGCTCCCGATCGACGGCGGACAGTCCGCGGGGAACAAGCCGCCGCAGATGTACCGGCAGGGCCAGCCGACGTGACGAGGGGGCGGAGCCTGGGCTCCGCCCCCTCGTCACTCATCCCCCCGGTCTGTGACGACGTGTGCCGTCATTGCCGGCGTTCTTGTCGGCGGGGTGCCCCCGGCGACCCGGACAGGTTGCAGTCGGCGTCCGTGGCGACGCGCTACTGTGATACGTCTCCTACCGGGAGCAATCGCCGGGATTGTTCCCCATACCTCCGGTGGGAGATTACCGACCACTTGTCGCATGGCTGTCGCACGACGCGGAACACATCCGATGCCCCAGAACGAACGACACGCACATGGCCAGCGGGCCGCCGGCCTGCACCTTCGGCAACTCATTCTCCGTCCTGGGCCATACCGGGACGAATGGGAACAGCATGCCCGTGACGTCCGGCCGGACGAGATCCGGCAGGATGCTGTCTGCACGGTCATCGCGGAGCACCTGTACGAGACGGGCGCGCACGACGAAAAGGACACCGGGCTCGCACGGACGTTAAAGGACCGGGTGAGCAGGGCGCTCAGCGGCCGGGCGCTCAGCCTGCAGACGCTGCGCTGGTTCGAGGCAGCGTTCCAGCTGTCTCGCCATGACGCTCAGCGCGTCCACGAGCTGTACCGAGGCGATATTCGCCCCACCGTCATCGTCGGCAAGCTGCCGCCGCCGGCGGGCCCCATGATGTCCGGGCACGAGACGACCCTGCTGTTCGAGCATCACTTGATTGGCCGGGACGGCGTGCCGTGCCGGCATCACACGCAGCAGACGGTCCGCGCGCTCGTAGACGGCATGACGAGCTATCAGTACCGGATTGACACGCCCGAGGCCGACGTGCGGGTCGTTCATGGCGGCCAGGTCGGCCCGGTATACCAGCTCAGCGATCAGCTCTGGGCCGTTGACATCTCATTCCACCATCCATTGCAGTATGGTGACGAAGCATATTTTGACTACTGGACGATCTTCCGCTATTCAGAGCGACCAGCAGCTGAGTTTCGCCGTGGCGGCCATCGGCGAGTAGAGCACATTGACCTCCGGCTGGAATTTCACCCCGACATGCTGCCGAAGAATCTTTGGTGGGCAGAGTGGGCGGATTACCGAAAGCCCGACGAGGCAATCGTGCAGCGAGAGCCAGTTGTCCTGGATGAAGAACTCTCTGCGCACAGGTACCTGGAAGCCATCGAGCACACCGTCGTAGGATACTACTGGGAGTGGTGAGGCCTTGGTCGGCCCCGCAGCGCTGCCGGGAACGACTTCGTCGCCGCCCAACAGGGAGAGCCACGCATGAGTAGCCCCGCCACCGCCATCGCGAGCCCGGCGCAGGACGGCGGCTTCACCCACCGGCAGATCCTGGCGATCATGTCCGGGCTGATGCTGGGGATGTTCCTGGCCGCGCT
>Ga0302325_10017310_pt1 | contig 15241 bp, 9 predicted proteins | sample Palsa_T0_2_FD_201948 | JGI IMG/M metagenome (GOLD analysis project Ga0302325, IMG submission 201948) | Peat permafrost microbial communities from Stordalen Mire near Abisko, Sweden - Palsa_T0_2 | ecosystem: Environmental > Terrestrial > Soil > Palsa > Peat permafrost | place: Sweden: Abisko... | reverse complement strand
CCAAACGGTCTGCGTCGGTGGCGGCCCGAGCGTCGACAGAGTCGTCCCGCCGACACCGGTCACGTACGGCTGACTGGCGGGATCGTCGACCGCGAGCGAATTCGTGCCGCAGTCCTCAGAGCCACTGTCACCCGCCGCAGCGAAAATCGACTGGCCCTGAGTCGCGGCCTCCTGGAACAACGTGTTCTCAGAACTCGCCGCACTCGACCCTTCACTCGACTCGCACAAACCCCACGAGGTCGAAATCACCTTCGCCCTGTCCTGGCTGATAATCGCGTTATACGTGTCATACGCACCCGAATCACTATTCGGACCCTGATACACCAGAATGCTCGCCTTCGGCGCAAGACCGATCACATCCTCGATATCAAGCGCAGCCTCACCCTCCCCCGCGCCAGAACCAGCACCAGAATCAACCTTCACATAGCTCACCGACGCACTCGTGCCATAACACGACTGATACGCCGCGATATCCGAAGTCCTATCCGGCTCGAGCTCATACAACGCGACCGTCTGACCCGCACCCTCGTCCCCCGCCCCGTACAGACCCGAGAAACGATACGCCGACGCAAGCTGATCGGCCGTGTACTCACCGACGCCGGAGGCTGCCGAGCACGGCTGGGGACCGCCGGTGACGACGTGCGGGTTGACGTGCGCGATGACACCATGCGCAACTGTCAGGCCGAGTGGCTTCGGCTGCACAAGCGTGTTGAGGCCGACGACGCCCTGCACGAGGCCGGCGACGCTGGTTTCGAGCAGCGGGGCCGACGCGTTCGCGAACGCTGACCGTCCGCCGGGGAGGGCGAACCGGTGAAATTTGACCGAGAAGGCATTTGCGAGCTGACCGGCGGTGGCGCTGACAGGGATCGAAAGGCCGTTCGGTGTGGCGGCGCCGGGCTGCAGTCCCTGCGCGCGAAGCGCGGACGCCACAGCGTGGATCTGCGCGGCCGTGGGACCGAACGCCGAGGCAAACTCCGACACCGTGAGGTAGTGGTGGTAGAAGACCGAGCCGGGCGTCGAGACCTCGCTCGCGTAGGCGGCCAGCACCGCCGGATCGCGGGGGCGAAGCGTGACGGTCACGTTCATCCTGGTTGCGTCCGGGAGCGAGCCGAGCACCTTCGACCCAGCTGCGGGGTGCGGCGCGGAACCGATCGCGATCCGTCCGGTGACGGACGCTTCAGCGCGCGTCACCGCTATCGCTGCCAGCGCTGCGATTCCCCACAGCGCAACCGCCAGCCTGATCGTCCGTGAAATCCGCGACACATCTGCCTCCCTGCCATCGATTATGTGCGCGAGGATACGATCCGCCTCGCTGGTGCACAATGCCGGATAGGACATCTGTCCAGGAGCAGTCCTGCGGCAACAGAGGACCGGCGTGATGGCACTCGAGACCACTTCAGAGCACTCCAGCAGACGTTCCCCACCGGATGCTCCGCGGAGCATCCGCGCGTGCAAGAGCGTTCGGGTCGCGCCGGAGACGCTGTACGAATTCCTCGCCAGGCTCGACAACCACTGGCTGCTGACCGACCGTTTCGTGTCGCTCGAGCGACTCCACGGTCCGCTCGAGTCGCGCACCGGCGGGGAGATCACGATCTGCGGGCCATGCGGCCTACGCCGCCACGCGCGTACCTGGCTCGACATCGACGAGGGCGGGTCCCGGATCGTCGGGACCGCGGTCGTCGGTCGGCGCACGCTCGCCCGCGTCACGTGGACGCTGACGCGGATTACGGGCGGGACGGATGTCGAGCTGACGGCCTCGATCCTCGCGGCGAGCCCGCTCGACCGCGCCCTGTTACCGGTTGCGGCGCCGTGGCTGCGTCAGCGCTTCCTGGCAGCGATCGAGCGCCTCGAGGAGCACGCCTCGCAGGCGGCTCGGCAGGACTCCGCCACTGGCACCCCGGCGTCAGGCGCCACTTAAGCTGGCGAAGAAGCGCCTCTGTGCACCGTGCCCGTTCGTGAGCGCCGTGTTGGCGATCCCGATCTCCTGGATGATCCCGCCGCGAACCCTGAGCACGCCGGTGCTTCCAGCGTGGCGCGCGATGTACCAGTCGTTACCGCCGACACGCAATACCTTGCGGGCACGCAGCCGCTTTGCGACGGCCGAGAGCTTCGTGCCAGGTCGCGCTGCACCCAGCGCGTAGTAGGGGTTCATCGTCAGCGCCAGCACGATCCTTCCCTTGACGCGCGCGCGCTCCTTCTTGGAGAGGGTGCCCAGCAGCTTCTTCGACGGGTAGCCGGCGTGAATCCCGCCGCCACCCTCGAGGCAGAAGTCGTCCACATTCGCATCGGTGACCGTGTAGTTGGTCAGCGTGCTGCGCGCGTGCGCACGGGTGAAGCCGAGCTGGATCGGACCGATAGAGATGCGGCCTATCCGACCCGTCGCGTCGGGGCAGCTGGCTGTGGACCCGATTACGACCACGGGCATATTCGGTTCGGGCACCGACACCGCCGGGCTGGTCGCGGGCTGGCCGGTGCCCAGGCTGTTGGACGCGGTCACCGTACAGGTGAGCGCCTGGCCCTGGTCTGCCGCGACCACGACGTAGGTTGAGCCGGTCGCGCCGGTGATCGGCGAACCGTCTCGGTCCCATTGGTAGGTGAACTTGGTCGGGAAGGCGCTCCACGTGCCCTCTGAGCAGTTCAGCGTCTGACCGACGCTGAGCGTCCCGCTGATCGAGGGTGCCACGGTGTTGCCGGGTGCCGGGTTGACGTCGAGGGTCACGTCCTTGGCGTCGTACTGGGCGGTGAAGGAACCCGCGCCCGACCCCGTGAGCGTCAGCAGGCCGGCCACCGACCCGGAGCCGCTCAGAACCTCGAAGCTCTCGCCGGGCTCTGGGATGAAGCCGGTCCCGTCGGCCAGCGACAGGTCGCCGCCGAGCGACGTGCTGCCACCGACCACCAGCTGGCTGAAACCAGTGCCGGCGGTGGTTCCGTCGAGCTCGATCACGAGCGTCCCGAGCCCGCCCTGCGAGTAGGCGCCGGTGACCGTCAGCACGCCGAGCGGATCGCCCGGCGATACGGTCCCGGAGGTGTTGGTCACCGCGGCGGAGACCGTGCCCTGCCCGCCCAGCGTTCCGCCCTTCAGCGTCACGTCGCCGGCCGTGAGCGTATAGCCGCTGGCCACGGTCGTCGTCCCGCCCGTCAGCACGACGTCGTCGCTGCCGAACCCGTACGTGTGCGACGCTCTCCGCCGCGAAGCGCTCGCGCCCGGGGCGGTGACGCCCGCGGCGGTGAAGGTGGCGCCGGTTCCGGAGACGGCGACCGCGGCACCAAAGGTGATCGCGCTCGTCGTCGTCAGCGTGGGTGCGTTGGCGGTGGCGAACGCCGTGGTGATGCTCACAGGGTCGGCCGTCGTGATCGAGCCGCCATCTAACGCCGCGGTGGCTCCCGAGATCGAGAACGTCCCGCCCGTCTGGTCGATCGCCAGCGCATCTCCTGACTGCGCGTTGATCGCGCCACCGCTCCAAGCGATGTTGCCCGGCACGGCCAGCGTCGCGCCCGTACTGCCGTCCAGCTCGCCGCCGGTCAGCGATAGATCGTCGATGCTCGATGAACCTGCGATCGTGAGGCTGCCACCGGTGATGTCGAGGTCGCCGCCGGCTTGGATCGAGTCGACGCTTTCGGCCGTGGACACGACCACGGTGGTGCCCGCGTTCCAGCACGCCGTCTCGGTCCCCGACGGAGGCGCCAGCAACGACCAGTTGAGGGCGCTTGACCAGTCGCCGCCAGTCGGGCTGTAGATGCCGGGGCTGTAGACGTCGGTGGTGGCGCTCTCGACGCAGGCAGCCGCGTCCGCATTCCCGGCCAGGATGCCCGCAAGGAGCAGCGTGACGAGACCGCACGCCGCCGCGACGATCCAGGCGCGGCGGCCGATGCCGTACAGGAGATGTTCGCGTCGATCCGCCATCCAGCCCCTTCTTCAAAGGCAACCCAGCGCCGCCTTGCCCAGAGAGACCCTATCGTTTCTCCGCGGGACGCGGCAACAACCTACCGACGCGCAACGCAGCCGGCACGAGCCCCTTTCGCGCGGTGCTCAGGCGCTGTTGAAGGCGGCGAGGAAGCGCCGCTGGGCGGCGAGCCCCTGGGTGAGCGCCTTGGTGGCGATCCCGACCTCCTGGATGATCCCGCCGCGAACCCTCAGAAGCCCTTCGCTGGCTTTCCCGGGCACGAGGTACCAGTCGTTCGAGCCGATCTTGATGACCTTGCCGAGCTTGAGCCGCTTGGCGACCGCGGTGAGCTTCGTCCCAGGCAGCGCCCCGTTCAGAGCGTAGTGGACGTTCATGGTCAGGATCAGGACGGTCCTCCCGTTCACACGCGCTCGCTCCTTCCGTGACAGGGAGCGCAGAAGCTTGCTCGACGGGTAGCCGACCCGGATGTCCCAACCACCGTACAGACAGAAGTTGTCCTGGCTACTCCCGCTCGACGTGTACCGCTTCAGCGTACGGCGGGCGTGCGCGCGCGTGACTCCGAGCGCGAGCGGACCCAGCACGGTGCCGCTGATGCGGCCGGTCGGCTTCGGGCAGCTGAGCGTGCCGGGCAGGGCCACCACGGTCGCGCCGGCCGTCTGCGGCGTCCCGGCGCCGACCGCGTTCGACGCCGTCACGGTGCATGTGAGCGAGCTCCCCTCATCGCCGATCTGGACCGTGTAGGTCGAAAGCGTCGCTCCCGCGATCGCCGTTCCGTTCCGGTCCCACTGGTAGGAGAATCCGGTCGGCGTGCCCGACCATGTCCCGGTCGAGCAGCTGAGCTTGTTGCCCGGAGTCGGCGTCCCAGAGACCGCGGGAGCCGCGGTGTTGACGGGCGCGCCGGGCGGTGGCGCCGGGGCGGCCACCGACACTGCCGGGCTCGTCGCCGCCGGTCCGGCGCCCTGGGCATTCGTCGCGGTCACGGTGCACGTGAGCGCATGGCCCTGGTCGGCCGCGAGCACCACATACGTCGAGCTGGTCGCGCCAGAGATCGGCGACCCGTCCCGGTTCCACTGATAGGTGTACGTGATCGGCGGATTACCGCTCCAGTTGCCACTTGAGCAGGTCAAGGTCTGACCTACTTGCAGATTTCCGCTGATCTGCGGAGGCTGCGCGTTTCCGGGCGTCGGATTCACGCTCAGGGTCACCGTGTCGGATGGGACCGCGTAGGTGTAGGAGCCCGACCCCGGCCCGGTCAGAGTCAGGGCGCCGGTCGGCGTCGAGGTGGCGGTGACGATCGCGAAGGTGTCAACCTGAGCGGGGACGAACCCGCTTCCGTCGGCGAGATAGAGGTCGCCGCCGAGTGTTACGCCGCCGGCGACCTGTAGCTGGCTGAAGCCACTCCCGGCAGTGGTGCCGTCGAGCTCGATCGCAAGCTCCCCACCGCCGCCCTGCGAATAGGCGCCGGTGGTCTTGAGCGTGCCAAGTCCCGGAACCGTGTCGCCGGGCGACACCGTCCCCGAGCTGTTCGTCAGCGTCCCGTCGACGGTGCCGGTGCCGTCGAGCGTCCCGCCAGTCAAGGTCGTCGATGTGGTGCCCACCTTGCCGTCGTCCTGCACCGTTCCGCCCTTGATCGTGAGCGCGCCGCTTGCGAGCGTGTTCGGGCCGGCCACGGTCGTGGTCCCACCGGTCAGCGTGAGCGCGTCGGTGTTGAAACCGTAGGTGCTGGTCGTGCCTGCGCCGGCGAGCACGCCGCCGACGCTGATCGTGGCGCCGGTACCGGCCACGTTCGTGCTGAGCGTGACCGGGCTGGTTGTCGTGAGCGAGCCGCCGTCGAGGGTCACCGTGCCCGAGATCGCATCGCCGGCCCCGGTGGTGATCGCGAGGGCGTCGCCGGCGGGCGAGTTGATCGTGCCGGCGCTCCACGTGAAGGCGCCGGACGCGGTCAACGCCGTCCCGGCGGTGCCGTTCAGCTCGCCGCCGGTCATCGACAGCGTGCCGGTGGTGCTGGTGGTGTCGGCGAAGTCGAGCGTTCCGGTTCCGATCGACGTTGCGGTCGCCGCCGCGTACGTCGCGCCGCTGTCCACGGTAAGGGTTCCAGCGTTCACGTCGACCGTCGGGGCTGACAGGCTCGCGCCGGCCGACACCGTTACTGCGCCGGCGGTTTCATCGAGGGTCGTGGCGGTAATGCTCCCGGCGTTGGCGACGGTGAGGCTACCGCCGACCACGTCAAGGGCGGCGGTCGAAACGCTCCCGCCGATGGTGGTCGTGGGGGTGCCGGTGGCCTCCCCGGAGGTAAATGTGCCGCTACCCGTAATCGTGCCCGAGATCGAGCCCGCGTACGCGGTCAGCGCCGTCGGCGAGGTGACCGTCAGCGTCGTCCCGGTGTCGGTTGTCAAGCTCTCGGTGGTCAGCGCGCCGGACAGCGTGTTGGTGCCGGCCTCGACGTGCAGGGCGGAGCCGAGCAACGAGGTGGTGCCGGTGTTGGTGATCCCAGCGGCGGTGATCGTCCCCGGCGTGGCGCTGGTCGGCACGGTCACGCCGGCGAGCGTCACCACTCCGGTCACGGTCAGGGTCGGCGCGTTCGTCTCGGTCAGGGTTGTGGCGCCGATCGAGGCGCTCGGGGTGCTGATCGACCCACCCGGCCAGCTCGCGGCCTCGGCACCCACCACCAGGTTGCCGCCGGTCTGGGTGATGGCCAAACCGCTGAGGCTGGTCGCGGCACCTGATGGGCCGCCCCAGTCGAAGTCGCCACCGGTGAGGGTCAGCGTGCCGCTGGCGCCGCTCAGCGTGCCACCTGCGGTCAGCGACAGCGCGGGAATCGGCGTCGGGGAGGTTGCCCCGGAGAGAGCCGAGGCGTCCGTGGTGTTGATCGTCAGCCCACCGCCGTCGATGTTGAGCGAGCCGCCCTGGATCTCCTTCACGGTCTGATCGTCACCGGGCCCCAGGGTGACGGTCGTCCCGGCGGCCCAGCACGCAATCGAGGTCGAAGTCGGGGTGGAAGGTAGCCAGGTACCGCCGGCGCCACCAGCGCCTGAGTCGGCGCTGCCATTCCACTCGCCGCTGCTCGCACCGCCAGCCGGGTAGAAGACATCGCTATTGGAGGGGCAGTACGCAGGCGGGACGAAATACGTCAACGTCAAGTTCGTGGCGCCGTAGTCCGCAAGGTAGGAGCCCGAGTTGGATCCGGTGACGGTAGTGAATGTGCCTGTGTGAGAGGCGTAGGTCAGGACCTCGAAGCTGTCGCTCGAAGCGAGCGTAGGGGTGCCAGTCAGGTCGAGCGTGCCGGCGAGCGTGGCCGAACCGCTCACCGCGAGCTGGCTGAACGAGGTCGAGCTGTCGATCTCGATCGCGAGCGTCGCACCGCTGCCCTGCGTGTACGTGGTTCCTACCGTCAGCGTGCCTGGCGCATCGCCCGGCGACACCGTCCCTCCCGTGTTGTCGACGGATCCCGAAACCGTGCCCGTGCCGTCGAGCGTCCCGGACGTCACCGAGACCGAGCCGGAAACGCTGCCGGTGTCAAGCAAGATGCCGCCCGAGATCGTCGTCGAGGTTCCCCCGAGGGTGCCGGCATCCTCCAACTCACCGCCCGAGATCGTCGTCGAGGACGGCGAGACAGAGCTGCCGCTACCGGCATCCAGCGTGCCGTCCGAGATCGTCAATGACCCAGAGCTCAAGATGTCGCCGCTCGCCAACGTCGTCGTCCCGCCATCCAGCACGAGCGCGTTGGTGCCGACCCCGAAGCTGCCGGTGCCTGAGAGTCCTGCGGCGGTGAAGGTCGCGCCGCTCCCGGTGACCGTGGAGTTGGGCGCCATCGTGCTCGTGGTGCTGAACGCTGTCCCTGACGCAACGGTGAGACTCGCACCGAGCGTGACCGGGCTGCTGGTCGAAACCGAGCCGCCGTCGAGCATGAAGGTGGAGGTGTTGTCCATCGTGACAGCGCCGGCGGTGACCGCCATGTCCGCTCCGGCGAGGGTCACGGTGTTGTTGAGCGTGGTGTTTCCGGTGCCCCCGTTCCCCCAGGCGAACGTCCCCGAGACGGCCAAGGTCTGACCCGCGGCGCCGTCGAGCTCGCCGCCAGAGTCCAGATTGAGACTTCCGAGGGTGGATGCGTCCGACCCTGTGAGCGTCAGTGTCGCGCCGCTCTGGATCTCGAGACCGTCGCCCTGGAGTGAATCGGCCGTATCTCCGACGTCGGCGGTCGCCACCAATATGGACGTGCCGGTGGCCCAGCAGGCGATCGAGCCGGACCCCGGAAGCACGCCGCCGGTCCAGTTGGCCGCCGTGCCCCAGTCCCCCCCGGTGGTCGGACCCACCCAGGTGTCGCAGCTCGCCGCTCCCGCGGACGCGCCGAGCACGCCGGCAACCGCAAGCACGGTCAGGCTGATCACGACCCCCACCAAGGTGCGCCGTCTATGGCTGAACGGACGATATGCCCGTGTTCCCCTGCGTGGACCCCTCATTCAGCGCCTTCCCTTATGGCGATTTCTGTCGCTACGTCTCGAGTTGATTCTACGGGTTCCCCCGAGTTCGCGGCAACCGTCAACACCGGCTGCAACGGCACTGTCTCGGACTGGCCCTAGGTTCTACGCTTTCGGGGATGGCTGACCGTCTCGTCTATGTCTCGCGGCTCGTGCGGCGACCGCTCGTGGGTGCGGACGGCGCTGATGTGGGTCGGATCGTCGACGTGGTGCTGGGAGCGGGGTTACGGCCACCGCGCGCGAACGGCTTCGTCGTGGCGGTCCAGCGGCGCCACGTCTTCGTCGGCGGGGGCAGAGTCGGCGAGATCGATGCCGAGGGCGTCCGGCTCCGGCGCGGGTCGATCAACATGCGCCAGTTCGGCCTGCGCCCCGGCGAGCGACTCGTGGTCGGCGAGCTGATCGGGAGCCGGATCGCGGGGGGCCGCGTGGTCGACGTCGGGCTGGCGCCGGCGCCGGAGCCGTTCGCCTGGGAGGTGGCCACCGTCGCGCTCGGCCACCGCGGGCTACCGGCGCGCCGGCGAGCGCCGACCGTGATCGACTGGAGCGAGGCCGGCGAGCTCTTCACCGACGATCGTCCGATCGACCGCGAGGCCGCCGAGCTTGGCGGGCTTCACCCAGCCGAGATGGCGGCTGCACTGAGGCGCTTACCCCTGAACCGGCGCCGCGTGCTGGCGTCCGCACTGGAGGACGAGCGGCTTGCCGACCTGCTCGAGGAGCTCTCAGAGGACGAGCAGGTCCGTCTGATCGAAGGGCTCGATCGCGCGCGCTTGGGACGCGTCCTCGACGAGATGGAAGCCGATGACGCCGCCGATCTGCTCGCCGAGTTCTCGGCCACGCGGCAGGCCGAGCTGTTGGGCGCGATGGATCCCGAAGAGGCCGAGCCTGTCCGCCGGCTGTTGAGCTACGCGCCGGACACCGCGGGCGGGCTGATGACCCCCGAGCCGATCATCGTCGGCCCGCAGGCCACGGTAGCCGACGCGCTCGCGCGGATTCGCGACCCGGACTTGCCGGTGCCGCTGGCTTCGCAGGTGTTCGTCTGCCAGCCGCCCCTGGAGACGCCGACCGGTCGCTATCTGGGCGTCGTCGGAGTGCAGCGCCTGCTACGCGAGGCGCCCTCCAAGCCCGTCGGGCGCTGTCTCGACGAGGACTGGGAGCCGATCGACGAGGACGCCACCGACCGCGAGGTCGCCGAGCGCCTGGCCGCCTACGATGTGGTCGCGATCCCGGTTACCGACGCATCGAAGCGCCTCGTCGGAGCGGTCACGATCGACGACGTCCTCGACCGCGTGCTGCCCTCGAACTGGCGCGCAGCGCGCCTCGGCCGCTGATGGCTCGCCACGACGACCTGGGTAAGCCGCGGGGCACGCCCGGCGGCCCGTCATACGACCCCGATGCGTTCGCACGGTACGCCGAGCGGATGGCGCGGTTCCTGGGCACAGGCCGCTACCTGGCCGCCCAGACCCTGTTCGTGATCCTGTGGATCGCGTTGAACGTGGCGGCCGCGTCGATGGCCTGGGACCCGTACCCGTTCATCCTGCTGAACCTGGCGTTCTCCACCCAGGCCGCCTATGCGGCGCCAATGATCCTGCTCGCTCAGAACCGGCAGTCGGACCGCGAGCGCGAGGAGATCGAGCGCGACCGTGAGATGAACTCGCGGTCGCTGGCGGACACGGAGTTCCTCGCGCGCGAGATGGCGGGGATCCGGCTCGCCCTCGAGCGCAAGGCCGACCGCGAGGACGTGACCGACGCGATCGACAGGCTCACCCACGCGCTCGAGCGCATGCACGAGGTCGAGCTCGCCGCCGGGCCGGACCCGCATCCAGGATCCTTGCCCGGCGAGCTCGACGAGATCGGCGACGACTAGCTCCGCCCTAGCTAAGCTGTCCTCATGGAGCCGACCAGCACAGGTGAGCTCGTCACGGTCAGCAGTGCCGGCCCCGACCTCGACGGGATCGTCTTCGATATCCCGAGCAACTCCAAGGTGGTGGTGGCCGTGATGGATCCCACGCGCGGCCCCCGGTTTCTGACAGTCAGCCCGAACGTGTTGAAGGAGCGGGCCGAGGAGGGTCCAAACGACCGGGCGTTGCGGGCGCTCGTGCGACGGACCCCGCCACCTGCCCGCGGCGGCGGCCAGGGCGGAGTCGCCGGTGGGCGGGGCCGCTCCGGCTTTCAGCGCGGCCCGGTTCACCGCACGACCGGCCGCTGACGCGTCGGAGCCGGCCTAGCCGGTTCCGACGTCCGAGGATCTGAGCACCACAAGCGAGCTCTGCTTCGCGCCGGCCGTGAGGGCGCCCGACCGCGTGGGCGCTCCGAGCTGCACGACAGCGTTAGCGTGCTCGGCGGTCCAGGTCAGGTCGCGGGAGATGCTCGTGAAGCTGGTCGCGGTCGCCTTGGTCAGGCCCCAGGATCCGTCGGGCTGCTGTAGGAAGAGCAGGTCGTCGGCAGCTATGACGCAGACCCCGGCGCGGACCAGCACCGGATTGCCTCCGCCGACGCGAGCGACCATCCGGTCGGGACCGGCGTAGGTGGCGATCACCGCCGCGGGCTTCGTGGCGCGCGCGACGGCGCGGGCCAGGTCGTGGCGATGCTCTGCCGACTTGCCACCGTTCCATGCGGCTACGCATGACGCCAGCGTCGCAGTGCCTGCTGAGCGGCCGGGCGTGCCGGGCGAGGTGGTCGACGTGCCCGTCGACCCGCGCGATCCGGACGACGGCGGGCCGCCGGCTCCGGCTGACGATCGGGGCGGTGGCGAACTCGGTTTCGAGGCGGTGAGCACGACCACCGCGAATGCCGCAATGACCGCGACGGACACGACCACCTGCTTGCGAAAGCTGGCGGACGCGGCCCGTCCCGAGCGTCGCTCGGTCGGAGCCTTCGCTTGCCGGTTCGCGCGAGCCGTCGTCCGCCGGTTCGCGCGAGGCGGCTCCGGAGGGTTCGGGCGAGGTGGCTCTCCCATCATCGCCGCGGCCGCTTTGAGCGGGTTGGCGGCCTCCCACTCGCCGCGGGTCGGGAGCATCGCCCGCATCGCGGCAAGGTTGGCTCCGCACGTCACGCAGCGCTGGAACTCCCCGGCGGGCTCGCCGCACGACGGGCAGACGCGAAGATTCGGCTCGATCATCATTTTCAGGGTAGATCAGAGCTGACCTCGCGAGAGCGGTGGTCTACGACTGGGGGGCCACCGCACTGAAGGAGAACGAGTCGAACTCGCGTGCCACGCCGCCGCTCACCGTGCTGTATGTGGCCTCCGACCAGCCGTCACCGCAGGTTACGGTCAGGTATCCCCAGCAAGCGTCCTGATAGGCCTCGAGGGTGACATCGGGCAGGCCTTCGAACGACGCAGGAAGACGCGGGACGCCGTCAGCAATCTTCTGCAAATTGTTAACACCGCGTCGAGCGAGCGCACCTGCGAGCCGGGCGCGAGCCAGCCGTCGTGGTTGCCGGGAACAGCGAAGATCGGTGCGCGGTAGGCGGCGTACGGCGCGAGGAACTGGGGGCCGTGGCCGGCCTCCTCGCCGTACCCGTAGACCACGTCGCCCAGGTGGTAGAAAAATCGAACCGGGTCCGGGCCGTCGAGCTCAGACGCCATCGCCGCCGAGACCGCGTACGGCGGCGCCGGGTCCGGGATCCCGCCGCTGTCGCCGACGCTGTGAAAACGAAGACGCCCGCACCGCTCGATCGCGTCGAGCGCTCTGGCCGGCAGCGCATCCGCAAGCGCAAGTCGGTGCGGCGGCCCCCCGCGCGGCGGCGGCAGGGGCATGAACTGCTGGGTGCCGAGAGCCGGGTGGCGCTTCGTCACCTGTGCCTGGGCCGCCGACCGCAGGCGGGCCTGCGTCGCGTGCCGGCGTCTCGCCGCAGGGCTCACGACTACAACTTGTTAGCGCGACCCGCGACCGGTGTTGTGTCGTTCCCGTGACCGGCTTGGCTCACGGTCTGCGCCGAATCCGGTCGCAGACGGTCGCCCACGCCTCCGAGACGCGGTATCCGGCCTCGGCCAACGAGTGCCGCAACCCCACGGTCCACGCAGGCTCCCACCCGAGCAGGCGGGCCCCACCGAGTAGCGCGCCTGGAACGCCCAGCAGTACGCCGAGCAGGATCAGGATCACGATCGTGACCGGCAGGCCAGAATCGGTCGCGGCGGTCGCCGACCCGACGCGAAGTCCCTCGTCGTGACCCAGTGGCGGCACCGGCGGTGGCGCCGGCGTAGTCGCGGCCACGGTCGTCGTCGTCAACGGCCGGCTCTTGCCCCCGCAGGCACCGTCAGCCTGCTCCTGGCGAGCTTGCTCGATCGCCGCGACCAGATTCTCGTCGTATTGCTCATCGTCGTTGGGCACCGAGCTTTGCGCCGCCGCCAGCTCGCTTGGTGAAAACGCACACGCCGAGATCGTCTGGCTGGGGCTGTTGTCAAACGCCGTCTGGATCCGGGTGAAGTCGCTGGCACCCGGACTCAGTGCTGACTGCCCCACAGCCGTCCCCACCGTCCGGCTCGTGAACAGCCGGCCGCGATCTGAGCGCCAGGCGATTCGGATCGAGCCGGCCCCGGGGGCCGTGATGTCGGTCGTGAAATAGCCGTAAACGGAGCTTGCCGGAACCCTGACGGTGGCGATCGTCCGATACGTGCTGTTGTGAGCCGCGCGCCACTGGACCAGCGCGGTGTGCGCGGTGTCCCTAGGCGCCAGGCGCAGCATCCCCCAGATCAGCATCTTCGATCCCACGGGGGTGTTCCGATCCGGAATCCAGATCGGCAGGCGGTAGGCGGCGTAGGCCGGCTTGTGGCGACCGTCGAGCTGCGTGCCGGGACCGTAGATCAGACCGGTCTGGAACGTGGACCCCCAGTAGTCATAGGAGGACGGCGGATAGGCGGTGTCGGGTCCGGCGTCGTAGAGCAGGAACTGCGCCACCGAGCGAACGCGGGGATCGCGCCACGCCATGTAGTCGGCCTCGTTGATGTACGCCGCCTGCTCGGCCGCGGTGACGATCTCGTTGGGATTCGGCGGGTTGGTCTGATAGCCGTATTCGGTCAGGTAGATCGGGATCGTGCGGTTGACGCCGTAGGTTGCGAAGATCTGGTTCAGCCCGCGCTCGAGGCGCCCGAGGTTGGCGAGCGGGACGAAGTCGGCGACCGGAGAGCTGACGTTCGGCGCGAACAGGAAGTAGTAGGGGTGGTGGGCGAACCCGGTCGCGTAGAACAGCCCCGGGTTCTGGGTCGCGAACGTGTGCGTGCTCCCATTGGCCGGGCAGCCGAGCGCCGACGCGGCGGTCCCTGTAAGCGGCCGGTAGCTCGAGTCCACGCAATACAGCGCGCGCACGAACACCATCGGCGCCATCGCGTCGTCGGACCCTGTGTCGCTGTAGTAGCGTTCGTGGCCGGCGACAGTGACCGCGGTCACCTTCCCCTCCGGTGCGGTCTCGCCGACGAGGATCGTGTCGCTGCTCGTCGTGTGCCCGGTGGCATCGAGCCCGCTGACGGCTGCGTCGACGAGCGCGCGGTAGAGCCGCGGCGAATCGGGAACCTGCTTGTTGGCGACCGTGCGCCACTGGGGCACCAGCCAGCCAGGCTGGTTCGGCTCGTTCCAGATCGACCAGAAATCGACGCGCGGGAGCGGCTCCCCTACCGCGCGGCCGGGCCCGTACGCAAGCGACGGGAGCAGGACCGACGGAGACGGCTTGGTCCTCGAGGGCGGGACGTACGAGCCGCTGTAGCGCGTCCCGAGCGCCTGCACGAACTGACCGAAAGCTGCCGCGGATGGTTCATAGACGGCTGGGCTGGTCCCGGTTTGTGTCGTCGCGGGCGCCGGTCCTGTCGCCCATAGCGGCCCTGGCCCGGTGACGTTAAAGTCGACGCCGATCCCCCGAGCCTGGGCCATCTTCACGACCCGGTCGTACGGGGCCCAGATGTCCGGGGTGCCGCCGAACACACTCGCTGCATAGTCGGCGGGGTTGGTCGCGTCGAAGCCGGCGGGCTCGATGCGCAAGCCGGCCGCAGGAGCGATATAGGCCCACTCGATCGTCAGCCTGATCCGGTCCACGCCGAGTGCCTTCAGCTGGTCGAGGGTCCTGGCGACCGTGGGCGTACTGAGGTACAGGAGATGATCGTCGTCCTGGAAGATCGACTCCGGCGCGTGTGGGGCGTGCTTCGCCGATGTCGGAAGAAGCAGCGCCGCCAGCGCGATGATGAGGACGTAGGCCGCGACAACAGCGGCGGCAGCGCGAATCGAGGTGCGTTTCATCGTCGTTGGACGTGGAGCGATGGGCGCCAGAGCGTCGCCCAGCATAGGTGGCGCCCGCGATGTGTACGCCGTTGGACCGGCATACTTCGCCTTCGGTGACGCATTCCACGCCAGCGATCATCCGGGAAGTTCTCACCGAGACGCGGACCTGGGCGGTGGTGGGCTGCTCACCTGACCCGTGGCGCGATTCACACCTCATCGCGCGGGCGCTACAGGCAAATAGATCCGGCGTCGCTGCCGCTTCGTACAAGTAGTCGCAAACAAGTCTGGCCAGTGGGCTAAAGGCGGCGGTTCCTGCTGCCGACATCATGGCCGTGTAGACCTCGGCCACGAGGAGACCGAAATGAGTCCTGAACGCACACACGCCTATCGTCGCGTCATCCAGACGCTGAACCAGCTCGGGCCAAGCAAGCTGCTCAACGATGAGCAGGATCGAATCCGCTCGGCCGCGGATAGCCTCTTCTTCAGCGCGAGCCTGCTCGAGGACGTCGCGGCACGCGAGGCCCTCAAGGACATCGAGCGACTCTGCGCCGCGCTGGTTGAAAGCGGGCGCTGGCAACAGATCACGGCGTCGCGACTGGCCGGCGACGTCTTCGAGTGCGGTCCTGGCCAACCGGCTGCGCTGAAGGCG
>Ga0302325_10017309_pt1 | contig 15241 bp, 11 predicted proteins | sample Palsa_T0_2_FD_201948 | JGI IMG/M metagenome (GOLD analysis project Ga0302325, IMG submission 201948) | Peat permafrost microbial communities from Stordalen Mire near Abisko, Sweden - Palsa_T0_2 | ecosystem: Environmental > Terrestrial > Soil > Palsa > Peat permafrost | place: Sweden: Abisko... | reverse complement strand
CAGTGCCCGAGATGATCCTCAAGCAGCCCGAGCGCCACTGCCTGCAGCGCCCTGGTCGCTGCCGAGATCTGCGTCAGCACATCGATGCAGTAAACGTCTTCCTCGACCATCCGCTGCAGGCCCCGGATCTGACCTTCGATTCTGCGCAGGCGCTTGAGATAAGCGTCCTTGTCCTGCGTGTAACCGTGCATGACTTGACGGTACACGGAGGCGGCGGCATCCGGCAGCGGGCTGACCGGCGCCTTCCTCCCTGGCAGAGACGCCGGCTGCCGCGCGCGTACCGTATGACAGCAGGACAAGGTAGAAAATTAACAGGGCTGCCGGCAGCTTCAGCGTGAACCTGGAGCGGGCGCTCAGCGATTCTCCTGGCAGGACCGGAATACTAGCCAGCAGGCACTCAGCCCGCATGGCCGCACCCGGCGCCGGCTGGGGCAGCATCCCGGCAACCTGGAAGGGACAGCCCGATGCCCGTGTACGACTCGCGCCGCGCCGCCGGCCAGCGTGACGCCGGGCTGCGGCGGGTCGGCCGGATCACCTGGCGGGCGGCAGCTGCCGGGCTCGCCGCCGCGGCAGTCGCGGCGCTGGCATTCGCCCAGCACGCTACGGCCGGCGCCAGCACCCCTGGCACCAGCACCCCCGGAACCAGCACGCCCGCGACCAGCACGCCCGGAACCAGCACGCCCGGAACCAGCACGCACCGCTCGCGGCACAAGCACGCCTCCATCGTCATACCGGCGCGGCCGCCGCAGCCCGCGGCCGGCTCCGGCTCCGGCCAGGTGACCTCGGGTGGGTCCTGACGCAAGCCGGCCCGTGACGGCAGCACGGGCCCGCGCCCCGGCGAGCAGCCGATGACGGCGAACGCCATCACCGAGGACTCGTTCGAGGTGTGGGGCACCACCGCGGTCCTGCTCGTCACCAGCCCTCTCGCCGCGGTCCCGGCGCGCCGCCTCGCCGAGCACGTCCTGGCAGACGTGGACCTGGCCTGCAGCCGGTTCCGGCCGGACTCAGAGCTGACCCGGCTGAACGAGGCCGGCGGCGAGCCGATGATGATCAGCGCCACCTTCGCCGACCTGCTGTCGGCCGCGCTGCGGGCGGCCAGGCTGACCGGCGGCGATGTCGACCCGACCTGCGGACAGGCGCTGGCCGGTCTCGGCTACGACCGCGACTTCGCTGAGCTTCGCGCCGGCGGCGCCACGCCACTGCGGCTCGCCGGCCCGGCAGGCGCGGTTCCTGGCTGGCGCCGGGTTCGCCTCGACAACGGCGCCCGGCGTGTCCGGCTGGAGCACGGCGCGCAGCTCGACCTGGGCGCCACCGCGAAGGCCTGGGCCGCTGACACCTGCGCCGAGCAGATCGCCCGCAGGACCGGCTGCGGCGTGCTGGTCAGCCTGGGCGGAGATGTCGCCGTCGCGGGCACGCCGCCGCCAGAGGGATGGCAGATCCGGGTGGCCGATGATCACGCGGCGCCGCCGGATGCCCCGGGCCAGACGGTGACCATCACCAGCGGCGGGCTCGCCACGTCCAGCACGACCGTCCGTGCCTGGACGGTCGCAGGCCGCCCGGTTCATCACATCATCGATCCCGCGACCGGTGAGCCGGCCTCCTCGTGCTGGCGCACGGTCAGCGTGGCGGCCGGAACCTGCACCGACGCGAATACCGCGAGCACGGCGGCCATCATCCGCAGCGCCGCGGCTCCGGCCTGGCTGCGCGACATGGGGCTGCCAGCCCGCCTGGTCAGGCATGACGGGACGGTGGAGACCACGGCTGGCTGGCCGGGCGATGAGCCGGGAGGCGGCGCGTGATCGCCTCCGGCCACATCAGCGCCATCGTCGTGACCTCGTCGACACCGCTGTGGTACGCGACCAGGGCCACCGGGCTGGTCGCGCTCGTGCTGCTGACCGGCAGCATGGCAATGGGGCTGCTGTCGTCAGTCCGCTTCCAGCGGCCGGACTGGCCCCGGTTCGTCACTCTCGGACTGCACCGCAATCTCTCGCTGCTCGCCCTCGCGTTCACCGTCGTCCATGTCCTGACCACCGTGCTCGACAGCTTCGTTGCCATCCCGCTGCAGGATGCCTTCATCCCGTTCATCTCCTCGTACCGCCCGATCTGGCTCGGGCTCGGCGCGATCGCGTTCGACCTGATGCTCGCGCTGATTATCACCAGCCTGCTGCGCGGCCGGATGGGCCTGCGCAGCTGGCGGCTGGTGCACTGGACCGCGTATGGCTGCTGGCCGGTGGCGGTCCTGCACGGCCTCGGCACCGGAACGGACACCCCGGTGCGCTGGGTGCTCGCGCTGACGGCGCTGTGCGTCCTTGCCATCACCGGCCTGACGCTGTGGCGGCTGGCGCTTGCCTGGCCGGCCCGGCCGGTTGCCAGCACCGCCGGCCTGGTCGTGGTCGTGCTGGTGCTCATCGCGTCCGGAGCCTGGCTGCGGGCCGGCCCGCTCGCGCCCGGCTGGAGCGCCCGGTCGGGCACGCACAGCTCGAGTCAGGCGAGGGCGGAGCCGCCCCCGCACAGGGAACGGCGATGACCGCCATGCCCGGCGCCCGGGCCCCTGCCCCTGGCGACCTCAGGCTCATCGTCAGGGATGAGCCGCTGTCGCTGGCTGAACATGCCCGGTGGTACGGCCCGCTGCCGGCCCCGGGCCGGCCGGCTGATCTCATCGCCGAGATCGAGCGGTCCGGCCTGACGGGCAGAGGCGGTGCCGCCTTCCCCGCGGGCCGCAAGATCCGCGCCGTGGCACAGGCAGCCGGAGCCAGGAGCGCTTCCGGCGCCATCGTGGTCGCCAACGGCTCGGAGTCAGAGCCCGCCAGCCGCAAGGACAGCGTTCTGCTGAGCCATGCGCCGCACCTCGTGCTGGACGGCGTGGAGCTGTGCGCCGGCGCCGTTGGTGCCAGCACCGGCTATGTATGCGTGAGCCCGCAGAGCCCGGGCGCGGCGCAGGCGGTGACACAGGCGGTCGCCGAGCGGGACCGTGCCCGGCCCGGCGGCCTGCCGGTTCAGGTGCTGGCAACACCGGACGGCTACCTGTCCGGCCAGGAGACCGCGCTGATCAGCGCGCTCAATGGCGGTCCGCCGCTGCCCACGTTCGTGCCGCCCCGCCCCTCAGATCGCGGCGTGCGGCGGCGCCCGACACTCGTGCTGAACGTCGAGACCCTGGCCAACGTCGCCCTGATCGCGCGTTTCGGGGGCGGCTGGTTCCGGTCCGCCGGAACTCCGGGCGCGCCCGGGTCCGCCCTGGTCACCGTCACCGGGGCGGTCGGCAGGCCCGGCGTGCGGGAGATCCCGCTCGGCACACCGCTCGGCGAGGTACTGCGCCGCTCGGGGCTGTCGCCCGGCTCGGCCGCGGTGCTCTCGGGCGGTTACTTCGGCACCTGGCTGCCGCTGCCGGCCGCGCTCCGCGTCCCGGTGAGCGAGGAGGGCATGCGCGCTGCCGGGGCGGCGCTCGGCTGCGGGGTTCTCGCCGTACTGCCCGGTGGTGGCTGCGGCCTCGCCGAGACCGCCCGGATCACCGGCTTCCTGGCTGACGAGAGCGCCGGTCAGTGCGGGCCCTGCCGCAATGGCATGCCGGCGCTGGCCGATGCGCTGCACCGGATCGCGTTCGGCCGGCCCGGCCAGGAAGTGATCGGCTGGGCGCAGCAGCTGACCGGGCTCGTCGCCGGCCGGGGCGCGTGCCATCTCCCGGACGGGGCGGCCGGCCTTGTCCGCAGCGCGCTCACAGTCTTCGCAGCGGACCTGCGCTCGCACGCTCAGCACGGGCCATGTCCGGGCGCGGCCCGGCCCGCGATCCTGCCGGTGCCGGCACGGAGGCCGGAATGACCCAGCGCCAGGGGAACGGCCCGCGGCACTCGCTGGAACTGCGGGTTAACCCGATCGCCTGCGACGCGCACGGACTGTGCATGGAGCTGCTGCCGGAGCTGATCATCGCCGACCCGTGGGGTTACCCGGTCATCGCGCCAGGCCCGGTGCCGGCACGGCTGGAGTCGCTGGCCCGCAGGGCGGTCGCCGACTGCCCGACGCTCGCCCTGCTGCTGACGAAGCGGCCGTAGGAACCGCGCTCCCGGCTGGCAGCAGCACGGCCCCGTCGAGCCGGCTATCGCGCACATTACGATCACCTCAGGCCATTCCGGCGGCTGCGGCGGGCCGGATTCACTGCGGACCGGCGGTCCGGGATAGGTGCGGAGGCAACATGGGTCCACTCAGCGGCGTGCGCGTGGTCGAGATCGCCAGCCTGGCGCCAGCCCCGTTCGGCTGCATGATCCTCGCCGATCTCGGCGCTGACGTGCTGCGGATCGACCGGGCCGAGCTCTGCGTGCCTGACGGGCCGGCGCCGGTCGATCCGCTCCTCCGCGGCCGCCGCTCGATCGGCCTGAACCTGAAGGACCCGGCGGCTATTGACCTGCTGCTGCAGCTGACCGACGGCGCCGACGTGCTGGTCGAGGGCTTCCGGCCCGGCGTCGCCGAGCGGCTCGGCTTCGGCCCGCAGGTCTGCGCACAGCGCAATCCCGGGCTGATCTTCGCCCGGATGACCGGCTGGGGTCAGGACGGCCCGCTGGCTCCGACGGCGGGGCACGACATCGACTACATCGCGATCTCGGGGGCGCTCAGCACCGTCGGGCGGGCGGGCGAGTCACCCGTGCCGCCGGTCAACCTGCTCGGTGACTTCGGCGGCGGCGGCATGCTGCTGGCCGTGGGCATCCTGGCCGCCCTGGTCGAGCGGGCGGGCAGCGGTCTCGGCCAGGTCGTTGACACGGCGATGGTCGACGGCTCAGCGCTGCTGACCTCGTTCATCTACGGCATGCGCGCTGCCGGGAGCTGGCAGGACAAGCGGGGCGTCAACCTGCTTGACGGCGGTGCGCCGTTCTACGACACCTACGCCACCGCCGACGGCGAGTACATGGCCGTGGGCGCTCTCGAGCCCCAGTTCTACGCAGCGCTGCTGCGCGGGCTGGGGCTCGCCGACGCGGGCCTGCCCGGTCAGCACGACCGCGCCGGCTGGCCGGCCTTGCGGCAGCGGATCGCGGCGACATTCGCCAGCCGCACCAGAGCCGAGTGGGAGCAGGTGTTCGCCGGCACGGACGCCTGCGTGTCGCCGGTTCTCAGCATGGCCGAGGCGCCGGCCCACCCGCACGCCGCGGCCAGGAACGCCTTCGTCGAGGTTGGCGGCATCACCCAGCCGGCTCCCGCGCCGCGATTCGGCCGGACCGGAGCTGCCCCGCCCGCGCAGCCCCCGCGGCCAGGCTCGGACACTGACGCGGTCCTGGCCGCTCTCGGCGTGCTCCCTGACGCCATCGCCGACCTGCGGGCCAGGGGCGTGGTTGGCTGACAGCGAGTTCGGCGGCCGCCGGGGCAGCGCGCCGCAGCGGCCGCCGGGCGGGCCCGGCCGGCTGCTCGCCCGAGCGCGCAGCCCGATGGACGCCGAGATCGTGCGGCTCGCCGTTCCTGCCTTCGGCGCGCTCGTCGCCGAGCCGCTGTTCCTGCTCGCAGACGCCGCGATCGTGGGACGGCTCGGAACAGTGCCGCTGGGCGGCCTTGGCGTCGCCAGCCAGGCCCTGACCACGCTCACCGGCATGTCCATCTTCCTCGCCTACGGCACCACGGCCGCCGTCGCCAGGCAGCTCGGCGCCGGCCGCCGTGAGGCCGCGATCCGGCACGGCATCGACGGGCTCTGGCTCGCCGCCGCAATCGGCGTCCTGGTGCTCGCGGCCGGCTGGCCGCTCGCCCCGCAGATCGTCGGCGCCTTCGGCGGCACGGCGGCGGTGAGCCTGCAGGCGGTGACCTACCTGCGCATCAGCCTGCTCGGCGCGCCGGCGATGCTGGTCGTGCTGGCCGGGACTGGCGTCCTGCGCGGACTGCAGGACACCAGGACGCCGCTGCTGGTCGCGGTGGCTGCCAATGGCGTGAACATCGCGCTCAACGCCACCTTCGTGCTCGGGCTGCATTTCGGCATCGCCGGCTCAGCCTGGGGCACCCTCGCCGCTCAGGCCGGTGCCGGCGCGGCTTACCTTACGGTCGTGGCCCGCGGCGCCCGGCGCGCCGGCATAGGCCTGCGGCCTGACCGCCGCGGAGTCACCACCGCGGCCCTGGCCGGGGCCTCGCTGGTCCTGCGTACCATCGCGCTGCAGGCTGTCCTGGTCCTGATGACCGCGATCGCCGCGCGGCAGTCCGATGCCGCCATTGCGGCCAGCCAGGTGGCCATGCGCGTCTGGAGCCTGTTCGTCTACGCGCTGGACGCCATCGCCATTGCCGCGCAGGCGATCACCGGCCGGTATCTCGGCGCCGGCGACGCCGCCGGAGCGAAGGCCGCGACCCGGCGCATGACGGGCTGGGGAGCCGCTTACGGCGTGCTCTTCTCGGCGATTCTGCTGCTGCTGCGCCCGGCGCTCCCCGGCCTGTTCGGCGTCACGCCGGGCGTCCGCAGCCTGCTGCTGCCCGTCCTGCTGGTGATCATCGTCCAGCAGCCGGTAGCCGGCGTCGTCTTCGTGCTCGACGGAGTCCTCATCGGTGCCGGTGATCAGGACTACCTGGCACTCGCCGGGCTCGCGACACTGGCCGTCTTCTGCGGGGCCGCGGCCCTGGTGGTTCGCGCCGACGCCGGCCTGGTCGCGCTGTGGCTCGCGTACGCGGCCTGGATGCTGGCCAGGTTCATCACGCTGACGCTGCGCGGCCGGACCTCGCGCTGGCTGGTAACCGGGGCGGTGCGGTAGGGCCGCGCCGTCAGTGACCCGTCGCCGCCTCGACGATGCGGAGCACGACGGCCCCCATCGCGATCGCCAGATAGACCCACATCCCGGCCATGCCGATCCTGCGGGCGCGCGACATCGGCGTCGGGGCGAGCATCGTCAGCGCGGGCATCCGCCAGTTCTCCTTGCTCGCCTTCCCGGCCTGCGTGAGCTCTGCCGGCTCGTCGCCTGATGCCCCGCGCGCGGCCGCGGTGCCGCTCCCGCGCGCGAGGATGGCGATGACGACAACGGCCGCCAGCCCGGCGAACCCGGTCATGATCATCAGGATCTGCCGCGTGGTGATATGCGGGAACGTCACGGACGCGATCAGGATCAGCGACAGCATGATCAGCAGCGCGATCACCGCGCCGGTGAACGCGTTGGTGAAGCGGCCGTTGACCCAGGGCCCGAGCACTGCCTTGTCGTTGCACAGCAGCAGCAGGAACACCGTCGCGCTCGGCAGCAGCACGCCTGCCAGCACCTGCACCCCCTCGGTGAACAGGCCGAGCGGGGAGCCGGGAATCAGGACGATCGTCGCCGCGCCGGCGATCAGCGCGCCGTACATCACGTAGAAGCCCTTGGCCTGCCTGACTCCGCGATGCAGGGAGTGCTTGAGCCCGAGGACGTCCCCGAGCGCGTACGCGGTGGACAGCGAGACGGCGAAGGCGCCGATCATCGCCGCGTCCAGCAGGGCGACCGCGAACAGCGCGCCGGCCGCCTTGCCCGCGTAGGCAGCGATCCCGCTGGCGAGCCCGGCCGCGTCGGTGAAGTTGCCTGCCCCTCGCGTCCCGGCGAACGCAGCCGCCACCGACGCCATCACGGCCGCGCCGCCGACGATCACGACGCCGATGCCGATGACCAGATCGGCCTTCTCATACGGGATGAACCGCGGCGTGATGCGCTTGTCGATCACGTAAGACTGCTGGAAGAACAGCTGCCAGGGCGCGACGGTGGTGCCGACGATCCCGATGATCAGCAGCATCACCGTGCCCAGCTGGCCGCCGCCCGGCATCGACGGTGACACGAAGCCGGCGGCCACCTGCCCGGCAGGCGGGTGGGACAGCACGTACAGCGGGATCAGCAGCAGCGACCCGGCGCAGAAGGCCATCGCGATCCGCTCGAACCTGCGGAAGCTCCCGGTCATCGCGGATGCCACGATCACCAGCGCGGCCAGCAGGACGGCGGCGACCTTCGGCAGGCCGAGATACCCGGCAGCGAGGGTGATGCCGATGAACTCGGTGATGATCGTCAGCGCATTGAGCAGGAAGAGATCGATGACGCTGAAGGCACCCCAGAACCGGCCGAAGCGCTCCAGGATCAGCCGGGCGTGCCCGACGCCTGACACCGCCCCGAGCCGGAGCACCATTTCCTGGTTCACGTACAGGACCGGGATCAGCAGCACGAACGTCCAGAGCAGATGAGTGCCGTAGTTCTGGCCCGCCTGGCCGTAGGTCGAGAACGCGCCGGCGTCGTTGTCGCCGACCATGACGATCAGGCCGGGCCCGACGATCGCCAGCAGTGTCTTGATCTTCGCCGATGCCGACCTGCGGGCGGCCGTGTCGTCGACGGAGATCGTGCCCAGCGCTCCGCGGATGTCGCCGACGTGGGCAGAGTCGAGCGCGGCACCGTGCAGGTCGTGCGTTGCTGAGGTCACGGCGGACCACCCCTTCACCGCCGTCGCCGCGGCGGGGGTCGGGGGGCACGCAGTCCTGCGGACGGCCGCCTGTATCAGGCTGGACGGCCGGAGATCAGGAGGGCGCTACAGAGCGCCATGCGCGTGCCCGGGGCAGACAGGATTAACGGCGAGGGGCCATTTTCGGCCCGGACTATCGTGGTCCATTACTCGCCTCCCTCCTGCCGCGGCGTGACCGCGTACTGGTCAGGTGCCCGGCTGCCGGGCACGCTCATAGTCAGACGCCAGGCGAGGGGAGCAGCACATCGCCGACGGCGATGCGCCGGACAGGCACCCCCTCGTTAGAGCTTTGGCACATCACGGCGTAGCACGGCATCTGCCGTGCAGCCACCTGGCCTCACCCCTTACTCCGGGGAGAGGTGTCCTGATCCGGAGCGTCTCTCGACGGGTGGGATCAGTGGCCTGTGTCCGTGACGACGCCTCACCGAACAAGGTGTCTGTAATACAGAGCTTTCCGAGCATGCCCGCTGGCGCAGCACGATGTCAAACTGGACAGCACGTCAGACGTCCTGGTCACCGCCGCGCGCGTCCGGCGGCTCGGCTGCTTCCCGGCGCCGCCAGTCATCGGGCAGCGCCGCCTCAAGGACGTCGTCGACGGTGATGACGCCGATCATGACCCGGCGCGCATCTACGACCGGAATCGTGGTGAGGTTGTAGTCGCTCATCAGCACCGCGACGTCCACCACATCGGTCGCTGCCCTGACCCGCACCGGATCGGCGTCGCAGATCTCGCTGACCAGCGCACCCGGATCGGCCTGGACAAGGGTCACCAGCCGGGCGACACCGGCCAGCCGTCCGCGCTCGTCCAGGGCATGGACGCTGTTGAGCGCCTCGGGCTGGAGGCCGGCTCCGGCCGCCACGGCGGCCAGTGCCTCAGCCACCCGAGCGCCCGCGGCCACGGCGACGAAGTCGACTCCCATCAGCCCGCCGGCGCTCGCCGGGTTGTACGCCATGAGGGTGCGAACCTTGGCTAGCTGGGCTCCGGGCAGCAGGTCGAGCACGGGCTGGCGGCGGCGCTGCGGCAGCTCGGCGATCGCGTCCGCGGCATCGTCGGCACGCATCCGGCTGATCACCTCGGCGATCTCGGCATCGGTACGCGCGCCGAGCAGCCGGGTGGCGCGGTCCTCGTCCAGCTCCTCGAAGACATCGGCCTCCAGCTCCGGGTCGGCATGCACCTGGCCGAGAATCTCGCTCTCCTCCTCACGAGATGCCTCCTCAAGCAGGTCGGCGATCTGCGCGGGCCTGAGCTTGCGTATGCGGCCGAATGGCCGCCTCGACAGCGCACTTCCGCTGTGGCCGATGAGCGGCTCGAACTTCGCCCATTCACGGAACCGGTGATCCTCCCCGGCGGCCCGGCCGGCCGGCGCGCCGAGCAGCCCGGCAAGCAGGCGGCGCGGCCGGCGGCTGTCCACTCCGGTCACCACCCACTCGCCGCGGCCCGGCGCGAGTTCCAGGTCCGCGGCCCTGATCAGTTGTGCGCTCTCGACGTCGATCAGCCGGTGCCCGAGCACGTCAGCGCGCAGCAGTACCTCGCCGTCGCGCCGCTCGAACTGGCGCAGGTCGAGACGGGCGCTGGTCAGCCTGAGCTCGGCGCCGTCGAGGCTGGCGACCTGCTCGATCGGCACGAACAGCGACCGGCCGCCGACGGTTACCACCAGCCCGGTCACCACCGGCTGGTCGGCGCCGCGCAGGCGCACGATCACGTCGGACATCCGGCCGATCGTGCCGCCGTGCCGGTCCGTGACCGGCCGGCGCAGCAACTCCGAGAGGTGCAGCTCCCGGAATCCGCCGGACCGGCCGCCGGCCGCGGCTGGTGTGGTGCTCATCCGAACTGCCTTCCGCCGGAGCCGCCAGCCCGTTCCCCGTACTGGTACTACCCGGCCGCAGGGCGCCAGCCTGCCATGGCGGGCCGCGGCCCGCGGCGAATGGCCGTTTTTCTGGCCGCGCCCGACGCGGCCCGGCCGGGCCGGGCCGCCGAAGTCACCATAACTCGGACAGCCGGTTACTCTTAGTGCCGCACCATCGGTCTAGCAGTGACGACGGCAGCCGGCGCAGCCCGGCCACGTGCGGCCGGACGCCGAGCCCGCCGGGCTCCCGGTCTCCCGCTGTGTGCCGTCGCAATGGTATGAAGACCACGTCGGGTGCTGTTGGAAAGGGGAGGGCGCTGCAGCGTGGCCATGCGACGAGCTGTCGGCTCGCTGGTGCGGCGGGACGACCTGGCCGAGGGCGCTGGCTACAGCCTTAAGCGGAAGCTGCTCGGCAAGCCGCTGATCAACGAGCAGCTCAGCGAGCAGCGCCTGTCCAAGCGCCTGGCGCTTGGCGTGCTGTCGCCCGACGGCATCTCGTCCTCGGCCTACGGCACCGAGGAAATCCTGATCGAGCTGCTTAAGGGCGGCCTGGCGGCCACGGCGTTCACGCTGATCCTTCCGCTGACCGGCGTCGTGCTGTTCGTGATGATCCTGGTCGTGCTGTCCTACCGGGAAGTCGTCACCATCTACACCAGGGCCGGCGGCTCCTACGTGGTGGCGCGGGACAACTTCGGCCCCCGGGTCGCGCAGATCGCGGCCGTGGCACTGCTGATCGACTACGTGGTCACGGTGGCGGTCCAGGTCGCCGCCGGAACCGCCGCCGTCGCCTCGGCGTTCCCGAGCAGCCCGATCAACAATCCCACGATCATCACGGTGATCTCGATCGGCGTCGTGCTGCTCATGCTGTACGGGAACCTGCGCGGCATCCGGGAGGCGGGCAAGGCGTTCGCTATCCCCACCTACTTGTTCTCCACCGTCGTCATCATCATGATCGCCGTCGGGCTGGGGCGGGAGATCTTCGGGTCGCTGCCGCTGGTGCACGTGCACGCCGGCGCCTACGGGCAGGGCGTCACCCCGGATCACAGCAGCCTGATCACCTTCGGGCTGATCTTCGTCCTGATGCGGGCGTTCGCTAATGGCGGCTCGTCGCTGACCGGCATCGAGGCGGTCTCCAACGCGGTCAGCGCGTTCAAGCCGCCGGAGGGCGTGAACGCCCGGCGCGTCCTGGTGATCGAGGGCCTCATCCTGGGCACGCTGGTGGCCGGCATTTCCTGGCTCGCGCACGTCACCCATGCGACCCCGTACAAGCTGGGCGTGCCGACGGTGCTGTCCCAGGAGGCCAGGACGGTGTTCGGCCAGTCCTGGGCCGGCACCGGCATGTGGGTGATCGTCCAGGCCGCCACCGCGCTGATCCTTTACACCGGCGGCAACACCAGCTTCAACGGCTTTCCGTTCCTCGCCAACTTCGTGGCCGAGGACGCGTTCCTGCCGCGCTGGCTCACCAAGCGCGGGCACCGCCTGGTCTTCTCGAACGGGATCGTCGTGCTGGCGATCGTGTCGATCACGCTGCTGGCCGTCGTCGGGTCGAACGTCAACAACCTGGTGCCGTTCTACGCGCTGGGCGTGTTCACCGCGTTCACCATGGCCGGATTCGGCATGGCCAAGTACCACCACCGGACCAGGGAACGGGGCTGGCGCTACAAGCTGGTCATCAACTTCGCGGCGGGCGTGACCTCGCTCATCGTGGTGCTGATCTTCGTCATCGTGAAGTTCAGCGAGGGCGCCTGGCTGGTCGTGGTGCTCTTCGCCGTGGGCGTGCCGGCGCTGATCTTCCTGAACCGCCAGTACCGGATGGAAGCCACTGTGCTGGAGGGCCTCGGGAGCCGGGGCAGGCCACCCGAGCCGCCGACCTACTCGCGCCGCAGCGTCTACGTCTTCATCGACGATTTCGACCTGGCCACGGTCGCCGCCCTGCGCTACGCGCGCAGCCTGCGCCCGACCTCACTGCGCGCGGTCCACTTCGTCATCGACAACGTCCAGGCCGACAAGCTGCGCCAGGACTGGATGCGGGCGAACCCGTCGATCCCGCTCGACTTCGTGGACTGCCCGGACCGCCGCCTCGCCACCGCGGCCGCGAATCTGGTCAGCGCGGACGCGGTGCTGCCCGGCGTCGGCGTCACCGCGATCCTGCCGCGGCGCAGCTACGCTCCGATCGTGGGGCGCCTCCTGCACGACCGGACAGCGGACCGGATGGCCGCCGTCATCAGCCGGATCCCGCATGCAGCGGCCACGATCGTGCCATTCGACGTGCGCAGCCGGGTCGAGCAGCTCAGCCGCCGCATGCCGCTCGCGCAGGCGGCGGCCTCCGGCGGCATGCCCGAGTCGAAGCCGCCGGCGGGCGCCGGCGGCAGCACTGACGCCGCCGCGACCGCTGCCACCGGGCCTGGCGGGGGCGAGCAAGCCGAGGCACGGGCGGCGGGCAAGCCCATCGCCAGTGACCTGACCACACCGCCGGGCAGCGGCGAGTACGGCCGGCCGACCCCACGGCGCGGAGTCACCCCGATCGGCTCACTCACCAGGCCGGGACGGGCGATGGCCGAGGGCCGCGTGCATACGGTCGAGATCCGGCCGGTCGAGCACAACACCGTGCTGGCCTGTGACGTGGAAGACGCAACCGGCCAGCTCACCGCCCTGTTCTACGGCCGGTCCAACATTCCCGGCCTGCGGCCGGGCAGCAAGGTGCGGCTCCGGGGCCAGGTCGGCATCCGCGACGGCCGGCCCGTCATGATCAACCCGGCGTACGAGCTGCTGGCGTCGGGCGAGAATCCGGCGGCCGATCCCGATCCAGATCCGGGCCCCGACCCCGGCCAGGGCAGGGGACGCCGAGACCGCCGGGGCGACCGGGACCGATGATGGGCCCGCAGCCCCAGGGCCGCGATCAGGTTCCTGATCACGGCGACGACGGCACGCCTCCCGGCGGCGGGGCGAGGACCGGGAGCGCTCACAGCCGCGCCGGGACCGGCCGCAACCACAGCGGCCACAACCACAGCGGCCACAACCACAGCGGCCACAACCACGGGGCCCACGACCATTCGCACGGCCCGGCGACGGTGACCGGCGGCTACCGCCGCGTCCTCACGATCGTGCTGCTCATCAGCCTCGGCATCGCCGCTGCCGAGGTTGCCGGGGCAGTCATCACCGGTGCCCTGGTGCTGTTCGCCGATGCCGCGCACATGGCGGCCGACGCCGCCGGGATCGGGCTGTCGCTGCTGGCTGCCTGGTTCGCCAGCCGCCCCGCGACTGGCCGCAGGACCTTCGGCTACGCCCGGGCGGAGATCCTGGCGGCGATGGCGAACTCGCTGCTGCTGCTCGCCATGGCCGCGATCATCGTTGTCGAGGCCATCCGCCGGATTGTGACGCCGGCGGCCGTGAGCTCCGGGCTCCTCATCGCGTTCGGCATCGGTGCCCTGCTTGCCAACGCCTGCTCGCTGGCGGTCCTGCGGCACGGGCAGGCCGACAGCCTCAACGTGCGCAGCGCCTTCCTGGAGGTCGCCGCCGACACGCTCGGGGCAGCCGCCGTGATCGCGACCGGCGTGGTGATCAGCACCACCGGGTTCGATCTCGCTGACCCGATCGCGTCACTGGCGGTCGGCGCGCTCATCCTGCCCAGGACCTGGCGGCTGCTCCGGGAGGCCACTGACATCCTGCTGGAGGCCAGTCCCAAGGGCATCGACCTGGAGGAGATCCGCCAGCACATGGCCGCCCTGCCCGGCATCACCGACGTGCACGAGCTGCACGTCTGGACCATCACCTCCGGGCTGCCGGTGTTCTCCGCCCACGTGGTCGTCGACCGCACGATCATCGAGCGCGGCCAGACCGCGATCATGCTGGACAAGCTGCAGGCCTGCCTGCGCGGGCACTTCGACGTGGAGCACTCGACGTTCCAGCTCGAGCCGGCCGGCCACGCCGAGCACGAGCAGCCGATGCACGACTGACCGGAGGCTAGCGGGCGGGCGTGGTCTCGAAGTATTTCGGGTTGGCGACCGCGAGCCGGACAGCCACGGCACCGGCCAGATCGACATCAGGGGGGAACGCACCCAGTTCTAGTTCTCGCGCCACGATCGCGAGCGCGTTGGCAGCGACCCTGGCGTGGAACGCGAGCTGCCCGGAGGTTCCCGGCAGCACGCTGCCGGTCAGGTACTCGCGCACGGCGTCGAGCAGCTCACTTGCTGTCGGCCGCCCGAACATCGCGGGGGACGCGGCCGGCGCGCTGGACGGCCGGGGCCTCGCGGCCGCGGCGGCCGCGGCGGCGTCCGGGTCCAGCAGCAGCAGCAAGTCCCACTCCTGCTCGCAGACGCGGCGGCCGATCGCGGCCAGCTCGACCGACCGGTGCGCGCCGGAAAGGTGCGCGAAGGCCTGCGACAGGCAGATCACGCCCCACCGCAGCGTGCCGAGAATCTCCCACCAGTGCAGCTCCGCCAGGCTGATGCCGGCCCCGCCGGCCGCCCGGTAGGCGGCGAGCAGTTCCTCCCGGCTGCCCATCCCGGCGACCGGGGGCTCCACGCCGAACCGCCAGGCCTTCACGCACAGCCAGCCGAGGTCCTCGGCGGGGCTCCCGGCGTGGGTCAGCTCCCAGTCCAGGACGGCCCGCAGTCCCTCGGGTCCGGCGATGAGGTTGCCGAGACGGAAGTCGCCGTGCACGATCACCGGCTCGCGGGCCGGCGGCTGCTGACGTTCCAGCTCCGCCAGCGCCAGCCCGAAGACCTGACTCGGCCGGCCGAACGAGTCGAGCTGCTGGCGCAGGGTGGCCACCGGGTCAGGCTGCGGCAGCGCGGCGGGCAGTTCGAGCGCGTGCAGCCGCGCCGCGAACTGCCCCAGCTGACCGGGCAGTACCTTCCGGGCCTGCGCATACGCATCGTCCCGCAGGATCTTGCGGGCGATCGTCTCCCCCTCGACCCGCCGCATCACCATGCCCGCTGTGCCCAGCGCGGGGCCGGCTGAGTGCAGCAGCACCTCCGGTA
>Ga0302325_10017308_pt1 | contig 15242 bp, 17 predicted proteins | sample Palsa_T0_2_FD_201948 | JGI IMG/M metagenome (GOLD analysis project Ga0302325, IMG submission 201948) | Peat permafrost microbial communities from Stordalen Mire near Abisko, Sweden - Palsa_T0_2 | ecosystem: Environmental > Terrestrial > Soil > Palsa > Peat permafrost | place: Sweden: Abisko... | reverse complement strand
GCTGCTATCGGACCGGCGCGCGATTTGCATTCCGGCCTGTATGGCGGCGCGGCCCCGAATGCGGTGTACGGGTTGATCGAGTTGCTCGCGAAAGCCAAGAATGCGAATGGCGTGATTCAAATTCCCGGCATTTACGACGATGTGGAAGAGCCCGCCGCCGCCGAGCTCGAAAGCTGGAAGCGTTTGCCGTTCGACGAGCGCCAGTTTCTCGCCAAGGAAGTCGGATCGGACGCGCTCACGGGCGAGCCGGATCGCTCCCTGCTAGAGCGCGTCTGGTCGCGCCCGACCTTCGAGGTTCACGGCATCGCCGGTGGCTTCACCGCGGCGGGCGCCAAGACGGTGATTCCGGCAACCGCCACGGCGAAGGTGAGCTTCCGCCTGGTCCCGCACCAGGACCCGGACGCCGTAATCGCGGCATTTCGCGCGTGGGTAAAGAAAAATTCGCCGGCAGGGATTCAAGCCGAAGTGCGCGTGCTCAGCGCATCGCCGGGCCTGGTGGTGAATCCCGATCATCCCGCCATCGATACGGCCGCGCGCGCATTCGGAGAGGTGTTCGGCAAGCAGACCGTATTCATTCGGTCTGGCGGCTCGATTCCAATTGTGGGCGACTTCGCCAACCATCTGAAGATTCCAACCATCCTGATGGGATTCGGATTGCCGGACGACGGTCTCCATTCGCCCAATGAGAAATTCAAGATCGAAAATTACTACCTGGGAATAATGACGGTGGCGCACTTCCTCGAGCAGTATGGAGCGTAGGTAGGCATTCTAAGCTTTGGGTTCGCTCAGCGTCTCGGCGTCTCCGCGTCGAAAAAAAACCGGCCTGACGCACCACGCGAAGAGTGCCGCCAGCGATACCGCCGTAGCTAAGGTTCCTGCGATCAGGTAGTCAATGCTTTCCCGCCCGCCCGGCAGGATCAGCACCAGCACCGCGGCCGTCACGGCGAACAATGACGCCAACGCTCCAGCCACGTGCGACCGCTTCCTGATTTCGAACGTCACAGTTCTATTTTAGTGCGAACTCGCTCCAGTACGGCTGGTAAACTGTTATGGAGTGTGCCATTCGGTTCCATAACCAGGGTTAACGCGGCGGCCATGCTGCTATTGCTGGCGGCTTGCCATCGCGGACCAAAGCGCCTGCCTGCAATAGGCGAGGCATTTGTCGGTCCCGCGGTTCTCAACATCCGCAGCGATATCCCCACGCAGTCCGCTCCGGTGGCCAGCGTCAACCATGGCGAGCGGCTCGAAATACTTCAGAGACGCCGCACGTTTTTTCGTGTCCGAACCTCCGCCGGCGCCGAGGGATGGGCCGATGAACGGCAACTCCTCGCTGCATCCGACATGGCAAACCTGAAGCAACTTGCTGCGATTGCAGCCACGTTGCCGTCGCAGGGCGCCGCCGTGCCGCGCTATGGAGACTTGCGCATTTATACGCAGCCATCGCTCGAATCGCCAAGTTTCGTCACGGTCAAGGAAAAGGAACGAGTGGATGTGTTGACGCACGCCGCCATGCCGCGCAGGGCCGTGCAGCGCATGCCCCTACTGCCCCCGGCGCCCAAGAAGGCCGCGTCCAAAAAGAAAGCGAAGGAATCGAGCTTGCCGGCCATCCCGATGCCTAAGCCGCCCGCGCCGCCCGCGGATTGGGTGGCGCTTTCCAAGACCGAATCGGATGAGGCGAAGGAAGCGGCGGATGTTGCCGCCGCCCCTCCCGCCCCCACCGACGATTGGAGCCTGGTGCGCGCCACCGGCGGACAGACCGGCTGGACCCTCACGCGCCGCCTGGACATGGCCATTCCCGACGAAGTGGCGCAATATGCCGAAGGGCGTCGAATTGTTTCGTACTTCTCGCTGGGGACCACGCGCGATGGCGATACCCGGAAAGATATCTGGTTGTGGACGACCATAGGCAGCGGATCGCACCCGTACGATTTCGACAATCTCCGGGTCTTCAATTGGAGCTTGCGACATCACCGTTACGAAACCGCGTATATTGAGCGCAACCTGATGGGATTCCAACCGGTATTGCTGGAACAGGTGGACTTCACGCCGCCCGGCAAAGCGGCTCTCGCAGGCGCGGAAAAGTACCCCGGTTTTTCGGTCTGCATCCAGAAGAAAGACGGCCGGCGCTACCGCCAGGTATTCGCGCTGTTGACGAACGTGGTCCGCTTCGCCGGCGAACGGCCGTGCGAAACACCGCCTTCGGTGCAGGATCTGATTGCATCGTCGTCGAAGCCCGCGCCCCTCGCGCCGGCGGCGGCCGCGCCAACGAACTCCATGATCGATCGCGCTAAGAGACGGGTGCGCGCCTGGTTCGGTATATAGGCCAAGTTAAATGGCCGACGTTGCGGCGACCCCGTCGTTGTGTTATCTCTGGGTATAAAGCCGGAAACGATTGGAATCCGACGGCGCCGCCCCGCTCCCCCTGAGCGGCGGTCAATCATAACTCTTCAAAGGATGGCATCCCGTGGAAGCTGTCAATCGCAAACTTATTCGTCCCTCACTCAACGAGATCAAAGAACAGAGCGCGCCCCCGCGCCGGGCCCCGCAAGTGCAGAAAAAAGTAGCGCCTCCCGATCAGACCAACGCCGAGAATTTTTATTACGTGAAGCAAATGCAGGCCAAGACTCCCATGGTGTTCGTATTGCGCGATGGCGAAACCCTGCATGGAGTTATCGAATGGTATGACAAGTGCTGTTTGAAGGTGAATCGCATCGGCGAACCGAATATCCTTCTCTACAAACCCTGTATTAAGTACATGTACAAGGAAGTTTGAGCGGCCTTAAGCGCGTTCGGATTTCCTGCGGTTGCGCATCGCCAGGCGGTATTCCCGGCGTTCTTCCGCCTCGCGATACCAGCGCTGTTCCCGCTCGGTCTCGGGAATTACCGGCGGCACGGGCGTAGCTTTGCCATTGGCGTCCAGAGCCACGAACGTGAGATAAGCCGAGCACGTGTGGACTCTCTCACCCGTGAGAAGGTTCTCGGCGAGCACTCTCACGCCCACCTCCATGGATGTTCGAAAGACGCGATTCACCGAAGAACGCAAAATCAATAAGTGGCCGATGCGCACCGGGTGCAGAAAGTGGAGGCTATCGAGCGACGCCGTGACCACGGGGCGGCGCGCATGCCGCATGGCGGCCATGGCGCCGGCGAGATCGACCAGATGCATCACCTTGCCGCCCAGCACATTGCCCAGCCCATTGGCGTCGTTGGGTAGGGCCAACTCGCAGTATTCGGATGCGGATTCGCTAGCGGGTTTACCTTCAATCATGCTTTATGTAGATGCTGCCGCGCTGCCCCAGGCGCCGGATTTTCGCCGCAGGTAGCTTTCCACGTATGCCTGGGCCTGGCTCCTCAGAGCCTGGTCCGCCGGATGCCCGGCGAAGGCCGCCAAGGTCCGCGAATATGCCAGCGGCCCGTGCGCGAACGGATGGTGATTTCGTTCCACAACGTAGTACAGTCGAAGGGTGGCGCCGTCGTCGCTGGCAATGGTGAAGCGGACCGCATCGGGTCCATCGCCCTCGGGAAAGCGGTCGCAGATGCCACGGGCGTAGCCGAAGTTGCAGAGAGCGCGCACAGTGGCGGCATCGGGCTGCGATGCAGGTTCAGGAACCGCGCGGCAGATGCCACTCCAATGGCCGCCCAGCGGTAACATGGCTTCCCGTGGATCGGAGAGCCTGGACTGCGGGGAGTTGGGATGGAAATAAGGACACGACATTTCGGAGGTATCGTAGCACAACCATGGCAAGCACACGATTAGAGACCCTGAAGAGCATGCTGGCGCAGAATCCCAACGACGCGTTCGCGCGCTACGGCCTGGCGATGGAATACAAAAACGCGGCCGATTACGAGGCGGCGATGCGGGAGTTTCACGCGCTGATCGAAGCGCATCCCGACTATTCCGCCGGCTATTTCCACGGCGGGCAGACCCTCGAGCGGATGGGCCGCACGGACGACGCGCGTGTGATGTACCGCGACGGCGTGGATGCCGCCGCGCGGAAAGGCGACGGCCACGCCAAGAGTGAAATGCAGGCCGCGCTCGATCTATTGGACTGACGGCGTTGTATACTGGGTAATTCGGGCTGTGGCGCAGCCTGGCTAGCGCGCTTGCTTGGGGTGCAAGAGGTCCCGAGTTCAAATCTCGGCAGCCCGACCACTATTCCTCAAAGAGTTACGGAGACCGGAACTTCCGGAAGTGTCCTTTTGGAGTTCACCTGGAGTCCAAAAGTGGACGCCGGTTGCCGAGCTTCTTCGAGCCCCGAGAAACTGCTCAGGGCCCTCTACTCCTATAAAAACCCGACAAATCCGACATTTCGGACCATTCTACGAGTGGCCGGCACGTTCGAAGCTCGGGCACACGCATCGCTCGCTCCGGCAGCTTTATCACCGCTCTGGCGCAGCCAGCGAGACCAACGTGGTTCCGATCAAAGATCGTCCTCAGATCCATTTCCGCCGGCGGGTTTCGACGCCCGCATTTGAGCCCATCCCACGAACTCAGGCCAACCGCACTTGTCACCGGCGCCAACCGCGGCATTGGCGCCGCCACGGCGATCGCGCTGGGAGCGGCCGGGTATAACGTCGCGGTCAACTTCGCGGTTGACGAAACCGCCGCGGCGGGAGTGGTAGATCGCCGGGTCCAAGCTGGGCGCGAAAGGCGTCGCCATTTTCGAAACCGCCGAGCCAAGTTCGGGCCCATTCGCGCGTTGGTCAACAACGCTGGAATCACCGAGGGTTCGCGCGCGTGGATCGTGTCACCAGCGCTGCCATTACGCAAGTGCTGGCCGTAAATGTTACCGGAACCATGCTGTGCGCACGCGAGGCGATGAAGCGAATGTCCACGCGTCACGCCGGCAGCGGCGGCGCCATCGTCAACGTCTCTTCGTTGGTCACCCGGACTGGCGGCGCGGGTGAGTATATTCACTACGCCTCGTCCAAAGGCGGTGAACACCTTCACGATAGGGGCTTGCGCGCGAAGTAGCCGCTGAGGGCATTCGCGTGAACGCCGTGGCGCCCGGCTTGACCGATACCGAGATCCACGCCGCCAACGGCGCGCCTGATCGCCTGGAGCGTCTGACCCCGACCATTCCCATGCAGCGCCCCGGAACCGCCGAAGAAATCGCCGCCGCCATCGTGTGGCTGCTCTCGGACGCAGCCGCTTATGTCAATGGCGCGATCCTCGAAATCGGCGGCGGCCGGTAACACTAAGCCAGTCAGCAATGCGAGTGCAGCCGGGTTTAGCGTTGCGCACTCATCTTCGTCCGCGCGGCATCGCCGTCGCGGAAAACGATAATCGGCCGGGCTGGCGTCGCATCGACTGTCAATTTCCCGCCGATCTTCGACACCGGCACTTCCTGCGCCCGGTCAGGATACAGCGCCAACGCCGCGACCGCTTGGGCGTTCCAGCCGGCTGGCAGCGGCGACGTTCTTTGAGTAAAACGCGATGCGGTCGCCGCCTACCGGGCAGAATGTGTCTCCGTCCTTTGCAATTTCCACGCCGTTTATCGTCACCGCGTACCGGTTGTTCTTCCAATCGAGATCGATGCTCGAATTGCCCGCAAGGCCGATCACGGTTCGATCCCCGTCACGGCGGTAGGATTCTACGTCGCGGTAATGCACCTGCTCCCACGGGACCATCATGCTGTAATAAAACTCCGTGAAGTGCTCGGGAGTCTCCGCTCCGCCGCCGAAGAACTCATGGCCGTTGTAGAACAGGCTGTACAGCTCCGGCGCCTGATGCCATGGCTGCCCCGAGAGGCCCCAGATGGCTGAGTGGCGATAGATCGTCGCCGTTAACGGAATCGGATCGCCCCCGAAAGGCGAAGCGCCTCCGGTTGGGCCGTTGCCATTCACGCTGTTCTTTCCGATGAATGAGTAGCGCAGTTGCTCGGAAACCACGTCGATGCCGCACTTCTTGAATTCGTCAAGCACCTTGTAGCGGCCTTCCGTCAGGTTCTTGATGCCGCTGGCCGGGTGTTCGGGGTCCCAGTCGTTGCGGATCGGATAATAGGACAGCACGTCCACCAGGTAAGTGTTTTTCACCGGATACTGCTGACACGTATAGCGCACGCGATCCGTGCCGGGCCCGGCCATGTACTTGGCGCCGCCGAGAATGTAGGACGTTTCTCCGGTCCAACTTCGGCTCTCCCACAATTCGCCATCCGGCTGGCGTGCGATGTACCTGGCGTCCCAGGCGGGGCTGCTCTTGTAGGCGTCGTCGTAGTTATCGGACATACTGACGTTGGCGTTCACCGTGCGCGCATCGGCGATCAGCTTTTTCAAGCCGTCGTAACCGCCGGCCCTGGCGTTAACCACGTTAACGGCTGGATAGCCGGTGTCCTTACCGCGAAACTGCCAACCCCACAAATAGATATCCTGCGGCGCGTAGCCGGTTAGCATCGCCATTTGGCGAATGAGTTTGCCTGCCTGCTCGAAGGTCATATGCGGGGCCGGCCAGCGGGGCTCGTCCACGTGAACGGAATACGGCAAGTGGCCGTCGTAATAGTGAGTGGGAATTTCCGGCATGCGGGCGCGCACGATCTTGGCTCCGTCCAGCCAGTCCACAACGCCGTTACCATCATAATCGGCGGCAAAATCCAGGCGCGCAATCGGGCGCTGCTCCACCAATAGGTTGGGCGTTTTCTCGTTGCCGGCGACGCGCGGCTTGCCCGGCTCGGCATTCATATCCCAGGCGAGGCTTCCATTCACGCGGTGGACGCCAACGGTTCCCAATTCCGCTCTGCGGCGGCCGGGTTCGCCCTCCACGGCGAGTTCGGTGGCATCCATGAACGCCATCACTTCCTCAACGCAGACGGCCTTGGATGTCCCGACCATCACGACCGGCAAGGTAACCGCGGCGCCGAACCAAAAGCGATTAGGCGGCAAATGGCCGGGCTTTGCCTCGGAGAGTTTGATCAGGTTGCCGCCGGTCTCGCCATGCGCCAGCCACCCTCCGCCGTCCTCCTCTCGTACGGTAGCGAGATCCGGCGTGCCAACGTCGATTAATTGGAAGCCGGGCTTCTCTTCGACATCTTCAAGCGAAACGAACACAGCCGCGCCCTGCAATTCATACCGTAGCGTGAAGGAGGCAGCCGACAGACCGTCCTCTTGCGCGGTGAAGAAGAAATCGGCGCGGGCCGCGGTGGTCTTGGCGCTCTGCGGCTTGACTGTTACTTCCTGGAATTTGTGCAGTTGGGCATGAAATAGCGTTGCGGTGACGGCATGGCCCGCCTCCCCGCCGTGAATCACGGCGTGGTTTGAGAGCAGCCGATACTCGAACGGAAGCCCGGTGTCCCGGTCGAGGAACACTTCCACTTGCGAGGAGCGGAGGGCTAGCGTTTGGGCTTGCCCCTGGTCTTGAATTGCAGCGGCAGCTAAACAGCAGAGGAAGAGGCCGGATAATAATCGCATGACGATAGCTTACCATCGTAAAATGCCCATGTTTAACGATAAAGGAGCGGAAACGTGCGGCCATCTCGCAAATTTCGGTAGACTGAACGCGCCGAGCGAGCTAAGTGCTGAGTAACCGAGTCGACTGAATTGGAGAGGAAGCGTGGCCGTGTAGAGGCGGCCCGGGAAGCTGCCGATATCGCGCCTTAACGCTCTCGTGGTCTAGCGTTGCCCGTCCGGCCTGGCCACGCCTTTCTAACTGCTGGCATGATCGATTCGAGCACTGGTCAACTCCATCCAGACAACAGCCCTATGCGGACGAATGAGGCGGTCGGCGCTGGTCCAACTGACAGGAGCCTGTCCCACTATTTGCGCTCTTCCTTTTCGATGTAAGTTATGGCCCGGTCCAGAATCTCGTCTTTTCCGGCTCGGATGCCTGCGATGGTGGGGTGAGCTTCGACGTCGGGAATCAGACCTACGCGCTGGAGTTGTTTGCCGTCAGGCCAGCGGACGTCGTGGCCGCTGAAATTGATGCGGATGCCGCCGGGCGCGGTGAAGAAGGTAACATCGCCGTTCGCGCCCGTGGTCCCGCTGCCGATGAAGACCGTACCTCCGGCCGCCCTGTAGAAAAGGCCGCTGTGCTCCGACTGACTGATGGCGCGATCATCGATCAGCATCACAGTCTTACCCTTGTAACGCGGTTTATCCGTGGGCGGAATGTGTTGTTCGAACAGGAGCGTCCCAATCTCGTTTCCCTCGGGATTGTCAACGCGCACCACATTGCGCCGGAACACCGCAGCCACTGGCTGAGACCGTTCGGTCAGACGCGGTGCGATGCTCCACGCGGTCCCCTGCGGATAGCCGCGCATATCCATGATGATGGCATCGGTATCCTTGAACTCATTGAACATCGCATCCACTTCTGTGGCCTTCAGCTTTTCCAAATCGACATAGCCGATCTTCGGAGTCAGCAGCCGGAACGTCTCGCCTGTGCGAAACGGCGAGAACTTCCGATTATTCGCCGCTCTGCGCTGCAAGTCAGCGTCATACTCCTTGCCATCGGCGTTCTTGAATGTCAGCTTCACCGGTCCGTCGGGACCACTCAACAACTGACTCATGACGCGCGACTGCATGGATTGTGGCGTGGAGGCGGCAATGTGCTTCTCCAAGTCGGCCGCGCGTTCCGTATAAGGCTTGCCATCGATCTTCACCAGCACATCGCCTGGTCTAACCGCTCCTTCCTCGAACACGCGAGTCACTACGGGCTGCCCTTCTATGCTGCGGATTTCCAGCGGCGGCGCGGCCATGCCGTAATACTTCGAGAGTTCCAGACTGCTCAGAAAGCAGTGCGTATCGTGAACGTGCGAGACCATCTCTGCCACCGCCAGGTGGTACTCGCGAGCATCCGCCGCCTGCGACATCTTCGGTAGAAAGTCGATCAGTATCTTGTCCCAATCCTCGCTATAGAGATGCGCGTACGGATGAAAGTAGTGGAACACGCTCCACACGCGCGCCGCTGACAGCATGCGCAGTTCGGCCGAAGGATACGGCGTGTCGGTATAGTTCTTCTCGGTAAACCGCGCGGGCGGCAGATTCAGGTGCGGGCGCGTCTCTACGGCCGGCCATTTGCGCGATTTGGCAATCTCGATGGCTGCGGCCAGCGCTTCATCGCCCGTCTTATGCAGCACCAGGTTCGGGGCGATCCCCGTCGTGCCGTCCGCATATAGGCGCTCGCGCACGCGCACGACTGCATACACGTTCGCAATCACTTGCACGGTGCGGCTCGCATTCGAATCCATTTCGCTGATCCCATCCTCGGTGAGAATTGCTCCCGTGCCGGCGTTCTGCGCCGCCAGCGCGATTTCGGGGATGCTAGTCTGGCGATTCACCAGGAAGATCGGCGTTACGGCGTTGGTGGGAATTACCGCGGCTCCGACGGTATCGCCGTCCGCCATTTCCCAAACAGAGTGGTACCCGCCGGAACCGGAGACGGTGTCATTGGCATAGCCGGAGTGGACCCGCGTTGCATAGGAAGGCCCAGTGGAGGCTTTGGTCAGCGGAAGCGACGACGGGATAACCGTAGCTGCCAGGCGGTCATTGCGTAGGTCGAAGATGATGGCCCCCTTGCCGCGCAGTGAGTTCACGAGCGTATTGCGGGCCTCCATCGACTGGTTCCAGTCGCCGGATTCGAGAGTCACCACGGTGATGCCGTCCTGCACCCTGATAGCGGGGGTCACATGGTTGTCCCAGTTTCTCCCATCGGCGACGTGCGTCGCCGGATCTTTCAGTTTGCCCAGCATTTCGTCCAGAGCTGCCATGAAGGCGGCATTGTCCGTTTCAGCGAGCACCTTGGGCATAGCGCGCATTAGCGCGGCGTCCCAATCGACTTCGCCCGCCGTCACTCGCGGGTGAAAGTACTTCACGTAGTTCCAGAGTTTGGCGGCTCCAGCAAGCTGGTCGTAGGACTGGGCGGTGCACTGCGAGGCGAGGAGCAACAGGGCGGCAAATAGGCGGCGCATAGATTAATTGTGACGCAGTGCGAAGGATTTCGTTGGCGTAGCGCCCCTTTCTATCCGGGTTTGGCCGGGCGGTCGCGCTGGGCGATGAGATTGATGGCTGGCGCGTGTGGTGGGTGGGCGGCTGGGATAAATGCCGTGTGCGTACGGAAGACTTCAACTGGGTCAACGCGCTTTCGGCGTGTACTTGATCGACCGTGCCTGGTGCCTGAAGCTGTGAACGCCGGAAGACGGCAGGCTTTTAATCCCGCAGGGATTTGGACGATAGACGAGATGATGGGAGAAGTTGCGCTTAGAGGAGCTCGATGGCATCGGCCGCGACTTCCGAACCGCGTTCGGCGCGAACCCTATCGGCTAAGTGCGCGGCCGCCGCCGCATAGGACCGTTCTGTCAGCAGGCGCCGCAGGGCGCGCTCGACGTTGGCGGCCGTATACTGCTGCCGCGTGAGGCTCTCGCAAGCCCCGAGCCGCTTCACGCGATTGGCGTTGTCGAACTGATCGTGTCCGAACGGTACAATCAACTCCGGCTTGCCGGCACGCAACGCCTGCGCGGTGGTCCCGATGCCGCCCTGATGTACCGTCACCGAGCCGCGAGGCATTACCTCCGTGTGAGGCGCATAAGGAACCGCCAGCACGTTTTCCGGCAATCGCGGCGGTAGACCCTGCGGGTCGCGACCGACCATCAGCACTGCGCGCAGTCCGAGCCGCTGCGCCGCCGCGAGGCTCTCGTGAAAGAAATTGCCGGCGGCGCGCACCGCTGACGAGCCGAGCGTAAAGACGACTGGCGGCGGCCCGGCTGCGAGGAACTGATCGAGTTCCGGCGATGCGGCTGCGCCGCCGTCGTAGAAGGGGAAACCGGTAACGACCGTCTGCGGCGGCCAATCGGGCGGCCGATCTGCAAGCCATCTGGAAAAGAGCGCGAGCGAAAGCCGCGGCGAGTGCGAAAACAACGGATTCGCTCCGCCGGACAGGCCTAGTTCCCTGCGAATCGCCAACACCTCCGGCATCCAGCCGCGCGTGATCCACTCGCCGAGGTTCCACACGGCGCGCATGGCGCCCGGACCGAAGAACCGCGCTTTCAGAATCCACGAGTCGTGCGCGGGCAGTGGCGGATCATATGCGGAAAGGTACGAGATGGGCGCGAGTACCGAGGAAATCCATGGCCGCTGCAGCTTTTCGATTGCCAAAATGGCGCCGAAGGCGATCGGATGTGTGATCACGATATCGGCATCGCGGACGGCCGGCAGCGATCGATCGTAGCTCGCGCGCACATGCGCGCTCAAGAACCGCAGTATGCGCTCGGTGCCGCGACGCGCGTCCATCGCCTGCTCTATGAACTTGCGATCGGTGGGGTCGACGTCCGGCCCAACGGCGTGAAAACGAAGCCCCTCGGCGGCGATGCGTTCGGCGTAGAGTGCCTGAGTAGCGAGCGTCACCTCATGCCCGCGCCTCTTCAGTTCAAGTCCAATCGCGAGATATGGAAAGAGATCGCCGAGCGAACCGAACGTGGTGAGAAGAATGCGCGCCAAAGAACAGTTTATCTGTGAAGGATCGCGCTAACGGTTCCGATAGTGAGCTATTCGACGAACGGCCCGAACAGTTCATCGACAGCTTTCTGATCGACGGGGTCTAGGCAGTGCAGGCGGATGGCTACCGATATTGAATGATCGTGGCGTTTCTGGTCGGGGTGGATGGGACCCTTCCCATGCCTACCGCACTCCCGTGCATCCTGGTGACAAGGAACCGCAAATGCCGCCTGAAGTCTGAAACCGTGGCGAGCGGAATCACCCCACGGAGCGCGAGCGCTTGCTGTTTCGCCAGCCAAAGCGTTGCCAACAGGGGGAATGGCCGGCTGCGACGACCGGCATGAGATCCTTTTGTAGGGGCGACAAAACGATGGGCGGGGTGGTCGTCCCTTAGAAGTTTCCGTCGGCGCCATGGACCGGAGCCTTAGGAGTGAGCCGCATTGACCAGCCGCGGCGGGGAATTATGGTCCAATTCTAGTTGCGCCTCACGGCGGATTGGTGGGAAAAGCACCCCAATATGAAACCAAAAGGCCAGCACCGCATCGGATAAATGGCCGACCATGGGTCGTCCGGTGAAAATGCCACAGAGCTAATCCCTCCGGAAAGACCATCAAGCCGCCGCAACAACTTACCCGTCGCCGCATCGAAGAAGGCGCTTCCACTCAGAACCATCCGTCAGTCGGGGGAAAAAACTGAAGCGCCGCCGCTGGGGCGCAAGCGCCGGATTTCCTTACCCGTGGTGGTATTCCATAACCGCACGAAGTCATCCATCCCGCTCGCCAGTGCGGATCGTCTGTCAGGAGAGAACGCCCCCACTCAATAGGCATCTGCCGATCCAGGCGCCCTAGTTGCACGTAGAGCTTGGCATCGTCGGCTCTCATGGCGAGGGCAAGCAGTCCACGGCAATCGGGTGGCCGACTGTGAATCGTGTCAAGATGGAGAACTATATAAGAGAGCATGGTCCTGCGTATCGACCCCTCATGAGCGATTTTCCGCCGGTCCTTCCCGGTTCGCCGCTCACGCCGCCGCGTGAGCCGTTCTGGGGTTATAGCGATCTCCTGCTCTTCCTTGGCCTCATCCCCGTCTCGATGTTTCTTGGATGGGCCTTTGTCAGGGCTGGCCTCTGGCTTTTCGGCATCTCCAATAGCGAGCCAGTGGGCGTTCTTCTTCTGGAAGAATGCCTAGGCTATATCGTGCTATTCGGCGCGCTCGCGCATATCTTTCGTATCCGGTATGATCGCCCGTTCTGGCAATCGCTGGGCTGGCGTCCTATGCGAGCTCATTCCTCCACGCCGTTCACCGATATAAGCATAGTCGTCTTTATGGGCGTTATGGTGGCGTTGGCTGTCGCGTTTCTAAGCGAAGTTATCCGTACGCCCGAGACGCCCAATCCAATGTCCCAAATGGTGCAGAGCCAGTCAGGGCTCATCCCCATGGCCATCTTCGGCATCACCGTCGCCCCTGTTTGCGAGGAACTCGGGTTCCGTGGTTTCCTGCAGCCGCTGCTCGTGCGAACTCTCGGACCCTGGCCAGGAATTCTGCTCACCTCCATTCCGTTCGGCCTGCTGCACTATCAGGAGTTTGGCGACTCCTGGCGCCATGTCGTCCTTGTCTCTTGCTCCGGAGCCGCGTTCGGCTTCGTGCGGTATCGAAACGGTTCCACCAAGACCGCCGCCCTCATGCATGCGGCCTATAATGCGTTTTTCTTCGGAACCACCTTCTATGGCGGAAATAGTTAGCTCGCTCATGCCTGATGGGCTTCCAATTCGGTGTCCAGCTTGCGGTGGGCGGTGACGCCATTCAAGGATTACCTATTTCGAAGCCGTGCGAAATACGGCCTTACGACATAATCCGACGTCATCAGATCGAACAGATTTTCGTCGATGACGGCAATGAGAGTCACGTCCGAAATCTTTGAGGCGTTCTTAGAACTCCATCCTTGGGGGCCATGCGGCAACGAGTTTATTCCTTAGCCGTTAACTGCAAATTCATCACGCCCACCGTCGAGGCTCACATCCATGGCTAGAGGATGAAACCTGTCGTCCAGAACGGTGATCAAGATGTTTACGTTCCATTCCGCAATTGCTCGCGAGAGGTAACATCGAATACTGACAAGCTGTTGTTGGCCTTTGATAGCTCCGTACTTGCCGAGTTCGCCGAGGTTATGCCACACCAATGGTAGAGCAGTTCTACAAAACACTATTCGCCAGTACTTTTCGCACCGAGGTATCGCGGGGTACTTAAAGCGCATCGAGAAAAAAATCGAGGTCGACTGTTCACCTTTCTCGATCACCATGGAGTGCCATGGAACAACTAACGCCGAACATGCGATAAAAGCATTCGCGCGGTGGCGGAACGCGATCGGCGGCACGAGCACTGTGAAGGGCTTGCAGGAATACCTCGTTCTCCTGAGCATCAGCGAAACTTGCAAAAGCAAAGGTATACGCGCCCTCGCCCTCGGAGTCACTACCGATAATACGATAATAGTAGATATCGCCGTCGAATATTGCGACGCAATCCGCCTCCGCGTGCGTCTGTATCCAGGAAGCGCGGCTCTGCGCTATGATGGGCCACCGGGCTGTTTGTATGCCCAAAACTCGATGAGTACCCGCATCCTGCTTCTGCCAATACAGCGCACGGTCAGCCTCGAGGCAGCTCTGGCGAGCACTTCCGCGAACCCAATCGTGGTGACTGATTGCATCGTCGATGGTGTTGAAACCTGGGAGCCGCAGCCTTGGGGATGGCGAACAAACCTCGATGGCCGCACTATCCTCAACATCGATCACCACGCCGAGGCGGAACGATTCTTTAGACCGGTCTCCAGCGGTAACTTGGCGATCCAATACGTGGGATTGCAGGGCCGACTGCCTGACGGCGTCCCGGCGGTTATCAATCATACCGACTGCGACTCGATCCTGTCGGCTGCAATTCTCACGGGGCTGCTTCCGCCAAATGACGAGTTCGGCGCCGCCGTGGTAGCGGCCGACCATACTGGCGAACCGAACGCGATTGCAGACCTGCTGCAAGCTCTAGATCCCTTGCGCAGCATAGGACTCTCATTGCGGAACCTAAATCTGCTGCTGACAGGTGTACCACTGGAGGCGAGCGCGGTCGAGCTTTTGCAAAAGCGTGACGCCGAACGGCAGCGTGCGGCGGAGTTAGTCAATTCAGGAGCCTTTCAGACATTCGGTTCTGTCGCTGTGGCTCAATTATCCGCCGGCGACCGGATCTCTGGTGAGTTCTTGCCCACGCTGCTACCCGGAGCGGCCGTAATAATTTCCGCCTCGCCAATGGAAAATGGCCGCTGGGAGACGAAGGTCCGTTTGGGCCCGGGGGCACGCATTGGCGAGACTTTATTTTCCTTGGGCGTAAAGCACTGGGAACCGAATTTCGCAGGGCGCTGGAATGCTGGTTCAACGAGACGGTCGGGGGGCTCGATGACCGATCCGATTTTTCTCGCTCGGCAAATCAACGAGGGTTTGGCCAGATGAGCAAGCAGCCGACTCTGCGATGAAAAGAGGATAAAGCGGCGCTAAACCAGGTCGCCGTACAATTTCCCGCTGTTCCATAATCGCGGGTGGGGTATGCCGCCGATACATGGTCTTAACGCCGACCGCGCTTCGGCGATCATGCTGTCTAGCGAGAGGTTCGCGGTCGCATAATGTATTGAGGTGAAAATGGTCTTAGATAGCGATAGGGATCCTGCGACGCTGAACCGTCGTCATCTTTTGAAACATGTCGCAATCGGGGCGACTGTGGCCGGTCTGCGCGCATTCGGGGCCGGAAAGAGCCTGAGAGGCACTGCAATCAACCACGTC
>Ga0302325_10017307_pt1 | contig 15242 bp, 12 predicted proteins | sample Palsa_T0_2_FD_201948 | JGI IMG/M metagenome (GOLD analysis project Ga0302325, IMG submission 201948) | Peat permafrost microbial communities from Stordalen Mire near Abisko, Sweden - Palsa_T0_2 | ecosystem: Environmental > Terrestrial > Soil > Palsa > Peat permafrost | place: Sweden: Abisko... | reverse complement strand
GCTTGAGGCCTCGCCCGGCCACGGCAGCTGCGGCGGCATGTTCACCTACAACACCATGCAGTCGTTCATCGCGACCTGCGGCATGGAGCCGCTGCAGATGGTGAGCCCCGCCTCGGAGGACCCTCGCCGCATCGCGGAATTCCCCGCCCAGCTGCTGGATGCGCTGCAGGTGCTGGCCGAGCGTGATATCCGGCCCCGCGACATCGTCACCCCGGCGTCGCTGCGGAACGCGACGCTGGTGGCGATCGCGATGGGCGGTTCTACCAACGTCGTGCTGCACGCGCCCGAACTGGCCCGCGCGGCCGGCATCGACTTCTGGCGCGAGGCCATCACCCAGGACGAATTCAACCGCGTGTCGCGGACCCTGCCGGTGCTGGTGAACGCGCGCCCCTTCGGTCGTTACTCGATGGTCGACATCGACGCCAAGGGTGGCCTGCCGGTGATCGTCCGCGAGCTGCTCGACGCCGGGCTGCTCGACGGCACGTGCCTGACCTGCACCGGAGAGACGCTCGCGGAGCAGGTCGCCCGGCTCGACCCGCCCGCACCGGACGGCGACGTCATCCATCCGCTGTCGGCGCCGTTCAAGCCAACCGGCGGCCTGCGGCTGCTGCGCGGCAACCTGGCCCCCGAGGGCGGAGCGGTGATCAAGCTCGCCGGGATCGAGGGCGGGATGACCGACGGCCGGTTCGCCGGGCGCGCCCGCGTCTTCAACAGCGAGGCGGCGCTGATCGAGGCGCTGGCCTCCGCGCCGGAGCAGTTCGAGGACCGCGACATGGTGGTGATCCGCTACGAGGGTCCGCGCGGGGCTCCGGGCATGCCGGAGATGCTCGATCCGACCTCGCGGATCACCATGCTGTGCCGCCAGCGCGGCATCACCATCGCGCTGATGACCGACGCCCGCTTCTCGGGCGGGTCGGTGGGACTTGTCATCGGCCACGTCTCACCCGAGGCCGCGCTGGGCGGCCCGATCGCGCTCATCGCCGACGGCGACACCATCCTCGTGGACGTCAACCACGACACCCTGGACTGCGCAGAACTGCAGAACGCGGCCGTACTCGCGGCACGCCAGGCACAGTGGCAGGCCGAAGCCAAGCGCAATGACGGTACCCACCCGCTGGTGCGACCCGCGAGCACCCGACTACTGCGGCGGATGCGCGCAGCCGCGCTCCCCCCGCTCCAAGGCGCCGGACTGTCCGAAGCTGGGGTTGGCCAGGGATAGGCCCTTCGCGCTCCCGCCGGGCGGTGTGCGTTCGCGGCTGCGATGTCAGCGGCCGGAGGCAGCGAGCGCGTCGCCGAGGGAGGTGCGCCAGTACAGGACCTCGCGGCCGGCGCGCCGGCGCAGGACGGCGCCTGCGTCGAGCAGCACCCGGAGGTGGTTGCCGACCGCGCCGAGCGGCAGGCCGGTGAGCGCAGCGAGCTGGGTGGTGGAGCGGGGCTCGTCAAGAAGCCGCAGGACACGGGCGCGGTTCGGGCCGACGAGGCGGGTCAGGCCGTCCGGGCCAGCCCGCGCGCTTCCGGTGTCGGCGAGCGCGCCGGACACGGGGTAGACGAGCGCGTACCGGTGCGGAAGTTCCTGCGTGTCCCAGCCGGTGTAGCTGTGGACGGGCACGAAGTCCAGCTTCCGGGCCTGCGAGAGGTCCCGGTCCGGAAGCTCGTACCCGTTGATCTGCAGGCGCCCGTCGCCGAGCCAGGAGGTCCAGGAGGTTCGCGACGACAGGGTGTCGAACACCCCGGCCCAGCCGTGGCTCGCCAGCCTGCTGGTGCGGGTGACAATGTCGGCCTCAAGGACGCGCCGCCGCCGCGGCCAGTCCGACACGAGCGTCGTGGTCCACACCCAGCGGAGGATGTCCGCCACCGCGTCGCGCAGTCCCGGCCGGCCGAGCGCCGCGGGCACCGGGCCGACGGCGAACTGGCGGATCTCGGCCCGGATCCGGTCGTCGTCCCAGGCCGCGAGCTGGTCGAGCTCGTCGGTGAACGTGGCGCCGCCGCCGAGCGGCGGCAGCCCGAGGAAGTCCGCTATCCAGCCTGGCACCTGGCCACGCCGCGGCCGCCACGCGTGGTCCGCCACGACCGCGCGCAGCTTGTCCCCGGCCAGCATGGCGAGGTAGGCCTCGCGGTGCAGCGCGCGGAACGACCGGATCCACGGTGCGCCAGGCGGGTCTGGCCTGCTCAGGACCGTCAGCGCGGCGACCGTTTCGCTGAAGGGGGAGATGACGAACCTGCTGCGCGCCAGCAGGTCGGCGCTCACTACCCAGCTCTGCCCCATATCGCCTCCCACCCGCTCTCCGCCGTGGGGAGCCCGCCACCCGAGGTTTCGCGTCCTTGCGAATCATTATGCGCTGGCGCGTTAGGCCGGCAAGATCGAACGGTGCCCGCCACGACAGCCGCGCTCACGTACCGGTCGCTGTTCGCGATCCGGGAGTTCCGGGCTCTTTTCCTCAACCGCTGTGTCGTGGTGATCTCGGTGGCGGCGTCCGGGCTGGCGCTGGCGACCATCACGTACGAGGCGACCCGGTCGGCCGTGCTGAGCGGGCTGGCGATGTTCGGCGGCCCGCTGGTGTCCCTCGTCGTGTCCCAGCTGCTGCTCGCGTCGTCGGACCGGGTCAGGCCCAGGACGGCGATGACGTGCCAGATGGGCGCGGCGCTGGTCTCGGACGCGCTGCAGCTGGTGCCGGGGATGCCGTGGCAGGCGCGGTTCGGCCTGCTGGCGATTCCGTACGCGGCGTATGCGATGTTCGCCGGGTCCAGGTGGGTGCTCGTCCGCGAGATCGTCCCGGAGGGGTCCTACATCCTGGCGCGCTCGCTGATGAACCTGGCCGAAGGCGGCATGCAGGTGGTCGGGTACGGCGTGGGCGGGCTCGCGTTGCTCTGGCTGTCGCCCCGCGGGCTGTTCGCCGCCGCGGCCCTCGCCGACCTGGTGAGCCTGGTCAACGTGCGGTTCGGCCTGCGCGACCGCCCCGCCCGCACCGTCCGGGACGCCGGCGCTGCTGTCCCGGGCGCCGGCAGTGGCAGGCGTCGGAACGCTGCCAGGCGCGGGGGCGTGGTCCGGCACACGATGGCGGTGAACCGGCGCCTGCTCTGCTCACCCGTAACCCGCCCCCTCTACATCGCGCTCTGGGTGCCGAACGGTCTCGTGGTCGGCTGCGAGTCCCTGTTCATCCCGTACGGGAACGCGGCGTCCGCCGGGCACAGCTCGCTGGCCGGCTGGCTGTTCGCCTCGACCGCCGCGGGGGCGATGGTAGGGGACCTTGCCGTCGGCCGCTTCGTGCCGCCGGGGTGGCGGGACCGGATCATTGAGCCGCTCCGGCTCCTGCTGGCGGTGCCGTACCTGCTGTTTTTCCTCACCCCGCCGCCCGCGGTCGCGGTCCCGCTCGGCTTCCTCGCCGCGGCAGGCTACGCGGCGTCGCTGCCGCTGCAAGACCGCCTCATCCGGAACACCGGCGACGCGGTCCAGGGCCAGGTCCTGGGCCTGCACATGAACGGCATGATGCTCTGGCAGGCCATCGGAGCGCTCATCGCGGGCGCGGTCGCGTCCGTCCTGCCCCCGGCGGCCGCCATGGGTGCCATGGCGGCCGCCTCGACCGCCGTCACGCTCCTGCTAGTCCCGGGCCTCCGCCGGTCCGCTCCCGCCGCACAGACGGGATCAGTGTCGACACTATAAGCTCCGAACGGGACCCGCTCTCCTGGAGGAACCGTGACAGAAGGCTCGTTCAGTTACTCCGACGCCGGCTGGGCTCACCGCGCTTCGCTGGTCAATTTGCAGCCAAATGCCGCAGCAAACGGCACTGCCGTTTCGGCAGACGACAGGGCTGCCATCAACGAGGTCTTTGCCCGATACGCGATCGCCTACGACGAGAGGCGATTTGACGTACTTGCCTCTTGCTTCCACGATGACGCCAGCTACGAGGTGTGGCTCGGCGATCGCCGGGTCTCAAAATTCGAGGGCCGGCAGGCGATCGTCGACGGCATCGAGTCAGTTATCGTCGAGCAGGGCACCGAACAGCGTCGCCACCATATAGGAAATATAGTGCTCGACACCCTTGGCCCGGCCGCGGTGCTGGCGACCGCTTACGCAAACGTGGTGATTATCGGTGCCGCCGGAGTGGCCGTGCAGGCCTCGGCTATCTACCACGCGGAGCTGGCGCGCCGTGATGGAGCATGGAGATTTACCAAGGTCGTAGTCGGCCTGGACGGCTATATGGGCAAGCCGCCGGAACGCTGAGCTCACCGGCCGCGAGTATCAATCACCGCTCCTGGCCGGAGAAGATCTCCAGGAAGAACAGGAACACGTTCAGCACGTCTAGGAAGATCGACGCGGCCAGCAGCGGCGCGGAGGTGATGTCGGCGTTGGTCCGCAGCCGCTGGAAGTCGAACATGGTGAAACCGGCGAAGATCACTAGGCCGAGCACCGAGTAGGCCAGGTCGGCCCCGGGGATGTGGACGAAGATCAGCACGATGCCGGCCACGATCAGCGCCAGCAGGGCCCAGAAGCACACCCGCGCGACCGCGGTCAGATCGCGGCGGGTGGCATAGCCGGCCGCGCCGAAGCCGGCAATGAACAGCGCGGTCGCCCCGCCCGCCTCCCACAGCGCCCGCGGGTCCATGCTGCCGTAGTAGGCGACCGTGGGGGCCACGGCCAGCCCGATCAGCAGCCCGAACGCGGCGAGCAGCCCGACGGTGAGCTGCGCGGACCGCCGCGAGGCGAACCGCATGCCGAACAGGGCGGCGAAGGCGGCGATGAACGCGACGATGCCGACGCCGCCGGTCAGGTTGCGGCCCAGCCAGGCGCCGAGCGCGAACAAGGCGGCGGTGACCGCGACGTAGCCCATGGTCTGCGCGAACAACCCGTGCGCCTCGCTGCGGGCCGCCGACCCCATCTGCCGGTAGTTAAGGGCGGAAGTCATGTGCTGCTCCTGTTCCTTCCAGGTCAGCGGCCTGTTTACCGGACACTGCACCACGCCCCGTTCGGCGAAGGATTTTCAATGATCGGAACGGACCGTGGTTTCACCGTCCGCATCCCGCTCAAAGCGTATCTGGCGAGCGGGAGACCGGTTCTTCGGCATCGGCCACCGAGGCCTACACACGTGGGTGACCCCGGCAAATTCCTTACGGATCTCTATAAATGCCATTCCGGGACCCGCGACTTGCTAACGTCTCGCCCCATGCGACTTGCCCGCCCGGCCGCCATTTTCGCGCTCGCCTGCGCCCCGGCCCTGGCCCTGGCCGCCTGCGGCCCGGCGGCCAGCACGTCCGCGCCGGCCCCGGCGACCAGCGCCGCCACCCCGGCCGCCACCCTGGCCGGCACCACACCCTCTCAGTCGGCGTCCGCGCATCCGACCCACCCCCCGGCCACCTCGTCACGCTCGCCTCACTCCGAGCCGGTTCGCACGACGCCCCAGGCCTCCACTCCGGCCGCTATCCACGCGGATCACGTGGTCGGCCACGGCACCCCCGGCAGCTGCACGTCGCAGGCGGTGGTCCAGGCCGTGGCGGCGGGCGGGGTGATCGCGTTTTCCTGCGGGCCGCGGCCGGTGACCATCGTGATGACGGCCACGGCCAAGGTCCGCAACACCAGCGCCAGGGTCGTCCTGGACGGCGGCGGGCTGGTCACGCTGAGCGGCGGCGGCGTGCGGCGCATCCTGTATATGGACACCTGTGATCCGGCCCAGACCTGGACCACCTCACACTGCCAGGACCAGGCCACTCCCGCCCTGACGGTGGAGAACATCACCTTCGCCGATGGCAACTCCACCGGCCAGGTCTACGACGGCGGGGGCGGCGGGGCCATCTTCGACCGCGGCGGCCAGCTCACGGTCATTGACGCCCGCTTCACCGGCAACCGCTGCGATTCCACCGGTCCCGACCTGGGCGGCGCCGCCATCCGGGCGCTGAGCCAGTACGCCAGCCGCGCCGTCGAGGTCACCGGCAGCACCTTCACCGGCGGCGTGTGCTCCAACGGCGGTGCCCTGAGCAGCATCGGGGTGTCCTGGGTCGTGCAGGACAGCACCTTCACCGGCAACCGCGCCATCGGCGACGGCGCTAACCCGGCTCAGGCTGGCACCCCGGGCGGCGGCAGCGGCGGCGCCATCTACACCGACGGGGACGACTACACGGTGACCGTCGACGGTTCCGTCATCACCGGCAACAGCGCCCGCGAGGGCGGCGGCGCGCTCTTCTTCGTCAGCGACGACAAGACCGGCACGCTCACGATTGAGCATTCACAACTGCGCGGCAACCCCAACGCCGGCTTCCAGACCGCGGGCTACCCGGGCATCTTCTTCCTGGGCCAGGGCCACCCGGTGGTCCTGTCGTCCTCCCTGAGCTGACCCGGCCCCGGCCGGTGTGCGCCGGGCTCCTGCTGAGATCCTTAGCACGATTGTGTGCCCCCTGGTCAGCCTTACGGAGGTCCGCCGATGCCGGGTCCTAGCCGGAGCGATGCCCTTGATCACGTTGTCGTGGTCATGTTCGAGAACCGGTCAATGGATAATCTGCTCGGGCGTCTGTACCAGCCAGGCGAAGTGGCCTTGTTCGAAGGCGTGGCGGGACGGGACCTTAGTAACCCGGTGCCGGAGTGGGCGGCCGACGCGGCCGCCCACAAGGTCGTGCCCTGCGGGGTGGCAGCGGACATGAACAGCCCGAGTCCGGATCCCGGTGAGGAGTACCAGCACGTCAATACGCAGTTGTTCGGGCTTATCGATCCGCCGGGCAACCGCGGCGTCCTGGCCGAGAAGATGGCCGCCCCGTACAACGCTCCGGCCGGTCCCAGCCAGCAGCCGGCCATGGACGGGTTCGTGGCCGACTACATCAGCGCGTTGACGGCCGAGATGGGCCGGCCGCCCGCGTTCGAGGAGTACGCCCAGATCATGACCGGCTACACACCTGAGCAGGTACCGGTCGTCTCCGCCGTCGCCCGGGGCTTCGCCGCCTTCGACCACTGGTTCTGCGAGGTGCCATCGCAGACGTTCGCCAACCGGTCGTTCTTCCATGCCGGGACTTCATCGGGCTACGTCGTCAACATGTCGCCCGCCGGTTCTTTCCCGGTGCACAACACGGCCGAGACCATCTTCGAGCGCCTGGAATCGAAGGGCCTGACCTGGCGCGTCTACTGCGACCCGCCGAGCCACATCTCGCTCACCGGCATCATCCACGCACCCCGGCTGGTGGACCGCTTCGCGACACACTTCTTCACCACCGATCAGTTCCTCCAGGACGCGGCCAACGGTGACCTGCCGACCTACTCGTTCATCGAGCCCAACCTCCTGTACGGCCACAACGACATGCACCCCGCCTTCGACGCCCTGTTCCCCGACATGACGCTGGACCCGCCGTCCGCCCTGCTGGGAGGTGAGGCGCTGCTGGCGAAGATCTACACCGCAGTCCGCTCCGCGTCCTCCCCCCGCGGGTCGAACGCCTACAACACCCTGCTCATGGTCAACTTCGACGAGCACGGCGGCACTTATGACCATGTCCCGCCGCCCCCGGTCCTGCCGCCCGACCCGGCCGCGCCAGCCGGCCAGATGGGCTTCGCTTTCGACCGGTCGGGCGTGCGGGTGCCGGCCATCGCCATTTCCGCCTGGATACCGGAGCGGACCGTGATCAACGCCGAGTACCGTCATACCTCCGTCATCAGGACCATCCGCGAACGCTGGCAGCTCGGCGCGCCGTTGACCGCCCGCGACGCGACCGCCCGCGACATCTCGCCCATCCTGTCCCTCGACACTCCACGCCCGCCGGAGGACTGGCCCGAGGTCTTCCCGCGGCCGGTGCCGCCGTTCGACCCGGCCCAGATCTCGCCTGAGGCCAGATTGCGGACGCTGCCCAAGGCGGCGTTTTTCGCGGTCCTGGAACTCGCCAGGCAGCGGAAGGATAACGGCGCGGGCGCGCCGGAATACCAGAGCGACGTGGATATCTGCCACGCCGATGCCGTGACGATCATCGTCGATGCCTTCGGGCACATGTTTCCCAGGCTCCGCAGCCAGTAGCCTGGCTCAGCCCCCGCAAGATGGCGCGGGCGGCGGCTTCAGCCGGTGTCAGGGACCGGGATCTCGGTACGCTCTTCGACTTCCAGGACGGCCTTGGCGTAGGCGTAGACGTGCCGCTCCATCCGGCGTACGGCGGCATCGGGGTCCCGGGCCCGGATGGCCGCGGTGATCGAGCGGTGCGCCCGTACCGTCTCCCGCCGCACCTTGTCATCGACGAAGCGGTCGTTCTCGGTGGAGGTGTAGATGGCCCGGGACAGGGCGGTCATAAGCCCGGCCAGCAGCTCGTTGTGGCTCGCGACCGCCACCCCCAGGTGCCAGTCCACGTTGGCCTGCAGGAACCGGGCCAGGCTGGCCGTCTCGTCGGCGAGCTGCTCATTGGCCTCCTCTAGCGTGGCCAGGTCCTCGTCCGTCCGGTTACGGGCCGCGAGCCGGGCGCAGAACGGTTCGATCGCCTCGCGCGTCTCGAGCAGGGCGGCCAGCCGGACCTGCTGGCCGCGGATGAGCAGGCTCACCGACTTGGCCACCGCGTCCCGGCCCGGCCGCTGCACGAAGGTGCCGCCGGCCCGGCCGGCCTTGATCCGGACCAGGCCCTGGACCTGGAGAATCCGCAGTGCCTCCCGGACCGTGGCCCGGCTCATCCGGGTCTGGGCGACCAGTTCCCGCTCGGGCGGGAGCGCCATCCCCTCGGCGAACTCGCCGTCCAGGATTCGTTCCCGCAGCTCGTTCGCGAGCACGTCGGAGGCCTTGGGTACCTCCATCGGCGTCAGCTTCAGCTGCGACCGGCCGCTACCAGATCCCGTCGCCGCGTGATCAGCGCTCGTCATGGTTCTCCCGACTGCTGGCCAAAAGGTCTGACATATCAACCAGCTGTAAGTATCGCTCGGTAGATATTCAACCAGTAACCGCGGTGTGGGCCCGGGAGGCGCACGGCCGGCCTCAAGCATGCCCGGCGCCGACCCCCCGTTCGAGTGCATCACGGTATTCGGGCGCGGCGATGGCGGCGAGCCTCCGGCCGCGTTCGGCCAGCGTGGCGCCCCGCAGTCGCGCCACCCCGTACTCGGTCACCACGTAGTCGACGTCGGTCCGCGGGGTGGTCACCGTGCCGCCCGCCAGCACCGGCCTGATCGTCGATTCGCCCGCCGACCGCGAGCGGAGCGCGATGATTGACCGCTCCCCGGTCGTGCAGGCTGCCCGCGAGAAGTCCGCCTGCCCGCCGACCGCCCCGACATAGACCCCCCGCCTCAGCTCGGCGCCGACCTGACCGGACAGGTCCACCTCGATCGCCGAGTTGATCGCCACGAACGAGCCCAGCCGGGCGAGCACGCCGGGGGAATGGGTGTAGCTCGCGGCCCGGAACCGTACCGGCAGGCTGGAGACCCGCTGGTAGAGCTCCTGGCTGCCCAGCGCCGTTCCGGTCACGATGACCCCGGGATCGATTTCCTTCCGGGCGCCGGTGATCACGCCCTTGTCCACCAGCGCCAGCACCGGGTCGGAGATCATACCGGAGTGCACGCCCAGGTCGGCGTGGCCGGCCAGCGCCTGCAGCACGGCCGAGGGCAGCGAGCCGACCCCGACCTGGATGGTGTCACCGTCCTCGATCAGCCCGGCGACGTGCCGTCCGATCGCCCGCTCCGCCTCGTCCGGGGGCCGCACCGGGGCCTCCGGCAGCGGGCGGTCGGTCTCGACCACCGCGCTGAACCGGCTGAGCGCGATGCGCGGCGAGCCGGCCGTGACCGGCATCCGCTGGTTCATCTCGGCGATCAGGACGGGAGTGCAGGCGATGGCGTCAGCCGCGTAGTCGACGCCCACGCCGAGGCTGCACAGGCCACCGGCGTCCGGCGCCGACACCTGCACCAGCCCGACGTCGCAGGGCAGCGAGCCGTCGGCGAAGAGCCGCGGCAACGCCGAGTAGCTGCATGGCACCACGGTCAGGCGTCCCCGCCGGCTCAGCCGGCGTAGCGCGCCGAGGGCACCGTAGGAGACGACCTCGATGCTCGCGGGCAGTGCGGTGATGAGCCGCTCGTCCCAGGACAGTCCGCAGAACGCCCGCACCGGCCCGAGCCGGTCCGCCTGGTCGAGCAGCGCGTGCACGAGCACGGTGGGCTCCGCGCTGGCCTGGCTCCACCAGACGCCGGCCCCGGGGCGCACATGGCGGGAGAGATCGATCACCGGCGCGGCCTCAAACCCGGTTGCCCCGGTGGCAGCCACGGATCCTGCGTCATATCACGGTTCCGCCGTCGACCGCGAGCACCTGGCCGGTGATGTAGGACGCCGCATCGGAGGACATGAACACGAAGCTGCCGGCGATTTCGGCCGGCTCGGCCCAGCGGCCCAGCGGAATCCGGGCCAGGGTCAGCTCGGCCAGCCTGGCGTTGTCGCGGACGTTCTGCGTCATCGGCGTCGCCGCGAGCGGGGCGATGGCGTTGACCGTGATCTGGCGGCGCGCCAGTTCGCGCGCCAGTGACTTGGTCAGGCCGATGACCCCGGCCTTGGCCGCACCGTAGTTCGCCTGCCCGATCGTCCCGGTCAGCCCGGCCGCTGACGTCACGTTGATGATCCGGCCGGAGCCGTCGTCGGGCAGGTACGGCAGCACGGCCTGGGCGCAGACGAAGCTGCCGACCAGGTGGATGTCGACGATCCGGCGGAACGCCTCTTCGGAAAGCTTGGGAAACATGGCCGGGGCGATCGCCCCGGCGTTGTTGACCAGGATGTGCAGCGTGCCGCCGGCCAGCGCCGCGGCCCTCCCGGCCGCGGCCGCCGCGGCGACGGCATCGCGGACATCGAGCTCACATGACTCCGCCCAGCCGCCTGAGTCCTTGATCGTGACGGCCGTGGCCTCGGCGGCTTTGGCGTCGATGTCGGTCACCAGCACCGATGCCCCGGCCTCGGCAAAGGCGGCCGCGACGGCCTGACCTATCCCGCTGCCGGCCCCGGTGACCAGCGCTGCGCGCCCGTCCAGACCGAACATCAGCCGCGCCCGGCCGCTGCGGCCCGCGTGATCGCCCTCATGCGGAGCCGAGCTTGGCGGCGATGTCGGCCCGCAGGATGTGCTTCTGGATCTTCCCGGTCGCCGTCATCGGCAGCTCGGGCACGATCTCCAGCCGTTCCGGGACCTTCTGGATAGCCAGCCCGCGCGCCAGCAGGTAGTCCGACATCTCACGCAAGGTCAGGTTCTCCTGGCCCGGGCTTACCACGGCGTAACAGCAGACCTTCTCGCCTAGCTTCTCGTCGGGCATGCCCACGGCCGCGACGGCCCGGATGGCCGGGTGCGCGATCAGCAGGTCCTCGATCTGGCGCACGCTGATGTTGAGCCCGCCGCGGATCACGATGTCCTTGAGCCGTCCCGTCACCCGGACGTAGCCGTCGGCGTCCATGACGCCGAGGTCCCCCGACCGCGAATATCCCTCGGGGGTGAACAGCGCGCTGGTCTCCTCCGGGTTGTTGATGTACTCGAGCATGTGCATGGGCCCCTGGTAGGCGATGTCGCCCTGCTCGCCGCGGGGCACCTCACGCCCGTCGCCGTCCACGATCTTCACCGAGTTGCCGGGCAGGGCCTTCCCGTCGGAGGTTGCCGACCGCTCCGGGTCGTCCTGCACCGTGCAGGTCGTGGTGATGACGTTCTCGGTCCGCCCGTAGAGGCTGAGCACCCGCAGGTTCGGCAGCACCTCGCCAGCCCGCCGGACGAACGCTGCCGGGATCGGCGACCCCGCCGCCACCCAGAGCCGCATGCTGCTCGGGTCATGCTGGTCGGGGTCGTAGGCGTCCATCAGTGTCTGCAGGAACGTGGTCGCCGTGACCGCCGCCGTGGTGTGGAACTTGGCGATGTCGGCCAGGGCCGCCCGCGGTTCCCACGCCTCCATCAGGTGCACCGAGGCGCCGTGCATAAGCGGCAGCAGGAAGCCCGTGATCAGCCCGGTCGTGTGCGTGATGGGGGACGGGTTGAACTGGATGTCGTCGCAGGAGTAGCCGAACGCCTGGGCCAGCTGGCGTGATCCGCAGCCGAAGGTGTTGAAGGTGTGCAGGCAGCCCTTCGGCCGGGCGGTGGTACCCGAGCTGAAGACGATCACGAACGGCTCGTCGGGCCCGGCCCCGGCCCCGAGTTCGCCCGGGCCCGCCGCATCCCCGGCGAACAGGGCCTCCAGCGCGATGGCGTCGCGCGGCAGGCTGCCGTCGGCGCGGACCACGATGAGGTCGCGCAGGCCGGGGCAGTCCGGCCGCAGGCTCTGGTACATCCCGGGGTAGTCGAAGTTCCGGAACGGGCCGCAGGTGATCGCCGTCCGCACGCCGGCGTTCTCCAGCACGTAGGCCACGTCGTCGCGCCGGTAGATGGGCATGATCGGCACCATGATCGCGCCGACCCGGGTCAGCGCTAGCGAGATCTGGGTGAACTCGGCCCAGCTGGGAATCTGCACCGACACCCGGTCCCCGGCGCCGATGCCGATCCGGCGCAGGCCGACCGCCAGCGCCAGGGCGCTGTCCCGCAGCTCGCCGTAGGTCAGGGACACCGTCCCGTCGGTGACGAACACCTTGTCCGGGTGCAGGTCCGCCTGCTGCTCGGTGACCTCGAAGAACGTTTCAGGCCGCCAGAGCCCAGCCGCGTAGAAGCTGGCGATGTCGGCCTCGGAGTACCGGTCGTGCACCGTGGCGAACGCCATCGCCGGCTCCCTTCCCGTCGCCGGACGGCTGTGCCCGGTTGGTTAGGAGTTTAAAATGATCGGACCGAAATTATCAATGGTCGGGCCTGCATGCCGGGCCGGGAGCTCCGACAGGCCCCTGGTGGCGAAGCCGACGATCAGGTCGGCCAGGCCGGGCAGCCCGGCGGCCTGCGGCGGCCAGTAGGCGATCGAGAAGACCATGCCCAAGATGGCCTGGGTCAGCGCGGCGACCTGCGGGGGAGCGGCGCCGGGAACGCACCGGGCCACGACGGCCTCCCACCGGGCCACGTACTGCTTGCGCCGGTGATTGAAGTGACGCTTCCACGTGCCGGTCAGCGACCGGTCCTCGCGCTGGTACACGTTCACCAGCTGGCGCCGGCTGACGGCGTAGCCGACGTGGTGCCTGATGAGCCGGGACAGATCGGCGAACGGGTCCTCATGGACCATCGCCGTCGCGCTGACCAGTTCGTCTAGCGCCTCGTTGAACAAGGCGGCGAGGATCTCGTCCTTGCTGGAAAAGTAGCGGTACAGCGTTGGTCCGCTCAGGCCGGCTCTTTTGCCCAGCTCGTCCACGCCGACACCGTGAAAGCCCTTTTCGTAGAAGACGGCGGCCGCCACCTCCAGGATCCGCTGCTCCCTGTCCACCAGGCGATCATAGCCCGGGCTTGTAAACGATCGTTATCTCAACCACACTTACTGTGTTACCCATGTGACGTAGGGACGTATTCCTCAGCCGTAAACGATCGGTCGGCGCAGCCGCCTGGATCTACCATTTTGGTCCGACCGATATTACTGTTGACCTTTTGACTGAAGGGGTGCGCCGATGGATCTCGCGGACTCTGCCGAAGAGGCGGCCTTTCGCGCCGCGGCCCGCCAGTGGCTGGGCTGGGCCCTGCCGCAGCTGCCCTGGCCGGAGCCGGCCGGCCTCGTCGCCAAGGCGCCGTTCTGGCGGCAGTGGCAGCGCCAGCTGTTCGACGCCGGGTACGCCGGGCTGTCCTGGCCGAAGGAGTACGGCGGTGCCGGAGCCGACGCCAAGCTGCGCGCCATCTTCGCCGAGGAGACCGACCGGGCCGGGGCTCCGGAGCGGTTGAACACGATCGGCGAGGACTTCGCCGGGCCCACGATCATCGACTACGGCACCGCGGAGCAGAAGAAGCGCTTCCTACGACCCGTCCTGACCGGCGAGGAAATCTGGTGCCAGCTGTTCTCCGAGCCGGAAGCGGGCTCGGACCTGGCCTCGCTGCGTACCCACGCGACCAGGGCGGACGGCGGCTGGCGGATCCAGGGACAGAAGATCTGGACCAGCCGGGCGCACCTGGCCGCGCACGCCATCCTGCTGGCCCGCACCGGCGGCGGGCCGCGGCACAAGGGCATCACCTATTTCATCCTGCCGATGGACACTCCAGGGGTAACCGTGCGGCCGCTAGCCCACATGCTCGGCGAGGCGGAGTTCAACGAAGTGTTCCTGGACGACGTGTTCGTCCCGGACGACCTGGTGCTGGGAGACGTCGACGGCGGCTGGCAGGTGGCGATGGCGACGCTGTCTTACGAGCGCGTCGCGATCGCCACGGGGCGGGTCAACACCAAGCGGGCCGTCGATGACATCATCGCCGACGTGGCCGCGCGGACCGGACCCGACGGCCGGCCGCTAGGGACCGATCCGGTCATCAGGCAGAAGGTCGCGGACCTGTACGGGCGGGCGCTGATCCACTACCTGATCGGCCAGCGGGTGACCACCCTCGCCGCGGGCGGGGGGCCGCCGGGCCCGGTCACCTCCATCGGCAAGCTCTTCTTCTGCCCGCTGGTGGAGGACCTGGCCGACTTCCGGCTCTCGCTGGCCCCCCTCGGCGGCCAGTTCGACCCTGACGATGGCAATGCCGATGACGGCGGCACCGATGACCGTGCCACGGACGAGTCCGGCCACTGGCTGCGGCTGGCCTACCAGGCGCGCGGCACGGCGATCGCCGGCGGCTCCACCTTCATCCAGCGCAATATCGTCGCCGAGCGGATCCTCAAGATGCCCAGGAGCTGACCGGCGGGCCGCGCAGGAGGATCGGCGGGCCGCACAGGAGGATCGGCGGGCCGCACCGGAAAGGAGAGGAGCAGGCATGCGATGGGAGCTGTCGCCGGAACAGGAGATGTTCCGCGATTCGTTCCGCGAGTGGCTGGCCGCCTACGCGGCGACGCCGGCCATCCGCCGGTGGCTCAGCGACGATGACGTCGCGCCGTTCGAGGCACGCCTGGCCGACGACGGCTGGCTCGGCGCCGGCTTCGGCGAAGCGCTCGGCGGCCAGGGTGGCGGCCTGCTCGAGCTCGCGCTGGCCGCCGAGCAGCTGGGCTACTCCGCGGCGCCGGCCGGATCATGGCTCGCGGCCGCGCTGGCCGTTCCCGCCCTGTCCGGGGAGCCGGACATCGCGGCCGGGGTGCTGGAGCGCGGGGATGTCGTCGCGCTCGCGGTCACGGCCGGAAGACCCCCCGACGAGCCCGGCCCGGTGCGCTGGGGGCACGGCGGCCTGCAAGGTACGGTGCCCGCCGTGCTCGGCGCCGGCCGCGCCGCCCGCCTCGTCGTCCCGGCCTGGGCGGACGGCGGCGTCACGCTGTTCCT
>Ga0302325_10017305_pt1 | contig 15245 bp, 12 predicted proteins | sample Palsa_T0_2_FD_201948 | JGI IMG/M metagenome (GOLD analysis project Ga0302325, IMG submission 201948) | Peat permafrost microbial communities from Stordalen Mire near Abisko, Sweden - Palsa_T0_2 | ecosystem: Environmental > Terrestrial > Soil > Palsa > Peat permafrost | place: Sweden: Abisko... | reverse complement strand
TCCCCTCTAACCAGATATGCGTCACTGCTGAAGAACTTCTTGATGTTGGGTCTGTTATGAACCGCATCAACCAACTACAGCAACCTCGGGTATCCTTGCATCCCTTTCTTCCATCCTGGATAAAGTTCTCGTCATGCAATAACTGAAAGAGAACCAAATCCGGATAGGTAATATCATTTCCAATGACATAGGGCCCCCTCCTAGAAAGGTCCGAGCCCTTCAAATGTGTTTCAATAGCCTTCAGAAGTCAATTTCGGTCGCCCTGTTGGTATTTAGGATAATCGACCTTCTGACTGTCGGAGAAAAATGCTATAATGAAAAGTGTTCGCGCTTTGTCTCGATTAACAAATTCCCTTCACCACATGGGAACAAATGACCAACAATCAATAACAATATCGCAAATAGCATCTACCCAGTATTCCCATCATATGCGCCTAACGGCCTGTCCCAGTGTCTGAGAATCGCATAGCTCTGGGTGAGGACCTTTCCATTTGGCATCCCGATGACCGGAATGTTGCCGCTTGGGTTTAATTTTGCCACTGGCCCCTTCCTCTTGTGATCTGGCCATTCCTCGAAAGTATATCGGATGTCCTGGTATGCTGCACCAGCATCCTATGCACGACTTCAGCTACAATCCTCGAATTTCAGGGAATCAGTCTTATATTAAGAAGTAAACAAACAACTTGGCTACTTCTACGAGATTAAAAGTCGAAATAATGGATTACGGGAACACTACCATGGTCTTGTTAGCCGCACTTGCGGGGAGCTCTAGATAAGTTTAACGTTTTAGCCTTCGAACGGTCTCGATTGTAAACTAGGGCAACTGGATCCACTAGACCTAAGCTCTACCTTCGCTGTTGCTGAACAAGATAATGCTGGTGCTGAACAAGACAATGCTGGTGCTAAACAAGACAATGCTGTTACTGAACAAGACAACGCTATTACTGAACAACATAACGCTATTGCTGAGCAAGACAACGTTATTGCTAAAAAAGACAATGCTATTGCTAAGCAAGACAAATCTTGGCCAGCTAAATGGCATCTGTCTCCACTTTTGAGGGGATTTGCAAAGCGTGATCCGATAAATATAAAAGTTCACATGTTAATCTTGCCTGTCGACAACTTCAACCAAGCCAAAGTGTAGGGACTCGGGATGCGGTTGAGAGAGTCTACGACAAAATGTCTTACGACAATGCGCACATTAGTCCTAGTGAGATCAGAACAATCGTTGGATAGCGTGTTTGGGGGAGTGATACTCCAGAAAGGGTCGTTAAGATATTTCGGTTAGCATGGCATGGCAGGGGCACGTGCTATTATCCTCGCTTATGGGAGAGTTTCAGTGCCGGTCCTATGAGGTGAAATAAGCGATTTCTGGCTAAACGGTTGCAACTTTTCAACCATAACAAGCTCTAAGTACGTCTTCTATTACTCGCTCTCTCTCTGGTCCCCCAAACTAATATCAATTACAGTGGCGCAATGGTAGCGCGCGAGACTTCTATATCTCAAACGTGATGTGATCATCTCGAGGCTGTGGGTTCGAGTCCCACTTAGAGTGAGTGCAAATTATCTTTTTTGCTATTATTTTTGCTATTATTTGCATTGGTGTGCTTTCCTTTTCTATCGAGGCTACCTTCCTCTGCCCTGTTTTTATGAGGGCAAGCCCCTAAACCTCCGGCCTCGCTACGCTCGAGAGACTACAGCACTACAGCATTAGCTACGCAGTCGATGGTCGGCAGATTAATTTTCGCTTGTTTTTTTTTCATTCAAACGTTTCGCGCATCGCTGCAATGATACACTAAAGGGGGATAGTCGGGGCGGACGTCGCTCTCTTGACTTTGAGCGTACCTCCCCTGGAGCGGGACTCGTCTCTGCCGGTGAGGGCTGGGGTTCGAGTCCTACTTGCTGTTTTTCTTGCATTTTTGTCTCTTTGAAATTGTGAGTTTTCCCGATTTTTTTCCTTCAAGTGCGGGATCCCCAATTAGGCCGTACTTCGTAATGGCGCTAGTTTTCATTCATGGTATGCACGCATCTACGAGTGCATGCACGCCTTGTGTCTTGAATCCAAAGCTAGTCTACACATTTCTTGAATTTAATTATGGTTATTCTCCCGAGAGCTCTCCTCCGCCTTCGATACGAATGCATCGCCTTTCTAAATTTTCTTTTTCACACCGTTCTTGATCCCACTATTCAAGTGAGGTCGGATTGATCACTCATTATTTCCAAGTCCCCTAATTTGACATGTCGGAAAAGCTCCATGAGGGAAGCTTCAAACACTAACAAGAAAATCGGGCTATCACTTCAAGCCACAGAGGACTTTTTTGACGTTTGTGAGATATGCGTGAATAATGCTTGATGACACTGCGGCTTACTTTTTAACCATTGCCGAATGTTTTCTTTGGCGTTGCAAGACTGTCTCTCTGCTGAAGTCGCCGAGCCGTCGGTCGTGGAGAAAGAGCGGGAAAGCTTGGTGAGCACTGGAGTTTGGCGCTGGCTGAAGAAGGTTAGTATGGGGTGCAACTGGCTGATGCAGCTGATCAAAGTTTCCCTCAGAGCGGGGATCTACCACGGCGTAAGATCAAAGTTGGCGGTACCGCGATCTGTGTCACTTCATACGCTGGAAAAGTGTACGAGTGAAACCGCCCTGCATTCACGGGTATCTCTCTCCTCCTTCCACAGCGTCATCGGAAACTTGCTTCTGGGGAAAGTGGAGAATTCTTCCCATTGGGAAATTTCTCTGTCTGGAAATTGAAACATCAATAAACCACAACGCCGGCAATCGCATATATTGGCAACGAACTGTTTGCTCCACAAGACAACACCCATATCCCTTCATCCGAAAATTCTGACTGGTACCTTCAGTACTTGAAGTCTCTATCAGTCCCGGGGTTGAAGGACATCTTCATTTTATAACAATCATTCAGCTCATAGCAGATAAGTTACTAGACGTAGCAAGAATCGGTAAGTGGAAGCACTTGTGTACTAGTCCTGTATGTTAACAAAGCAGATATGTCCTCACTTACAAACGTCATCAATATCACGGAGGCATTCGTCAGACACAGCAAGCCGCTGGATTTCCCTCTCGACTGGGCTTGCAAAGACCTATTCCATCGCTTAGATCGATGTGTAACGCTACACCAATTCGATGATTGGCATGATGAGCAGGTGGATTGGATCCGCCAACAAGCTAGAAACGAGAGCCTGGAACGATTGTGTGAAGGAATCGCCTTGTTCTTGCGTCCTGCTATCCTGAAAGCTCGTCTACTGCGGAAGTATGCGGAGCATCCGCATGGTTACCTCCTTTTGTATGGCTTCCGCTCGGATCGTCACGTCATTGTGTCAGCACTTCGTGACGTTCTCCATGCATTCAAAGCTTTTCGTGGGGTACATGAAGCACCAGACTTGGGTGCCATCCATGTCAGAGGCATGATTCGAAGCTACCTGAGAAAAACATTTGAGTTGATGTTCCTCTTGGGGAAGATCGCAACGCCACGGCGTACAGAAGCCTTTTCAGACGCTGGCAAACATACTTGACCGAGTCCCAATTTGAAAACTTCGAATTTGACAGCAATGATATCTATTCTGGCCTGGATAGACCACAGCTTGGAAACACGGGTTTCCCAGGTGTTCTCGCAGATCCGGCTCGAGTTCCACCATGTTGCCTTCCACACTACAGCACCGGTCCATTTGTAATCGTGAATCCTAGTCCATACGATTCTACAGTTCTGCAGAATCGTTTAGACTCGCAGTAAGGTAAATTTTGCATCCTTGTTCCGTGTCATAACCTCCTACCGCATGCATGCGCAACCATAAGAACACTGCTGAGCTCAAAAATCAAATAGAAAAGTCAAGCAGTCAGCTTTCTGGGATGGTGAGTTCATACACCCATTTCCAAACTCTTCACACATGCTCAATCATCAAATTCGAAAGCCCGTACTTTCACCCTGAACAACTTTATCGCAAAAGCACGTCCCGACAGCACCAGAGCTTTCCAATCGAGACCTCATCTAGCTTTGTTACTTCTGCATCACCTCAACTGCCGAGCATCATTCAAACCATCCTCCATAAAGGCCACCAGATTCGCATCCTAGCTACGATACACACTCCACCTGAGACCTCATGTCCCACCACTTTCATTTTTCCATTAGTCCATGATCTGTCACATTGCAGAGATCATCTCACAGGATGAAACCTCTAGTAATTGCCATCCTTCCCACTACTATTCACGTCGAACACCAAACCTTCATCCTACCAGAAAGATCTACGAATCGAACACGCCGAGCAACATCGCCACGTAGATCTGGGCTTCAGATCGAGGAAATGATCCTGTGGAAGCGCATAGCGATATCGATGCAACTATTGTATCGGTGCTAGCGTCTTCTGAAGCCATAGTCATACCCAGGCGGTCATGCTACGGAGGCATGAATCAACCGGGCGAACTAGACTATTGCCAACATATCTGACAACAAGAATCACACCCAAGCGGTCATGCTATAGAAATTCAGCAGTTCGAGATGAGTTTGCAGACTCTTTCTTTGATGCGTCAGTTCAGGTTACTTCCTCGAAAGTTGGGGGAATTTGATAGATGGAGAATCAGCGAGGACGAAGCTTTGGTGTTTAGTTTTCCTTCTTTTTCTCCTTTCCATTGGTATGATACAGAAGGGCGAGGTCAATGAAGAACGTGCTGAAGGATATTTCGTCGAAGTTTTTAGTTTCATTGATCTAAGCAGGGTATGGGAGTTTGAGTTGTGGGATTGATTGAAGCAGCGGGTTGATTTGAAAAGCAATTTCTTACGAGTTGCTGAATGTAGATCCTCTTCATGTGTGTCATTCTCAAAATGCTCATGGCGTCCGTCAATTCCTGTGCTTGACTGAACTAAGATCCTCTTCAAACGGAACAATCAGTCATCTGAACGGCAAGGTGAGATCATAATCATACGAGATCGTACCGCCCTCGCCTCGGCCCGCCGATCTGGCAGATCTCCTTCCCATTCGTTTTTCTGCATTTCTTTTTTGCACTAGTCTGGGGAGGAATCGGTGCGCATGTGCAGTGCCCACCCATACTGTCTTCCTGCTCCTTGTTTCCGCCACAGCCGTCACATTACGAAGTGGCTTACAGCAACCGGAAGGTCGTCTGCAGCACAACGCGTTCAGTCAACTCTGTTCACCCGATTTCTTTTTCTCAATCGAGAAGTCTGGATTGTGAGAAAATCGGCATCGAGCCGAGCCGTCGGGATACCAAAACCGCTGTGATGCCCCACAACCGCTCCCGGAAGCTGTTGGGGAACACGAAGTGAGGTTGATGAGGCTTGATTGTCTGAAATGTAAAGTTTGTGACTAAATACAGAGCCAAGAAGAGTCGCTCCTTCCATCAGCCAACAGAAGCCCTCTACGCTTCTCCACAATGAAGTACCCCACCTCAAGTCGGGACCAGACTGAATAAATTTCAAGTGATGTTCATTTGCAACAGCATTGGAAGTTCTTCCAATAATCAATTTATATATCAATTTTCTCCGCTCATATTCTTCAGTCAGGTTCGCAAAATATTCATCACCTTCTATTACTGACCACTTTTTCTTTGAAAGCTATTATTTGAAGATATCCTAGACTGGAAAAACAAGAATTTTAAGAAACCAAAGATTCTGGTGGCTCTCTCGAGTCTCGAAGGCAACTCTCATTCCGGGACGGATGAGAGTTCTGGCATTCATGTCAAGCCCGAGAGCTCATGCTTCAACACTATTTCAGGAAATGCATAAATACCTATAGAAGATGAATAACTTACTGGATTCAGACTTGACGCTATTCTAACCGCTGTAACAATGGCCACATTCTTAATGCTCTTGGGCACTTCGGTGATTATAACTGTAAGTAAATAATTAAGTAACTCTGGAAAGGGAAGGGGCGAATTGGCAAGCACTCCCTAAGATCACGACGCACTTTGGCTCGACGGCAGACATCGGATGGTATAGCTCGGTATTTCTTCTCTGTAAGTGAGTTTACAAATTCCAGAACTCGTAGAATCTAGGAAGAGAAAAGTACTGACAAAATATAGTTGTTCTCTCTAACCGTTGGGTGGGCAATTGTATACATACTTTAGCTCAAAGGCAAGGCGGACATTTGGATGCCCAGAGCGATGAAGAGAGGCTGATACAATTACATTTGACTTTCATGTGTTTCCTCGGTCTGTTCGAACTCGGATCTCTAATATGCACCGTTGATGTTAGCTCGCACGTGTTGATTGTTGGACGAGCTGTTGTAGGAATGAGTGGTGCTTGTCTGGTGCTCTTACAATAATCCCAACTTTAGTGCCTCTGAATAATAGACCACGTAAATATGCTGTTTCCCTGATATTGCGCCTTCACTAACTTGGGAAAGTCACAATGGGAATCTTGATGGGTACAGCGAACGTCGGCAATGTAAGAATGATTTCCTTTTCGGTTTCCAGAATAACATCTGGATTCATCGGGACGTTCTTCAGAGGGAGGTTGTGGAGTCCAAAGTGCTCGAGCGCTGTTTCAAGGTATTTGCGTTGATGAATCAAGATTCCAGTCTCCTTTTGCTCCACATTCATCCCCAAGTAGAACGTACATTCTCCTTCATCCGTCATATCAAAGAGAGAAGACATCTTCAAGCGGAATTCATCAGCATGTTGTTTCTCCTTTGCAATAACCATGAGATCATCAACCCAGATTGCAATAATCTTACTTAGTCCACAGTTATTTTTGAGATCTTCCTTGCATGGGAACATTACCGTGGCGCTACGGATATGGTCCCGCTCGCTATGTTCAAGCAGAGAGTTGTTACGGCCGGCTGCATAGTGCAATTATTCCAATGGGAGCTATGATGGTTTTGATCTATTACCCCTGCGTAGTTCCAGGCGATCTTAGGGAAGAGCCCTTCGAATCGTGGTGTTTTTATCATCCTGCTTGTCGGATCACAGATTGTAAATAGTGTCGTCGGTGGAGCACTTAGTGAACATCCCTTTCTCTTCGATCCTCAACATGAATTCTTGTATTGACAAGTTGCAGTAATGCAATCGACTATTACCTCCTTTTCGGTATCGTTGGAAATGCGATAGGCACAATTGGATCCGGTCTGCTCGCAACCTTTCTCTCCAACACCAAGACCGGAGCATGGGTAGGCTACCAAATCCTGACCGGATTCCGCGGCATGACCTTTCAAATTGTAAGTTTCTTCTTCCCTAAACTCCCCCACCTCGTTAACACATCTTCAGCCCGTCGTAGCAGTGCAAAACCACCTCCCAAAAGAATCCATAGCAATCGGCAACTCGATGCTAGTCTTCACGCAAAACTTCAGCAGAACAATCTTCCTCTCCTTCGCAGATACCATTTTCCAACAAACGCTTTCCACATTCATAACCAAGCATGCACCAGGTTGCTTGGGAATGTATAAGATACCGGGAGGAGCCATCTGGACGAGCGACCCTGGTCTCGCCCACAAATCGAAGGTCCTAGGAACAAAGTAAGATAAGTTGCCCTGTCTTGGCAAAAGCAGAAGCAGTGCAGCAGAAAGAGGGTTAATGTGGGGATAATTACAGAATGTACTGGCACTGCATCCAACATGCAATTCAGCTAGCCATCAATATTGCAAGATTGGATCGTATACTTGTGTTCAACTCCTCAGAGGTGAGAACAGGGACAGATCTAGGCCTTTCTGTAACCCATTTCAATAGGCGCGGATCTTCCATGGTGACCAACCGAAGCGAAGCGAAGCCCGAGCCCCTTTTTTGAACGATTAGGGAGACGAGACAAAGCGAGAGTACCGACAAGGTTCCTCGGTAGTAAAGCTGATCAGTCAGGGAAATGCATCTCTGTAAGGGCCAAAAAATTGTATTGCGACTTCGAAATCGTAGATTCTTTATCTCCAAAAAATGCTCAAGCACAAACAGATGTTCGTGCTACGAAGGCACTGGTCATATAGTTAGTGATGGCTTTGATGGGCCTTTGAGGATGGAGTATTCCGTTGGCATATACCACCGAGGTACAATAATCCAAACTTGTCATCTGCCGATGCATGTCTTCGTGGTACGTAGGTACCGGTTATATGGCGATATATGGGACATTGATCAAGTCGACTTGAACCGCATATGCCCCCAGGGTACAATATTCCAAAGGTGTCATCACCTATGTACCTATGCATGCCTTGAAGTTACGTTCTTTTAAGCGTATTGTTCGAATATACTATTTTGTCCGTGGATTTGCTAACGCCTGGTGCTGACACCAGTCACACACAACCTATCGTTTAATCTTACCTCAGCTCGGGGCACCATGGGGGAGACATTATATTCTCGGTTGGAGCGCCAACGAATTAAATAACGAAGCACCTAGGGAACTGGCCAGTATCTTGTTTCTCATTGAGCTGGGGTCCTGAGCTTCGAATCAGATAGTTGGAAAATGAGTTGGTACAATTTAGGATGAGAAGAAATGGAATTGGAAGTCGCGTAAATGTGGTTAACGGTACCTTGGTTCTCCCGTAATTTTGTCAACAGAACCCTGTTTTAGTAATACTCTGCGTTGCAAAACGGATGACAGTACAGAACCCACGAGTCACCCGCAACCCCCCATTTCCAGCATACCCCGTTGAAGGAATGAGATGGTAGGGTTGGATAAGTTGAAATATGGAACAAGGATAGTAAACGCGTGGATCTAGCCTCAGGCGAAGGGCTCCGAACGAATCCCAGTGAGCATGCCGCATGCCTGTCTAATACTCGTGTCTCCGAGTATACCGTAGTAACTGAAACATATATGATTATATTTCCCGACCACACTCAGATTCTGTAGACTTAGCTTTGAAGTGCTTAGGTACAATTGCTTTCGTACTTTCGTACAATGTTAAAACGACAAGGGCTCTTAGTTGGCCCAGGAAACGGAGACCCGCGGCCAGCCTCGACAGCAGTACAGAAATGAGATGTAAAAATAAATGTTAGAGAGATTAGACCATCATTCAAAGCAGCGGTATTTTCTTCGTTAATTGCTTTTTCCAAACACACGACCACCACCATCCAATTCCTTCATACCACTTACGAAACTATTCACCACTAACTAAAACCTGCCACTCCATCTGCCCCTCCTTATCCATTCTCACCGCCCTCTTCAACAGAGTCGGCATCACAGCTTTCAATCGTTGCCACGCAATCTCGCCACCATACCTCCTGACCACCAAATTCTGGCTATTACCGAACGCAGGTTCAAAGGTTAGACTAGTCAAACTTGAAAGCGGGGTGCCGGAAACGGAGGCGTAGAATTGGAAGAACTGTGTGAGAGAGGAGTTCTCTACGATTTCGAACGAGTAGGTTGTTTCTAGGCTCATATTGCCGTCTGCGGACTCAATGAGGAGCGTGAGGGTTGGAGTAGCGGAGGAGGCTGATGATTTGGAGCAGGCGAGGCGCCTATCGGCCGAGAGGGTCACCGGCGGGACATTGGAATCTGGGGGACGAGCTGTTTCTGATTTGTAGGGCGAGAATGGGATGGCTGGAGGGATGAAAACGTAGGAACTGTCGCGGCGGTGGGGAGTGCTGTCTTCAGCGGGAGGGGTGATCGGTTCCTGGGATTGCATAACGGATCTATTTTCAGGCACGGGAATCTTGTTCTGAGGCGTGGAGGACAGTACGATAGGCGTTGTTGTTGTTGCTGCTGGCAAAGTTGGATCCTGATGGAGTTGGCTTGGAGTATCTTGATCTTGAGAAATTGCCCTGGTTGGGATTGGTGATTGTGACTGCGGAGATTGGCAAGGTAGATGAGACGGGCTACTTGGAAATAGTGCTGGCTCCAAAGAAGTCTCCTTCTGCAGATCGGAACTTCTTTCTATGATAGTGAAATCATCAATGTCTTTGATGAAGTCGTCGACATCCATCAATCCATCGTGATCTGTGGTGCTGGGAGCTGTATTGTGAGAGTTAGGAAACTCTGAAGCTGTGCTAGAATAACTCTCGTACGGTTGGCCAGTTTCTGAAAATTGAGGAGATGATTCGGCCCTAATGTGTGAACCTGGTTGGTACGTTGGAGTATGTGGACTCTGTTGTGTCTCGCGCTGCGGTGTGAGACTGATGCTGCCTATATTTTTTTGTGGCATTTTTAAAGATGGAGGGGACAAAACTTGAGGACTGTTCTTGCCCTCATGGTCTGACGTGGGAGACTTCGATTTCGAAGAAGCAACGCCATTCGGTTGACATTGAGGCCCGGTGTGAATTTCTTCAACGAGAACGATCTTATTGTTTGGCTCATAGTGTACCTGGCCGGAAGGTCTGCGTCTTTGTACGTCACCGAGAGGCCTTGGGATGCTAGGGTTCACTTCTCTTTTCGATTTCTCTCCGCTATCTGACAAATGAAGTGGTTCATCCGGCAAGTGTTCTGGCGACTCCGGGGAGTAACTGTTTAGCTCATGCTCTGCACTGGCCGGAGTTTGTGGTTGATCGGACACTTCAGTATAGGTTCTCCAACCAGGAGTTCCCCTCACAGGAGACTGTTGTGGTCTTGGACTGTTGCCTGTATGGGTCGGATGCGGAGCTGGTCGTTTATCGTGCTGAACGTGCGTGCTCTGCGGCTCAAAGCTTAGCGGGGCTTGAAGCTCTGTCACATTCATGGACTGTGGTGTCGCCGTAAAATTATCAGTCGTACTGCACAGTAAGCTGTGCACGTTGCTGCGTTTCCCTGGCAACAGGGTAATTGAAGGTCTTGGCTGTCCCTCAACTTCTACTGCCTTATTCAAAGATTCCATTGATTGCTTGCTCGTTTTTAGAGAGGGTGTCTTTGCTGTGAGGAAAGTGTCTTTGGGAGAAAGGGTCTCTGGAGAAGGCGGGTCGTCCGATTCATCATCTATCTCTACCGGCGACGACCTGCTAGATCCTGGCCTGTTGGACGTGCATGCCTGGTGGCTTGTGCCTTGGGAAATCGGATTCATGGCCCCTTGGGCCCAGTAGAGTGACTCATATTCTTCCTGTTCACATGCTGCAGAAACAGCGGTCATTGGATTTTGAGAGCGAATGCAGTCGAATTGACCATACCACTTTGGCAGGCAAACATCAGTGGCATCGTCACTGCTAACTGGGGCAGGTTGTTGATAAGTGCTCCACATGGGGTCCAGGTTTTCAAGGACCGGACTTGTAGCTGAAGTGGTAGAGTTGATACTCTGAGCTGTGCATGGCTGTGGTTTCCTACAATGTGGTAATCCATGCATCGAGTTGAACAAGTCATCTATAGCTACCTGACTCATCTTGGCCGGCCACTCTTCGTTAGCAGTAATGTCGGCAATTTGGTCAGTTTCTGCCATCATCACCTGAGATTGAGATGTTAACCCCCGGGGAATCGGCAGTGAACTATTGAGTACAGGTGATCGTTGGGGCATATCAGTCTGATCAAGCGTCGATTCCACTGTCAAACTACGGTAACCTTGCTTTTCCAAAACACAATTCTCTCGCGAAGGAGAGAGCAGCGGTGCTGTATTTGGAGATCCTCCCTGGTCTGTTTGCCGAGATTCAACCACAATGCTGTCGCCGGGTGAAACACTTCTCGTGGGTGTCTGTAGTTGTGGTAGTACATCGTGAATGGTTTCGGGATCTGGCTCAGACTGCACGGTCTGGAAAAGGTACCTTCTTAGCAGGTGCATTGTTCAAAGGATATAGTCCCACTTACCACAGCGCCTGCGAAGAAAGATGGTTCTGCGCCTGTCTCTTGCTCCTCTTCCTGGCCGCCAGAGATTTCAAGTGCACTCTCTGCCATCGACGCTAGCTTCGTTTGCGACATCATATCATCTCGTTCATACGCATTTCGGTCGCCTTGTTCCCGCATATGTGGAAACACTATTGGGGTTTTCGCTCGCACAGCTTTAGACTTCCTCCTCTTTTTGACTGGTCTTGGGCGGTTTTCCGAGGATGGTGCGGACTCGTCCTCCCAATATATGTCCTTCTTCCTCCACATGCGCTCAAAGCGCTCAGTCATTCTCACCACTCCATCTCGTCGATAGGCAAGGATAAAGTATGGTCTCTTCGTGAGCAGGGATGTAAGCTCTGCGATCCTGTCTTTGACAATGTTCCAAAACTTGACCACCTCTGAGGGATTCATTTCTTCGATGTCCGATCCCTCTCTGAGGATTCTAAGAAGTTCGGTAGGAACATCGTCTCCATGATCGTAGTCCATAAACAGATTCTTATCAAACATGAATCGCAGCAGGCGGTTGTCCGCAGACGTGGGCCATTTGGCACCCTTCTGTGCTTAGGATCAGCTCACTGCGAAGAATTTCATAAAGAAGCCTTACCGTAGATAGCCACTTCCTATGGAATTCGGCGACAGGTGCTGGATCACGTTGCGGTTTCAGATCTTGGATGTAAGCGGCGCAGAACGTAGCAGAGGGCTCTTCTGGAGGGTCGTTCCAGGGCTTGATAGTTGTGGGCTCCAAACTTGATGGAATAAACGCGACATCATTCTGGAGGTTGTTAATTCCCTCATCGTCGTCGTCCTAGAACAGTAGTTAGAAGGCAAGCTTGAAGTTAGGGGAGAGAAGGCTCACACTCAATTTTCTCGACCTCTTTCTTATACGTTTAGTCTTTCCATTCGAATACCCCCCTGCATCAGTCCCAGCTTCTCTGATCTTCTGCCTTTTAGAAACATAATCCGAGTAATTCTTCCGACGGAAGATGTATGTCAGAACTTCAACGATTCTGACTGGCATTAGCACACCGTGGAGAGAGATTGGTCATACACGTGAGACAAAATACGTACATATCTCTATCACTCTCGAATGTCCATGTAAGAACGCCCTCTGAGTTGTGGGGCCAAAATTTCTCTCCCCGATTATCTTCCTCCAGAAAGCTTAGAGCACAAAGTCGCGCGCCATCGGTATCCACTCGGCTCGTGGATATGACATTTCCATGGGCCGTGTATTCGCGATAGAAAGATTGTGCGGCTGCATCAAGTTCTTCAAACTTTCTTCTTGAAGTTTTCTTCTCATAGCCAAGAGTAGAGTAAAGGTTAATCATACTCATATCACGAAATTCAGACATGGTAGATACCACTCTAAAAGTCCGAGCATAGGTTACTTGGAGGGCTAGAAATGTTAAAATATTGGTTGGTTGGTTGATTGTTGTTCGTAATGGTATTGAAAAAGTCCGTGAAAATGAGGCGTGATAGGATGAGGGTTGGGAAATTGGAAAGGAGGAAGCTTCGTACAACTCAAGCATTAGAAGAGAGCGAGTCTATCGAGAAATAAAACGACGGATGGGCGGCGGAAGTAGCCGTCACTGAACAAACATGCTACTGTATGAGGCTCAACATGTCTGCAGCGTCTATCCACAGATATGAGGCAACGAATTGACAGCGGGGATGTGTCAAGGGCCGTAGGGCTTTGAGACAAAGCCAGGATAATGATTGGTTCATATCAACCCACGCCCGCCGCGATCCGACATGACTCACTAGAGCCTGTTCATACATTACAGTACAGCACAGTATGTGACATCTAGTAAGAGATTTCTAGAGAAGGGTGGTGTGGCTTATTTTTGATACATGGGGAAGTGCAGCTCTTCATGCGGCAGAGTTGAAATGAAAATTCAATTGGCTAATCTATAGCCATTGATCCATCGTATGTTTCTCTGGCTAGTCGGTGAAGGTGTGCCACTTGGCTTGATAACTGCAAGGGAAGTGGCATTCCGTGAAGGTTAACCAATCCTATCCTTGTTAAGCACAACAAGGGTCCAGTAATGGTGTGTAACAACGCAAAGAGACGTTGTTTTTCACCAGTAATGCTTGTGAATATTGTGGTGGTACAGATTCTAGATTACACCGGGGCGGATTCAGTTGGTCAATATTGAAGGGTCTATCATGCGGGAGCCCCTCACACGTTTGGCGCGCGCATGTCGGCTCCCTTTCCCCGCTTTCCTGAGCAAGGAATTCAAGGCTAAACACTGTTGGTGGCATAACCCCAATCGAATGAAACCTGCAGTACAAGCCCTATCCGAGACTCTCAAACCTCTCCTTCGCCTTATCTTTGGTCTTGTTCAGGAAATCGGCGTAGTTTCCCTTTGTCTGTCGATAAGCCTCTTCGGCAGCATCGCCCACCTTACTCCCCTGCGCGCCCAATCCCACGCCCTGGGTGTAGAGGTCAGTAGTAATGGCTTCAGTCCGACCAGTTCCTTGTGCTCCCAACCCCTCACCAACAGTCCAACCCATCTTCCCCAAAAGAGCAGCACCCTTTGATTGAACGGGTGGTGGATCATCCTCGTCCTTCTTCGGGGATGAGCCTCCATTAGCCTCTTTCGACGCCCGACCGTGCTGTGCAGCAGGCTGCTTGGGTTGATTGAATGCCTGCCGCCGCTCTTTTGCCCTGTCTCGGTATGCCGACATTTCAGCGGGGGATTTCGAGGTCTTCTTGAGTTTTGCCAATGCCTTTCCAACAAGCTCCTCATTCTTCATATTATCGCGGTGAAGCTGACTCATGCGTTCGTGTTTGTTGACCTCAGCCTCAGTTTTGAATTGTCGTGAACAAAGAAGGCAGCATTTACGGTCTAAATCCGCAAAAGTTTGAGTTGGGGGGTCTTGAACGGGCATCTCGACGTGCTGTTTGGGTGTAGTCGCCACCGAATCTGACGAATCATCTTCAGAGTCCTTGGGTGCGATCCCATGAAGCTCTGCGTGTCTGTTTGTCCAGAATTGTAGATGAGGTGCGACGACTTTGGAATCTTTTTCCACCTTTCTCTTCTTCAGTTTCGGTTCCCCATCTTTGCTTGAGCTGATGAGTCCTTCATTGGCTGCAGCTGCCGCAAGCTTGGCATGTTCTGATTCTTTGCTCTTACTGGATGAACGTTGGTCAATTACTGCAATTGGAAGTTCGCTCGCATAGGCTGCTTCATCCCAATACATCAGCTTGACAGCGGGGTTGGACAAAGGACTAAAGGTAAATTTGGCGAATTCCTCGTCGAACGGATGAAGAACGGGTACAAAAACGCCAGCGTGGATGTACGAGATCAGTACCGGCTTGGAAGAAATAGTGAACTTGTCAGAAGCTTTGTATTTAGTCATCGCAGCTTGTGCATCTTCAACCGTGTTGAATTCAGCGAATCCAAATCGCCAGCTATCGTTCGTCTTCCGGTCACGGACGAGTAAAACCCGACGTAAAGAACCATCCTTTGCTCCTAAACTGGCATCATTGGTAGTTGAAGAGATCTTTGTCCTTTTGGAGGCCTGATTATCGGAGGGTGTAGGGCTGGGGTTCGTCTTATAAAGCTTGCTTACACCTTT
>Ga0302325_10017302_pt1 | contig 15246 bp, 9 predicted proteins | sample Palsa_T0_2_FD_201948 | JGI IMG/M metagenome (GOLD analysis project Ga0302325, IMG submission 201948) | Peat permafrost microbial communities from Stordalen Mire near Abisko, Sweden - Palsa_T0_2 | ecosystem: Environmental > Terrestrial > Soil > Palsa > Peat permafrost | place: Sweden: Abisko... | reverse complement strand
GCCCAGACCTTCGCTGCCGTGCAGCGCCGCCGCGAGCAGGTCGCGGGCCAGGATCCACTCCACCGGCTCATCCGTGCCGATATCGAAAGCCATCCGGACCGCGTACGGATCCGCGCAGCTGTAGGACAGCCCGGCCGTCAGCGGCACGATCGTGCGCTCCGGACCGACCAGCCCCAGGCCAAGCTCCGCTGAGATCTCAGAACAGTTGCTGCTCATCATCTGCCATTCCTTTCCCCATCACCGGCGACACGGAACGACCAGATAATGCTGGCCTGAAGCGTGATCTTCATCTACCGCGATACTCGCTGGTCCAGGTAGCCGCTCGGGTGCGCCGTCGGGTGCAGAACGGTTGCAACCGTGGATTCGGTCGGGCTGAGCAGGCCTCAGCCGGGTGATCCGGGATTGGGATGGGTGGCGGGCTGGGGGGCGGGCTCGAGGCGGGCGAGCAACTCGTCCAGCTTGACCTGCTGGCCGGCCCGTGCGAGCAGGTCGACCACGGTGCCGTCGAACGGCGCCCGCAGGGAATGCTCCATCTTCATGGCTTCGACGATCATCAGGACCTGACCGGAGCGGACGGCCTCTCCGGGCGAGGCACTTACCGAGATGACGGTGCCAGGCATCGGGCTTCGTATGTCGGCGTCGACGCTGACCGCGCCGCGGCTCAGCGTCTCGGCGGGCCGCTCGGTCACCTCGTGAGCCGCCCCGTCCAGCCACAGCCACCGGGCGGAGCCATCGGCCACCGCGTGCACCAGGCGCGTAGTCCCCGCTGCGGTCAGCATGAAGCCACCATCGCAGGGCGAGGCGGCCGCGGCCACAGACGGTTCGGCATCCACCCCGACGCAGGCGTTTTGGGGCGTGCCGGTGACCTGGAGGACACGCGTGCCGCCCCCCGGCGTCGATACCGTCCAGGAGATCGGGGCCGGGCCTGCCAGCCGCCAGCCGTCCGGGACGTCCCACGGGTCGTCGGTCGCTGGCCGCATCTCGAGCAGCCGCCCGAGAGCGTAGGCGAGCAGGAGGTCAACGGGTTCGGTCGGCTCAACGAGAGAGTCCAGGTGGCGCTCGATCAGGCCGGTGTCCAGCCGCCCGGCCCGCACGTCGGGATCCCCGACCAGGGCGCGCAGGAACGACCCGTTCGTCCGCACGCCCAGAACGACATTGGTCGCCAGCGCCTGATCCAGCCTGGCCAGGGCGCTGGCACGATCGGCGCCCCAGGCGATGACCTTGCTTAGCATCGGGTCATAGGCCGAGGAGATCTCAGCGCCTTCGGCCAGGGAGCTGTCGACCCGTATTCCGTCTCCGGACGGCTCGCGGACGAGCAGGGCCCGCCCGCCGGTGGGCAGGAACCCGCGCGCCGGATCCTCCGCGTACAGCCGAGCCTCGATCGCGTGGCCGGTCAGCCGGACCTCCTCCTGGCTGAAACCGAGCCGTTCGCCAGCGGCCACCCGGAGCTGCTGCTCCACCAGGTCGAGCCCGGTCACGAGCTCGGTCACCGGGTGCTCGACCTGGAGCCTGGTGTTCATCTCCATGAAGAAGAACTCGGCCGGCGCCGCCGAGGCGACGATGAACTCCACCGTGCCCGCACCCGTGTAAGCGACCGCGCGAGCCGTCTCGGTGGCCGCCGCGCCGATGCGCTGCCTGGTGGCCTCGTCCAGGAGCGCGGACGGCGCCTCCTCGATGATCTTCTGGTGCCGTCGCTGCAGGCTGCACTCGCGCTCCCCGAGGTGGACCGTCGTGCCGAAGCCATCCGCGAGCACCTGGACCTCGATGTGCCGCGGGTCGGGGACGAAGCGCTCGATGAACAGCGTGTCGTCGCCGAAGGAGGTGGCGGCCTCGCGGCGGGCCGAGGCCAGCGCCGCGGCGAGCCCGTCCGGCTCGTGCACCAGCCGCATGCCCTTGCCGCCGCCGCCCGCGGAGGGCTTGACCATGAGGGGATAGCCGACCTGCCCGGCCGCGCGGATCAGGTCTTGGTCGGACAGGCCGGCCTGGGCGTAGCCAGGGATGACCGGGACTCCGGCCGCGGCGACGGTCTGCTTGGCCCTGATCTTGTCGCCCATCGTCTCGATGGCCTGCGGCGAGGGCCCGATGAAGACCAGACCAGCGGCGGCGCAGGCCCGCGCGAAGGCGTCGTTCTCGGCCAGAAAGCCGTAGCCGGGGTGAACCGCCTGAGCGGCAGACGCCGCCGCGGCGTCCAGGATCCGGTCGGCCGACAGGTAACTCGACGCGGCGGCCGCGGGCCCGATCCGGATCGCGACGTCGGCCTCCCGGACGTGGCGGGCGCCCGCGTCCGCGTCGCTGTAGACGGCCACCGAGCGGATACCCATCCGGCGCAGCGTCCTGATAACCCGGACGGCGATCTCCCCCCGGTTGGCGATCAGCACGACCTCGAACACGGCGGTCCCTTCTCGCGGCTGGTCGTGGGTGGCGGCTGGCTCTGGCTACATCCGGAAAACGCCGTAGGACACCGGCGCAAGCGGAGCCCCGCCGCAGGCGGTCAGGGCCAGGCCGAGGGCGGTGCGGGTCTGCATCGGGTCGATGACGCCGTCGTCCCAGAGCCGGGCGGTGGAGTAGTAAGGGTTTCCCTGCTCTTCATACTGGGCCCGGATCGGGGCCTTGAAGGTCTCCTCGTCCTGCTCGCTCCAGTCATCACCGAGCTCTTCGGGGTGGTCCCGGCGGATCGTGGCCAGCACCGAGGCGGCCTGCTCGCCGCCCATGACCGATATCCGCGCCCCCGGCCAGATCCACAGGAAGCGAGGTGAGTAGGCCCGCCCGCACATGGAGTAGTTTCCGGCGCCGAACGACCCGCCGATCACCACCGTGAGTTTGGGGACGCGCGCGCAGGCGACGGCGGTGACCATCTTGGCTCCGTGCTTGGCGATGCCGGCCGCCTCGTACTCCCGGCCCACCATGAACCCGGTGATGTTCTGCAGGAAGAGCAGCGGGACCCGGCGGCGGTCGCAGAGCTCGATGAAGTGCGTTCCCTTCAGCGCCGACTCGCCGAATAGCACGCCGTTGTTGGCCACGATGCCGACGGGGTGGCCGTGGATGTGCGCAAAACCGGTGACCAGGGTGGTGCCGTACTCCTGCTTGAATTCGGCGAACCTGCTGCCGTCGACCAGGCGGGCGATCACCTCCCGGACGTCATATGGAATCCGCAGGTCGGCGGGGATGACGCCGTAGAGCTCGGCCGGGTCGACCCGCGGCTCCTCGGCCGGCTGCCGAGGCCATGGGAGGGGGTTCGGCGGATCAAGCGTGGCCACGATCCGCCGGACGATGCGAAGGGCGTGGGCGTCGTCATCGGCTAGGTGGTCGGTGACACCGGAGATGCGGGAGTGGAGCAGACCACCGCCGAGATCCTCCGCGCTTACCACCTCACCGGTCGCGGCCTTGACCAACGGCGGGCCGCCCAGGAAGATCGTCCCCTGATTCCGAACGATGACGGCCTCGTCCGCCATGGCCGGCACGTAAGCCCCGCCGGCGGTGCAGCTGCCCATCACGGCGGCAATCTGGGCCACGCCTTGCGCGCTCATCGTGGCCTGGTTGAAGAAGATTCGGCCGAAATGGTCGCGGTCGGGGAAGACCTCGTCCTGCCGCGGCAGGAACGCACCGCCGGAGTCGACCAGGTAGATGCAGGGCAGACGGTTCTGCAACGCGATCTCCTGCGCTCGCAGGTGCTTCTTGACGGTCATCGGGTAATAGGTGCCGCCCTTGACCGTCGCGTCGTTGGCGACCACGACGCACAGCCGCCCGGATACCCGGCCGATGCCGGTGATGATGCCCGCGCCCGGCGCCTCGCCGTCGTACATCCCGTTCGCGGCAAGCGCCGACAGTTCGAGGAAACGGCTGCCTTGATCCAGGAGCGTGTCGACCCGGTCCCGGGGCAGCAGCTTGCCTCGCTCGGTGTGCCGACGCCGGGAGCTCTCCGGCCCGCCCTTCCGTGCCGCGAGCAGGAACTCGGTCAGCCCCGCGGCGAGCGCCTGCTGGGCCTTGAAGTTACCCGCGAACTCCTCGCTGCGCGGATCGCAGGCCGTCCCCAGTGTCACCTCGTCCATGTATAGCTGAGGGTAGCGGCCGGGCGGCGGTGATGCACCCGGCGGGGTGATGCACCTGGCGGGAAGGGCTCTTCGGGGGTTGGGCCAGGTTACGACTCAGCCTGAAGCAGGCCGACCGGGGCGGGCGCGGCAAACTCGATGGTGAGCACGGACTCGCCACCCGGCAGCGCGGCGATGGCCCCCTGGGCGAAGAGGTACGGCGGGCGCTGCGCGCGGAAAAAGGCGAGCATCTTCCGTGCGGTGACGTTACTCGCGGTCAGCTCGGCGGCTCGCAGCGGCTGGCCCGGGCTGGCACCCGGGCCGTCGTCGAGGAACGCGGTGACCCGTAGCGGCTCGCTCGCCGCCAGCGTGTCCAGGGTGGTCAGCAGGCGCTCGTCGACGTCGCCGGCGGCCAGCTCGACGCGGGCGGCCGGGGCGAACGTGATCAGCGGGTCGCGGAGCAGCTCGCGGCCGGCCAGCCGGCGGGCCTGCAGGTCCGCGGCGATCGCGGCGTTGTAGGCGGCCGCGCCGTCCGGCGCGACCGCGCGGATTTCGATCCCGGCCTGGCCGGTGCCGAAACTGGCCAGAACCTCAGGGGCGTATACGCTCGCCAGGCGGGCGCCGAACATGTCGCGTACCGCGGCCGTGGCCAGCACCACGTCCGAGCCGAGGGGGTCAGCCGAACCAGGGCGGAGCACCAGCAGGTTCTCCGCCGCGATGCCGTGCTGCGCTAGCACGGCGCACATCGCCGGGTCGCAGGCCATGATCGCACCGCCGCTGACCTGGCTGGCCGCCCAAGTCGCCGCCTGGGCGCGGACCACGACCGCTTGGCTCACCGGCGCCAGCGCCGACGTCCGAGCCGGCGGCGAAGTCCGGGCCGACAGCGAGGTGCGGGCCGATGCCGAGGTCCGGGTGGGCGCTAGCGCCGACGTCCGGGCCGACGCCAACGCCGACGCCAGGTGCGGATCGGGCGACGCCTGGGTCGCCTCGACGGTCAGGACCACCGACAGGCTCGCGAGCGCGCCGGCCAGGAATGCGGCAGTCACACCGCGTCGGCCAGCACGGGTCAGCACCGAGCGGGGCCGCCTGGTAGTCCCTCCGGTGCCTGGCTGGCTACCTGCGCAGGGTCCGCTCCCGGCGGCCAACAGGGCCTGCCGCTGGTGGTGGCCGGCTTCGAGCTCGGCTCGGTGGGGCGACGGCGAGCCGGCCGCGCGGACCTGCCAGTGCCAGGCCGCCTGGCGATGAGCCGCCTCGACCTGGGCGCCGAGGCCAGCTTCGGCTAGGCGGCGGTGCAGCGCATCTGCCGTCCAGCGGTGAACGGCCAGCTCATCGCCGCCAACGACGGTCAGCAGACCCGCCGCCTCGCATTCGGCTACCGGTCCCGTCCGGCCGGCCACGACTTCGGCGGCGACGGGAAGACGGAAGACCGACGCGCGCACCAGCAGCGCTCTGGCCCGGTAGCTGAGCCGGCCAAACAGCTCGCCGAACATCTGGTCGCGCGCAGCGCAGGCGATCAGCTCGGCGGTCGGGGCGGGCAACTCGGTCGGTTCGGTCCCGGGCAGTGGCTGTCCGGTCCTGACCTCGACCATCGCCTCGATGCGGGCGGCCACGCCGGGGTAGCTTTCGCCCAGCGCCAGGAGCGAGTCCAGGTACTCGATGGCCAGCGGATGTCCGCCGGTGAGCCGCCAGGCACGTTCACGCTCGGACTCGGCGAGTCGTCGGACGGCCGGCAGCGACGCGGTCAGCTCGGCGGCACCGGAACGGGTCAGAGGCCCGAGCTGGCGGAACACAAACTTGTCCGTGGTCCTCCGGGAGGCTGTCAGCCATGGTGCGTTGGGTGCGGCTTGTGCTGCCTCCGGGGCGGGCAAGATGAACGGGTGGCGGCAGGTGATGAGGAGCTTTGCCGTCCAGTTCGCTAGCAAGGTTGGCAGCGCCGGGTCGCGGAAGGCCCACTGGCCCCATTCCTGCGACAAGTTGTCATCAAAGTTGTGGAAGATAATGAAGTTTGCCTCGACGGGTCCGGCGGCCAGGTCGGCCGCGGATACCTCGCCGTCAACGACGCTGACCACACATCCCGCTTGCATCCGGCCGACCCGCGTCGCGATCTGGCCGGCCAGGGTCGACTTGCCGCTACCGCCGATGCCGTAGACGACGAGCCCGGCCGAGCCCGGGCCGCTCAGATCAGCAGCCCAGCGCCGTCCCTCGGCTGACCGGATGGACAGCGTCGGATGCAGGCTAGCCCTGGTGCAGGAACTGCGTGCGTGCCGGGCGGAGTGCGGCACCCGAGCCTGCTTCCCGGCTGGCGGTACCTCGCCCGGAAGGACCTCACGCGTTAGCGGGGCGCATTCTTGCCGAACACGCATTAACTTTTCCACTCGTACACCCCTCCCCCGTGCTCCGGCAGACGGGGCAAGTCGCTTTTCCATTGTTATATAGCACACTGAGCGATGCATCGTGCGCTTTTAGTAATAACTCGGACTCGCCGCCCAGGTACAATTCTGGACATATAGCGATATTTACCAGTAAGCTGGCCTGGCTTTACTGGCGAGGTGCAGCCGGGATCTGGCGGCAGGACGGCTGCCGACATCCACGTCAAAGCGTCTCGACGCGCACCGTCCCCTGCTCTACCCTCGGACAAATGCAGGAAGCGACACCATTGGGCCGTGAGTTCGCCATTCAAAACGAAGTGCAATATCAACCGACGCAGACGATCGCAGACCAGCATGCCGTAGTAGGCGGTCATGATGACCAGGTAGGCCTGCTGCCCTGCTATACCTCACAACGTCTGGACCATCCGAGCCCAGGCGTCGAACGTCTCGTTGTCGTCGTCCATGGCGCGCTCAGGGATGCTGACAGGTATTTCGCCCATGCGCTGGCCGCCGCCGGGGATGCCGGCTCCGCTACTCTCATCGTGGCGCCTCAGTTCCTCACCAACGCTGATTTCAAAGCGTTTGAGGGCATCACGATTCGCCCACTCTACTGGGACGTCGAGGGCTGGAAGGGCGGCGAGCCTGCTCTCGGACCCGCACCCATCAGCTCCTTCACAGCAATGGACTGCCTGGTCGAACAGTTGACCGATTTGGGAAGATTTCAGGACAGACCGAGCCCCGCAGTCGTCATCTTCGGCAACTCCGCGGGTGGCCAGTACGTGAACCGATATGCCGCTGTCGGTCGCGGCCCGGACACCTTGGCGGAGCGCGGCATATCGGTGCGCTTTATCATTGCCAATCCGTCCACATATCTCTATTTCGACCGTGAACGGCCGGTGGCCGTACCTACTGCGAAAGGTATCAACCGGTGGCGCTACGGTTTCGACGGACGTCCGGGCTACGTCGATAGCGGCCCGGAGCAGAGCCTGGCGCGATATCTCGCACGTGACGTCATCATCGCGCTTGGCTCTGAGGACGGCGACGGCGCCGGGCTTCTGCTCGAGGTGAGTCCCGCCGCCATGGCGCAGGGCGCGAATCGGCTCCAGCGTGGCCTCAACTATGACCGGCACATCCGCCGGCTCGCTCACGCGGCCGGCTTGACCATCAACCAGCGGGTGATCCAGCTCGCCGGAGTCGGCCACGCGGCTCATGAAGTCCTGGCTGCGCCGCAGATCCGCGAGCTCGTGTTTGGTTGAGCTGGCCGTCGTCTCACTTCCCGGCAGCACCGCTCACAGCACGACACGACGTGGATCAGTGGCTCCTATCCTGAGGACCTCGGCCACCTGTCCTCCTCTCCCGGCCAGGTGCAAGACGCTACACACGAATTCGGCCGCGACCCTGTGCCACAGACCCGCGCGGCGCAGCATGGCGTGATCGCCGTTCCGAATCTCGATGGCCGTGACCTCAGCCACCGAGCGAGCGCGGTCCGCGTAAGCCCAGGTGTCCTCGGGACGCGTGATGCCGTCCGTGCTCCCCTGCACGAGCAGCACCCGCCGTCCGGCCAGTTGTCCGACCGGCTCCCCGGGCGGCAGCCAGGGAGCCAGGCCCGCAACCGCCAGCACAGCGGGCCGCCCCGCGACGCGGATGGCGGCCCGAGCTCCCATCGAATGCCCGACCAGTACGACTGGGACCGGTCCGAACGTGCTGCCGATGTCGTCCAGGATCGCACTGAGATCAGGCACCGGCAGAGCCTGTTCGCCATTCCATCCGCGGAGCTGGAATCGCGGCCGCAGGACCACTGCGCCGCTTCCCCGCAGCGCGCGCCGGATGGCCCGGGCCAGCGGGATCATGCGCAGCACGGCAGGCTGGACGGCGGTAGTGGGCTCGAAACTGACCGACTTGCCACCATGGACCACCACGACGACGCCGGTGACACCCGCGGCTTCGCCGCCGTCCGTGGCGCGGGATAGGGTCTCGCCGCTGGTCACTGATTCCTCCCGTCCGGCTGCTCGCGTGGCTCGCTCGGCCAGGCTAACAGCCTGACCAGACAACTCGTTGCCCGAACACAGCTGAGCTGTGAAAATATCCTCTTCCCATCTGATCGTACGTGTGTTCTAATTGGGCTATGGATCGAAGCGGTGCGACGGGAGGGCGGGCGGACGGTGCGGGTGTGGACCTGGTTGTCGCGCGTGGTGCGCCGGGCTGCGTGCCGGACGTCCAGCGGACGGTGGCGGGGGCTCCGCCGCGCGCCAGTCTCGGCCAGGCCTGGCCGCGTGCTCGCACGTAGCTAGCTACCCAATCGGCACGTTTCAGGCCAGTCAATAGTACGGAGTCAGGCCACACGCTGGAGGTGATAACTATGAGCCAGGATTTCGAAAGCTTTAACGACGAGGACGACGAGTGGCTCTCCGAACTAGAAACAAGAGCCATAGGCCTGGAGAGGGAGCTCGGCGACTGGCGCGAGTTGCGGGCGCGCGAACTCGGCGAGTCGGTCTATCGCAGGGAAGCCGTCCCTGGTCAGGCGCGGTTCGCATTTCGGCCCGGCGAGGACGACATGCGCCCGAAGCAGGCGGGAGGCAGGACCTCAGCCGTCCGGACCACCCCGAGAACTGATGCCGGGCAGGCCCGGGCCGGCATCGGCGCGCTCCCGCATCCGGCAGAAGAACGCACCAGGGCCCTCATAGACCACGGGCGGCGCAGCGTCGACCGGGCGCGCAGGTCCCGTGGCCGCAAGATAACTATCGTGACGGCCGCCGCGGTGGCCATCGTGACCGTACTCGTACTGGTGGTTGTCAGGAATGGCGCTTCCTGGCCTCCTAGCGTGGCCACGGTGCAAAGCGAGATAACCGCCGCCTGCCAGAATCCCAATGTGGCGTCGGAACCGGGACAGGTGAACTTCGCCTGCGGAAAGACGACGAGCCAGATCCTCTGGATCTTTGCCCTGATGACTAGCACTGACAATCCTAATTACACCGACAGCAAAACCGGCAGAGAGGGACTTGAGCCTATTACGCCTACCCAAGGCGGTGAGGTGGCCTGGTCCTTGGACCTTCATCACCCGTACAACCCGTATAACCCAATGGACAGTATCGCGGTCGCGGCGCGCGCTATCAATAACATCGTCGGCGGGGCGACGCTCACCAACGCCAAGGGCGATCCGACGGTCCAGCCTGGGCTGGAGAGCAGTCCGGCGAACTGCGAGCAGTACACCGGCTCGTCAGCAGTCATCGCTCGGGCAGGATTCCCCGACGTTTGCGCCCAGCCTGTAACCAGCACCTCGGGACAGGCCGCGCTGGCCGCTGAGGTCTACCAGGAGTGGGTGGTCGGCGCGACAGCCAGCGCGGCGAAGAACATCAGCGTGCTGTTCGAGAACGCGAATGACCCGGGTAATCCCCAAGTCCAGGCCATCCTGCAGACCTTGCCCGGCGCTGGCTAGGGGCTTCGGAACAGGCGCATAAGCCACCCCGCTGGACACGACATCCAGGTGAAGCTGTGAAAGAAGGTGATTCTGTGCATCTCGTCAGGAAACCGACCTGGCAGCAGGCGACAGCGCTTGTGAGCCTCAGCACGTGCGGAGCGATGACCGGATTCTCCTTCACTCACGGATCGGTGGCTGATATCACGTCGCCTACGAGCATGCCGGCTCACTTGCTCGAATTTAAAAAGCCTGCGAAAACGGCATCAGCGCTCGCACCGGCATCGACCGCGGAGCCGGCATCGGCATCGGCGTCGGCATCGGCGGGAGACGGGACGCTGCGATCGGCCATCGTCAACGTGGCCAATTACTACCTTCGGATGGCGCAGACGAAGACACCGGCCGAAATGGAGGCGATTATCTGGCAGAGCGAGAGCGTAGACGGCGTCGACCACGGCGAATCGTGCGCGGCCTTCGCCAGCCTGACGCTGGAGCTTGGGGCCAAGGCGGTCGGCCAGGAAAGCTGGGTGACCGGGGGCACCTCCTACCCGTGGCCGCTGCATTCGTGGGCCGACGTGCGGGTCGATCCGAACCCGGCCTCACCGAACGTGATTTCCGTGCTTCAGGACGCCCAGAGTCAGCACCGCTGGCACCCGGTGGGCGACGGCTACCAGCCTCAGCCGGGCGACTGGGTCCTGTTCGACGATCACGTCGAGGTGGTCACGAAGTACGCAGGCGGAGTGCTGTACACGATCGGCGGTGATTCACTCCCGAACTTCACGGTCAACGCTCACCAGTACAGCGGCTCGCCGGCGGACCAGGGCGTGGCCGGATTCGTCAACAACGGCGAGCTGCCGAGTGCTGAGAGCCAGTCGGCCAGCCGGTCGCCGGCCAGCCAGGCCGCTCAGGCGACGGGAAGCATGAGGACGCTGCCCGGCTCGCAGGCAACGCCGGCGCCAGCTCCGGCGACGCAAGGACAGGCCGCCGTTCCCGGCACGCTGGTGGCCGCGCTCAGCGGCGGTAACAAGCAGCAGGCCGCGAATGCTTCTTCGCGGCCGCGGCAGTCGGCCGCGGCCGCGACTCCGGGCACCGCCGCGACGTACGGCACGGCCTCGATACCGGGAGTGCAGGCCACAGAAGACGACCTTGCGGTCGGTTCGCCGGCATCGTCGAGTTCTTCGACCTCCTCCGCCTCCGCGGCGTCACCGACCTTCCCGGCGTCCGGCTACCGCAGGAACAATCCGCCGGCTGCCGCCGCGCCGGTGCCTGACACGGCCTCGCAGCAGGCGTTCATCAGCGAGGTCGCGCCGGGCGCGACGGCGGCGCAAAGCAGGTACGGCATCCCGGCGGCGGTGACCATCGCGCAGGCCATCGAGGAATCGGGATGGGGTCAGAGCGGGCTCGCGGTCCGCGACCACAATCTCTTCGGCATCAAGGGAACGGGCCCGGCCGGAGCCGATATGCAGCCGACACGCGAATACGAGAACGGGCGCTGGCTGACCCAGACGGCCGCGTTCAAGGTCTACCACAACGTCGCCGAGAGCATCGCGGACCACAGTCAGCTGCTCGCCACGGACCCGAGCTACCAGCAGGCGATGGCCGACCGGCACGTTCCTGATGCGTTCGCCGCGGACCTGACCGGGGTCTACGCGACCGATCCCGACTACGGCACGAACCTCATCGCGCTCATGAAGCTCTACAACCTGTACCGTTACGACGCTACGACGTCCGGGAACGCAGGCACGGCCGGGACGGCCGGGGCACCGCAGGCGGCCAGCACGAGCAGCCCGGGCACTACGACGAGCCCGAATGGGACGGCCAGCCTGAACGGCACGCCGAGCCAGGGCGGGACGACTAGCCCTGGCGGGGCAACGCAGGGCCAAGGCGGTGCTACCATCCCCGGCATCCTTGATGCCTTCACCACGGCGTCCGCCGTCCCGCCCGCAAGCTCCCGCGAGGCGACCGCAGGAGAAGCTGCGACGGTTCGCCAGCCACCGCCGAGGATCGCGCCTCGTCGCGCCCGGGCCGGCAGCCGTCGGTATGTATCGCAGATCCCCAAGGCGGTCACGACCGACTTCATCACGACGGCCAAGGCGCCGCTGACCCGCGCCGAACCTCTGTACCAGGACGTCGCCACCCGCAGCGGCATTCGCTGGGAGTTGCTGGCGGCTTGCGACTGGATGCAGTGCAAGGCCCAGCCGCGCAACTCGCCGGTCCACGGGGAGAAGCTGGGAACGGCCAATCCCGATGGGACGGTTTACCGAACCAAGTCGGAGGCGCTCGCACAGTGCGCCAACGATCTCGTAGAGCTAGCGATGGCTGTCTACTGGATTGACATCACGGCCCGCCGGATGCTTTCTGTACGTAATCTGGCGAACGTTTTCGCGGCGTTCCGGTGGGGTGGCCTGCTCAAACTGCACAACATATCCGCGATGGAGTTTCCGTATTCGGTAGAAGGCCTGACGGCGCAGCACCTGAAGATGCGGTGGCCCGACATCAGGGAGCGGAACGCCCCGGACAAGCCCGGCTCACGTTTTCGCCCGCCATTCGGAGCAGTGCCGGTCGTTCTGAGCCTGAATTACCCAGCGGTAGACGACTTATCCGCGACCTGCATGTAAAGGAAACCATATGGTCCGCATCTTTATTTTCCTTTTTGGAATGCTTACGATGAGCCGGCCCGGGAGCCCGAGATTCGCCCCGGTCCGGGATCAGGATTCATCCGGCACCAGAGAGCTGCCCAGTCCGGCTGGCCCGCAGCCGTACAGCGTCCCGCGCGGCTCTCGTGCGCAGAGCGGTCCGCCGCCTATTAAGGCGAGCAGGAGCGGTAGGGACGGGCCTAATGGTCCTACGGGGTTCAATAGTGCTACGAGGTTTAATGGTGCTACGGGGAGACGACGCCGGATCCCGCTGCGGGTGAAGTGGGTGGCGGCCATTCTCCTGATCGGCCTTATTTTCCGCAAGGCGGTCGCATGGGCGGTACTGCTGGCGCTTTCCTCGGTGCTGCATATCGTCGGGGTCAATGTGCATCTGCCCCGTGTCAAGCTTTCCTGGCCGTGGCAGTCGGTCAGCGCGGGTACCACCACCAACATTGATCTGGGCCCGTGGGTGCTGCAGAAGATAGAGGGCATCTCAAGGCCGGCACTCGGCACGGCGAACTTCAACTTCACCTTTACCCATAAAGTCTCGAAGAACATCGGCATCTGGCCGTGCTGGTACTCGAGCACCTTCGATGCGGTGGGCCACGCGTCGGCTACGGTCGACCTCAATCCCGGGCCGACCTGGTGGGCGCCGTCAACTGGCCACTATAAGCTGCAGGTCCTGAGCCGCCCGGTCACAGGCAAGCCGGGCCGGGTAAGCGTCGTCTTCGTCTTGCCGCACCCGCAGCTCCCGCAGTCGGTACACGACGTCACCATCGATAACACGCTGTCGCATCCGATCGACACGCAGCACAGCTGGACCTATCCCGGATTCGGCTGCGGCGGACTCATCCGTCCGCAGTTTGCCGAGTCGGTGCTTTACTCCCAGGCGCAGAACATGGCCTTCAGCCAAGCCACGACAAATCCGCAGATTACGCGTCCAATGATCAGCGCGGCCGAGGCCGAGGCGGGGCAGATAATCCGGAATAACTTTGTCCAGCCGACGGTGAATGCGCTCGGCTACACCCTGGTGGACTTCACCCTCCGGTGGGCTTAGCGGCCGTCGAACTTGTCTGGGTCGGGGCCGGTGCGCTCGTTCCTGTTCAACAGGGCGATCGACTCGACATCGGCGTCGGAGAGCTCGAAGTCGAAGATCTCGAAATTCTCCTTGATGCGCTCTGGAGTCACCGACTTGGGGAAGATGATGTCGCCGCGCTCGATATGCCAGCGCAGTACGACCTGGGCTGGGGTCTTACCGACCCGGCGGGCGATCGAGTCGACTGCAGGGTCGTCAAGGACGTTGCCCCGCGCCAGTGGCGACCAGGCTTCGATTGCGATCTGGTGCTCGGCGCAGAACCCGCGCAGCTCGTCCTGGGTCAGGTAGGGGTTGACCTCGATTTGGTCCACCGCCGGGGGGATGTCGGATTCTGTGTGCAGCCGCCGCAAGTGGCGGGCCTGGAAGTTGGAGACGCCGATGGAACGGGCCCGCCCCTCGCGGTAGAACTCTTCCAGGGTGTTCCAGGTCGACACGTAGTCGCCGTCGTACCTGGTCGGCAGTGGCCAGTGGATGAGGAACAGGTCGAGGTAGTCGACCCCCAGCGCCTTCAGCGACTGGTCGAAGGCCCGGCGGGCGTCATCGGGTTCGTGGGCGTCGTTGGCCAGCTTGCTGGTGACGAACACGTCAGAGCGGTCGAGGCCGGACCGGCTGATCGCCTCGCCGACCTCCTTCTCGTTGCCGTACATCTCGGCGGTGTCGATGTGCCGGTAGCCGACTTCCAGGGCGGTGCTCACCGCGGCGGCGGTGTCCTCCGGCTTGACCAGGAAGACGCCGAAGCCCAGCTGCGGGATGTTCTGGCCGTTGCTCAACGTGATGTCGGGTATGGCGGTCACGACGAATCTCTCCTCCGGGGTGTTGCAGTCGCTGACATGAACGTTCGCCATGCAGCATTGCCCGTTCCTGGCCGACCTACACAAGGTTCCGGCCCATTGGCCACGGAACTGCTGGTCAGCGACTTGCGGGAGAGCTCGGGCGTCAGATGCCCAGGTAGGACACGACCTTGCTGCCCTCGGGGACGAACAGGCGGGAGCCCGAGGCTGACAGGCTGGGGAAATCGGTGCCGACGGGCGCGATCGAGGCGGAGAACACCTGCTGGCCATCGGAAAGACGATAGCCCGCCACGGTGCCCTTGCGGCCGGCGTCCCAGACCACGCCGCCTGCGATGATGGGCGGCCCCGGGCTGAGGCCGGTCAACGACCAGCGGACGCTGAGCTTGGGCGCGGCACCGCCTTGACCGGGCGTGACCTGCAGGGCCCGCAGGCTGTCGTAGCAGGAGAACACGACGATGCTGCCGTCTACCGCATCACCGCCGAAGCCTCCCTCGCAGACGGTCGAGGAGGTCAGTTGGCCGCCGGTTCCGCCCAGCTGGGTGCCGTCGAGAACGTAGCCGACCCCCTCCTTGCCCACCTGGAAGACCAGGCCGCCTGGCAGCAACGCCGGCGCGGTCGACCCGAGGTCCTGGTCATCGGCCGACAGTGACTCAAAGTTAGCGGGGGTGAAGCGGCTCTCGACGGTCAGGTCCGGGCTAAGGCGCAGGACGCTGTCGGAGTCGTCGACCTGATCGTACGGCGTGCCGTTGCCGGTGGCGACGTAGATGCTGTCGTCGCGGACGGATTCACCGGACGGAGCCCAGATGCCCGCCTGCCGCTGGTTGGGCGTGGTGAAGCTGACCAGCGGACCTGAGCCTGAGATCGGCGCGCCCACCACGCGTCCCTTGTAGTCGGAGCAGTCCCCGTACAGG
>Ga0302325_10017301_pt1 | contig 15246 bp, 11 predicted proteins | sample Palsa_T0_2_FD_201948 | JGI IMG/M metagenome (GOLD analysis project Ga0302325, IMG submission 201948) | Peat permafrost microbial communities from Stordalen Mire near Abisko, Sweden - Palsa_T0_2 | ecosystem: Environmental > Terrestrial > Soil > Palsa > Peat permafrost | place: Sweden: Abisko... | reverse complement strand
TCAGCCTTGCACCCGCCTGAGCCGCCAGGACCGCGCCAACACCACAAATCCAGTCAGCCTGAGCCACCCACAAGCTGGCTAGGCGTCGAGTTCTTCAACGGAATCCCCCCAACGCGGACGTTCGAAACGTCCGCTTCTCGGCGCGACACCCCGGCGCCCGCGTCGCCCCCTACGCCGCTTCCAGGCTGAACGTCTGGTCGGCTTCGTCGTAGGTGAAGAGCTCGGCGAAGCGGCACCAGGCGACGACGGCCTTCAGCGTGTCCTCGGCGTAGGCCTCGCTCATGAAGTCCTCGAGTTCCTCCGAGAAGCGCGCGGCGCGGGCGCGGTGGTTGGGGCGCTCGTCCAGCACCCGTTTGATCAGCGCCGCCAGCGGCACATAGGCGACCAGGTGCTCGGCGAAGAGCCGCTTGCGGTCTTCCAGGTCGCCGTCGGCGAATCTGCGGCCCGCGGCGGTGAGCTGGATGTCGCCCTGCGCCACCTCGGCGAAGCGCAGCAGCTGCAGCGTCTCGGCGATCGGAAACAGGTCGTCGACCTCGAAGTTCAGCTCCTCGGCCAGCGCCGGCAGGTCGGCGCGGCCGTCGGGCGAGGCCGACAGCGTCTCCATCAGCCCGGCCAGTTCGTTGGTCGACACCGGCGGCAGCGCCATGCCGACGCCGATGCCGGGGAAGCCCTGGCCGCTGCGCTGGTCGGTCTTGTCCCCCGGCGCGCGGGCGGTCATGCGGCCATAGATGTCGTCCACCTGCTGGCGGAAGCGCGGGTCGTCGCGGTTGCGCGGGTGGGGCAGGGTGATCTTGATCTCGGCGATGATCCGCCCGGGGTTGGACGACAGGATCAGGATGCGGTCGCTCATCAGCACCGCCTCCTCGATGTTGTGGGTGACCATCAGCATCGAGCGGATCGGCAGGCGGCCTTCGATCCAGAGGTCGATGATGTCGGTGCGCATGGTCTCGGCGGTCAGCACGTCGAGGGCCGAGAACGGCTCGTCCATCAAGAGCAGCTCGGGGTGCACGACGAGGGCGCGGGCGAAGCCGACGCGCTGGCGCATGCCGCCCGAGAGCTCCTTCGGATAGGCGCCCTCGAACCCGCCCAGGCCGATCAGGTCGATCGCCTCGGAGGCGCGGCGCTCGCGCTCGACGGTCGCGGTGCCGTGGGCCTCCAGCCCCAGCTCGACGTTCTCTTCCACCGTCAGCCAGGGGAAGAGGGCGAAGCTCTGGAACACCATGGCGACGCCGGGATTGGGTCCGTTCACCGGCTCGCCGCGCCAGACCGCGCGCCCCGAGGTCGGCTTCAGCAGGCCGGCGATGATCCGCAGCAGCGACGACTTGCCGGAGCCCGAGCGGCCGAGCAGGGCGACGATCTCGCCGTCGTCGATGCCGACGTTGACGCCGTCGAGCACCAGCGGGCCCTTGCCCTCGTGGCCGTAGGACATGCGCGCTTCTTCCACCTGAAGCAGCCGCTGCGCGTCGGGCGCTCTTGGCATGGCGAAGTCTCCTAGTCGAACCGGTATTTGCGCTCGGCCAGCGCGTAGAGCGGGCGCCAGACCGTGCGGTTGAGCGCCACCACGAACGCCGACATCACCGCCACGCCCAGGATGACGCGCGGCATGTCGCCCGCGTTGGAGGCGTCGGCGATATAGGCCCCGAGCCCGGCGGCGCGCAGGTGGGTGTGGCCCCACGACACCACTTCCGAGACGATGGACGCGTTCCAGGCGCCGCCGCTGGCGGTCAGCGCGCCGGTGACGAAATAGGGCAGGATGCCGGGGCCGATCACCGTGCGCCACCACAGCCACCCCTTCACCCCGAACGACTCGGCCGCCTGTTTCAGGTCGGTGGGAAAGGCCGAGGCGCCGGCGATGACGTTGAACAGGATGTACCACTGGGTGCCCAGGATCATCAGCGGGCTGAGGAAGACGTTGGCGCTCAGGTGGCCGAACAGGATGCCCGCCACCACCAGCCCGTAGAGCAGGTTGACCGGGAAGGCCGCGAGGAACTGCGCGATCGGCTGCACCCGCTCGGCGATCTTCGGGCGCATGCCGATCCAGACCCCGATCGGCGTCCACACCAGCGACGCCAGCGCGATCAGCACGACCACCCGGATCAGGGTGAAGAGGCCCAGCATCACCGCGTGGCCGAGGTCCGCCCAGGTCAGCTCGCGCGAGATGAAGGCGAAGATCTGCTGGGCGGCGAACACCACCAGCACCAGCACCAACGCCAGCCAGACCACGTCGAAGGTGCGTTGCGCGCCGCCGGTTAGCTCCGGCGCGCGGGGCAGCCGCGCGTCAATGCGTAGCGAGGCGAGTGAACGCAGCGCCCCGCCGATCGGCCGTCCCACCCGCGCCATCAGCCGCGTCCGCCGGACGATGTCGAGCACCCAGGAGCGCGGCGGATCGGCCGAGGCGGTGAGTTCGATGTGGAACTTCTCCGCCCAGGCGACGAGGGGGCGGAACAGCAGTTGGTCGAAGATCAGGATGGTGATCGCCATGGTCAGGATGGCCCAGCCGATGGCGCCGTAGTCCTGCTTGTCGTTGGCCGCGGCGATATAGGCGCCGACGCCCGGAAGATTGACGTTGGTCGCGCCGACGGTGAACGCTTCGGAGGCGGTGACGAAGAACCAGCCACCGGCCATCGACATCATCATGTTCCAGATCAGCGCCGGCGCGCCATAGGGCGCCTCGAGCCGCCAGAACCGCTGCCACGGTGTCAGGCCAAAGGCCCTGGCCGCCTCGTCGAGGTCGCGCGGAACGGTCTTCAGCGACTGGTAGAAGCTGAAGGTCATGTTCCAGGCCTGGGCGGTGAAGACCGTGAAGATCGAGGCGAACTCGGCGCCCAGCACGCTGCCAGGCGCCAGCGCCATCAGCCACACCAGGGTGATCGACAGGAACGCCAGCACCGGCACCGACTGCAGGATGTCGAGCAGCGGGATCAGCACCATCTCGGCATGGCGGCTCTTGGCGGCCAGGGCCGCGTAGCCGAAGGTGAACACCAGCGAGGCGACCATCCCCGCGATCATCCGCAAGGAGGTGCGCAGCGCATACTCCGGCAGCCGGCGCGGATCGAGGCTGATCGGGTGCGCGACGAGGCTCTTCAGCGGCGCGAAGGTGTCGTGCGCGCCATGGGTGACGGCGATCAGCACACCCATGATCAGCGCGAACGCCGCCAGGTCCCAGATGTTGAATGGCGCGCGCAGGGCCGGATGCGCGCGGCGAAGCACTGGCGCTGGCATCGTCCCCTCTCGGACTGTCCTAGAGCATGATGGGGTCAGGCGGGCCGCCTGACCGCTGAATCATGCTCTAGATTCAAAAGTTGCGAGCGCGATTCAGGGTTCAGATCGCTTGGATCTGAACCCATCGCGCTCTAGCGCCTCCTATCAAGCCTCGGCGTGACACGCACGTGACAATCGACTGGCCTTCGCCCGGCGGTCTCAACGGTCCTGGTAGAGCGCCGCGAACTGGGCCTGCATGGCGCCGTAGCACTCGCAGGCGCTGGCCTCGAGCGCCGCCCGGTCGAGCACCGTGATCATGCCGCTGCGGTAGCGGATCAGGCCCTCGCGCTGCAGGGCGTTGGCCGCCAGGGAGACGCCGGGCCGCTGCACGCCCAGCATCAGGGCGAGGAACTCGTGGGTGAGCTGGAAGGTGTCGCCGCCAGCGCTGTCGTGCGCCCGGAGCAGCCAGCGACAGCAGCGCTCGGTCAGCCCGTGCAGCCGGTTGCAGGCCGCGGTCTGGGCGATCTGGCCGATCGAGGCGCCGACATAGCCCAGCGCCAGTTCGGCGAGCGCCGGGTCGCGCGCCGCCGCCTCGCGCAGCGTCGAGGGCTTGAGCCTGAGCGCCGCGCCCGGCGCCGGGACCAGCAATTCCAGCAGCGCGGTCTTCAGCCCGAGCAAGCCGCCGAGCGGCGCGACGCCCTCCACGCCGATCACCCCGACCTCCACCACCCGTCCATCGTGCATGGACTTGACCGTCGAGATGAGGCCGCGGGTGACGAAATAGACCGCGCCGACCTCGTCGTCGGGCGCGAACAGCCGCTGCCGGCGGCTCAGTTCGACCGACTCAAGGTGAGGCGCGAGGCGCTCCAGGCTCCGGGGCGACAGCCTGCCCAGAAACCGGTTGGCCCGCACCCCGCGCTGAACCTGTTCGTTCATTCCGCACCCGCCTCACAGCCGGCGACGCCGGACGACGGTCCGCGACTCACACTGGCGGGCCTAGCCAGCGCTCCGAGGGGGCGCTGTCTGTCCGGAACCGCACCAAGAATACGTGAGTTCGCGCAGCATTGCACGCGGCCGGCGAGGCGGTGGGAAGAACTACCTCGCGGACCGCTCCAGCAGCTCGATCAACTCGCCCGCCTTGCGGCGCTGCTCGGCCGCGTCGCCGCTGACGATCGCCGACTCGATGCAGTGGTCGAGGTGGCCCTTCAGCAGCTCGCTTTCCACCCGCGCCAGCGCCGCCCGCACGGCGCGCAGCTGGGTCATCACGTCGATGCAGTAGCGGTCGTCCTCGACCATCCGCGCCACGCCGCGCACCTGGCCCTCGATGCGCTTCAGGCGGTTGAGCAGCCTGGGCTTGTCGTCGCGATTCATGGCGAGGCTCTCCTGCGGCGCTTGCATATACCACGCCCGGGTATATGTGGATACCCTGCCAGGGTATGGAGTGCGGCGCGTGGACGATGCGGGTCAGATAGCGACGTCGAAGGACCCGGTCTGCGGCATGACGGTGAACCCGGCCGTCTCGCCGCACCGCGCCGAGGCGCGCGGCGAGATGTTCCACTTCTGCGGCGCCGGTTGCCGGTCGAAGTTCGCCTCCGATCCGGCCCGCTACCTTGATCCGCGTCCGCCCGAGCCCGTCACCGCCAAGGCGGCGGGCGCCGCCTACACCTGCCCGATGCACCCGGATGTCCGCCAGGTCGGTCCAGGCGCCTGCCCGATCTGCGGCATGGCGCTGGAGCCAGCCCAGCCCACCGCCGACGTCGGTCCGGACCCCGAGCTCGCGGCCATGACCCGCCGGATGTGGGTCGCCGTCGGCTTCGCCGCGCCGCTGCTGCTGCTGGAGATGGGCGGACACCTCGCCGGCCACGCGATGCTGCTGGCGCCGCGCATGACCGCGCTGGTCGAGGGGCTGCTGGCCGCGCCGGTGGTGCTCTGGGCCGGCCAGCCCTTCTTCCAGCGCGGCTGGGCCTCGGTTCGCAGCGGCCACCTCAACATGTTCACCCTGATCGCGCTCGGCGTCGGCGTCGCCTTCGCCGAGAGCCTGGTCGCGCTCGCCGCGCCCGGCCTTTTCCCCGCCGCGGCGCGCGGCCCCGAGGGTCCGCCGCTCTATTTCGAGGCCGCCGCCGTGATCGTGACGCTGGCGCTGCTGGGCCAGGTGCTGGAACTGCGCGCCCGCGCCCGCACCGGCGGCGCCATCCGCGCCCTACTGAAGCTGGCGCCCAAGACCGCGCGCCGCGTTCGCGCCGACGGCGCCGACGAGGACGTTGCGCTGGAGGCGATCGTCGTCGGCGACCTCTTGCGGGTGCGTCCCGGCGAGGCGGTTCCGGTCGACGGCGAGGTGACCCAGGGCCAAGGCTCCGTGGACGAGTCGCTGCTGACCGGCGAGCCGATGCCGGTCGCCAAGGCGGCGGGCGACAAGGTGGTCGGCGGGGCGGTCAACCGCACCGGCGGCTTCGTGCTGCGCGCCGAGAAGGTGGGCGCCGATACGCTCGTCGCCCGCATCGTCAGCATGGTCGCCGACGCGCAGCGCAGCCGCGCGCCGATCCAGCGCCTGGCCGACCAGGTCTCCGGCTGGTTCGCGCCGGCGGTGATCGTGGCGGCGCTGGCGACCGCGGCGGTCTGGGCGCTGGTCGGACCCGAGCCGCGGCTCGCCTTCGCCCTGACCACGGCGATCTCAGTGCTGATCATCGCCTGCCCCTGCGCGCTCGGCCTGGCGACCCCGATGTCAGTGATGGTCGGCGTCGGCCGGGGCGCGGCGGCCGGCGTGCTGGTCAAGAGCGCCGAGGCGCTGGAGCGGCTGGCGGCGGTGGATACGCTGGTGTTCGACAAGACCGGCACCCTCACCCAGGGCCGCCCGGCGGTGACCGCGATCGAGCCCGTGGCCGGCGGATCCGCCGACGATCTCATCCGCCTCGCCGCCAGCGTCGAGCGCGCCAGCGAGCATCCGCTGGGCGACGCCATCGTCCGCGAAGCCAGCGCCCGCGGCCTGGCGCCGACGGGCGCCGCCGACTTCGTCTCGACCGTGGGGCAGGGCGTCTCCGCCCGCGTCGACGGCCATGCCGTCGCCGTCGGCGGCCCGCGGCTGATGGCGGAGGCGGGCGTCGATATCGCGCCGCTGTCGGCGCGGGCCGAGGCGCTGCGTGAGGCCGGCGCGACGGCGGTGTTCATCGCCGTGGACGGCGCGCTGGCCGGCCTGGTGGGCGTCTCCGACCCGATCAAGCCCAGCGCCGCCGCGGCCGTCCGCGCCCTGAAGGCCGGCGGCGTGCGCCTGATCATGGTCACCGGCGACGCCCGCGCCACCGCCCTCGCCGTGGCCCGAGACCTCGGCCTGGACGAGGTCGAGGCCGGCGCGTTGCCCGAGGACAAGGCCCGCATCGTCCGTGAACTGAAGGCCGCCGGCCGCGTCGTCGCCATGGCCGGCGACGGGGTCAACGACGCGCCGGCGCTCGCCGCCGCCGACGTCGGCATCGCCATGGGCGCCGGCGCCGACGTCGCCATCGAGAGCGCCGGCCTCACCCTGCTGGAAGGCGACCTCGCCCGGCTGGCCAGCGCGCGGCGGCTGTCGCGGTCGGTGATGGCCAACATCCGCCAGAACCTCGGCTTCGCCTTCGCCTACAACCTCGCCGCCGTGCCGATCGCCGCCGGCGCGCTCTGGCCGGCCTTCCACCTGCTGCTGACGCCGCAGATCGGCGCCGCGGCGATGTCGCTCTCGTCGGTCAGCGTGATCGCCAATGCGCTGCGCCTGCGCGGGCTGAAGCTCGTCTAGGCCGCGGCCTTAGCGCCCGCCGCCGCGACTGGCCTCGCCGCCGCCGGGTGGTCGGCCGCCTGGGCGAAGGCGGCGTGGTAGCGGGGGTTCTCCGTCCCCATCCAGCGGTCCCACCAGGTGAAATAGAGGCCGAAGTTCGAGCCCGCTTCGGCGTGGTGCAGATCATGGTGGGTGGTCGTCGTCAGCCAGTCGAACATCGGGCGCCCGGCCGCCGTCGCTGGCATCAGCTCGTAGCCGCAGTGCGCCAGCGTGTTTCGAACCACCTGGTGGACGATGAACAGCGAGACCGCCGGCCAAGGCGTGGGCACGACGAACGGCCAGAGCACGACGAACGAGGCCATGACCACCGCCTCCAGCAGGTCGAAACTGTAGGCGGTGAACGGCGACGGATTATGGCTGCGGTGGTGGCGGCGATGGAAAGACCGGAACAGGCGCGGACGGTGCATCGCCCGATGCGTCCAGTAGTAGTAGGCGTCGTGGCCGAGGATCATCAGTCCGAGGCTCACCCAGAACCACACGGGCCCCCAGCCGTACGCCAGGCGCGAGAGCGGATAGGCCCCGGCATGCGACAGCAGGCTCTGGAACGCCGCCACCGTCGCGAAGATCGCCACCGAGCGGATCGAGACCAGGAACTCGATCGCCAGCTGCAGGTTCGGCGGACGGGTGTCGCGGATCTTCCGGCGCCGCAGCGGCTGCTGGAAGACAAGCCAGAGCAGCGCCCAGGCCAGGATGGCGAACAGGGCGTAGCGGCCGGTCTCGCGGGTCAGGCTCGACCACCAGACCGCGCTCAGGTGATCGAATGAAGCCCCCAGCAACCCGCCATCCTCGCTCATGCCGGTCAGCGCCGGCTTATCGGCCCAGGACAACAGGTCGCGATTAAGGAATCGGCGGCTTTGTTTGGTTAAGATTTTCTTTGCGTCGCCGCGCCGAGTCCGGCGGATCGACCACGCTCAGCGAGCCGCCGGCTTCGTCCTGCGCCACCACCTCGGCCGACGCGCCGCGCCAGCGGGCGACGTGCGCCTGGCGGACGGCGGCGCGGAGGGCCTCGTCGCGGCCGTGATAGAGTTCGTGCCGGTCGGTTCGCGCCACCAGCCAGCCGCCTATCGTGGCGAAGACGCCAAATCGGAGCATCGTGCGTTCCATCCCGTGGTTGCCGACGCCCACCCGCGACCTCAGTCCCTAGACCGGCAACGTGGCGCCCGTGCGACGGCCGGAAGTCGTGCTGGCAATGTCGGCCCGATTGACACCGCGCCGGCGCCCGGCGATCTGACCCCGGATGGCGAACTTTCGTCGCACGATCGAGGATTTCGTCTGCGAGCGCTGCGGCGCCGAGGCGGTTGGCACGGGCTACACCAACCATTGCCCCGCCTGTCTGTGGAGCAAGCACGTCGACATCAATCCCGGCGACCGCGCCGCGACCTGCGAGGGCCTGATGGCGCCGGTCGGGCTGGACAAGAAGGGCGACCAGTACACCCTCGTCCATCGCTGCGAGCGCTGCGGCCACGTCAAGCCGAACAAGTCCGCGCCCGGCGACAGCTTCAGCGCGCTCTTGGCGCTGGCGCGGCGGCTGGCCGGGTAGGGCGGTGGCGAAGCCGCGCTTCCGCCTCGACGCGCTGCTGCTGGAGCGGGGCTGGTTCGACGACCTGAAGACCGCCCAGGGCTGGATCGGCTCAGGTAAGGTGGTGGTGGACGGCGCCGTCGTCGCCACTTCGGGCACGCGGGTCTCGCCCGACGCCGAGATCCACCTGCGCGGCCGCCGGCTCCGCTTCGCCACCCGCGGCGGCTACAAGCTGGAGCGCGCGATCCAGCGCTTCGGCATCGAGGTCGCCGGCCGCGTCTGCCTCGACGCCGGCGCCTCGGCGGGCGGCTTCACCGACTGCCTGCTCCAGGCGGGCGCGGCCCGCGTCTACGCCGTCGACGTCGGCTACGGCCTGATCAAGGGCAAGCTCGCCGCCGATCCGCGCGTCCAGGTGTTCGAAAAGACCAACATCGGCGAACTGACCCGCCAGACCTTCGCGGCGCCCATCGACCTCGCCTGCGCCGATCTCTCCTATCTCTCGCTGCAACGGGCGCTGCCGATCCTGCGCGGCCTGTTCGAGGGGCCCTATGACATCACCGCCCTGATCAAGCCGTCGTTCGAGGGCCTGGGCTCGCGGTCCGCCGCTGACGCCGCCCATCTCGGCGAGGTGCTGACGAACCTGTTCGACGCCCTGGCGCGCCTCGAGTTTCGCCCGACGGGCGTCGCCGTCTCGCCCATCCTCGGCGGCCACGGCGCGATCGAGTTCCTGGCCCGCTTCCGTGAGGGCGAGGGGCTGGAGACCGCCGCCGCGACCCGGGCCGCGCTCGCCGACCTCGCCAACCATCCGCCCCAGCCGGACGAGGCTGGGCTCTGACCGACGCCGTTGCGCCGGACTTGTAGTCAGTGTTGACTAGGCGTGAGAGTTCCGCGGCAAGACGGAGCCTGACAGGGAGGCGCGAGATGGCGCAGGCGGAGACGTTGGAGGTCGAGGCGCTCGCGGCGTGGGTGAACACGGCGGCGGAGAGCGGCATGCAGCCGGCCGTCTGGGCCGAGCTGACCCCGAACCGGGTGGCGATCTACGACGACACCGGCCAGGATCGCACCTTCGGCGAGCTGAACGCCAACGCCAACCGCGTCGCCCGGCGGCTGCGCGCGGCCGGGCTCGTGGCCGGCGACTCGGTGGCGCTCGCCTGCTCCAACCGCGCCGAGTTCTGCGACGTGCTGTTCGGCGCGCTGCGGGTCGGGATGCGTCTGACGCCGGTGAACTGGCACCTGACCGGCGACGAGATCGCCTATATCGTCCAGGACTGCGAGGCCAAGGCGTTCTTCGCCGACGCGCGCATCGCCAGAGCGGTCAAGATCGCCGCCGCCCAGTGCCCGAACCTGACGCTCAAGGTGGCGATCGGCGGCGCCATCGACGGCTTCGAGCCCTACGAGGCCGCGGTCCTGCCGCTGGGCGGCGCCGATATCCCGGATCCGGCGCGCGGCTACACCATGCTCTACACCTCCGGCACCACCGGCCGGCCGAAGGGGGTGTTCAAGCCCGGCGTGATCTACGGCGCCTTCCAGCCCGAGGCCGACCGCGCGCGCGACATCTACCTCTGCACCGGCCCGGCCTATCACGCCGCGCCGCTGGCCGGGAACGTGCGCGCGCCGCTGCTGAACGGCCTGCCGATCGTCTTCCTCGACAAATGGGACAGCGAGGAAGTGCTGCGGCTGATCGAGCGCCACCGGATCACCCACTCGCACTTCGTGCCGATCATGTTCCAGCGCCTGCTGGCGCTGCCTGAGGACGTGCGGCGCAAGTACGACCTGTCGTCGCTGAAGCGCATCAACCACGGCGCCGCGCCCTGTCCGCCCGAGGTGAAGCGGGCGACGATCGAGTGGCTGGGGCCGGTGCTGAGCGAGTACTACGCCGGCTCCGAGGGCGGCGCGGGCTTCACCGTGCAGTCCGAGGAATGGCTGCACAAGCCCGGCACCGTCGGCCGCCGCCCGAGCCCGGACGCGGCCAGGATCGTGGGCGACGCTGGCGAGGACTGCCCGCCGAACGTCGCCGGCACGATCTACATGAAGGTCCCGGCGGCCGGCTTCCAGTACTTCAAGGACGCGAAGAAGACCGAGGCCTCGCGGCTCGGCGACTATTTCACCCTCGGCGACATCGGCTACCTCGACGAGGACGACTACCTCTTCCTCACCGGCCGCAGCGCCGAGACCATCATCGCCGGAGGGGTCAACATCTACCCGCAGGAGGTCGACAACGCGCTGATCAAGCACCCGGCGGTGGAAGACAGCTGCACCATCGGCGCGCCGCACGACGAATGGGGCGAGGAAGTGCGCGCCGTCATCCAGCTCAAGCCGGGCCACGAGCCCAGCGAGGCGCTGCGCGCCGAGATCCTCAGCCTGGCGGTCGCCAACCTGGCCAAGTTCAAGATCCCGCGCGGCCTCGATTTCGTCGCCGAGCTGCCGCGCAGCGCCGCCGGCAAAATCCTCCGCAACCGCGTCCGCGAACCCTACTGGGCGGGGCGGGCACGGCAGATCTGAGGGCCACCGCCGTTAGCCGACCGCCTTGCGCGCCGCCTTGGCCGCGGCGACCATGTTGACCAGCGCGGCCCGGGTCTCCGGCCATTTGCGGGTCTTCAGGCCGCAGTCGGGGTTGACCCAGAGCTGACCGATCGAAAGCCTACCTTGAGCGGCGGCGAGCAGGTCCGCCATCTCGCCCACCGTGGGCACGCGGGGCGAGTGGATGTCGTAGACGCCGGGGCCGATCTCGGCCGGGTAGGCGTAGTCGGCGAACGCGTCCAGCAGCTCCATCTTCGATCGCGCGGTCTCGATCGAGATCACGTCGGCGTCCATGGCCCCGATCGCGGCGATGATGTCGTTGAACTCGGCGTAGCACATATGGGTGTGGATCTGGGTGTGGTCGGCCACGCCCGAGGCGGCCAGCCGGAAGCTCTCGACCGCCCAGCCGAGGTAGCTCTCCCACTCGCCGCGACGCAGCGGCAGGCCTTCGCGCAGCGCCGCCTCGTCGATCTGGATGATCTTCGCGCCCGCCGCCTCCAGGCCCGTCACTTCGTCGCGGATGGCGAGCGCGATCTGCCGGCAGGCCAGCTCGCGCGGAACGTCGTCGCGCACGAACGACCAGTTGAGGATCGTCACCGGGCCGGTGAGCATGCCCTTGATCGGCTTTTCGGTCAGGCTCTGGGCGTAGCGCCACCATTCGACCGTCATCGGCCGCGGGCGAGAGACGTCGCCGAACAGGATCGGCGGGCGCACGCAGCGCGAGCCGTAGGACTGCACCCAGGCGTGGCGGGTGAAGGCGAAGCCCTGCAGCTGCTCGCCGAAATACTGCACCATGTCGTTGCGCTCGAACTCGCCGTGGACCAGCACGTCGAGCCCGATCTCCTCCTGCCAGCGGACGGCGCGCGCGGTCTCCTCGCGCAGGAAGCTCTCGTAGTCGGCGTCGCTGAGCACGCCCTTGTCATGATCGGCGCGCGCCTTGCGCACCTTATCGGTCTGCGGGAACGAGCCGATGGTGGTGGTCGGCAGCGACGGCAGGTCGAGCCGGCCGATCTGCATCGCCTGGCGCTTGCCGAAGGTCACGCCGCGCCGCGCCATCCGCTCGGTGACGCTGGCGAGCCGCGCGGCGACGGCCGGGTCGTGGATCTTCGGCGAGGACCGGCGCGCCGCCGCGGCCGCGCGCGACGCGTCCAGCTGCGCCGCGACGCTCACGCGGCCCTCGTTGAGCGCCCGGGCGAGAACGACCAGCTCCTCGATCTTCTGCAGGCCGAACGCCAGCCAGCTCTTCACGTCGGCGTCGATGGCGGTCTCGATCTCCAGATCGATCGGCGCGTGCAGCAGCGAGCACGACGGGGCCAGCACCCACTGGCGATCAGCCGCCAGCCGCGGCGCCAGGTGGTCCAAAAGGCCGGGCAGGTCGGCGCGCCAGACGTTGCGACCGTCGATGACCCCGAGCGACAGCACCTGACCGGGCCTCGCGGCGGCGATGACGCGGTCCAGCTGGCCCGGCGCGCGGACCAGGTCGACGTGCAGGCCCGCGACCGGCAGCCCGACGGCGGTCTCCAGATTGTCGCCCAGGCCGCCGAAATAGGTGGTCAGCACCAGCTTGACGCCCGGCGCCATGCGCGACAGCAGCCGGTAAGCCTGCTTCAGCGCGGCCTTGTCGTCCTCGTCCAGGTCAAGCACCAGGCAGGGCTCGTCGATCTGCACCCAGTCCGCGCCGGCCAGCTCCAGCCGGTTCAACACCGCCGCATAGACCGGCAGCAGGTCTTTCAACAGGCCGCGCGGATCGAACCCGGCGGCCTTGCTCTTCGCCAGTTTCAGGAACGTCACCGGCCCCAGCAGCACCGGCCGCGTATGGACGCCCTGAGCCTTGGCCTCCTGGAACTGGTCGATCGCCTTGGTCGAAGACAGCGCGAAGGACTGGCCTTCAGACACCTCCGGCACGAGGTAGTGATAGTTGGTGTCGAACCACTTGGTCATCTCGGCTGCGGGCGCGTCGAGACCTTGGTGATGGCCGTGGCCGCAGTCTTCGGCGTCGTCCTCGGCGTGGCCCTGGGCGCCCCGCGCCATGGCGAAGTAGGTGTCCAGCCCCACCTCGCCGCCGCTCCAGCCGTAGATCGGCGGAATCGCCCCCACCATGGCGCTGGTGTCGAGCACGTGGTCGTAGAGCGAGAAGTCGTTGCTGGGGATGTGGCCAACGCCCATCCGCTGCTGCCGCGCCCAGGTCTTGGCGCGCAGATCGGCGGCGGTCGCGAGCAGCGCCTCGGCGCTGGTCTTGCCCGACCAATATCGTTCCAGCGCGGTCTTCAGCTCCCGGCGGGGGCCGATGCGGGGAAAGCCCAGGGTGGCGACGGTGACGCTCATGTGCCTCGAACCATTCTCTCTATGGCGAGGCGATCAGACGCGAGCAGACGACGGACGGCCTCGGCCGGTCGCGCCTGACTTGCGACCTGACCGGACACCCCGCCGGCGGACGTTATCTGACGAGGCAGGTCTCCTGGCTCACGGGTCGTCACGTCGGTCCAGGCCTTCCCGGCGCGTCACCCCGAAAGGGACGGGCGCGCCAGTGGCACGATGGAGGACCGCCGCTCGCCGCTCACAGTTGCGGGGGCAGCGCCGGATTCCGCCCCGAGGAGCGCCACCGGCTTCCCGTCTTGGCTCCGCGCCTCCGGCGACGCGAAGAACCTCGACGCCGCCATAAGGCCGGCTTCCATCGCCCGAGTCAAGTGGATATAAAGATATCCTTATATGGTTATGTCATTCGACTCACTGACCGCGCCCTATGTGCTGCTGGAGGACCGGCTCACCGCCGGCGGGGGCGGGCGACTCTACGCCGAGCCCTACGCGGTGATCCGCTGCGACGACGCCGGCGAGGTCGAGGCGGCGTTCCGCCGGATCGAGCAAGGCCTGGCCGATGGCCTTCACGGCGCCGGGCTGTTCGCCTACGAGCTCGGCTACGCGCTCGAACCCAGGCTGGCGCCGTTGATGCCGGAGCGGCGCGAGGCGCCGCTGCTGTGGATGGGCCTGTTCGAGCCGCCGAAGCTGGTCGCCGCCGGGGTGCTGGACGCCGCCTTCGCGAGTCTGGCCCCGCCGCCGCCGATCACCGCCCTGCGCAGCGGGAACGACCAGGCGGACCACATGGACAAGGTCGCGCGGATCCTTCGCCTGATCGAGGCGGGCGACGTCTATCAGGTCAACCTGACCTTCCCGCTGCGGTTCGACTATGCCGGCGCGCCGCTCGGCCTCTACGCCGCGCTCCGGTCCCGGCAACCGGTCGCCCACGGCGGCGTCGCGGCCCTGGAGGACATGACCGTGCTCTCCGTCTCACCCGAACTCTGGGTCGAGGTGACGGGCGGCCAGGCGACGACGCGGCCGATGAAGGGCACCGCGGCGCGGGACGTCGATCCCGCAGCCCTGGCGGCCGACCCGAAGCAGCGGGCCGAGAACCTGATGATCGTCGATCTGCTGCGCAACGACCTGGCGCGGATCTCGGCGCCCGGCACGGTGCGCGTCCCCGATCTCTTCACCGTCGAGACCTATCCGAGCTTCCACGCCCTGACCTCGACGATCACCAGCCGGCTCAGCGGCGGCGCGAGCTTGCGCGACCGCGTCGCGGCGCTGTTTCCGTGCGGGTCGGTCGTGGGGGCGCCGAAGATCCGCGCCGGCGAGATCATCCGCTCGTTGGAGCCGTCGCCGCGCGGCGTCTACACCGGCGCCCTGGGGGCGATCTCGCCGGGTGGCGACATGGCGTTCAACGTCGCCATTCGCACCGCGGTGCTGAGGCCCGATGGAACCGGCCGCTACGATGTCGGCGGCGGCATCGTCGCCGACTCCGATCCCGAGGCGGAATACGAGGAGGCGCGCCTGAAGGCCCGCGTGCTGACCGACCTCGCCGACGACTATGGCCTGATCGAGACCTTCCGCTGGTCGCGGGCCGCCGGCTTCGTCCGCCTCGGCCTGCATCTGGACCGCCTGGCCGCGTCCTCCCGCCAGCTCGGTTTCGCCTTCGATCGCCTGGAAGCGGAGTGCGCGTTGCGCCGGCTCGCGGCGGCCTGGCCTCCGGGCGCCGGCGATCAGCGGATGCGGCTGCAGCTGGCCCGCGACGGCGGCTTGCAGATCACCCGCGCGGATGTCACCGCATCGAACGGCGTCCTGAAAGTTGGCTTGGCCGCCGCCCGCCTCGACCCCGGCGACCCGTTCCTGCGCCACAAGACGACCCGCCGCGACCTCTACGAGCGCGCCT
>Ga0302325_10017300_pt1 | contig 15247 bp, 3 predicted proteins | sample Palsa_T0_2_FD_201948 | JGI IMG/M metagenome (GOLD analysis project Ga0302325, IMG submission 201948) | Peat permafrost microbial communities from Stordalen Mire near Abisko, Sweden - Palsa_T0_2 | ecosystem: Environmental > Terrestrial > Soil > Palsa > Peat permafrost | place: Sweden: Abisko... | reverse complement strand
ACCCTAAAAACTCTAGTCCCCCTTTTTTAGCTTTAAGGATAAAACTAGCTAATATCGAATAATATAATTTTACTTTAATATCCGGAATATTAATATTTAAAATATTTATAGCTTATTTTCGTGTTATATCTGGGAAATGCTTTATAAAAGCTAAAACAAAAGCGTCTTTTGTAATTCTTATATCTAAAAAATTAGTAACGCTAATCTTAAAATTATAAAACTCCTTAAAAAACCCCGGAATAGCCCTTATTCCTTTAATACTTTCTTTAGCTAAAGCATTAAGCCCTAGTTTTCCTCTTTTTCTTCCTCTTCTTTATTACTCGAATTTACTTCCTCGATTTTTAGCTAAAAGTCTTACCGGAACTAGACTTTCTTCTTAGTAATACTCTTTAATAATAAAATAATTATAATTATATAAGCATTCCTCGCATCTTTTAAATTAATAAATATATTATCTTATAAATTGTCGTCCTTATAATTTATAGCTATTTTTATCTTGCTAATAAACGGCATTTTTAATAAAGTCTTAAGATAATTATTAATTAAGAAGAATACGTCCTCGCAACTAACCCCTTCCGCAATCTTAATCTTAATCTTAATTACGCTAGTAAAGCCGAATTAGTTGCTTGTAACTATAAATATAATAAAGGTATTAATGCTATAAATAACGTAGCTTAAGTTCTTAGCCGTTTTTATAAGTAAAATATTGCATTTAGCTCTTATATTTAATATGCTATAGCATTTTACTTTATTGCTAAGACTATATAATAAAAATCGAAGTCGAGGGGATATAATAATACTCTTTTTCGAGATAAGAGTCTTAAAGTTAAAGCTACTTATATTTCTTTAAAGTATATAGCTAATTACTTAAGCTAGCTATATTATATTTTGCATTATACGTTTTAGTCTATTAGCTATAGCAGTTATCTTAATTGTTTTCTTAATTTCTTCGGCTATATATATAACTATTATATTTCTTATTCTTAAAATTGTTATATAAGCTTAGTTGTCCTTTACTTATTAGTACTAAATTATAGCTATAAGATCGGGGGTTTTAAGGGTATCGATAATCATTTTTACCCCTTTTTGCGTATATAAAAGCGGAATAGTTGCTTTCTTTAATTGTAAAATAAGCTTTTCTTGTAAAGTATTAACTAGTTTTAATTCTTTATTAAAAGCCGGGTTAAGGTTTATATTTTATAAGGGTTTAATATCCCTCTTAACTTCTAATATAGCAAATTTCTAGCTTTTTGCTTGTAAGAGCCTTTCTTTTACTCGAGCTTATTACTTTATAATATCTTAAGTAGTTTATAGTCCTTTTCCCTTTACTTCTAAGGATCTAGTAATATTAACAAATAATATAAGATATACTATATCCTTATACATTTTACTAATAAAGATGCTATCTTTATTTATAACATTTACGCAATTGCTTCTAAAAACAAGAACATTATTTGTGTCCCGCTATAAGATCTCTTTGCTCTTATACGAATTGCCGAGTATAAGAGGGGCTTAAGACTTGTTTCTCTTTTAGTTTTTAAGTTAAATGTTATTTTAGAGATGCTAAGCATTAATAAAGCGTTTTACTATATTATAATTATACTCCCCCCTTTAAAGGTAAGCTTTAATCTAATTAAACTAACGTTAATTGCTTTATAGTATTAAGGGAATAAAAGCCCGATTTAGGTCTTATCTCCCTTTATACTAATAAAACCCGTGCTTATAGATATATTTAAAGTAAATAAGCTCTTATAATAGTAAATAGTCGTTCGAATGCATATGTTTATAATTAGGATTAATAACGCTATCCCGGTCTTTATTAAAGCAAGTAAAGTAATATTAATCGAAAAATTAGTATATAGCATTAACTTGGGCTATATTTTATTAAAAATCCGGGTAAAGGCGATTATTACTAGTTAATATAAATGCTCTTTTACCTCTTTTACTATAGTAATTACCTCGACCTCGACTACGTCTACTAAAAACCCCTTTAGCCTTATAATAGCCGCTAAATCCTTTTCTTAGGTTATTAATTGCAAAAAGCACAGATTAATATTATAATTATATCTTATTAGTAATAGTAGCTACCGAAGCATTAACGGCTTTTTGCAAATCTACTAAAGTAACATATAAAATCGAGAGTTTTTGTATTTCTTTTATCAATTAGTCGACTTTACTAGCGGGTTTCTTAGGCTTTATTGTCTTAAAAATAAAGACCTTCGACACCTTACTAGTTCTAGTGATTTCTTTTGCTAATATAAGCATAGCTAAGGGTAAAAGAAGGGCATATTTATCGCTTATTGCAAGTATTATATCTTATATAACTATATCGAGGTATTCTTAGCATAGTTATAAGTACTCGGGGTTGTTAGCTTCGTTGTAGCGGCGCCTCTTTTCCTTATACTCGTACATAAATACTACAATCTTGTATATCTTCTAATAATTATAAATAAATATATTAATAAGCTTATAGTTAAAGTCTTTAAAGATCTTATCCTTAACTTATAAAGGAAGACCCTTTATAAACTCTTTATATTAGTGCTTACTATTTAGCTTGTTCCTCTTTACTAGTTCTATTAATACCCTATAAAACAAGTCGATATAAGTTTTAGTAATAATGCATATAGCTTAAGATTAAGCGATAATTCGATTTAAGAAGTTATAGCTAACTTTAAAAGTCTTTTAATTATATTTCTTATACTCCTTCTTTAAGGCTATATAAAACTTGTCTTTATCGTATTTGCTTAAACTATTAGCGTAATACTTTAGTATAGCTTTTACTTAGTCTTTATATAATAGAGAGATATATTTAATAATATATTCTTTCTTTGTAATTGCAAAGATCTAATAATGTTTATATATATTATTATATTATTTTAAGAAGGTTAAGATATTGCTCCTTTTAAATTATAAGGCTTTTTAAGCTCCGGGTAAGGGAAAGTGTAATTTAAGGACTAATATATACTTGTTATCCCTTATTTTATATAAACTAAGTGTTAAAATAATAGCTTTATCTTTTAAGGAGGTCGATTAAAGTATAAGTTAAAGCTTTAGTGTTTCTCGGGGGGAATTAGTAATTATTATACTTAATTTTAAAGTTAATCGGTTACTTTTTGCAAAAATAATTAATAATTGTCTTAATAAGTCCTTTAATAAGCGTCTTCGATTATTTTAATTATTTATGCCTTCTTTATACTCTTTTGCGTTTTTTAGTTATACTTTCGGCTTCTTTTCCCTTCTTTTCTCCTTTAAAGCTATATTTCTTTAAATAAAAATATAACCTTTTATAATAGCTCGGTTTCGTGGCTTCTTAGCCTCCTTATACTCGTATGTCTTATTTTTCTCGTATTCCTAGTTCTTAGTCGCTCTTTTCCCGATTTTAACTTTTAGTTTTACTTATTCTTAATTCAAGTTTAATAGCTTGCTTGCTCTTATATAATTTCCACTAATCAGGGACTCCCGATTAGTAGCTCCTTATTTTAGACTTTATATTAAAGCTAATAGTTTCTTAAATCTTAATATTAAAACAATTAAAATTAAAATGCAAATCGATAATATTAATTTATTTAAAAGGGCTAAAACTTTAGCTTAATATAGTTTTAACTTATAGCCCTTTTATCTTATTTTACTCTTATCTCCTTATAGCACTCTCCTCTTCTTTAAGCTAGCTTTACTTAAAGCTATCCCTAATTAAGCTAATATGTTACTTTATAGCTATTTTAGCTTTATATTAGCGGGAAACGGTTCGGAAATTAGCTATATAAACAAAATAACTAGCTAAAATAAAAGTAGTAAAAGTAGACTAGTTAGCTACCTAATAGAAAAGATACTTTAATATAGTACTTATTGCGCGAACCTCCGAGTTTTGCTTTACAAGAACTTCAAGTATATATAATAAAAGCTTCTTTGGCTACAAATCGAGTCCTCCTTGCGTCGCTTACTAAAAACATATAAAGGGGCGGACCTTAGCTAAAAGAAACCTTACAAGAACGATACTAAGAAACTAAGCAATAAAATAACAAGTAAAACGCATATGTAAAACTAAAGCAACAATAAAAGAAAGAACTAAAGCATGCACGCATAAATTAAGAAATAGAAACGGAACTATAAGACTAGTAACAACTATATACGATTATTAGGTGCAAAAGTAAGTATAAATTAAGTATAAAGTAAAGTGTGCGCAGCTATAGAAAATAGCAGTTATACCCCCCCATTCTAGTCACGTGTAGCACTAACTGAGAACCTTTAAAAACCCTCTAAAAATCGACAGAAATCAACAATCCCCTTGGCACCCCGCCACAATACTCTTTATATATCTCTACCTTTGTCTAAATAGTATATATCTTGTAAATGAGCTTCGCCATTTTTAAGGGTATTGCTATTAAAATAGAACTGGGTTCCTTTAAAAAAAGACAAAATCGTAATAACTTGTGTTTAAAGTTAAATTAGTTTCTACTTAAAAAATAGTGCAACTTACAAAGCTTATATGCCTAATAAGTAAGAGGCTTCCCGGATTTTAAATTTATTATAAGGCATAGCTTAAGTTTTAAACCTATTGTGTTTGCAGCTTTTTTAGAAGCTTAACAAGAGTATAATTCTTCGGGAATCGAGCTACAATTGCAGGCCGATCATCCCATAGAAGCTCTAGAAAAATGTATAAAGTATAGCTACTAGGGAGGTCTAATTAAGGTTTTTTGTAAAGGCTATAATTCGAATTGTATACAAGCTTTAGCTAGTAGCATTTATCGTGAAAATAGACATCTAGGCTTGCTCGATTTAGATTTATCATTCGATTAAAAGCACTAAAAAAAGAAGATTTAGAAGGAGCTGCAAATCTAGAGTATAAACTTAAAGCTTTAAATGTTAAATTAGCAAGAGCATTAAAGTAAAACGCTATTTTAATAATAATAATTGTCTTAAGAGAGCAAGTAGAGTTTTTTGTGCGAATAGCCTCATATATAAGGCATTTTAGGGTGATGCGGGCGCAAAATATTATTAATTATGCCTAGAAATAGACTCTAAAATCATAAAATTCAATCCCCTCAACTAATTAGCGACTTATAAGTTTATAAATTTTCCAACGACTTATATAATTTAATAACCTCAACTAATTAACTAACGCCACCGCTAGCTTATAAGTCATTAGTACTAGCTTATCACGACTGACTTATCTCGCACTCTAAATGTAAGTCTCCAAATGTTTTCAAATTTCAAACCTAAAAAGCACCAAGTGGATGATTTATCATATCTTTTGCCTGAGACATTTCTTTTCTCGGTTTCTTGAAGATATCCAACCCTCACACGAGATACCTGAGAGTCCTTTCTTCACCAGATATCTCGTTCTGGTGGCGCGAGCGAAATGGTAGCAATTGAGTCCCCTCAATGACGAACTATTTGAAGGAAACACAGGGATTAGAAACATGATAGAGAGAAAGTTGCGTAGCAGGAAAATGTCTCTTGTTGATGGAATTTTGATGAAAGAAGAGTGAGTGAGAATACGGATGGCTGATGTTGCTTTTCTTAGAGGATATTGGGGAGGAAGTAGCTAGACTAATTATTGCTATCTTTGTCTCATTTACTTATTTCTACTATTCTGACAATTTCATTGTTGTCTGCTCGTTGCATTTTCTTTTGTTTAGGTTCTGAAGGAAGATTTTTCTTGTTGCCAGGCACAAGTTGATCAATTCTGCGTGGACCTCGTCTTGGAATGAGATTTTGCTGATTAATCCTTATAACCAGTTTTGTTCCAGCAAGTGTAACAGACTTGTTATCTGTTAGCTACCCTTCCCTTCAGATTCAGACTGCTGACCCCGTCTAGGTTCTTCGCAGGCTGAAGCCGGAATTATGATCCGTGCAGCAGACAAATGTAACCTGGCCGAATGTGCACACCAATAATCTGGCATTTGACTGAACCTTCCCTGCTTATTAGAGCCTAATGTGAGATTAGGCACCAAGAAGCTAATCGATCTTCGTTATCAGGGCGGTGTTTTCGGTACCCCTCACCTCAAGCTTCTATTTCCTTTTCAACATTAAACAGATTATCTTACTCTTATTTCATCCTGCGAAAAAACTTTAAAATCCACTTTTCTCGATAAGACAAACGATCTCGAACATCACGACAGAATGCTTGACAAGGATAGCTTCCCTTGCGACGATCTTTATTGCTCCAGGGGCCTCCTTTGCGACAATCCTCATTCCTCCAGTAGCCAAGGATTATTTACTCGAAAAGACCATTACCGCGACCGCTTCCGCAATTATCACAAAGAAGATTTCTCTATCTGTGGCGTGAAAGTAGAGAAGAAGAGTAGGAACTCCACTTTGATGTAATGGGAGCTCGAAAGTCACTGCAGAATGGTCCAGCAGCCTGATGGGAGGGATAAAGTTTGGAGAGGAGATGTGGGGTTTATGAAGGGTAGAAGAGAGTTCTGAGGTAGATACGGGGAGAAGATAGGAGGAAGAGTGGGGCAAGGGGGGAAGTGGGATTATGCATTGGGGGTATGCTCATTGAGTTGTCAGGTCAGGCTACAGTAGGTGCCATCCATTTATTTTGATCTTTTTGGATCAGATATTGGGTCAGGTCTCTAAAGATATCCTTGACATCTTTCGAATAATCCACCTTAAATTCCTCAATGCTCACACCATCGCAGATACCCAAAATGCCGAAAATTTTATCTCTTGCATTCCAGCAATTTCGGAATTGGCTCATATCAGGTGTCAGAAATAATGGTATGGTGGCACGTGAATTGCCGCTAGGGCCCGCTAGGTGATCCTGTATATATATGGTGTTTGCACCCTACTTAACTTTATCATCTGTACGCATTGTACACTATACAAACATCACTGCAATCCCTCTACAATTGCATTCATTTATACGATTATTCCGCTGCCGATTAAGCTCATAACTTGACATCAGGTAGTCTAGAAGACTAAACTTTGAGCTCTTATACTGGCGTTGCAAGTGCATAGCGGCCAGAGAAAAAGGTGTTTTGGAACCCCTGGGGTTCCAAACAACCTCTCGAGCGATTCCTGTAGCAATGGAGAAGAGACTTGTGGTCATCTTTTCTAAGAATAATGCAAAATTTCCCCAGGGCATCCTGAAAGGACCACAACAAATTGTGCTACTCTCACCGAAGATTAGAACCTCTTGAGGTATTCAAACATGAGACCAGTATGGACGAGCAAGCAATCTTTGAAATGCCTCTCATCGATCCGGATTCTTGTCAGTTGAATATCACGTGGATTACGCCATTTCTGTATCAGGATTAGCCTCTGATTTGGATGTATATAAGGCCCTTTAACTTTCTTAATTATTAAAACTTCAGACAGTTTCAATATTAATCTTTTACATCTAATCCACACTTCACTCATACACGAATCAGAACCTCTGCCCAACCAACTGGCAAACCGACTATAGTCATTGCTGTCCCTGTCGCCGCAGCTGTCGCGCTTCCGAGATACCAGACCGAGGCTCTGCTCATAAGCCCGATTTCCGAAACCGGGCCTTATGTTAACAATTACCACTACCTTTAACGCGCGCACATTTCTAAAGAGCGTGAATGACGATCAAAGTACTAGGAATAGCTAGAAATACCAATAAAGAACGCTGTTCGAGATTACTCCATGCTGAGTACAGACACCGAGTACCCGGAATCTCATCTCGACGATCAAGTCAAAAGTCAATCATTTCCGAATACTGGCACGATCGAACTACGGACAGAGTGGTCTGGATGGAAATTAGACGTTGGCGTCGAATTCTTTTGCTCCATTCATTGCCTTCATGCTCCATTACTGTTAGTCCTCGACCCCGACATGACCTCTAATACCATTATCAAGTACACAGCACAATGATACGGGTGATACTACTGAGAACACTGATGAGCGCTCTGTTCCACGACCTTCTCCAAGTCCCTTGACTATAGTAGAAACTGCACATATTGCTGAATAGAAGGAATGACCACTTTAAGCCTTCTTCAAACATACGAGGATCGGAAATGATGCATCGAACAATATCCAGATCAAGTTGCCACATGTCCCGGCATGCCTCAACTTCCTACTGCTTTCTGATGCTTTAGGCATTTGTTCTGAAACGGAGGCATTAGCATGGCTGGAATCTCTCTCTAGACTTTAGCGGCTCGCAAGCTAAGAAAGGAACCGATCTGGAAGGAAGAGGGTCGATTAGATAAGATGGTTCAAAGACAAGACCTAGGCAGAGATCGGAAAGCACTTTCCAAAACCACACCCTGCAGTCACTCGTGGAGAACTAAATCATGAAGCAAAGCGAGAACCTCGGAGGCAAGGATCGAAAATCTGGTATGGTTACCGTATGAGGAGAGGGTAATTTCAGTCTAGGGAATAATAGACGTTTCGGCAGTCACAAAGCAGCATCAAAGAGAGGTATGCTAATTAACCCAATATATGACCCTACCTAGGTAAAAACATAGCCTGCTTCCAGCAGGAAATAGAACTCCTTTTCGCCAGTTCCTCTTGGTGAATAACGCCGCGGCAGAAAGATGACCAGCCTTTAATTCACATCGTAATTCCGCAATCCCTTATTGTACAACGTTTTGATAGCGACCTCCATTAAATCGATAAAGCGGTCTTTTTCAAGAAAGACATCTTCCGTATGCCAATTGCCGTCCTTACTATTGGTTTCGGGAGGTTTCGTGGCATGTGTACTGAGATAGGTATGGCCCATGACTCCGGCGAGGTTGCGGAAACCCTTGTGGGTCAGGTCCGGTGGAAGTATCTCGACCATCACCGATCCCTCTCGAAGAAACATGCCGTGAGTCAGTCCCGCTCCATGAACTCCAACTAGGACATCTGTTTCGTGAATGATTTGTAATTGTTCTTTGAATGAAATGGCTGCGAAGTCGATAATTTGAACCTTGACGTGCGGAATCGTCGCTTTGAGCTCCTCAAAATAAGACACATGATCAGCAAGCCGCCGGGATTCTTTTCGATCGACGTATGTAAGCACAAGGTCCCCGCTGTGGGGTGCCCAAGCATCAATCTGGTAGAAGTCAAGGACGCGATGTGTGAAGGTACGTAATAGCTCAGATCGTTCGCACGCATGAATATCCCAGTCACCTTGCCAAAGTGGACTGCTAGCCCCTGGCAAGGGAACTATGATGTTCTCAATGTTTGTGTCTTCCGAAATATCATTCAATCGAATGACTGGTCTCTTCGCAAAAAGCGTCCATAGATCAAAGTATGGACCATTTTCGAGATCATCTAGGATGAGGATCTGCGTTTTTTCCGCATCGCCGGCCACAAAGAACGGCGCATCTTCGTTTGGCTCGATAGCCATTCGAAGGACATCGAGGCTCATGGTCAAGGACCAAATTTCCATCAAGCAGTGCCACACGTTGAATGCGCCTTCGCGTTTGATCAGAATGGTATAATTAGCCGTCGTACTCGGGACTGCGAGGTTGGCATCCATTTTAACAACTTTATCGAAGACAGTGCGAGGACCGGTGTCGTACCAGTAAGACCGAAGCGCACTGAATTCTGGGATGCTTGCTGAGGTTTCGTTCGGAGTCAACGCTCTTAGATTGCAGCCCAGGCTAAATTTTCTATCCGTGAAATCAAAAACTGCGGATCTCCCAATGCAGAACGTGTCAATCCGAGAATCAGATGCCATATGACTATGGAAACAAGTCAGGTTGGAGGCGGAGTCAGGAGTGCAGTATCCAGTGAAGCTGTTGCGGAGCCTTTCTAGATACTCGCGCCCAAACCGCTCTGCACAGAAAGGGGTGTTGTATGGCTCGAGATTGTACTCTGGAGGGAGGTCCAGCGCATTTTGGCTGTGGGTATCATCTTGCGCGAAGCCAACACCTGGTAAGCGCCACTCAGGAAGGTAGTCGCGGAATCGGGCCTGCGATTGCAAGCTGTATATGGTGAGGAGGAGAAAGAGAACAGCAACAGCGAGCAAGACTATTGCGCGACGTCGGTGCAGAAAAGTCCCGTGGAGCATGGTCTGCTGCTTGATGAAGAGCGATGAAGGCTGGTGGTGATAGCCATAAGAGATGAAATAATTTTGGGTGGTAAAATCACGTGTGTGGCTGGCGCCGACTTGTTGGGCGGGCTGCTTAAGGTTAACCTTGCAAGTTACTCGACCCCTGGCTGCCTGAGGCTGGACGAACCTTCTGCCTGAGGCTGAGTACACTTCGTGCGAGTATCATGCATACCTGCCTACCTAGTAGGTACGCATACGCACGGCACATGAAACGTCAGCCGTGCGCGCGCGCGTGCAGTTCCGGGGCGGCTGCTGACGCAGTTACAAGTTACAGTACAGCATTATGCGGGACCGAACTGGCGACGGATCTGCAACGTAGTTAATTTCCGGAATCCTTCGCGGCCAAACGTTACTCGGCCAGCATTACACTTCCTTGATCAAATGTACCGCAAACGTACAGCGCTTAAAATCAGGAATTTGACAACATGATTTGCTGAGCAAGTCCGCTTAACCATGCACGGTCGAGTGCAACGCTGACCGCAGTTGAACGGATACAGGCTTTCTGCACGGAGAACATGTGCCAGCAGCTGAGTGTTGTCGTCGGAGTGCGCTTTTCTTTGTTGGTGCAGTCCCGGAATCTCGGCGACAGAAGATAGGGGGGCGTTAGTTGGATTCGCTTGACAATCCGTGATCTCCCCATCCCACGGTTACTAGCCTCGAGAAATACCCAGTCTTCTACCTGTTGTCGTTTTCAATCTATCATCGAGCCGATGCGTCTCTGTTGAGTCTGGACGTGTGCTATGGCTGATCCAGATCGAAAGCTACTTTTTTGCGCTGCCGGAAGCAAGCTCTTCCTGGCTTTTTGCGTTATTTCACTTGTGTCAGCGAGCTGCGCTCCCCGTCCAGTTCCAATCCGCATTGGAAATGTGACTCTTTCAACGCAAGAAATCGCACGGGGACTAGACATAGCCGTTGGTACTCCACAGCAATCTTTCGCGTTCTTGCCTCAGTGGTAAGTTTAAGGTTACTAGGCATCCGGGTTTCACCCACTATCATAGCTATTTGCTCACTATATCACAGGTCATTGAACAACTCCTTCATGTACGGATCAAATGGTTTCTGCGATACCTCTATGTCAGCAGCAACCGTGTCAACAGCAGCCTGCACAACATTCCGAGGTGGGCAGTACAACCAGCTTGCGTCGAAATCTTGTGGGGTTCCAGCTGCGAACTCGTACCCGATCGATGCTTCGCCATATCCACAGTGCGACTATATCACCGACAACTTCACCTTGAGCTCCAACCTCACCATAGGGAGCTTTCCATTAGGAATCGCACAAGCTGATTGGGGAGAACAAGGATACCATCCTCAGATGGCCTTGGGATTAGGTTCCAATTCGACAATCCTAAACGTGCTGAAAACTTCGGGCCAAATCGCTTCACGCTCTTGGTCTATGTTTTGGGGTAGAACAGGCGCGACTGCAAACACTCAGCTAGACGGCAGCTTTGTCTTTGGGGGATACGACCGAGCAAAAGTGTCGGGTGCGAATTATACACAGAGGCTCAGCTCTTCAGAACCCAATTGCGGTACCTCAATGGTCGTCACTATCACAAACATAGTACTAAACTTCCCGAACGGGACGGATGCGAGCTTGTTTGACGGAATTCAGTCCTCGGCGATAGCTGCATGCATTGTTCCGGACTACCCCGTTCTGATGACGATGCCACTTGATCCCTATTTCTCCTCCTTCCAAACTCTCACGAATGCATCTATAACGGACAGGTCGTCTGGGGTATATTTCTACGGCATGATTTATAATACTGGTCCTGAGTCTGCGCCGTAAGTGTTCGATCACACGATCTCTATAATGTGCTCACTAATTACTTGTCTAGATACGGTGGCGATATGACCATTCAATTCGACTCGGGCCTTTCTGTCCGCATTCCTAATGATCAGCTCGTTGTTCCGAATCTTACGATCAACCCGCAGACGGGTCAACTAGTTGCAAATGCCTCTGAACCGGAGCTCGTTATCAATTCTATTCAACAGGTCAATGAAGGTGACCTTCCGCAACTGGGCCGTCAGTTCCTGAGCAGTGCATACCTTATGGTGAATCAAGATGCCGACGAATTCACTCTATGGTCAGCTAACCCCACGGCAAACGAAGATCTGGTGGCCGTCGACACCCAAAACCAGGTCATAGAGGAATTCTGCTCTTCGACCACTAACACCTCAAAAACTGTACCGCATAATACAACACAGGCTCAGAGTTCAGATAAACTCTCTGCTGGAGGAATTTTGGGCACCACGGTTGGATCTGTTGCGGTTGTTGCTGTTGTACTTGGTGCTATATTCTGGTTCATCACGCGAAGAAGGAAAGCCGCCCGTGAGACCAGAACTGGTTTTACCTCTGTGATAAGTCAGAGCAATGTGGACACGATGAGTAGCAACGTCAATACTTTTGTGTCCCACGAGATGTACGCCAAGCCTGTTTGGGAAAGTCCGCAAATGCATGAGTTAGCAACATAGGTTTCTGATAATGACAATAGTCATGCTTAATATATCAGCCAAGTTATATATCCTGCACGAAGCTTATACATCTAGAAATACCACTTACCAACCGTTTTATTTACTTTAGCATATACAAAGCGATAGCGTCTTCATTATCCCTTCTTATCCTTATCCTTCCTATTCCTTTCCTAGCATGATTTTAGATTATCCTTCTTACTTACTCCTTATCTATTATTATTTTTAAAAACTATTCTACCCTTTCTTAAGGGGGAGTAAAGGGTAAGAAAGAGTAGTATATTTAAGGGAGGGTATTTTAGCATTCTACGCTAAGAGGTAAATTAGCAAGCTTTAAGTTTTGGGGAAAAGATTCAAATACCATCGCTTAATCTATGCCCTAGCATATCGAAGACCCCCGCTACCTGTTGCCACCAGGCAACGCCCCACACCTAGGAACGCCCCAACCAAAAAAATCACTACAATGCTAAAATTATTATAATACACCTAATTTTACACCAAAATTAATGCTAAAAGCATTAATCGATTTATTAAAAGATGGATTATCGATTTTTATAAGTCATTTTGCATGCGCTATGCTATATCTTTTTAATTTAAGTAGCTAACCTCCTATTATAAGTTCTTGTTTGAACTTGCATTTTTTTATTATCTTTTATATTTACCCTTTTAACTAAACATATTGCAATCTTCTTTTAGCAATAGCGTATAAGAAGTTAAGCTAGTTGTTTAAGAGCTTTTATTGCTTTTGATATCTTTTTTAGAAGAGGTGAAATTAGTTTTAAAAGTGATAATTTGAATATATTAACATCTAAAGCAAGAAAAAATGGCTTTATAATAGCTTGGAAAAGGCTTTATTGTTAGAAAAGGGAAAGAGGTCGAGTAGCTTTTGTGTATATACCGCATGTAAAGATATTATTTGCAAGTAGTTAAAAAAATAGGCTAGCACTCTCTCAAAACACCTTTTACTCTTTAATTTATTCCCTTCGATTAGCCTCCTATTTATTAATATATTACCCGAGTTTATAATCCTTATATTTATAAGCTTATTTCTTTTTTTTAGCCTTTGTTTTTACCTCCTTCTCTTTCCTTTTAACCAAAATCTTATTAATAGCTTAAGTAGCTTGTTATGTAATTATTACATTAAATGTAGCCTTTCTAAGCTTTTGCATAGCTAATAGCTTGTTTTCCTTTATAATTTTACCCCTTTATATTAATTGTATTAACTCTTCAAGCTAAGGAATTATACTAAAAGTACAAATTTGGTTTTTTATAAGAATAAGTTAACTTGAAGTTTGTAAACAAGAAGAAGGTCGAGATAAAATAGCAAGTTATATAAAAAGATTAACAATTGCATCTTCAAGAATTAGAATAAGACTTAAAGCTAAAGGATTAATTTTAGCAATAACATCTTAATTTAAAAGTTGAGCTATAACCACTTTAAAATTTATTAAATTAGTCTCTTTAACAAGATACCCTAATTTCTTCTAAGCGCTTTAAATATTGCTTAATATTATAGCTTTATCCCGAGCTATATAGTAAATTTCTAAAAAAATCAATCTTATTAATTAAACAAGAAGTTATATAAGAGTATTTAGTATAAATTCCCTCTTTATATGCAATACTCAAAGTTCCAAAAATACTAATATTGCATAGTTAAAGAAAATGCGTTAAATTAGGAGGAAGACATAAAAGAAGGATCTTATAATTAACACAAAATCGAATAGCTTTAATTATAAGATGGGATTTATGCTTATTAACAATTAGGATTCGGTATCTTTAAAGCCCTTTTATTTGACGTGTTTAAGGCTTAAAATAAGCTTCTAAATAAGCTAATCCAATTTTATTATTTGTCTATTTATTTAAAGATATTATAATATAATATTATATAATTTTAAGCTCTTTCATTTTAGTATACTAAGCTAGTTAATCCTTTATAGCCTTAAAAATTGTCCAACTGCTTAACTTCTTTCTAGTTAATAAAACACACTCTATTAATGTAACCTACTCCCTCTTCCTTAAGTGTATATAACATCAGGAAAAAAAAACGTGCCAACAACCTGCCAATGGTGCCAACGACGTGCCAACTGCACTATTTTTGCATGTCCAAAAATTTGGTACCAAATTTTCGACATTAAGTGCTAATTGATTGCTATTAGCACTAATTGAGCTATACGCACAAATAGTAACTATTTTGCTAATGCTAATTAGCCCTAATTTAGTTATATCTTTTACAAAAGCTTATGTGGAAATAATTTAAAAAACTGTCTTAATATTATAAAAATATAATTTTATATAAGCTACTTTGCTAAAACGCCTTATAAAAGTGTCCTTTACAAAAAGTGGCCCCGAAACCTAAGCTGCCCTTTAAAATGCCCTGCTAAAACTCCTTGCTAAAACGCCTTATAAAAGTGGCCCCGAAACCCAAGCTGCCCTCTAAAATGCCTTGCTAAAACTCCTTGCTAAAACGCCCTATAAAAGTGGCCCCGAAACTTAAGCTGCCCTCTAAAATACCTTGCCAAAACTCCTTGCTAAAACGCCTTATAAAAGTGGCCCCGAAACTTAAGCTGCCCTCTAAAATGCCCTATTAAAACTCCTTGAGATATTAGATAGAGAGAAGTTAAATAAAAAGAAGTTAGATAAAGAGAAGTTGGACAAAGAGAAGTTGGACAAAAAGAAGTTAGACAAAAAGAAGTTAAACAAAGAGAAGTTAGATAAAGAGATGTTAAATAAAGAGAAGTTAAATAAAGAGATGTTAGACAAAGAGAT
>Ga0302325_10017299_pt1 | contig 15247 bp, 10 predicted proteins | sample Palsa_T0_2_FD_201948 | JGI IMG/M metagenome (GOLD analysis project Ga0302325, IMG submission 201948) | Peat permafrost microbial communities from Stordalen Mire near Abisko, Sweden - Palsa_T0_2 | ecosystem: Environmental > Terrestrial > Soil > Palsa > Peat permafrost | place: Sweden: Abisko... | reverse complement strand
GGTCAAGCATGGCACACCTAGGAAGGTAGTTTCCTCCTGAATTCCGCCAGAGTCTGTGATGACGACCGTTGCTTTCTGTTGCAAGGCCAGGAACGAGAGGTAAGACTGCGGTTCCCAGAGCTGCAGGTTCTCGGAATCACTCAAACCTAATTCCGCGATTTGTTGCCGCGTCCTGGGGTGCACAGGAAAAATGATCGGCAGGGTGGCGCTGATGGCGGTCAAGGCGTCGAGCAGACTCTTAAGGCCGGCCAGATCATCAACATTCGAGGGGCGGTGCAGAGTTACCAGTGCGTAATGGCCGGGCAATCCCGCGGGCAGTCTGGCAGCAGCCTTCGGTAGCAGGCGCACCAGCGTGTCGATCATGACATTCCCAACGAAGTGAATGCGCTCCCGCGGCATTCCTTCACGAAGCAGGTTTAGATCTCCATCTGGAGAGGGCGTAAACAACAAATCGGCGAGTTGATCCGTCAACAGGCGGTTGATCTCCTCCGGCATGCTACGGTCGAAAGAGCGCAGGCCGGCTTCCACATGGGCAACGCGAACTTGCAGTTTGGCGCACACCAGGGCAGCGGCGATTGTCGAATTACGTCGCCGTAAACCAGTACCCAATCGGGTTTCTGCTCGACCATGACCGGCTCAAAGCGCAGCATAAATCTGGCTCGTCTGCTCGGCATGGGTCCCCGAGCCGACCGCGAGATTGAAGTCCGGCTCTGGAATTTCCAGTTCACGGAAGAAAACATCGGACATGTTCTGGTCATGGTGTTGACCGGTGTGTACCAGCGTCTGCCGAACTCCTTGACGCGCCGCCAGAGCGCGCGTCAGCGGGGCTACCTTCATGAAGTTGGGCCTCGCGCCCACCACGTGTAAAAAATGCATTTGCCCTCAGATGGTACGTTTCTTCCTCAATGATTAGGGAGCGGAACGAGAACTAAGGAGAAGACCGCAATACCCATGACTCTGCAACTGCCAGCAAAACAATATCACTTTCCTGAGAGAAGGGAAAAGAACCATGGTGGACGTTTACGCATGAGATGGGTCGGTTTGGCGGATGAGCGAGAATGCGCTTGCTACGTAGAAATTTCGTCTTCTATTCGGCATCGAGCGCCCTGGCCCATTGTTGGTACGATTCCACGCCGGCTATTAATTGCAGTCCGGGGGAGGTCGCCGTCAGCCTCAACAAAGGCGGTGGCCAGGCAGGTTGGATGTCGGGATCGCATTGAAAATACAAGAGATTATTAAGTTCGCTTTCGCAGAAGCGCTGTTCGAGACGGCGCCGAGGCGCAACGAAGTGGCACCTTTGTGCCATATCGGGGTACACCATTGTGCAATACACGAAATGGCAACAAATTGGTACTCTTAGGGTTATAAGAGGAGTGCCTGCCCAAAATGATTCTGCACGTGTATTTTGTCGCCGAAGTTCCCGGATTAGGAAATCGCGCATGATTCTGCCTTCTGAATCACATGCGCCAAGCCTGGTATCTGTTCTCATCGCGGACCAGAACCTTATGGCCGGCCAGTTGTTGTGTGGTTCGCTGGCAGGCAAGAGTGGGTTCAGGATCGTAGGCACCGCAGTGGGCGTGGAACAAGCTCTGCAGGTGTTCAGCTGCGAGCACGTGGATATTGTGCTGATTGCCGTGAACCTCAAAGATGGTCCTCTGAGTGGTTTTTCCCTTCTGCGACGACTGCGAGCCACCCATCCGGGCACGCGGACGATTGTGCTACTGGATTCACTCGAGGATGATCTGGTGTTGAGTGCATTCCGCAGCGGAGCTCGGGGACTTTTTTGCCGATCCGGATCCATCAAGATGTTGCGCAAGTGCCTCCTCACTGTTCATCAAGGGCAGGTCTGGGCCGATACTGAGCAAATGCACCTGATTCTCGAGGCTCTCGAATCGCAGACGCCGCCGCGCGCCGCGAACCCCAAGAGGAACAATCAGCTCCGCAAACGCGAAAAAGAAGTTCTGGACTGCGTTGCCGCTGGACTTACCAACCGCCAGATAGCCGAGCAGCTCCGTCTCAGCGAGCACACCGTCAAGAATTACTTATTCCGCCTTTGCGACAAAGTGGGGCGCTCAGGCCGTGTCGAGCTGATGTTGTACGCTCTCACCCACCGGGAATTAGCCGACCCTCAGGTCGGTCACAGCAGCCCTTGGAACGCGATCGCCGCTCCCTAGCCTGGTCTCATATTCTGAGGGCGGGTTTCAAAATGAACGGCTGCACAAGCTGGCTGCTGTTAGTTGTTCGATTCTCAATCCAACCAATGCAGTGCCACGTGAGAGTCGTGTGGATTCGAATCAATACGACTTGGCCAACGGTCTTATGCTGATTTCGGTGACCTCGGCGGTACGGGGCAGGATCAGGGCGTTTAATACAACCGAAGCGATATCTTCCGGCTGCAGCAAAAGCTCAGGGCTGTAATCGGATCCCTTTTTTTTGTAGAGGGTTTCTTGCCGAGGCGTGGCCACGCGCCCGGGATACACGCTCAACACCCGGATGCCATCGGGATTGACCTCAGCGCGCAGCGCATCGGTAAGGGCCCGCAATGCGTGCTGGGTCGCGGAAAACTGACCGCTGTTGGCGCGGGCTGAGATTCCGACGCTGGAATTAATAAATACGATCTGCCCGGGACGCTTCCTCAGCATGGGAAGCAGGCTTTGAATCAGGCGATAGTTTGCGCGCACGTTCGCGCGATAGAGTTTGTCGAAATCCGCGACTGGAGCGGATTCTACCGGGCCATGCGCAATCTGTCCGGCACACAACACTAGCACGTCCACCTGTTTGAAACGCCGCTCCACTTCGGCGGTTAGAGAATCCAGTTGTTTGTCCACACTCAAGTCCACGGGCAGCGCCACAGGGCGCGGCGCATTGGTATCGAAGGCGGCAGCGGTCGCATCCAATTTAGTCTTGGTTCGACCCGCCAGGGCAACGGTCGCACCATGAGCGCCGAGCGCCTGTGCGATCGCCTTCCCAATCCCACTGCCCGCACCTGTAACGACTGCAAATTGGTTCGATAAAGCTGGCATGCAAACGCCTTCTGTATTTGTGCCTTTGTGTCCACGCCGCTTCAGTGTCCCGTTGCCAACGGGGCACGCGAGTCTTTCGCCCATTTGTAACGGCTTGAGCGTTGATTCAACACGCGGATTTCTGAGCGCGCTCTTCGACGAAGCTATTGTACTGTCACAGCCAGGGTTTGAGTCTGGGTCAGCGCTCCCGCCGCGCCAGTGACGGTGGCCGTGCCAGTGACGGTGACGGTGTAGCTTCCTGGAGTTGTACCGCCGCCGCCGCCGCCGTTACCGCCAGATCCAGACGATGACATCCCGCCACTACAAGCAGCCAGCCAGACCAGCCCCGACAGCATGAGGCAGAGCATCAGCCATCCCAGCGGTTTCCTGCTCCGCGATCTGAACTTTCCTCCCAGCAGCGTCAGCCCGCACAAGGGCAACAGCATGGCATAGTACAGACTCCCGGCCCGGTTCGGCCGCACCGACGCCGCCGCTGCAACCGTGCTCGCCGTCAATATCGGCGTCCCGCTTCCTCCACTCACGGTTGCGGAACTGAAGCTGCACTTCGGAGGCACGGCCGTGGCTGGTGTAACGGCGCAGGTGAGGTTCACGGTTGAGTTGAAACCACCTGCGGGCGAGATCGTCACCGTCGAAGTAGCAGAACCACCGGGCGTGATGGTTGTCGGCGCCAGCGCCGTAGCCGTGAGCGCGAATGATGGAGTCGCCATCACTGTAAGACTGGCAGTCGCGGTGTGGACCAGGGTTCCGGCGGTTCCAGTGATCGTGAAGCTGGAAATCCCAGCGGCGGTAGAGGTAGCGGTGGTTACGGTAAGCGGCGCACTCACCTGTCCGCCGCTGCCTGATGCCACCAAGACCGAGGCTGGCGAACAACTGGCTCCCGAAGGCAGTCCCGAGCAAGTCACAGTTACCGTTCCAGAGAATCCGTCCAGCGGGTTCACGTCGACAACATAGGAAGCTGCACTACCCGCCACCGCAGATTGACTCGGGGAAGTAGCTGTGATGGCGAAATCCGGCAGAGCGACGATACCATAAACTACCAACGCTCCAGAGAAGGTGGCGAGGTAGACTTTGCCATTGACGACGGTAGGGGGCACGAACTTTGCATAATTGCCTACGGCGTCGCGGGCGCTGTTTTGCTGGCTGTCCCAGAGCTCGGTCGTTAGATTGGTGGCGTCGAAACCGTAGAGTACGCCGGCAACCGGGCCAGGATTGGAAGCGGCAGAAATAGGCCGGGCGGCCCAAAGTATTCCGGTGCCGCTCGCGCTCGCATTCGCAGACAGGGATAGTGCCGCAGTGTCATAAGGAGCTCCTGAAATGGTGCTCTCCGATACCGGCGTGGTGTTGAATTGTGAGGTTTGGGAATTAAAGGCCCAAGCCTTGAGCCAGTCTGCCTCCCCCCAGAGATAAATCACCGGCCCGAGGTTAGGGCTGTTCCAGTAAACCGGAGAACCTAGCCCAGGGGGATTGGTAGCGCTGAAGTTTTGCACGTTGTCGTTCTGGTTGGGGTTGTACTCACCCATGTTGGCCGTGTCCACGACCCGCAGAACCGCATCTTTGCCCATTCCCACCAGCAACGTCGTGTTCGGTATCAGCAGCGGCCCCCCACTGCCTAAGTCCACGTTGTCCTCTTCCGGATTCAGAGATGCCTGGTTGTAGGGCACAAAGTAATCCAGTACCGTCAGAGTATTGCCATTCAACCTCAGATAGGCGCTTCCGTAGTCTTGCCCACCGGTGTCGACATCAAAATTCCCGTTGCTGGTGATCACATAGATGTCCCCATTGCTATCCGTGACGATTCCGTTTCCTGTCTGCCAGATCGCAGCGCCTCCTTCCAAGTTGTTTTGTGGAGTGGAGTTGTAGACTGCGACCTGTTGCAACGTGCTCGCACCATACGCCATCACCCATCCGTGCCAGGTCGGAAAGTCTCCCACCGAACCAAAGGCTATGTAAACCATCCCGTCCGTCAGCAACAAGCCCGGCCGGCAAAGGTGCGTAAAGGGGGTGAACCCGCTGGCGCTAATCTCCGTTGGCCCGGAGAACTTCTCCGCTCCTGTGGTCAGGTCGAGGGCGTGCAGATTAAAGTGATAGTTTCCGCTTGCGTCCTTGGTGTTTGCCACCACATAGATCGTCCCGCCCACGGGATCGATCACCGGCGTTGCTAAGATGCCGATCACCGGAGTCACGTCGGTATAAGGACATTCCACGGGATCGGTCGAGCAGATGTCCTGACTGGGCACCGGGGTGCCCAGATTCACCGTCCACAGCGGCGTCGTGTTGCCACTATCTCCATCGAAGGCATACACGTTGTTCTGGGACGTTGCCACGTAGACCACGTTGAGTGTCTCAGCGCCAATGGTGAGCCCAGGGACGTATAGTGGCTGGGCAAAAATGTTGCCGTTCACGGGAAGAGAAAATAGTCTTCCGAAGTTGGCGACATTGACGTTGGAAGTATTCAGCAGAGTTTCCTGCAGGTTTTGCCCGGTACGGCTGGTATCGTTATGCTGCGTCAGAACCGATACCTGACCAAAACCATTGGAAACCGGACCAACGCATGCCAGCAGAATTATAGATTTCAAAAGTCGGCCCCTAGCACAGCTCTGGAGGGATTGCCACAAGACTGCCGCGGTGTCAGCTGTCGATATCCGTCGAAAACTTCTACTACGGCGAGATGCGCACCGGTATCGCATGGGCTACTGTACTGTCACGGTAAGGGTTTGAGTCTGGGTCAGCGCTCCCGCCGTGCCAGTGACGGTGACGGTGTAGCTTCCCGCGGTCGTACCGCCTCCTCCGTTACCGCCAGATCCAGACGATGACGTCCCGCCACTGCAAGCAGCCAGCCATACCAACCCTGACAGCATGAGGCAGAGGAGCAGCCAGCTCAGTGGGTTCCTGCTCCGCGATTTGAGCTTTCCTCCCAGCAGCGTCAGCCCGCACAAGGGCAAGAGCATGGCATAGTACAGACTCCCCGCCCGGTTCGGCCGCACGGATGCCGTCGCTGCAACAGTGCTCACCGTCAACATTGGCGTCCCGCTTCCCCCACTCACGGTCGCGGAACTGAAGCTGCACTTCGGAGGCACGGGCGTGGCTGGGGTTACGGCGCAGGTGAGGGTCACGTTTGAGTTGAAACCACCCGAGGGTGTGACTGTGACCGTGGACGTGGCAGAACCTCCGGGCGAAATGGTCGCAGGCGACAAAATCGTAGCCGTTAGCGCGAAGGATGGACCCCCGCCTGTCACCGTCAGGCTGGCTGTCGTGGTTTGGACCAGGGCTCCGGAGGTTCCAGTGATTGTGAAACTAAAGCTCCCATTCGCGGTGGATGCCAGGGTGGCTACATTGAGGGGCGCACCCAGCGGTCCGCTGCTGCCTGATGGCACAGAGATTGAGGTTGGAGAGCAAGAAGCCCCGGAAGGCAGTCCAGAACAAGTCACAGCTACCGTTCCAGAGAATCCGGGCTGCGGATTCGCGTACACAATGTAAGAAGCAGAATTACCCACAGTTACAGATTGGCTCGACGGGGCAACTGAGATGGAAAAATCGGACGCAACGAGAAGACCGTAAACCAACAACTGGTTAGAGAACGTGGGGACGTAGACTTTGCCGTTGGCGATGGTCGGGGGATTGTATTTAGCGAAGGTGGCCACGCCGTCACGGCTGCTGTTTTGCTGGCTGTCCCAAAGTTCGTTGGTCAGATTGCCGGCGTCAAAGGCCCACAACTGGCCGGGTACGGTAGTCGAACCATTGGCATCTCCATTCAGAGATGCAGCCGCCCACACTATGCCGGTTCCTGTTGTGCTCCCATTGGATGAGATCGATAAGGGAGCCATGTTTGAATATCCAGGGGTATTTGCAATCGTGCCTTGGGAAATCGGAGACGTCTGAAACGTCTGCCCATTGAAACTCCATGCTTGCATAGGCTGTCCGGCGCCCCACAGGTAAACGACCGGACCCAAGGTCGGGCTGTTCCAGTACACTGGACCGCCCATGATTAATCCGCCCGCATTTATTCCGGAAAGGGCTTGCCACTCCTGGACGTCATTGTTGAAACCAGAATTAAACTTTCCCATATTGTTGCTGTCGACCAGGCGAAGGATTCCGTCCTTGCCGCCGCCTAACAGCAGTGAAGTACCGGGAATGAGCAGAGGGCCGCCCGCGCCCAAGTCGACATCGTAATCAAAATTACCCAAGTAGGACTGGTTGTAGGGTGTGAAGTAATCGAGCACCGTTAAGCTGGATCCGTTCAGTTTCAAAAAGCTTGTGCTGTAATCGCTGCCTCCAGTGTTCGCATTGAAATCACCGTTCGCCGTCATGACATAAACATTGCCTGCATTGTCTACTACCGGGCCCTGGCCTCCGCCCCAGATGCTTCCGCCGGTAATCAATGACGGGGAAGTGTTCAGAACCGCCACTTGCGCCAATGTGCTGGCGTTATAAGCCATGACAAAGCCGTACCATGTAGGAGTATCTCCCACAGAACCGAAGGCGACATAAACGTTTTCACCCGCCAGCAAAAGCCCCGGGCGATTCACTTGATAGAGCGGCACGAAGTTGGCGGCAGAGATTTCTTGCGGGCCCCCGAACATTTCCGCGCCGGAACTGACATTCAATGCATGCAGGCGGTAGTGGTAAGTCCCGTCCGAGTCTTTGTTCTTAATCGCCGCGTAGAGAACGCCGGCCTGCGGGTCAATCACCGGAGTGCCGGTGATGCCAATGCCGCCTATGATGTCTGTGTAGCAACCTGAAGTTTCCCCACAAATGTCGTCGCTGGGAACTGATGGGCCGAGGTTGACCTGCCACAGAGTAGTTCCGCTTGGGTCATCTGCGTCAAAGGCGAAGACGCTGTTGTTCTCGGTCGCCACGTAAACTACATTGTGCAAGCCGCCGTTAATCGTCATGTTCGGCAAGTACAAGGGCTGCGCGTATATGGAGCCGTCCACCGTGAGGGTAAACAATTTTCCGAAGTTGCTCACGTTAACGTTCGAAGTGGTGAGGATGGTTTCACTGGTGTTCTGGCCAGTGCGGTTGTTGTCATTGTGCTGCGTGAGAACCGAAACCTGGCCCATGGTGACGCAACACAGACTGACGGCGAGCAGACCAAGGGAGCAGCATCTACGGAGAAATGTCATGATTTGGGTCATTGGACAACGCCCCTTACTATCTCCCGTTGGCAAGCTGAATCTCCGCACCATGCATTGCAAATTCTCTCGCCGCGCCTCACGAATCAATAGTTCTCCCTGTCGTCGAAAACTACTGAAGCAATCTGGCCAGAGGCTAAACGCTCCCAAGAAGGCCAAGGGAAGGCAAATGGCGGCAACATCATTGTCGCATGATTCTTGATGATGTCAATGATGCAGAGGGTTGCATCTCGTGTGCAATAAGGTGCGGCCGAGGACGGGGATCGCTGTTTTATCGAAACGCGCTCTTTTTGCCTAAAGTTATACTTGCGCCCTTTCGAAGAGGACGAGGCTTCGTCGCGCACCGGCAGCATCGACATTCCATGGTGGAATTTTCAACGAGCGCCGCATACCCGCGCGGAATACTCCCGCTCCGAAATTCTCCCTGTTCCCAAATCCGCACTCTTCTCTCGATAATGTACTTCCGCGTTTGACGCGCGAAGCACGCGCCATGCAGTATGTGGTCACGCCACTCAGCAAACGCTTGATCGTTGTTGTCGTCGGTCGTTACCTGCTCGTACCGCTTCGTCTTGTGGTTCTGTAATCCGAATCTTCCAGTCCGAGGTGAATTTCGTCATGGCTCTTCGCAATTTGGCGGTAGCAGTGGCCTTTTTTTCGATCATTGTCACAACCGCAGCATCGGGCGGTACGGCATATTCCCAAAACGCTAACTCGGTGACGACTAAACCGCTCCCCGGCGATGTGCTATCCCATTGCTACGGCAATACTTCGAACTGTTCTGCCGGAGATGCGATCGCCAAGTGTGCGATGACGGATTGCGGCAGCCTCTCAGAGCTGAATAACCCAACCTATATGGGTCTGTTTTTTAAGGCTAGTCCGGGTCGTGACGATTTCGGCAACCCCGTCTATTACTCGGCTTCCACCGATCCGTGGTACTCGATTCTGGCAGCCGCTCCGACGGGTTCGAAGACAGTAACATTCCACGCGCCAAACGCCGCCACTTTCTCCGAAGGTGTCGAGCATGAACTCACAATTTGGGATCAAACCACAGGGTGGGTCGTGGAACTCTACAACAGCAGCACGTCCTTTGGCATAATAAGTTTACCGGCCGCGTCAGGTTGCGGCGGTACACAAGCTACCGCTTGTCGAATAACAAACACCTACCAATCGGCTGCATCGAACCTGTTCTCCGCGCAAGATTACGGGTATTTTTCACATGGGAGTGCCTCGAATGGTTTTGCGGCGGCGGCGGCTATGGTGTGGGAGACCGAACTGGAAAACGGCAGCATCGACCACGCGCTGATGTTTACCGTGGACTGTGTGAGCTCAGCCTTGCCCTATGTCTTTCCTGCCACGACCCATCCGGGATTGTGCGGCAGCGGCAGTTTTGGTCCGCAGGTGTCAACGCGTCCTTCGGCGGGAACTCTGTTGTTCCTTGATTACACTCCCGAGCAGATCGCCGGCTTCAATCTTCCTGCCTGGCAGGCCACTCTGCTGACGGCGTTCTCAAAGTACGGAGCCTACATTTCCGAGACCCAGGGGCAGAACACCGGGATCAACTTGGTTGGCGACGAAAACCTTGAGTCGAGCGAAGCGTGGAAATACCACAACACATTTAGTTCGAATCCATTTTGGCCGTGGATCACCGCGCAGAAGGGCCTAGATGGAACACTGAATCTTACCCACACAGGATGCGCGGGCGGGTCGGCGGGGTCAAACCGTAGCGAATACCGCTGCATCGGCGCTATCCTCGCCAACATTCCACGCGCTGTTGGGCCGGAGGGCAGCGATACCGAAGGCAATTCTTGTACGAGCAGCAACGGATGCTATCCTAGTGGTCACATTCATGTTGCCGATGTCTGCGTCGCCAACGGGTTTGCCAATCATTCTGGAGGCTGTTCTTAATCACGACCCCCAATTGAAAGCGGCTCGCATCGCCGGAAACCGTGCACCGGTCGCTAGGTATTTCAACCCGCATACCGGCTCTCAACATCGGCGGTCAGGTGCCCCTGGCTCAGCTTGAATCCGTCGTCTTTGTGAGGCGTCATCCGAAACCTGGCGCAGTTCAGCCGGGTGAGGGATCCCCCGTGGACAGACGCATGCGCGGTGCGGGAGATCCCTTCGGCTTCGCTCAGGGGAGGCTCTTCGCTCCGCCTGAAAAGCGGCTCCGCTCCGGACGACACCACATAAAGATTCAAACTGAGCCACTATCGAAGATTGTTCCACATTGTGGTGATCAGTGGAGCGAGCGTACAATCGCTTCCGCGGTTGGAACATAAAAGGAGATTCGGACGTGCGGAGGTCGTGGCGAAGTTGATCATCTTCCGAGCAACAACGGAATGGATCACGTAGGTTCTGCAGGCGAAAAATGAAGGCAAAGATCGCAGTCTTGATCCCCTGTTACAACGAGGAACTCACCGTCGGCCAGGTCGTACGAGATTTCCGCAAACAGCTGCCTGAGGCAGATATTTATGTTTTTGATAACAATTCCACTGATCGCACAGTGGAGGTTGCGAGGGAGGCTGGGGCACGAATCGCCTTCGAACGAAGACAGGGCAAAGGATACGTAGTCCAAACAATGTTCCGCGACGTGGACGCCGATATCTACATCATGGTGGACGGCGACGATACTTATCCTGCCGCCGAAGTTCACAAACTCATTGCACTCGTCGAGGCGGGAGAAGCCGATGTGTCAGTTGGTTCGCGCCTCACGAATGTGTCTCAAAGTGAGTTTAGAGCGCTTAATCGCCTGGGAAACCGCTTCTTCCTGAACATCATCAACCTCATTTTCAGAGTGAAGTTGTCAGACATCCTCTCGGGGTATCGGGTTTTGAATCGAAGATTTGTAAAGAGCATCCCGATATTTGGCGGCGGTTTTGAAACGGAAACTGAGCTAACGATCAAAGCATTGGCGCACGGATATCGCATCGTTGAGCTGCCAATCGACCTGAAAGCGAGGCCCGCAGGGAGCTTCTCGAAAATACGCATTATGCAAGATGGACTGCTGATCCTAAACTCGATTCTTACGTTGTTTCGGGACTACAAGCCGCTGACCTTTTTCGGTGCCATAGGTTTGTCTCTCATATTGATGGCCCTGGTTCCGGGGACAGTTGTCATTGTGGAGTTCATCAGAACGGGTTTGGTTCCCCGGCTGCCCTCAGCGGTCCTGGCGGTTGGGCTGATGCTATCGGGCATGCTGGCGATGGTGGTTGGCCTAATTCTTCATACGATTGCTCGGCGATTCCAGGAGTTAGAATATCAGCTCAGGATCTTGGCGTTCGACTTGGAAAGAAGGGAAGAAGGTTGACGGAGAATTGTGCGGAGTCGGCCGGTTTCGTTGGACTAAATTCTTAGGGAGCAAGTCAAGTTTGGGATATACTCTGGTGGGTTTTGCGAGGAGGAGGTCCTTCTTTCGGCTCAACACCGCGGGGGCGCGCCTTACTCGGTCTCGCTCCGGAGGACTTCTTGCTCGTTGACGCCGAGTCGAATTGCCGCGGCACAGATGACCTGCGTTGCTTTGAGGATGAAGCTTACAAAATCTACTGGTGCGGTCTTTTCTATACAGCGGGTTCCCCGGCGGGACTGGCTTCCATTACCAAGCTGGCTGCGGACCTGCGATCCAACCAACTGCAGCAACTCGCGGCGCACTTCAGGGGCGTATTCATGCTGCTTGTCGAGGACAAGAGCTCGGCAACCCGTTATGTGCTCGTGGACAATACCGGGATGTTCCATGTTTTCTGTTCCAGCAGCGGAATCTCAACATCTTTTCTCGATTTAGCGAAGGCGCAAGGATCGCGGGCAGCAGATCTGGACCCCGAAGCGGTGGTGGAGTTTCTTCAATTCGGATATACGGCTTTCGGGCGCACACTTCTGAAGAACATCGTCAAGTTGTCCGGCGAAGAAATCGCGTGCGTTTCAAGAGCTGGAATTTCCTTTATCCAAAAAACACTCCCTAGTTTTGAGTCGCAGCCGAAGCAATCCCTGGAGGACGTACTTCGCGATTTCGCATCCTCGGTTGCCGCGGAACGTGTCAGCATAGATCTCACCGGAGGGATGGACACCAGGGCGATTGTCTGCATCCTCCACTACGTAGGTTTGGATTTTGAAGTGGCCGTGCGGGGTGAGGATACTAACCCGGATGTGCAGATTGCTACAGCGGTCGCTGAGGCTATTGGAAAGCCCCTGCATGTTTGCCATACCAGCGTCGACGATCTTGAAAGCCAACTGCCAACGGTGCTGAACATTTGCGATGGGCTGCTGGATGTGACCAAAGCGTACAGTTCGCTGCAGGTGCAGCGCGAGCGAGTCCAGCGGGGCATCACCCTGATGCTTAGCGGTAACGGCGGCGAGCTTTATAGGGATGACTGGTGGCTGCAAGATTTTCCCTTCTATGCCCGCAAGAAAGCAAATGTAGAACGATTTTGTGCCTATCGCTTGTTACCCAAAGACCCTGATCACTCTTTTCTCGCCGGAAATTATCGCGAAATAAGCCAAGGGTATCGTCAACGGCTCTTGCGAGACTTGTCGCGATACGTTGTCACGGGGAACACACAGACCTACGATCGGCTCGTTGTTCATTTTCGTATAAGAGATCTGATTGGTCGTTTCGTAACAAACCATACACATCTCCTGCAATGCTACGTTCCCTTTGTGGAGCGCGACGCCCTTATGTTCGCGTACAATCTACCTCGCACCCAGCGCTTTTTTGATTATTATTTTCGTAAAACGGCCACGAAATGCTCGCCGCGGGCTGCTCGCGTACCGACGACACGGGGCCACGTTTCGATGTCATCGGAATGGCCGATCATGGCCAAAGATCTTTATAAATATTGTGACGATAAACTTACTCGCGTCAAAAGGTCGCTTGAGCAGAAATACCTCAAACGCTATTACCGGTCCCGCGGAAAACTGGACGTTGCGCTTGAGCCCCCGCAAATGTTCCCAATGATGAGACGTTCTGAACCCGTCAAGAGAGCCGTCGCACGGCTTAGGGATGTGGGGATCCTGAACCCTGATGTAGACACGGATGGATTGAAAAACGAATACCTCGGAACCGTTCTCACCCTGGGCCTGGTGATGGACCGATTGGACGCTTGAAAAAACAATTCTCGCTATCCGGGTTTCGACGCCTCTTGTTCCCTGGAGCGACCGATGGCGATGGGCTGCGAAGGCTCTTTCGGGGCTTGCCGCCGTTATGGCCGGTTGGGTTTTTCGAAGGCAACTCGAGCTACAATACCCCAGCGGCGTCTCGAGACATGAATCTTTGGTGAGGTTGAATCCATCGGACAAACAACTCGCATGAGTCGGTCGATCAGTATCTTTGGTCTGGGCTACGTAGGCACGGTTACCGCAGCCTGCCTGGCACATAAAGCGTGCAATGTTATCGGGGTTGACTCGAGCCCGGGCAAAGTGGAGGCGATGGGTTCGGGCCGCAGTCCCATTGTAGAACCGCGCGTGACGGAACTGATCTCCGAACAGCACGCGGCAGGTCGCTTACACGCCACCTCGGACCCTGAATATGCGGTCCTGAACAGCGAAATTTCGTTCTTGTGTGTCGGCACACCGAGTCTCCGCAACGGCAAACTCGATCTGGGCCACATCGAACCAGTGTGCCAGGAGATCGGTGCAATTCTGAAGAGAAAGAACGAGTTCCACCTGGTCGTGCTGCGCAGCACGGTGCTGCCGGGAACCGCAGAAACCATCGTCGTACCAACCTTGGAGAGAACCAGCGGAAAGCGGCTGGGGAAAGGGTTCGGCGTCTGCGTGAACCCGGAGTTCATGCGGGAAGGAACGGCGGTCTCTGATTTCCTCGAGCCGTCGATCACCATTATCGGATCGTCAGACACCGCGCACAGCCGCTGTTTGCGTGAAGTCTATGCCTGGGTTCCGGGCAAAGTCTTTGAGACCTCCTTCCGTTCGGCGGAAATGGTCAAGTACGTTTGTAATACCTGGCACGCAGTCAAGGTTGCCTTCGCGAATGAAATCGGAACCTTGGCCAAGCAGCTGAGTGTAGACGCCGAATCCGTGGTTGAGATTTTCACCGCAGACACCAAGTTGAATATCTCCCCTTCTTACCTGAAGCCGGGGTTCGCGTTTGGCGGTTCGTGCCTGCCCAAGGATGTGCGGGCGCTGAATTATCGAGCCAAAGAACTCGATTTGAACTTGCCGCTGCTCGAGTCATTGATGCCGAGCAACCAGCAGCATCTGGAACGAGCCGTCGAAATGGTCCTCGCGACAGGCAAGAAAAAAATGGGGGTGTTGGGGCTGAGCTTCAAGGCGGCCACCGACGATCTGCGCGAAAGTCCTCAGGTGCAGTTGGTGAAACGCTTGCTCGGCGAAGGCCGCCAGATCCAGATCTGGGACGACAACGTCTCTCTGGGTCATCTCATCGGCTCCAACCGGCAGTACATCGAGGAAGTCATTCCTCACATTGGCTCGCTTCTCTGCTCCAGCCTCGAGCAAGTGATTCAAAACGCCGAGGTGGTGATCGTCGGAACTCGTGGCGTGGAGAATCAAATCCTGGCGAAGTATCTGCGTCCGGGTCAGGTTGTCATAGATCTCGTTAATCTCGAGAAGTCCCGCCGCCTCAATGGACAAAGCCTCTATGACGGGATTTGCTGGTGAAGGCCTGGCCACCCTTCTAGCGGAAAGCCTGATATTGAAATGTGGAAAGGCCGCCATTTTTGCGCAACGTTTTTCACATCGCCGGAACCGAGATGATTACGAATCCCCCGGAAAACACTGCTGCATTTGGGTGGTATAGTGGGTAAAGCTCACAGGTGGAAAGGCACGGTAATTGCAGTCACCTCCGCATGAGTATTTATGAACGAGCAGCGATCGGTTGGCTGAGTGTTGATCGCGCCTCTCGGAGCATACTCACCCTGAATCGGAAGCAGGAGTTCAAAGTTCTGTCGCGAATGTTGGGCTTCAAACCATCAGACAACGTATTGGACGTGGGTACCGGCGACGGTTTCTGGACTGCGCGCATGGCTAAGCACTGTGCCAGTATTGTGGGAGTGGAACCTGACCGGAACTTGCTTGGCTACGCTCGCACGATCCATGCCCGCCCCAACCTAAGATATGTGCGCGCGA
>Ga0302325_10017298_pt1 | contig 15247 bp, 9 predicted proteins | sample Palsa_T0_2_FD_201948 | JGI IMG/M metagenome (GOLD analysis project Ga0302325, IMG submission 201948) | Peat permafrost microbial communities from Stordalen Mire near Abisko, Sweden - Palsa_T0_2 | ecosystem: Environmental > Terrestrial > Soil > Palsa > Peat permafrost | place: Sweden: Abisko... | reverse complement strand
CGGTTGAGCTCGCAAAAGCGCCGCAGTATCGCAAAGGAATCCGGATGCGGCTCGATGGCCCAAACCCGTCCGGCCGGCCCAACCGCGCGCGAGAAGGCGAACACATCTTCGCCGCGGCCCGCCCCGATATCCACGATGGTGTCGCCCGCCCGCGGTTGATAGACGTGGAACCAGTAATCCGTGGCGTCGCGCAGATACTTACGGGCCTGGCCGGCCCAGCGCTGCCAGTCCGGCTGCGCAACGCGGAACATGCCGGGATCGGGAAAATAGTCCGCACCCACCCGGCGTATCCACATGCCGTCCCACCGTATCTCGATATCCACGCCGGGCAGTGCCGCGCAGGCGACCTCGGTAGCGCGCCGCGCAAGCCGGGCGCGGTCTTCGGAGGTTCCTTCAGTCGGCCACATAGCGTGTCGCTCGCTTCAGACGCAAGGCCAGCAGCCGGCGCCGTTCGTCGGAAAGAGGAGCTTTCTGCGGCAGCCCCGCGGGCGTTACCCGCCGCCTGGGCGATCCGAGCACGTTTCGCAAATATGCCTCGAACGGCACTACGTTCAAATCGCGCGCATATGCCAGCGCCGCCTCGCGAGACTCCGCCGACAGGCGTTCGTAATGCGCCCGGTCGGTAAGCAATCGTCCGAGCGCCGTAGTCCATGGCCGCACGTCCTGCGGCGGTATCTCGGCCATCGGCACCATCAACTCGTCCACCATCGACCGGTAGCGCGCCACGGGGTTGACCGGCAGCAGGTAGTCGATGCCCAGTTTAGCCTCCGCGAGGCCGCCTACGTCGCTCGCCATCACTGGAATGCCCCGTGACATGGCCTCCAGAATCACGCGCGAACGAGCCTCCGCCCAAAGCGAGGGCACCAGCATCACGCGCGTCTGGCGCAGCAGATCGTCAATCGCGTCGAACGGCGCCAGCACCGAAACGTTCGGCAGCTTGCGTAAGGCGGCGGTATCCGCGGCGGTGGTGCCCCATGTCGGTATCGCGGCGAACTCAAAGTCGGGAAAACTTTCCGCGAGCGCCAGAAAAATAGAGATGCCTTTCACTGCGCACGGATTCACCATGCCGACAAAGCGGTTGTCAAAACGGCCCAGATCCGGACGTTCGCCCGGTTCCAGCAGCGAAATCGGCAAGTGGATCGCCTCGAGGCCGCCCCACTGGCGCGCGTATTGCGCCACGTATTCGCTTACCGCCACCACGCCATCGGCCTGCCGCAGAGCCTCAGTTTGGAAGGCGCTCGGCAAAGAGCTGTCCGGACCGAAGGGAAGAGCGATGGTCGCGCGAACCAAATATACTACCCGGGCCCGCGCCGTCCGCAGGGCGATCTCCAGCATCAGGTGAGCCGAATCGTCGGTTGAGGCCAGAATAATCTGTGGTTCGAACGCCTCCACCTGGCTCGCGAAATAAGCACGCAGGCATGTGTCACGAGTTAGAACGCGTACTTCCACACCGTTCAATTGAAACTCGACACTGCCGCCGCCCATCTCATCCAGCCGAACCCCGCGGCCGGCCAACTCCCGCACCAGCCTGGCGTGCGCGTCTGGACCGAAATGTTCCGCGCGTGCGATTACGCGGGCGGCATGTCCGCGCGCCGCCAGAGCCTCCATGAGCAGGCGATTGGATTTGTCCCCGCCCCCGAACGACGGATAGTAGAGCGAGTTATGAGCCAAGAGGACGCGCAAATCTCATGTTGCCACACGCCGCGCGTTCCTTCATCCGGGCGAACGCCCAATCAGGGTAGAATATCTACCATATGGGTTGGTTCCGGAAATCACGCGAGCAGGATCTGCAACGCGAGCTGCGTTCCCACTTGGAATTGGAGGCGCAGGAGCAGCAGGAATCCGGCCGCTCCCCCGATGACGCTCCGAGCGCGGCCCGACGGGCGTTCGGCAACACCACTCTCGTAATGGAGGACATTCGCGCTATGTGGACCTGGTCGCCCATCGATCGCCTCACGCAAGATCTCCGTTATGCACTCCGCACCATGCGAAAAAATCTTGGCTTCAGCGCCGCCGCCATACTATCGCTGGCGCTCGGTATTGGAGCCAACACCGCCATATTCAGCCTGATCGACGCGCTCCTCCTGCGTTCCCTGCCGGTCCGTAATCCCGCCGAACTGGCCCAAGTGATGTTGGTCGAGCAGGGTCGTCCGAGCAACGGCTTCGGTTATCCCGCCGTCGGCGCCCTGGCCGCGGGCACCGACATCTTCGCCGGATTATGTGGATTCAGTAGCGCATCTTTCAACCTCACTTCGCGCGACGGAAGCGAACGCGTTAGCGGCGCATGGGTGACCGGCGAATACTACCAGACCCTCGGCCTTGAGGCGTTAGCCGGCCGGCTACTGGTACCCCGCGATGACCAACCCGGCGCCCCTCCCGTCGCGGTGCTGTCTTACGACTATTGGCAGAACAGGTTTGCCGGCAATTTCGGGGTCTTAGGCCAATCGATCGAGATCGGCGGTAAGCCTGTCAGGATCGTGGGGATCAGCCCGCGCGGGTTCAGCGGAGCCAATGTTGGCGATGCCGCGAATCTCACGCTTCCGCTTGCGGCACTCGCACAGCTGGTCCCCGAGCGAACCCCACAGCTTGAAGCCGGATCGCAATGGCTGCGCGTGCTTGCCAGGCCGCGGCCCGGTATGTCTATGGCCCAGGCCAAAGCGCGCACAGCCATCGTCTGGCCGCATATGGCTTCGGTCGCCACGACGGCGCGAATGAACGCCGAACGGCGCCAGGTGCTGTTGACTTCCGCGATCGATCTGGTCCCGGGCGGAACCGGCTGGTCCATGCTGCGCGAGCAATTTCGCCGTCCCCTGCTCGTCCTTATGGGAGCTACCGGCCTGGTGCTGCTGATTGCCTGCGCAAATTTTGCCAATCTGCTGCTGGCTCGCGGCGCGGCCCGGTCGAAGGAGATCGCTCTACGCTTTGCCATTGGAGCGGGGCGGGGGCGCATTGTCCGTCAACTCCTGACCGAGAGCCTGATGCTGTCTTCGGCGGGCGCCGCGCTCGGTATCGCACTCGCGTGGCCGGCCAGCCGTCTACTGGTCCTTCTTCTGTCGAGCGGCCGCCGCGACGCGGTCCTGCTCAACCTTCAACCCGATGCCAATGTCCTCCTCTTTACCAGTGTCGTCGCTGTGGTGACCGGAATTCTTTTTGGCCTGGTACCAGCTATTCGAGCGACTGCCACCGGACCCGGAGCCGCGCTGAAGACTAACTCAGGAATTACTCCTCGAACGCGCTCCTGGTTTCTTCCGGCGCTGGTTGTATCTCAGGTTTCGCTCTCACTGGCACTGTTGATCGGTGCCGGGTTATTTGCCCGGACGCTACGAAATCTTCAGCAGCTCGATCCTGGTTTTCGCCGCGAAGGTGTCCTGATCGTGAATTTCGACGCGCGCCCGGCGGGATATAAGGAGGCCAGGCTGGCCGCACTTTACCGCGATCTCCGTGAACAGTTCGCGAATCTCCCCGGAGTCATCTCCGCGAGTCTTTCAACCAACATTCCGCTCAGTGGTGCTATCTGGTCGGAACCTGTCTCGGTGCATGGCCTGCCGCCCAGCCAGGAATCGGTACACTTTAATAGCGTCGCGCCCAGGTTTTTCGAAACTCTTGGTACGCCGCTGGTGCTGGGCCGCGATTTCAGCGAGGGCGATGGACTGGGTGCCGCCGCCGTGGCCATCGTGAATAAGAACTTCGTGCGGCGCTATCTGGTGGAAGGGCATCCGCTCGGCCAACAGATCTCGATGCCGGGGACACCCCACCCGATGGAGATCGTGGGAGTCGTCAAGGATACGGTTTCGTGGAGCCTGCGCGAGCCCGCACCGCCCTTCGTCTACGTGCCCTATTTTCACAATATCCTCAGAACATCGGGTTCGCATCCTTCGAAATCCACGCCGGAGGCTCAGTCGCCCAGGCGGCCAGGCTCGTACGCGATGTGCTGCGGGCGAGGTTTCCGGAGACTTCGGCGCAAGCTCAGCTACAGACAATGACGGAACAGGTTGAGCGAACGCTGACCCAGGAGCGTCTGCTGGCCGCGCTGGGGACCTCTTTCGGGGCGCTCGCGCTCATCTTGGCCGCCGTGGGACTCTACGGCTTGCTGGCCTATACGTGGCGCGCTCGACCAGCGAGATTGGAATTCGCATGGCGCTCGGGGCGGAGCGGACAGAGGTGCTCCGGGGTGTCTTCAAGGACGCGCTGCGGCTGCTCGGTTGCGGCGTCGTATTTGGGATTCCGGCGGCATACGCGGGCGCGCGCCTGATCGCCTCTATGCTGTTTCGCCTGACCGCCACCGACCCGCTCACGATTTTCGGAGCAACGCTCTTGCTCGCAGCTTCCGCGTTGCTTGCCGCGTTCCTGCCGGCCCGCCGGGCCTCGCACGTCGATCCCATAGTAGCTTTGAGATACGAGTAAGGGCAGCCCGCAGTGGCGGTTTCCCGGCCCGCGCCGTCCGACAATTTGATCATCAATGCCGAACACCGGGCTGTGACCACTTACTCACCAGTTAGTAATCGATCCATCCGGCCGGAAGAACGTCTGTGCGCGATTAGTAACTGGCTCCGTGATCTCGGCGATCTGTTGTAGCTGCTTCATATCCAGCTCGACACCCAAGCCGGGCCGTTCATTCGGGTAGAGCTTGCCATTCTTGAAATCGAGACACACGGGTAAGTGGGTCAAGGTACGGCCTTGGAAGTTGTACTCCATCAAGAGGGGTCCGGAAAACGTGCCCAATGAATTTACCAGGGCCGCCGTGGCAATAGGTCCCGTAAAATGCGGCACGATGCCCACGAAGTGTGTCTCGCAAATGGCGGCAATCTTCATCATCTCGGTGATCCCGCCCACGTTCGGAAGCGTCGCGCGCACAAAATCGATGTCATGGCTCTCCACCAGCTTGTTGAAGTCCCAACGATTGCCCCATTCCTCGCCCGCCGCGATCGGCACTCGTACCATTCGCCGTAATATCGGCAGATCCTCCTGGAAGGCCTCCGTGCGCACCGGGTCTTCCACGAAGAACGGCGCTTGGCTCTCGATCAGGGTGCAGCCGCGCACCGCTTCTTGTAAGTCGAACCTTTGGTGGAAGTCGACGCACCAGTCGCCGTTCTTGCCAACGCCTTCGCGCGCCTGTACGCAGTCTTCGTAGAGCTGATTAAGCCTCTCCCGCGTGTTATAAGTGCCGTTGGCCGGGCTTTCGGCCGCACCCATGCGGAAAGCTCTGTAACCCGCTTCTATAGTGAGTTGCGCCCGCTCCTTGATGCCCATGCCCTGGCGCACGCCGGGGATGGTGCCGGCGGTGTTATAGCACTCGCAATGATTACGCACCATGCCGCCCAGCAGCGCGTGTACCGGTAAGCCAAGCGCCTTGCCCTTCAGATCCCACAAGGCCAGATCGAGGGCTCCCAGCGCATGCTCTTTCTCTCGTCCGGGTGGATAAAAGAACGCGCGTGACATATCCTGCCATAACCGCTCGATGTAATGTGGATCCTGGCCGATCAACCGGCCCGCGCACTGTTCCAGCATCTCCTTGGAGCCGCCTTCGCCGACTCCCGTAATGCCGGCGTCGGTCTCCACGGTAACTACCAGGTCGCTCTGGTTGAAAAGAGGATTGCGATGGGGAGGTGCGTAAACGCGCACCCGGGTGATCTTCATCTTGGACACAGCGGCCTGACAGCGGGGACGCTGTGCGATGCCGGCGGCCGTTACCGCCGCGAGTGAACTTAAGAAAGCTCTTCTGTTCATGATGGAGATGTTATCACCGAACCCGGCGTGGTAAGGTGATGGCACTTGTCCTCTACACAGCTGCGCCGCCAGCTCGGCTTCTTCGACACCACCATGATCGTGATGGGCGGCATCGTGGGCTCGGGTATCTTTATCAATCCCTACGTGGTGGCGGAGCGCGTGCACACCCCGCTGCTGATTCTGGGCGTGTGGCTGATAGGAGGTGCAATGGCCATGGTCGGCGCGTTCGTCTGGGCGGAACTGGCGACGCGCATGCCCGCTTCCGGCGGCCAATACCTGTACCTGCGCGAAGCCTACCATCCCTCGGTGGCGTTTGTTTATGGCTGGGTGCTGCTGCTGGTGACGCAGACCGGCGGGATGGCCGCCGTAGCCGTCACCTTCGCGCGTTACTATGGCGAGATTGCCGGGATATCGGGCGGTGAAGGATCCATCGCCGCGGCTGCGCTGCTGGGGCTGACAGCCATAAACTGCCTGGGGGTGCGTGCGGGCAGCAATGTGCAAAGCGTCATGATGCTGCTGAAGTCCGCTGCAATTGTGGCTCTGGTAGTGCTCGGTATCGTGCTGGGTGGAGGCGCGCTCCATCCCTCGCCGCTCTTGGATCGGCCCGTATCGTTCGGACTGCTGCGCGCGATCGGAGCCGCGATGATCCCTGTGGCCTTCGCCTATGGCGGGTGGCAGACGTCCACATTCGTGGCTGGAGAGATGCGCGACCCGCGGCGCGATCTATCGCGCGGCCTCGTGACAGGCGTCATCGGGGTGATCGTGCTGTATCTGACCGTGAACTTCGTCTGCCTGCGGGTGCTGGGTCCCGCGGGTTTGGCGGCCACACATACGCCGGCATCCGCGGTAATGCGCGCGGCGCTGGGCGAACGCGGCGCACGCTGGATCGCGGTGGGCATCGCCATCTCGACGCTAGGCTTCTTAAGCCAGGGCATTCTGACGGCGCCTCGGGTTTACTATGCGATGGCGCGCGACGGCCTGTTCTTTAAGAGCGTCGGCTGGCTTTCGCCGCGTTCAGGAGCGCCGGTGGTAGCCATCCTGCTGCAAGGCGTGCTGGCCACCGTCATCGCTGTTTCAGGGCGTTATGAACAGATCCTGAATTACGTCGTTTCTGTCGATTTCATCTCCTTCGCGCTTACCGCTGCCGCGCTGTTCGTCTTCCGGCATCGAGAGGGCACCCGCCGCGAACCAGGCATCTTTCGCGCGCCGGGGCATCCTTATACCACGGCGGCATTCGTGGCGATCTGCGTGGGAATCGTGGCCAGTACTATCGCTGCTTATCCCGCCAACAGCGCCATCGGCCTGACCATTCTCGCGGCCGGCATTCCCGTATATTGGTATTGGAGCCGTCGCCCCGTATGAGGCAGAGACATTCCGACTACATGCATTGGGCCAAGACGCAGAGCCATGCGCGCTTTAACCTTGCCACCAGCGGCGTTGCATCGTTCCCGCTGGCGGAGCTTGAGTGCGAGCCGGTCCAACTCGAGAGTAATGGCGCCAGCCGTTATGGTTATGCTCCCTTGCAACAAGCCATCGCCCGCAATCGCGGCGTGGATCCGGATTGCGTGGTGGCCGCGGCGGGCACATCCATGGCCAATCATTTGGCGATGGCTGCCCTCGTCGATCCGGGCGACGAAGTGTTGATCGAGCATCCCGCGTATGAGTTGATGGTTTCGGCGGCGCTCTATTTGGGGGCTGTGGTGAAGCGTTTCCCGCGGACCGAGGAGAGCGGATACGCACTGGATCCGGCTGAGATACGGCGCGCCACTACTCCCCAGACGAAATTGATCGTAGTCACCAATCTGCATAACCCGAGTAGCGCCCTGACGCCGGATTCCGTGCTCCGTGAAATCGGAGATCTCGCCCGTAGCGTGGGTGCGCACGTATTAGTGGATGAAGTGTATCTGGATGCGGTTTACCGGAACACGCCGCAAACCGCATACCTGCTGGGCTCCGAGTTCATCGTCACGAGCAGCCTGACCAAAGTATATGGACTAAGCGAGCTGCGCTGTGGATGGATCTTGGCGCATCCCGATCTGGCCCGCGCCATGTGGCGGCTCAACGATCTGTTCGGAGTGAATGCCCCACGTCCCGCGGAGTTACTCAGCGTGGCAGCCTTTCAACAGCTCGATCCGATTCGGGAGCGGGCGCGCCGGGTGGTGGAGGCGGATCGCGCGTTGCTCGAAGAATTCCTGGCCGGGCAATCGGCCTTCTCCGCGCCGCGCACCGCGTTCGGCACCACAAGTTTCCTGCACTTGCGCAAAGGGGACCCGGAACAGTTCCTGCTGCGCCTGCGAACGGATTACGAAACCAGCGCGGCGCCTGGCCGCTTTTTCGGCATGCCGGACCATTTCCGAATCGGGATGGGCGTTAATAGCGCGATGTTTGGCGAGGGCTTGCGGCGCCTCGTCCTGGCGCTGGCGAGCTAGAACAGGAGCTTCAGCGCGAGCTGTATGCTGCGCGGGCCGCCCTGATTGAATAGCGGCAGCAGCAATCCGCCGCTCGACGCATTGGCCATCTCCTGCGAGAGCCCGAAGGAACTACCCACCGTTAGCAGGTTGTTTCCCGACGCGGCCGGCGTCGCAAAATTGGCGTGATTGTAAACATTGAAAAACTCCGCCCGGAACTGCACTGAAATTCGCTCGCTGGCCTTCATGGTTTTCAGTAGGCTCAGGTCCAGCTGCTGGAGCCCGGAGGCTCGCAGGATATTTCGGCCGGCATCGCCATAAGTGCCCGCCGCCGGAATAGCGAATGCCGCCGGATTGGCGACACGGTATGGCGGCGCTGAAGAAGCGATGTAGAGTGGTTGGCCGGGCACGAGGTTGGGGCGCTGATTGTCAGCCGCAAACTGATCCCCGTTGCCGGCAATATCCTCGCCAAGCAGAGGCGTGTATGGCACGCCCGTTTGAGCGGTGAAAATGCCCTCCAGCGACCAGCCCCCCAAAATTTTGCCGGCCGGATTTCGCCAATGCGCCGATTTGAACGGCAGCGCGTAGGAGAATGCGGCCACCAGGTTGTTGCGGATATCGAAGTCACTCGAAGCGTACTCCGCGCGAAAATCGTAGGGATTCGAGCCGGTGAATGAGGAGTTGATGGACGTGCCCGTGGCGCTCGAGGCATCGTCGAGCGAGTGTGCCCAGGTGTAAGAAGCGGTCAATTCCAGGCCGTGATCCAGCCGCCGCGTTACATTAGCCTGGAGGGCGTTGTAATTGGACACGGCGTTAGTCTCGATCAGCTCCAGGGCGCCCGCCGAGAAGTTCGAGTTGGGCGCCATGCCGGTGGCCGGATCGAGCAGATTCAACGGCTGCATGTGAATCAGGTGCCGGCCCAGCGATCCGATGTAGCTGGCCTGCACCACCGTCTTGCTATCCAGCTGCCGTTGCAGGTTCAGATTGTACTCATAACTGAACGGTGTTCGAAAGTTGGTGGGATCGTAGACCGTAGCGCTGCCAAACGGCGGCTGGCCGGTGATCGTGGTGACCAGCAGCGCGGGATTGATCGGCACGGTCACTGGACCTCCCGACGCGCTGCCCAGGAGAAAATTCGTGATCTTGAACGGCGGACCGAATGCCAGTTGCGTGGCGTTGATCGTCGGCAGATCGTAATAGATGCCGGTTCCGCCGCGTAGCACGGTCTTGGCATCGCCGGTGAGCTGGTAGGCGAAGCCGAGACGCGGGGCAAAGTTATCGTAGTTGCCGTTGTGTACGGGCGTGCCCGGAGGGCCCAACGTCGCGGTGGCGATGTCACCCAGCCCTACGATGGGGCTGAAGCGGCCGTGCGCCTCGTTCGGCACCGTGTCGAGTTCGTAACGCAGGCCGAGGTTAAGCTTCAGCCGGGACGTGATCCGCACATCGTCCTGGCCGTAAAAGGCAAAATTCGTGAATCGCACGCCGAAATCGGTTTCCGCGGCTTGATTGAAAAACGAGGCAGGGTTGTTGTTGAGCACGTCGGCAACCGTATTGAAAAAGTACACTCCGCTCGAGAGCGGTTGCAGGTTGACGTTGCCTTGCACACGCCGCACCCAAAAACCGGCCTTGAAAGCGTTCTGCCCGTGAGCGTAAGTCAGGTCGTCATTGAAGCTGAAAAGATTGTTGTTCTGCAGCTCCGGCGGACTCGGCGATTCAGCGTAAGGCAGGCTGAAGATATCCATCCCCGGCAGAGTCGCGTCCCCCGCCGCGTTTAGCGGAATCGGCTCCGCGCCGCCGAAGCCGTCCGCGGCTCCAATGGAAATATTCGCGCTGCGCACAAATCCGAAGCGCGCCTCGTTGAAAAGCTGCGCCGTGATGCGGTGTACTTCCGACAGGCTCACGCTCTGCAGCCTCGAGCGGTTGCGCGAAAGTGTGTTGAGAAAAAATGACCGGAGCTGGCTCAGTGAGTCGCTGAATGAGTAGCGCGCGAAGAAATCGTCGCTGCCGGAAAAGCGGTGGTCCAGCCGGGCGCTGAAATCCGTTTCCCCCACCAGGTTGGTAGCGGTGGCGAAGTAGTCCGCGGTGTCGTCACCGTTGTCCGGTCCGGTCGGCAAGGGGTACTCGTCGATCAGCGGCTGGATAGCCGGGCTCGCCTCGGCGCGAGCCGCCAGCGATGGCACCCGCCCGTTTGCATTCACTCCGACGCGCTGCCGCAAGCCTTCGAACGACGCGAAGAAGAACGTGCGGTCTTTGCGGATCGGTCCGCCGACCGTGCCGCCGAAGAAATTGTTGCGCGAGGGTGTCCGCGAAACGCCATTGGCATTGTTGAAAAAATTATTGGCGTCCATGTCGCTGTTGCGCAGAAATTCGTAGCCGTCGCCATGAAACTCATTGCTGCCGCTCTTAGTGTTTACATTGATGACGGCGCCGGAGAACCCCCCGAACTCCGCGGTTTGCGTTTGCGTCTGCACTTTGAACTCAGAGACCGCGTCCACTGAGACCAGTGCCGCACTGCTGCCGGACTGGCCGGCGGCCGGATCGTTGCCCGGCGCCAAACTGATACGTCCGTTGGCGCTGCCGCCCGCATTCACATTGATCCCGTCGATCAGGATATTGTTGGACAAATCCCGCTGGCCGTTTACGTTAAAAGGGCCGGCCGGTGAGGCGGGATTATCCGTCGCGCCGGATACCCCCGGAGCCAGCCTCGCCAGCCGCAGAAAATCGCGGCCGTTAAGCGGCAGATCGGCGATCATCTGTCCGCCGATTACCAGACCCTGCTCCGACGTTTCAGTCTCGACCAGCGGCGCCACAGCTTCCACATGCAGGTTCTCTTTTACCTCCGCCAGGGTCAACCGCAGGTCGATACGGCGCGTCGCATTGACCGCTAACTGGACGCCGCTTGCGCGCGCCGGAGTAAAACCGGTGGCAGTAGCTTCCACCACGTAAAAGCCGGGCGGAAGGAGACCGAGCGAAAAATCGCCCTGCGGGTCTGTCTTCGCTTGCCATTCGAGCCCGGTGTTGGTATTGGTGGCCCGGATCGTTGCCCCGCCAACAGCGGCTCCCGAAGGATCCGAAACACTTCCTACGATGCCGGCCAGTTGGGCCGCGAGCCACGTTGGCCACAGCGTCGAAACAAACAAAGAAGCAAGGATCGTGTTCGGTCTCAGAAGATTCTTGAAAAGTTTCATGCTGTGCCAGGCGATTAAGGATTGAGTATAAGACGACTCACGGCCATGTCGAGTAACGTCGCGAGTAAACGTCGAACTTGTTAAGTTTACTGATGCGGTTATAAGGGCGCTAGCTTCGGGCCAAAGTGTTAAATAAGTTCCACGGCCCAGATGCCCTCAAAGTCAACGAAGTAAGCCTTTACGTCAATACCTGGTATCGCCGTTTGAAGACATTCCGCCGCACGCCGCAACTCCTCCTCGTGATGTTGAGCTTCCGCGCGCGCGTTGCCGCCGAAGCGGTCAATCAATCCTCCGTAGGCGCCGCAATCGGAATGCAGAACCAATATCACAAGCTTTGTTTCATGAAGGCGGATCGATGTTCGAATCTGCTCTAACACGAACTCGCGCTGGTGCTGGTGCTCCGGCGACGCCAGACTCTTGGCACCACCGGCGATCCTGATCGGATCCGAATTCGAAATCCCCAGCCTCTTGAGAAACTTGGTGACCCCGAGTTGGAAGCGGTTGTCAAAGCACCAAACGACGGCCGCGTCACAGCGATATTTCTCTCTGGGGGCATCGAAGTGAAAAATTTTCTGCATAACTTACATTTTCTTGCTGGAGTCTTCCGTACGCAACCTCGCAATTCGATACAATCGTCCGGAGGAAATGCGATGCCAACCATACAGATCACCGATGACCTCGGATTGAGCTTGGACGCCGCCCTTGCGCCAGGCGCTTCCCTGATCGAGTACGTTCGCGATCTTCCGGGACTGGTCCTGCACGGCGCGAATATCTCGAGCCTGCAGGGTCTGAAGCTGAGTGATCCGGCAGTCGTTTCGTTGGCGCCCACTCTGTCCTTTAAGCAGCCTGTCAGCCTCGGCGCGAACGCTCTGGAGCTGACTATCGGAGCGGATGCCGGCCTTTCGGTGCGAATCATTGAGCGGACTCCAGCCTGTAGTGTTCTGTTTTCCCCGGACGACTACGGGGACGCCATCGAGATACCCGCAAGTTCCTGTTATGTGGCGATCGGCTTTAACGCATCTGCGGCTCCAGGGATCACAGCTAATCCAGGATCCCTGACATTCGGTCTGGACGCTAGCCTTGGGATCGACATAGAATCTTATCAGTTGTTTTCGGCAGGCGCCGGCGCACCCTCGATGTCCGACGCGCTGCTGCGCTGCGTCGGCGAGTTCGTGATTCCGGCCAATTTGGCCGATCTCAAGATCCTTCCCGCGGGCGCCATTGTAACCGTCACGGGCAGCGGTGCGCTAACATTCTCCGCCGCGGTCAACCTGCTTACCGTGGCCAATCCGTTGGCTACAGTCGCACTTCCGGGTCCGCTCCCCGCCATCTCCGTGCAGCAGGGAGCATCGGTCACGGTGGGCGCATCGTGGAAAATTTCGGCGGACTACCAGCTTCGCGCGCAAAAGACGGATTCGAGGACCGTGCGTCTGGGATGGTACCGCAAGCACGGATCGGATTTCACGGTAACCGCTTCGGCAAGTGCGGGGCTGACCGCCGGGCCTGGCCAGACGGACCTGTTCGCTCCCATTATCGGCGCTATCAGTTCAGACGCAGAGGCGGATCTCAAGGAGCTTCAAAAAGCGGGCCTTGCTCCGGCTCAGATTGGTGCCATCCACGATACTGTAGAGAAGGCTGTCGATCGCAAGCTTGAACTGGCAGTCGCCGCAGCGTTCAGTTCGTTGGGAACGGATGAGGCGGCATTCCTATATGAAGTCGATCTGGAAGCGCTGGATGATAAAGGTCAGCGGACATTACAAGCGGCGTTGAAAGGCGATCTAAGCGGCTTGGCCGATCTGGGCGCGCTACCGGCCGGAATCACAGGCCTGCGCAGCATTTACACCAAGGCAAGCACCAGAGGCTTTTCGCTGACAGTCAATCTGCTGGGGATTTTCAATTGGACTTACGTTTCGCGACTGGCACTCAGTGGACGCGTGACCTTCACGCCTTCCACGGGAGATCTGGTCATCGCCGATTCCGCCACGGCGTCGCGTATCCAAACCGCCGCGGTCAACTTCGGCGCGGACGAGGACAAATTGCGGCAGGTGATGGCGGAGAGCTTCCTCATTACCGCCGCGTATCGCGGCAACCGTACCTCGATGAATCCTTTGCCTCACCTGACCAGTTCTCATTTGTTCTTCAGACTCGACGATAACCTCAGCCTGCAAGACCTGCGCCGCTGGATAGCTATCGCCCCCGCGCTCGGCCTTGCCTCGGCGCCGCTTCCTGCCGGGATCGCCCACTTCGGCCGGACCAGCATTCTCGCCGGGGCCCGCTACGACGACGCGCTTTCCCACGCGCTGTTCTTCCGCGCCGAAGGTGTCCTGCGGAGCCACAATGAATACGAAATCGCCGGCAGGCGTGCCCTGGCGCTGCTGGTCTTGCCTGATGGCGACGACGCCTTCCGTCTGGGCCCCGCGACCAATGACAGTCTTTGGAACAAGATGAAGGATTTGGGGCCGGCCAACTTCCAGCAATTGATGCCCCAGGCGCAGGCCGATGGTGTTCGCCCGGACTATCTGGCAATCCAGTGGTGGGCCGACAGCATGTGCGGTACGGGCCAGGTGCTCGCTCGCCTGGACACATTCGCGGCGAAGCATCCGGGCGCCGCGCCGGACGACCCTCAGTTCCAGGACCTGCGCAAAGAACTGGCCGGCAAGCTGCGCGATGTGGCCGCCAAGGCCCATGAACAGTTCGGATCGCCCTGGGGTCTGGTGGCGATGTTCCTGGCCTCTGGAGCGCACGCTCCCACTGCCGTGCAGATCGCCGGACCGCGCTTCGTCATGGCCCCGGAGGGGGCATCGCTCACGGCTTCGGGTTAGGCGTAGGTTAGGCGTGCGCCCCGGCGCTGAACCCCAGCGGGTCGTATTCACGTTCCACGAATTGCGCCGTGAACGCCAGGAAGCGCATCCTGGCCTGGAGTTGAATGACTGGATCGCTCGTGCCCGTCACCTGGAAAGACGCCAGAAACCCAGCCAGGTTGGACACCGCCGCAAGATTTTCAAAGGTACGGAATCTCAGATACGCAATGCCGGTTGCCTGGCTGCTTCCGTCGGCTAGTTGTTCATAGACGTGACAGTACAGCGTGGTATAGTCCGCCAGAACGTCGGCGACGCCCTGCGTTCCGCTGTTACTCTTCTGCATGTACTTAACGCCTTCGAAAGTGAACCTCCGCCCGTCAGTGCCGGCAAATTCAATCTGATAATCCATCTCGCCTTCGCCCGTGGCCGGATTCGTTCGCAGATAGTGAAATTGGCTCGCGGAGGGGTCCATCGAGAAGGTTGCCGGTCCTTGCCCGGCGAACTGACCGAACGTGATACTGCCGCTCATGCCCGCTTGGTGCTGGTATCCGTCGATGAATTCGTTGACATCCGCGATGCTCAGGTGCGCTTGAAAGCTGCATGGCACGGCCCCCGCGGGATCGCCCTCGGCGGGGATCCGCTTTGCAATGGTCAGATCGCCGTCTCGCCCGGGAGCCGGAGTGCATTGCCCCGGAAAATACCAGCCGACCATCTGTTCATCGAAGGTCATGCCGACGCCGTCCGGCAGCTGCACATCCAGGAAGGGCTTCAGTACCGTGTTAGTCGCCAGCTGCGCCGCCGTCATCCGTGTGAGTAAGTAGTAAAAGCCGAACTGCCCGCCGGCTTCGGTATGGAACAGGCCTAGCGACGAATTAGCCACCAGCGTTGAGATTCCGGCCGGCAGCTGAGTGACATACTTGCCCACCAGGAAATCGCCGCTGACTTTGCGGATCTCGTCATGAAACGGAGTGAAGTCATTCAGCTGAAAATGATCCCGCAGGAAAGTGGGAGTGACCAGGCCCTCCATGAGTCCCATCAGCTCATAGCGTGCTTCGAACCGGCCGTCCGGCTTATTACTGAACTGCAGGTAGGCGATTCCGCCGGCTTGGTTTGCATTGGAAAT
>Ga0302325_10017296_pt1 | contig 15248 bp, 15 predicted proteins | sample Palsa_T0_2_FD_201948 | JGI IMG/M metagenome (GOLD analysis project Ga0302325, IMG submission 201948) | Peat permafrost microbial communities from Stordalen Mire near Abisko, Sweden - Palsa_T0_2 | ecosystem: Environmental > Terrestrial > Soil > Palsa > Peat permafrost | place: Sweden: Abisko... | reverse complement strand
GGTATGGCCGGCCACAGCAAGCGCGTTGGGGATATGCATTCATGACGCGATACGCGAGCAAGTCCTGGCGCACGTTGCGGCCGCACCATGCCGCCGCAGCGCCGGCGCCGGGGCCAATCAGCCTGGTAGCGCGCGATTGCCGCGTGCTCGGTCTGGATCCGGGCTCGCAGCGCACCGGGTACGGAATCATCGATTGTCGGGGCAGTGCCGAGCGCCACGTCGCCAGTGGCTCCGTCGATGTGATCGGCCACGACATGGTGGTGCGGCTGCAGCGCATCTATGCCGCCGTGACGGCGCTGGTGGCCGAACACCGGCCCGACACCGTCGCCATCGAGCGGGTGTTCGTACATCGCAATCCCGACAGCGCCCTGAAGCTTGGCCAGGCTCGCGGCGTGGCCCTGTGCGCCGCGGCTTCCCTCGGCGCGAGCGTGCACGAATATGCTCCCAGGGCGATCAAGATCGCCGTGACCGGCTACGGCGCGGCGGCCAAGCCGCAGGTCGCGCAGATGGTACGCACGCTGCTGCTGCTCGAGATCAAGCTCGCGGCCGATGCCGCCGATGCGCTCGCCGTGGCCCTGTGTCACGCTCAGACGCGTCGGCTGGGCGCGCTCAATGCCGTCGATGTCGCCTGAGCGGCTGGCTCGCAGCCCATGATCGGGACGCTCACGGGCGTACTCGCCTTCAAATCTCCGCCGCACCTGCTGCTCGAGGTCGGAGGCGTTGGCTATGAAGTCGAGGCGCCGATGTCGACCTTCTACAGCCTGCCTCCCGTCGGTGAGCGCACCAGGCTGCTGACCCATCTGGTGGTGCGCGAGGACGCGCATGTGCTGTACGGCTTTGCGAGCATCGAGGAGCGCACGCTGTTTCGCAATCTGCTGAAGGTGTCGGGCGTGGGTCCGCGGATCGCACTGGCGATACTTTCAGGCGGGACGGCGGCGAGTTTTGCGCGCGCGGTGCGCGAACAGGATGCAGCGGCGCTGACGCGCATACCCGGTGTGGGCCGCAAGATCGCGGAACGCCTGATCGTCGAGATGCGCGATCGCATCGATGCGCCCGGCGCGCCAGCGGCAGGCAGCAGCGGCGCCGGCGTCGGTGCGCAGGGAGCGGAAGCCGAGGCCTACGGCGCACTGGTGTCGCTGGGCTACAAACCGGTGGAGGCCACGCGGCTGCTCAAGGGGGTCGGTGCCGAGAGTGCGAGTCTGAGCACCGAAGAGCTGATCCGGAGGGCGCTGCAGAGCGCACTGCGCGCATGAGTGCGCTGGAAAACGACCGACTGGTGGGCGCCGGCGCGGGGGGTGCCGAGGAGGCCAGCGATCAGGCGATTCGTCCGCGCGCTCTGGCCGACTACATCGGTCAGGAGCAGGTCAAGTCGCAACTCTCGATCTTCATCGATGCGGCGCGCATGCGTGCGGAGGCCCTCGATCACGTGCTGATCTTCGGACCGCCGGGCCTGGGCAAGACGACGCTGGCGCACATCATTGCCGTCGAGCTCGGTGTCAGCCTGCGTCAGACCGCCGGACCGGTGCTGGAACGACCCGGCGACCTGGCGGCGATCCTGACCAATCTGCAGCCTCGCGATGTGTTGTTCGTCGATGAGATTCATCGCCTGAGCCCGGTGGTCGAAGAGGTGCTGTATCCGGCGATGGAGGACTATCAGCTCGATATCATGATCGGCGAGGGTCCGGCCGCGCGCTCGATCAAGCTCAATCTGCCGCCGTTCACGCTGGTCGGCGCGACCACCCGCGCCGGCCTGCTGACCTCGCCGCTGCGCGATCGCTTCGGCATCGTGCAGCGGCTCGAGTTCTACAGTGTTGCCGAGATCGAGTGCATCGTGCAGCGCTCGGCCCGAATCCTGAATGTGCCGATCGACGCGGCCGGCGCGCTGCGCATCGCGCAGCGCGCGCGCGGCACACCGCGCATCGCCAACCGCCTGCTACGGCGCGTGCGCGATTACGCGCAGGTGAAGGGGGCGGGACATATCGATGAACCGGCGGCGCATGCGGCGCTGGATCTGCTGCAGGTGGACCCCCAGGGACTCGATGCCCTGGATCGCAAGCTGCTGCTGACGATCATGGAGAAATTCGACGGCGGCCCGGTCGGTATCGAGAGCCTGTCCGCGGCCATCGGCGAGGAGCGGGGTACGCTCGAAGACGTGATCGAGCCGTTCCTGATACAGCAGGGCTTCATCGCGCGCACCGCCCGCGGCCGCGTCGCCACGCGCATGAGCTGGCAGCACTTCGGCCTGAAGATGCCCGAGCGCGCTGCTGCCAATCTGTCGTTGTTCGGCGAGGGCGCTTGAACCCGTTCGTCTGGCGGGCGCGCGTCTACTGGGAGGATACCGACGCCGGGGGCATTGTTTATTATGCGAATTACCTGCGATTCCTGGAGCGCGCACGCAGCGAGTGGCTGCGTGCCCGCGGCGTCTCGCAGCTCGCGCTCGCGTGCGATCCTGGGCTGGTGTTCTCGGTGGTGGCGCTCGAGGTTCAGTATCGCCGCCCGGCGCGGCTCGACGATCTGCTGTCGATCAGCTGCGAGCCGGATTGGCAGGGCGGGGCGACCATCTTATTTGCGCAGCGCATATGGCGCGACCCGGTGGATGAGGGGCTGCTGGTCACCGCTGCGGTGCGGGTGGCCTGCCTCGATGCCGGGACGCTGAAACCTCGGCGCTTGCCGCCAGTCATAGTCAGAGAGTTGTCGGCATGAGCGCTCGGCGCGCCGGCGACCCCAGGGAGTAGCGCAAGGAGTAGCGGATGGGCGGCGAGCTGTCGATATTGAGCATGGTCGTGCAGGCGAGCTTGGTGGTGCAGGTTGTCATCGGCATTCTGCTCGCCGCGTCGCTCATGTCCTGGGCCATCATCTTTCGCAAAAGCATGGTGGTACGGCGCGCGCAGCGCGATGCCGATCGCTTCGAGACCAGTTTCTGGTCCGGCGGGGATCTGAGTTCGCTGTATCGCGCCATCGAGTCGCGGGGCAGCGCGACCGGCATGGAGAGCATTTTCGAGTTTGGCTTTCGCGAATTCGCGCGGCTGCGGGCCCAGGGTGGCGTCGCGGCGGATATGCTGCTGGAGGGAGCCCGGCGCGCGATGCGCGTCGCACAGCTCAAGGAAATCGAGCGGCTCGAGCACAGCCTGGCGACACTTGCCACGGTCGGGTCCACCAGTCCCTATGTGGGGCTGTTCGGCACCGTCTGGGGCATCATGAATGCCTTCAGCTCGCTCGGTAACGTACAGCAGGCGACGCTCGCCATGGTCGCGCCCGGCATCTCGGAGGCGCTGGTTACCACAGCGATCGGATTGTTCGCCGCCATTCCGGCGGTGGTGGCCTATAACCGCTTCGCCGATCAGGCGAGCCGCCTTGAGCTGCGCTACGACGCATTCATGGAGGAGCTGTCCACCATTCTGCAGCGCTACGCCGGACGCAATCCGGCCGGCGCGGCCGGGTCTGGTGGCGCTGCAGCTCCGCCAGGCGCGACAAGGAGCTGATATGCCAGCCCTCACCAAAGGCAAGCGTAGGCTGATGGGCGACATCAACGTCGTGCCCTACATTGATGTGATGCTGGTGCTGCTGATCATTTTCATGATCACGGCGCCGCTGCTGACCCAAGGCATCAAGGTCGAGCTACCGAAGGCGAACGCCGAACCGATCGCCGCGCAGCCGAACGAGCCGCCGCTGGTAATGTCGATCGATGCCCGCGGTCGGCTGTATCTAAACCTGGGCGCCAATCCGCGGCAGCCGATCGACGATCAGACCGCCCTGGTTCGAGCGAGCGCGGCGCTGCGGCGCGCGCCGGATCGCGCGGTGCTCGTCAACGGCGATCAGGCGGTAAGCTACGGCCGCGTAGTACAGGCGATGGTCATATTGCAGCAGGCCGGGGCCCGCAAGGTCGGCTTCCAGACCGATCCATTGCCCAAGGCACCGGCGCTCAAGGCCGCGGCACCGAAGGCACCGACTCAGCCATGACCGAAGGCCGGAGCGATCGTGTCCTGTCGATCGTGCTGTCGATATTAATCCATGCCGCGATCGTCGGCGTTCTGCTGTGGGGGTGGTTGCAGTACCGGCAGACCACGGCCACGCCGCCCAGTCTGGCCATCGAGGCCACCGTAGAGCCCAATGCCCCGGTGGCACCGCCGCCACCAAACCCGCCGGCGAATCCGCCCCCAGAGCCCGCGAACCCGCCGCCGCCGACGCCGTCGCCCGAAGAGCAGGCCGAGCAGCAGGCACGCGCGGAGCAGGCAGCGCGGCAACAGGCGCAGGAACAGGAGCGAGCCGCGCAGGACAAGCGGGCTGCCGAGGAGAAGGCCGAGCGCGAAGCGGCCGAAAAGGCCGAGGCGGAGCGTGCCGCCGCCGCCAAAGCCGAGGCGGAGCGCGCCGCTGCCGCCAAGGCCGAGGCCGACCGCAAGGCCCAGCAGCTCGCGCAGCAGCGCAAGGCCGATCAGGAGCGAGCCCAGCGCGAAGCGGATCTGCGCTCACAGCTGGCGAGCGAGGAACACATCAATGCCGTGCAGTCGAGCCCGGCCAAGGCCGAGTATCTGTCGTTGATCACCGCGCGCATCAACCGCGCCTGGATCCGTCCCGCCAGCGCGCGGCCGGGCGTAAGGTGCAGCCTGCACATCACGCAGATCCCCGGCGGCGTGATCACGCATGTGGTCGTGGCGGGTTGCAATGGCGACGAGGCGGTGCGGCAATCGGTGGAAACGGCCGCCTACCGCGCCTCGCCGCTGCCGGCGCCCTCGGATCCGGCATTGTTTGATCCAAACATCGATGTTACGTTCGCGCCCGATGAATAGAGCAATGACCCGATGGATGGCGGGACCGGCGCGGGAGTTCCTGCGGCGCGCGTGCGGATGCGTGTTGCTGGCCGGTGTGGTGATCGGCCTTACCAGCACCGCGGCGCGGGCGGATCTGCAGGTACTGATCACCAAGGGCGTGACCGATCCGATACCGATCGCGATCGTACCGTTCGGGCGCACGGTACCGGCGGATGGCGCATTCGACGTTGCCGCCGTGGTTCAACACGATCTGGAGAGCAGTGGGCGCTTTCGCGCCATGCAGCGTCGCGACATGCTGACGACCCCGACCAGCGCGAATGAAGTGCAAGCCGCCGACTGGAAGGCCGCAGGCAATGACTACGTCGTGGTTGGCCGCGTCACCTCGGGCGCGGGCAGCGAGCTCGACGTCGAATGCGACCTCATCAATACCCAGACCGGGGCCCGTGTTGCCAGCCAGAAGTTCGTTGCCAACAGCGCCAGCCTGCGCAACGCCGCCCATCTCGTCAGCGATTTCATCTATGGAAAAATCCTCGGCGTGCGCGGGGCTTTTGCCACTCGCATCGCCTACGTGGCTGTCCAGGGGCAGCCGCCCAACCAGCACTTCCAGCTCATCGTGGCCGATGCCGACGGCGAGAATCCGAAGGTGATTCTGGAGTCGTCGCAGCCGCTGATGTCCCCGTCATGGTCTCCCGACGAGCAATGGCTGGCCTACGTGTCGTTCGAAAACCGTCTATCGGGCGTTTACGTGCAGCGGGTGCATACCGGCGAACGCCAGCTGGTGTCGGCCCGAGTCGGCGTCAATGGCGCGCCGGCGTATTCGCCCGATGGCACGCATCTAGCGCTCACGCTCTCGGGCGCCGGGGGTAACCTGGATATCTGGCTGCTCGATTTGAGTACGCAGGGACTCACTCGGCTGACGGATGATCCGGCGGTCGACACCGAGCCGGCGTGGAGTCCGGACGGCAAAAGCCTCTATTTCACGTCGGATCGCGCTGGCGGCCCGCAGATCTACAAGCTCGATATCGCCCAACCGAAGCGCGTCGAGCGTATTACCTTCGGTTCGGCCTACAATGCCCGGCCGCGCGTGTCGCCCGATGGCAAGAAAATTGCCTTCGTGACGCGCGATGGTGGCAACTATCGGATTGCGGTCCAGGATCTGGCATCCGGCACCGTCAGCGTGCTCTCGCACGGCAGCCTGGATGAATCGCCGAGCTTTGCGCCCAATGGAGCGGTCGTCATTTACGCTGGGCGCGATGGCCAGATTGGCACGCTGCAGACCGTGTCGGTCGACGGACTGGTCACGCAACGGCTCAGATCGGATCAGGGCGAGGTGCGTGAGCCGGTGTGGGGACCGTTCCCGCGTTAGCGCCGCGCTCACAGCCTCAGAAGGTGTCGCTGAAGGCACAGTGTGGTAATAAGGTGGCTGCCGCAATCGGCAGCGGCAATTGGAGCAACGACATGAACAAGACTGTTCTCATCCTGATCGCTGTGCTTGGCATCTCGCTGGCCGCCGGCTGCAGCAGCAAAAAGCCGCGCCCGACGGCAACCAGCACCAATGCCGCAGTGCCGGCCGATCAATCACAGACCGCCGGCGCGGACGCCTCGAGCGCCTACGGCGCCGGAGTAGTCGGCGGCACGGGCGCCGGTGTCGCCGGACCATCGGGCGCACAGCTGCAGAACCGGACGATTTATTTCGACTTCGACAGCAGCGAGGTGAAGTCGGATTACAACGGCCTGATCACGGCCCACGCGCGCTATCTGACCTCGAATCCGTCGATCCGCGTGCGCCTGGAGGGCAATACCGACGAGCGCGGCTCGCGTGAATACAACATCGGCCTCGGCGAGCGCCGCGCACAGTCGGTGCGCCGGGCGCTGACGCTGCAGGGGGTCACGGACGCTCAGATCACGACGGTGAGCTACGGCGAGGAGCGGCCGGCGGTCACCGGCCATACGGAAGAGGCCTGGGCGCGCAATCGGCGCGTCGACATCGTCTATCTGAACTGACGTGCCGACGCCGCTGCCGCTGCTGCGCCGATGGCTGCCGCTGGCGATAGCGACGCTGACGCTTGCTGCCTGCGAGTCGACGCCGGCGCAGCCTGACCCAACGCTGGTCAAACTCAACGACGTCGATGAGCGACTCGGGCGCGTCGAACGCGTCGTCAACAATCAGAGCCTGCTGCAGCTCTCGCAGCGCATCGACGGGCTCGAGGCGCAACTGCGCCAGCTGCGCGGCGAACTGGAGGAGCTGCAAAACAGCAACGACATGCTGCGCAAACAGCAACGTGATCTGTACGCGGATCTGGATCGGCGACTGTCGGCGCTGCAGGCGGGGACGAAGAACGCGGCCGCCGGTTCGGGCGATGCCGCCACCGGCGGCACGGGCGGCAGCGCTGGCGCGGACGGCGGCGGGGATCAGAGCGCCTATGCACACGCATTCGATGCACTCAAGTCCACCGACTACGCTGGCGCGATCGCGCGCTTCCGCGACTTCATGCGCACCTATCCGCAGAGCCAGCTCGCCGGCAATGCGCAGTACTGGCTGGGCGAGGCGTTTTACGTCACGCACGACTACGACAATGCCGCGGCGGCGTTTCGTGCGGTCGGCGAACAATACCCACAGTCGCCCAAGGTTCCCGACGCCTTGCTGAAGCTCGGCTTGACGCAGATCGATCAGAAGAAACTGGTCGATGCCCGGTCGACGCTGAAGCAGGTCGTGCAGCGTTTCCCAGGGACCGATGCGGCCAAGCTTGCCGCTTCAAGACTGCAGAGCATCCCGCCTGACGAGCATTAGGGTGTGCCGATTGAGCGTTCGGCTCAAGCTCACGGAAATCTTCTACTCGCTGCAAGGCGAAGCCGATACAGTCGGAATTCCGACGGTGTTCATACGCCTGACTGGTTGCCCGCTGCGCTGCCAGTATTGCGATACCGCCTATGCCTTTCACGGCGGCGAGTGGTGGCAGCTGGCCGCAATTCTCGAGCGCGTGCGCGAGTTCGAGGCACACTACGTCTGCGTCACGGGCGGTGAGCCGCTCGCGCAACAGCACTGCCTGGGGCTGCTTAGCGGGCTGGCGGAAGCGGGCTACCGGGTGTCGCTCGAGACCAGCGGCGCGATGCCGATCGATGCAGTCGATCCGCGCGTGATCCGTGTTGTGGACGTCAAGACCCCGGGGTCGCGCGAAGAGCATAGAAACCGCTACGAGCAATTGGCGTTGCTGCGGCCGGAGGAGCAGATCAAATTCGTGCTCTGCGATCGCGCCGATTACGAGTGGAGCCGGAGCAAGCTGGCCTCGTTGCAGCTGGCGCAGCGCTGTCAGGTGCTGTTCTCCCCGAGCCACGAGCAGCTGCCGGCGCGGCAGCTCGCCGACTGGATTCTGGCGGACCGCTTGCCGGTGCGCTTCCAGATCCAGTTGCACAAACATCTGTGGGGCAATGAGCCGGGTCGCTGACGCGCGTGCGGTGGTGCTGCTCTCCGGCGGTCTCGATTCGAGCACTGCGCTGGCCTGGGCGCGCGCTCAAGGCTTCGATTGTTACGCGCTGACGGTCGCCTACGGCCAGCGCCACCAGTCCGAGCTCGCGGCGGCCGCACGCGTCGCGCGCGCACTGTCGGCCAGCGAGCATCGCGTGATGCAGGTGGATCTGGCCGGTATCGGCGGCTCGGCGTTGACCGACTGGAGCATTCCGCTGCCCGATCAGCCGGGCACGGGCATTCCTGTGAGCTACGTGCCGGCGAGAAATACCCTGTTGCTAGCCCTGGCGCTGGCCTGGGCCGAGGTGCTCGAGGCGCGCGACCTCGTGGTCGGCGTGACGTCCATCGACTACTCCGGCTATCCCGATTGCCGGCCCGAATTCATTCGCAGCTTCGAGACGCTGGCTGCCCTCGCAACCAAGGCCGGCGTCGAAGGCGCGCGGTTCCGGGTGCACGCGCCGCTGATCATGATGAGCAAGGGGCAGATCATCCGCAGCGGCGTCGAGCTCGGAGTCGATTACGCCATGACGGTGTCGTGTTACCAGGCGGATGCCGCGGGGCAGGCCTGCGGGCGCTGCGATTCCTGCCGATTGCGGCGCGAAGGCTTCGAGGCGGCCGGCATTGCCGATCCGACCCGGTATCAGTGAGGCCGGCCCGGCGTGCCGCGATGGGGGCTTTTCGGTATCATGCGCGCCCGCTCAGCGGGTCGGTAGCTCAGTCGGTAGAGCAGCGCCCTTTTAAGGCGTTGGTCGTGGGTTCGAGCCCCACCCGACCCATATATTCCAGCGATAAAACAAGGCGCTGGAAACGCGCGGCGCACCAGCGCTTTCGTTCGCGTCAGAATTTGTGCAGCGGGACGGCGCGGAGGTAGCCGGCCGTTCAACGCAATGGCTGGGACGTGATTGGGCCGTCGAACAGCGACGATGCCAAGCGCTATGCCGGCAGCCTCGCGTTCCGTATCTGTACCTTCCGCGGCGTTAGGTCTTCGAGAGAACGGTGAGGCCGGTGCACGCCCGATGCCAAGCAGTACTCCGGCACGAACGTGGCAAATCGGATCGTCTGCCCTGACGCCAACCGGGCATGGTCACTCCGCTGAAATGATCGCAATATAGGCTGTCGCTTGAGGATGGGCGGCCGCATAGTCTGCGTGCCCTCGAGCGGACATGCCCGAAGCAGTTAGTCGAATCGACCAGACGAGAACTATGTTGTAGGATCGAGCGCAATGAAACATCCCCGCCATAGTCAAGCCTCGTAGCTATAGCCAGTTTCAGGCGGCATTCGACGCGGTCCATATAAATGGATAGGTCGTTCCTGAAATGGTCAGGCGTCGCAACCGGATTCACATTCTTGTGCCAGTTATGGCTATTCCGGCCAATAACTCGCGATTATTTTCCGACCGGGGATGAACTAGCCCTCGAAGTTGCGTCAACCCCTATCGGCGGACATTTGGACCCGACGGGCTGGTTCAGGCAGGGATTCCACTTCTATTTTCGCTCTTACTCCGAGTGGCAGAGTTCAAGCACGGATTTCTGGCGACCGCTTGCTAACAGTCTGTTTTGGCTTAACTACCAGCTATTCGGGGCGAATTGGGGCAATCAGCTAGTTATTGGATACGCGACGCACGCGCTTATGGTCGGCCTGACCGGCTTCGTAGCCTATTACAGCTTCAGGCTAAGCCGGTGGTTAACGGCGACAGCCATGACGATATCGGCCTTCAACCCTGCCTTCTGGTCGCATAACGATAGTCTTGATTCATTTTCTCACAATACGATCCCCGAGCTCATTCAATATCCCGCGTACCAAACAGAAATCCTCTGCGCACTATTGATGATGGCGGCGTGCCTTGCGTTCATCAAACGCCGATATGTCCTGTTTTGTCTAGTTACGACGGTCGCGCTGCTGCTCAAGGAGACCGCTCTTACCCTGCCAATTGCCGCTATGGTGATGATCGGCGGATGGTGGAAGACCGACCCGGTTCGCACGGCCAGAAATTTCATCTGGCTGGTGCTTCCGCTGCTGCTCTGGTCTCTGGCCAGAGTCGCGATTTTTGATTATGGCAATTCGATATATGTGCTCTCGTCTGCAACTGCATGGGGATCGCTGCTGAAACCCATCCGGAATCTGCTCTACCTGCCGACTCTTCTGTATCGAGGGCCCTTGCGCGAGACAAAGGACGCGCTTCTCGCGCATCACATTCGGCTCATCGCACTCCATGGATTTCAGTTCGCGGTAAACGCCGCTTGGTGGCTTGCTCTCATATACGCCGCACGGCGCGCCTACGATGGAACCCGGAAGAACTGGCGCGTCGCTCCTCCGGAACCATGGGTTTGCGGATTAATATTCGCGTTGGGAAATCTTTTTTTTGTCATGGTGCTGCAGTCTCCGGAGCCTAGATTTACGTATTTCTGGTTCGCACTCGGACCGGCCGCAATTTTCGCAGCGCTATCGGGCCACCGTTACGGCGTTGTGGCCGCAGTTACGATCGCGTTGGGCCTGGTAGTGCCGCAATTCTGGTCGATAGCGCGATCCCTCTCTGCCGGCTCTATTCAAAGCTATCAATTGTCCAAACGCTCGGCGAAGGAACTGACAACATTGCTGGGCCATCTGCCACCGACCGTTCGTACTGTCTATGTAGTCGATGACTTCGTATTGCACGGCACAGCCCCCGAGTATCTGGCAAAGTTTGCCGGATTTCACGGTGAGCTCATCGCGGTGAACAGTATCGAGCCTGTGTCAGGTTGCAAGGCAATGCCGCCAGCGTCTTCCCGTTACACGCTTACCCGAAGCGTAGCGGGTACGGTGCTCGACTACAGCGCGCCAGCTTGCTTCTATCAGATCAACGAAGCCCCGCTGCAACTCTTCCATGGCAAGGAGGTCACGAGAGGAAAGTGGATGACCTACCGTTTTCCGGAGATGACAACTCCAGCCTCCTCATCGATAGGCCCCGAGTACGATCCGGGCAGGCGCTGGAGCGCAATTGTAAGCAACCCATCGTGCACTTCGGTCGGGGCATGTATTTGGGTGGGCCTGGATCTCGCAAGTCAATCCTATTACGTGCTCAATGAGTCGCTGTGACTGTGTCGGACCGGGTCTGGGCTTGATGAGCGTGGTGGTGGGACAGCCCGCCGTGACGTTGGTGCCACTGGAGCTTCTCGAAGTGGCGAGCGTCGCCTGACCCGAATAATTCATTGTGAAAACAAAGTATTGGATGCGTACGGCGTCCGGGCGCTTTTGTTCGCGCCAGATTTCGTGCAGCGGGACAACTTAAGATAGCGGGCCTTTCGACGCGACGGGTGAGACGTGATTGGAATGTGGAATGACGACGATGCGGCGCGCTGCTCCGGCGAGCTCGCGTTGCGTGTCTATACGTCGCAACTGCTGGGACGCGATCCGTCGCTGGTGCTGCACGGCGGCGGCAACACTTCCGTCAAGCTGCGCGAAGTAAACGTGCTTGGCGAAGCGGTGGACGTGCTCTACGTCAAAGGCAGTGGCTGGGATCTTGCAAACATCCTCGAACCCGGATTCGCGCCGGTACAGATGGATCATTTGCTCAAACTGGCCGCGCTTGAATCGTTGTCCGACCCGCAGATGGTCAGTGAGCTGGCGACCCATGTCGTCCGCTCTGGCGCTCCGGCGCCCTCGGTCGAGACCATCCTGCACGCCATCCTGCCGTACCCGTACGTAGATCACACGCATGCCGATTCCCTGCTCGCAGTTACCAATACCGCCGATGGCGCGCGGCGTATTCGCGATATCTATGGCGACGACGTCGTGCTGATTCCCTATGTGATGCCGGGCTTCGATTTGGCCCGACTGTGCGCGCGCGAATTCCCGCGGCAGGCGCATGCCCACACCCTCGGCGTGGTACTGCTCAATCACGGGATCTTTTCCTTCGGCAGCAGTGCGCGCGAATCGTATGAACGGATGATTGCGCTGGTTGGCCGGGCCGAAAGCTATCTGGAGAGAAACGGGGCGAAGCGCCTGCGACCCGCTCAAGTGGTGGCGCCAGCGGCGAGCCGCCACGATATCGCGCAGCTGCGCCGGGACGTCTCCGTCTGCGCCGGTTTCCCCGTGATCCTGTCGACGCACGACGATGCCAAGTTTCTCGCTTTTGCGCAGCGCGGCGACATCGCGCAAATCTCGCAGCAGGGGCCGGCGACACCCGATCACGTGATTCGCACCAAGCGCGTGCCGATGCTGGGGCGCGACGTCGGCGCCTACGCCGCAGCCTACCGCGACTACTTTGCGCGTAATGCCGCGCGCGCTGGTCGACCCAAAGTCATGCTCGATCCGGCCCCGCGGGTGGCGCTTGACTCCGCGTTTGGGCTCGGCTGCGTCGGGCGCAGCGCCAAGGACAGCGGCATCGTACGCGATATCTACGCGCATACGATCGATGTGATTCTCGCCGCAACGGCGCTCGGCGGCTACCGTGCATTGCCGGAGCAGGATGTCTTCGACGTCGAATACTGGGACCTTGAACAGGCCAAGCTGAAAAAAACCGGGGCGCCACCGGCATTCGCCGGTGAGGTGGCTCTGGTCACGGGTGCGGCATCGGGCATCGGCAAAGCCTGTGTCGACGCGCTGCTGAAACGGGGCGCGGCGGTGATCGCGCTCGATAGCAACCCCGACATCGTCACCAGGTTTTCGCGACCCGATGTGCTCGGACTGCACTGCGACGTTACCGCGCCGGCGCAGATCTGCCGGGCGTTGGATCTGGGCGTGCGCAGCTTCGGCGGCCTCGACCTGCTCGTGCTCAACGCCGGCATTTTCCCCGGCGGCACGCGTGTCGCTGGGTTGGCTGACGAGGACTGGCGCCGTGTGATGCAAGTCAACCTCGACGCCAATCTGTCGCTGTTGCGTGAGACTCACCCGCTGCTCAAGCTCGCACTGCGCGGCGGGCGTGTCGTGATCATCGGCTCGAAGAATGTGCCGGCACCAGGACCGGGTGCGGCGGCGTATTCCGCGTCCAAGGCGGCGTTGACGCAGCTCGCGCGCGTGGTCGCGCTGGAATGGGGCGTTGATGGCATCCGCGTTAACACCCTGCATCCAAACGCGGTGTTTGACACGGGTGTCTGGTCGGACGAGGTCCTAGCGGCACGAGCTCGGCATTACGGCTTGTCGGTCGCCGAGTACAAGATCAACAACGTGCTGAAAGTCGAAGTTTGCAGCCGCGATGTGGCCGAGCTCGCGGCAGAAATGTGCGGATCGTTGTTCGACAAGACCACCGGGGCGCAGGTCCCGGTGGACGGCGGCAACGAGCGCGTGATTTGACCGGTAGGGAGCGGACATGCTGGCGATGATCGGGGGCAGCGGCGTCTACAACATCGACGGACTGTCCAACACCCGTTGGGTGAAGATTGATTCGCCCTTCGGCGCGCCCTCGGATGAACTGCTGCTGGGCGAACTTGGCGGCCAGCCGCTGGCGTTCCTGCCGCGTCACGGCCGGGGTCACCAGCTGCCGCCGTCGGCGATCAATTACCGCGCCAATATCGACGCTCTCAAGCGCGCCGGCGCCACGCAGATCATTTCGGTCAGCGCGGTCGGTTCGCTGAAAGCGGAGTTGCCGCCCGGGATGTTCGTGATCGTCGATCAGTTCATCGATCGTACCTTTGCGCGTGAGAAGAGCTTCTTCGGCACCGGACTGGTCGCGCATGTATCGATGGCGCATCCGGTGTGTGCGCGCCTGGGTGACGCCATTGAAGCCGCCGCCCGCTCCAGCCGGATCCACTATGTGCGCGGCGGCACTTACCTGGTGATGGAAGGGCCGCAGTTTTCAAGTCTGGCTGAATCCGAGCTGTACCGCACCTGGCGCTGCGATGTCATCGGCATGACCAACATGCCGGAAGCCAAACTCGCGCGTGAAGCAGAGCTTTGCTACGCCGCCGTGGCTATGGTCACAGATTACGATTGCTGGCATCCTGACCACGACGCGGTCACCGTCGACATGGTAGTCAGGACAGTGCAAGCCAATGCCGGTAATGCGCGCGCGCTGCTGAAAGCCGCGGCGCCCAAGGCGGTACAATCTCCGGTGTCGCGGTGTCCAGGCGGCTGTCAGAGCGCCCTTGAATACGCTCTGATCACTGCGCCGGAGGCACGCGACCCCGAACTCATCAAGACACTCGATGCGGTTGCCGGCCGCGTGTTACAGCGCCGATCGATTCCGTGAACACCCATGCACCCATCCCGATCACATCCGAGGGCGATTGAATGGCCAGCGCCGGCGCCCCGCTGACCATCGAGCCGCTGCGTTGGAATGAGGGCAGTGGCCACATCGAGATGATCGATCAGCGCGTGTTGCCCGCCCGTTTCGAACTGCTGACCTACGATTCGGCGGCGGGTGTGGCCGATGCCATCCGCACCATGGTAGTGCGCGGCGCGCCCGCCATCGGCTGCGCCGCCGCCTATGGCATGGCGCTCGAAGCGCGGCGCCTGCAGCATCTTGGCAGCGCTGCGTTCATTGCCGGCATGAACGCGGCATTCGAGCTTCTCGCCCAAAGCCGACCCACCGCGGTGAATCTGTTCTGGGCGCTGACACGCATGCGGGCGGTGCTGGCGGTGGCGCAGGGGCAGCCGCAGCCGTTACCGGTTATCGCCGGCACGCTGCTGCAGGAGGCACACGGTATATTGGCGGAAGACGTGCGGGCCAATCGTGCGATGGGCGCTTATGGGGCGGTGCTGCTGCCGCCAACCGCACAGGTGCTGACTCACTGCAACGCCGGCGCCCTCGCCACCGCGGGCTACGGCACCGCGCTCGGCGTGATTCGCTCGGCGGTGGGAGCCGGCAAACGGATTTCGGTCATCGTGGATGAGACCCGACCGTTCCTGCAGGGCGCCCGCCTGACCGTATGGGAGCTGCAACAGGAGAATATTCCGGTGACGCTGATCACCGATAATATGGCCGGGCACATGATGCAGCAGGGTGCAGTGAATGCGGTGATCGTCGGCGCCGACCGCGTTGCCGCAAACGGCGACTTCGCCAATAAAATCGGCACCTACATGGTGGCGGTGCTCGC
>Ga0302325_10017295_pt1 | contig 15248 bp, 14 predicted proteins | sample Palsa_T0_2_FD_201948 | JGI IMG/M metagenome (GOLD analysis project Ga0302325, IMG submission 201948) | Peat permafrost microbial communities from Stordalen Mire near Abisko, Sweden - Palsa_T0_2 | ecosystem: Environmental > Terrestrial > Soil > Palsa > Peat permafrost | place: Sweden: Abisko... | reverse complement strand
CTCTTAGGGCGCTCCAATCGGAGACGCGATTCAAACAGATGCAGCCATCAATCCGGGCAACTCGGGTGGGCCGCTGCTGAACTCGCATGGAGAAGTGATCGGCATCAATACGATGATTGCTTCGAATGGCGCCGACCAGAGCTCGGGCATCGGGTTTGCGATTCCCATCAACACGGCCAAGGCTGTTCTGGCCGACCTGACGCGCTATGGGCGGGTCAAGCGGCCCTCGCTGGGCATTTCTTCCTACGGCATTGGCCCCGACCTGGCCTCGCAGATGGGGCTGGCAGTGGATTCAGGCGTGCTGATTCAGAAGGTGATTCCCGGCGGCGCTGCTGAGCGGGCGGGCCTCAAGGGCGGCAACCAGCAGGCTTATGTCGGGAACATGCCGATCATCCTGGGCGGCGACCTGATTGTGGCTGTCGATGGCCAGGAAGTGACCGATCCGCAGGACATCAACGCTCTGATGGACAAGCACCAGGCAGGGGACACGGTCAGCGTGACGATCTATCGCGGCAGAAAGCAGATCACGCTGAAGTTGATTCTTGGGGAAGCGCGGGATCAGAGCACATAAGGCGAAATCACACGGAGCAAAAAGGCCATGGACAAGATCACTCCATTTCTTTGGTTCAACTCGAACGCTGAAGAAGCGGCCAATTTCTACGTTTCGGTTTTTCCCAATAGCCGCAAGCTGAACGAACTGCGGGCTACGGAGGCGGGTCCTGGGCCAGTGGGCTCACTGCTGGCCCTGGACCTTGAGATCGATGGACAACACGTCACTTTCCTCAACGGCGGTCCAGCGCATCAGCTTAGTGAGGCATTTTCTTTCGTCGTGCGCTGCGAAACACAAGCAGAGATTGACGGCTACTGGGAAAAGCTGGGAGACGGCGGCACGGAGTTGGGCTGCGGCTGGCTGAAGGATAAGTTCGGCCTCAGCTGGCAGATTATCCCGTTGAGGCTCTACGAGATATTGGGGCACCCAGCGGCGATGCGGGCCATGATGACCATGAAGAAGTTCGACATCGCCGCACTGGAACAGGCTGCCCGCCAGCCGGAATAGCCGCCATACCCACAGATTTCCTAGAAGCCTTCTGAACGCAGGATTTGCGTGGCTTGCTCCGTCTGCATGTAAGCCACGGGTAGCGACCCACCGTAATGAGCGGCGATCGTCTGCGCGCTTTGCAATTGATCGAGAAGTGGGAGCACCGATGCGAGTTTGATGGTGGATTGGGCAGCCATTTGCGCTACGGCGGCTTTGCTGGAGATGGATTGAACCAGGGCAAGAATTGCGCTTACGATGGTTGCCACTACCTGGACGGCTGCGAGGGCATGCTTCTGGCTGGCGGCGTTTGAAATGCCCGCGGCCTTGAGCAGCGCCGAGTTTACCTGCTGCTGGAAGGTCACGATCTGGGCCTGAATCTGAGCCAGCGTACCTGCCGATGGATTGGCCAGATAGGCCTTGGCCTGGGTTACGAGCAGATTGGACGCAACGTCAAACCCGACCGTGGCGGCGGCAAAGATGGGTGCATCCGCGGGGGCCAGTAGCGCGGCGGTCGAGTCCACGGTGGCCACGGCGCTTTCGAGGGCCGGCGTCCAATTGACAATGTCCTGGGCGACCTTTGTGGCTGAACAGCCGGCGATGAACGGCAGCGGCAGCAGCAACCCAATCAAGGCCCATGCTCCAAGCTTTGCGGTTGCGCCAGAGGACGAAGAAACGCTGCCTTGGGAGCTTCCGGGATCTTTCGCAAGCAAGCCCAGAAGCGCGGTGGCGATGGCGCTTGCAAGCGTGACGATTGTTCCTGAGCCTGCCGTGCCTAGGGTTACACCTTGCTGCGAGAACACAGCGGCGATGGTGACGATTGCAATCAGCAAACCTGCGGCCGACGTCCTGGGGTGATTCCAGACGTTTGAAATCGAATTCATACAGGGAGCTCCTTAAACGGAAATGGGCAGTGTGAGCCGCCCGGGGTTAACGATGAAACTGACAATGGCGCCCTGGCCGCAGCCGGCACTGCCCAATGCCGGCCGCAGGGGGTGGGGGAGTGGGTGCTCTCAATTTCCGCAAGCTGCCGTGGTACCGGTCTGGCTTACAGTGGAGAGCCCATCCCTTTCAGACAAAGGCGGTCCCGCGCCCCGGTACCCTCCGCTGATTTTGAGGAGGATGAGATCATTCGCCCGGCACGGCATGTCCGCTGTTTGTCTGGCTATCTATAAGGCTAGGTAAGTGGTGGTTATTTCTCTGCAAGGCTGGGATGAGTATGAAGTGGTTTAGAATCCTATACTTATAGGCATGAGCAGGAATTGGTTGCTTGACAGCGGAGGAAAGCTCCACAGGATTGCGCTGTTTTTGGGCGGTCCTTCGGGCTCGGAGTCTGCCTTCACGCGGGCCCTACGGGACCGGATGCTCGCGGCGGACTCCGGCCTGGGCTACTTTCACGCCCTCCCTGCCGGGAGGCTCCTAGAGGCTTCGCTTGACGAATCGGCGGCTGCGAATCTCATATTGCTCGCTCGTCACCATGGCGATGGCTTCCGGGTAGGCCAGGTGTTCTTCGGCCAGAATCCGCGCGGCGAGCGATTGGGCGTCGTAGGACTCCAGCACCGGAATAGCGCGCTGCAGAACAATGGCTCCGTGATCCAGATGCTCATCTACAAAATGCACAGTGCAGCCGGCCATCTTGACGCCATAGTCGAAGGCTTGCTGCTGGGCTTCAAGACCAGGGAAGGCAGGCAGAAGCGATGGGTGAATGTTGAGAATCCGGTTGGGAAATGCGGCAATGAACTCGGGCGACAGAAGGCGCATGTACCCGGCGAGGCAGACCAGATCGACGTGGTGGGCGCGCAAGGCGGAGATGACATCGGCATCGTGCTCGGCGCGAGTTCGGCCTTTGGAGACGAGGACCGCGTGCGGTAAGCCCAATTGCTGAGCGGCGGCAATTCCGGGAGCATCGGCGACGTTGGAAATGACAATGGCAATCTCCACGCCCTTGAGGCGACCGTCGCGGATGGATTGGGCGATGGCGACGAAGTTGGAGCCGCGGCCAGAAAGCAGGATTCCGAGGCGGACTGGATGGCCTTTTGGTGCGAGTTCCAACTTTTTCCCTCATGGGCTAAAAAGGCTGCGGAAAGTGTTTGGCTTAATGTGGGATTCCGCAGCTAAAGCCCACGCTTCTTTTGTGGCACTTGCGGCACCCTTCGGCTCCGCTCAAGGCAGGCTATTGAAGTCGTGCCCTGATACAAAGCCCCTCGCGAATCCACACGGGGCGAGTTAGCCCTGCTTTTCAGTTAGCAAGTAAGCGAGTTAGCTCGCTTTGCGTGTTTGCGAGTTAGCCCGGTTGCGGGTTAGTGGGCGGCATTGGACTTACTTCGAATCGCCTCCGGGGGCGTAGTAGCCTTCGCGGGTGACCACGATCAGGTCGTCTTTGCTGGCCTTGAGCGCAATCTTGTGGAAGCCGCCATCGGTATCCACCTTGTCAGGGGTGTAGGTGAGGAGGTACTGGCCGCGCAGTTCTTCGGCGATCTGGTTATAGATTTCTTCGAGGTTATCTTTCTTTTTGGCTTCGAAATAGCGACCGCCGGTGCGCTCGGCAATCCTTTCCATGATCTTTTTGCCGTCGATTCCGTTCGCGCTGGTGTCGCCGCCGCGCCTGCCACCTCCGCCTCCAGGGTAGCCGCCACCGCCTCCGGGGTATCCGCCTCCACCACCGGGATAGCCCCCGCCGCCGGTGCCGCCGCGGCGTCCGCCGGGATTGCCGAAGCCGGAGCTCTCCTGCTCGCCTTTGAAGTAGATGGTGTAGATCGTGACATTGGCGTGGTCGGCGGCATCCACGGCGTCATTTAGTGTCTCTTTGCTGCCGCGGTCCGCGCCGTCAGAGAAAACAATGAGCGCCTTGCGGCCGTCTTTGGGCTCCATTAGCTCGTGGGAAGCAAGGTAGATGGCGTCGTAGAGTTGAGTGCCGCCATGGCCGCCGCGGGGGCGGTCGTCGCCGGTGGTCTCAGGACCCTGGCTGGAGTTCTGCTCGGCGCGGGTGGCGCCCATATCGTCGAGCTCTTTGTGCAGCTTGTCGCGCGAGTTGGTGAAGTCCTGAAGCAATTCAACCTCGTGGTCGAAGTGGATCAGGAAGGCTTCGTCTTTCTGAGCGGCGCCGGGGTCGGCGGGCAGCATCTGATCGACAAACTTTTCTGCCGCCTTGCGCTCGTTGTCCAGTGCGCCGGAGACGCTGCGGCTGGTATCAACAAGCAGACCCTGGCGGAAGGGGAGATTGCTTTCGCGGGTAAAGCTCTTAATGGTCTGGGGGCGGCCGTCTTCAGTGAGCGTGAAGTCGCCGATTTTGAGGCTGGTGACGAGCGCGCCGTGCTTGTCGCGAACGGTGACCGGCAGGACAACTTCGCGGGCCTGAATCTTGAGAGTGGCGGCAGGCTGGGCTGCGTCCGACTGCTGGGGGGCAGCAGGCTGCTGGGACTGAACGGACTGAGCGGACAGAGCGGATAGAACAGGCGCGGCCAGAAGCGGCAAGGCGGCAAGGCACAATGCAGTAGAAAAGACGAGTGAAGAGGCAGATCGGTTTTGCATAGCTTTCAGGATGTGCACACTCTCACTCCATTAGACGCACGGATGAGTGGACCGTTGACCGGGGCCGGGCGGCATTCCAAGCGTGAATTCCGGCGCAAATCCTCATTCCCGTGCACTTGCACTAAGACTACACTGGAGCGGCTGGCAAGCGAAACCTACGCCAAAACGATTCGGCTGGCGCGTGGATACGCCAGCCGAAGGTCGCTTCAATCACCGATGCCCTAAGAAGAATGCACACTTGGGCAGTGGAGGTGCTGGGCCGTTGCTTCCGCCAAGGAGAGCCAGCGGAAGCCGACAGGCCCGTAACCCATTCCAATTACTTCGCCACGACCACCAGGCCATCCGCGCCCGCTATGTGGAAAGGAGATCCCGGAACTTCGGTGATCGACGTCGGCGTGACGGTGAACACAAAGAGTTCGGCTTCTCCATTGGGGCTTGAATACATGTTATACGCGTTGCTTAGGGCGTACAGGTGGTTGTTGTTGTCCCACTTGATCTCGTCAATCTCGACTTTCGTTTTCAGGCCGCCGAACTCAGTAATCGGCGCCGCGCCATTGAAATGGAAGAACTGTAGACCATATTCTCCGGCGAGAGCCAAAATTTTGCCCGACGGGGACATTCTCATCGCACCCACGCCGGTATTAATCGGCGAGGGCAGTTCCTTCCAGGTGTTGGTCGAGGTGAGAGCTCCGGTTTTGGGGTTCACGGTATAGCTCGCAAGCCCCCATGCATCGGTATACTGCCCTGCATTCTGGTCATACCAACTCCCAAGGACTGCAAGATGGTCTTCCCCATCGGTAGCCATCAAGCCGGGCGTGAAGAGCAAATTGGATGATTTTGGCTTTGGACCTGTTATTGGGCCAGTCGAATTTTCAAATGTGCCGTTGCCCCCGATCTTGAATGCGCCCCAGGTGTTATAGCACCCGTCGCATTCGAAGGTCTGCTCAGAGACGTAAGAGAAGGTGTCCTTCGGCGTGATTGCCGGTAATGTGCAGCAGCCGCTAACTCCAATATTGTTGTTCACATTGGCGCCCTTGAACGATAGGGCACCCGTGCCTTTTGCGACGCTGTAGGTTTGGAATGCGCCGCAATTCGCCGACGTGTCAAGCAATACGTAGACATGCTCTCCGGTGTGGTCGAAAACCCCGCCGTCGGTTGCGCCGCAGTTCACGCCGTTATAGTCTTGCGAATCAATGGAGGAAACCTGGCCTTCGATGGCGCCGTTCGAGCCGACTTTGTACGAGTGGATCGTGGCGTAGTCAGAGTAATCCAACGTGACGAAGTAACTTCCGTTGCTGCCAATCATCGGGAGCGTGGTGTGGAATGGCGAACCGGACACCAAGCCAGGCTTCCCGTTGGGAGCTGCGTCGTACAGATTGATACCGTTGCTGGTTGAGACGTAGACGTAAGCGATGGGCGCGGTGTTCGGTCCGTCAATCATGTTCGCTTCGGCCTGGGCGTCAGGGGTTTGGGCGTCCGGGGTTTGAGCGTATGCTCCCCCGGTGCACATTAGGGCTACTAGACAAACAACAAGTTTAAGGGAGGATCTCATGTGCGTTTCTCTTTTCCTAATTTTCTCTAAAGCGTGGAGGGGTTACCTGATTTGATTGGGCACGCCGGGGATGGTATCGGGTCTGCATCCGGAGCTGAACGCGCAAACCACTCGTCGGCGAAACTTCAGTGCTGTCTTTCAGTTACCGCCAATGACGAGCCGCAGCCGGTTTGTGACGGCGTCGGTCAGTCGATCAAGGGCGACCTTGACAGGCAACAATCTTCAACTGTTGATAGGTGGTGCTGGATATAGATTTGTGACAAAGAAGCGCCAAAATAAATGGCGGGAGTGTCCATCGCAGCGACGGAGAGCTGGACTCTTTCAAAGCGCGCGGCTTGTCCGGACTCCGTTTTGGGGACTCGGCTTCCAGGACTCCGGTTGTGCAACTGTGAATCCGAGTCACACCTGACGCTCACCGCTTGAATGATGGCTTGTTATCAAGAATTGTTGCAATGCCTTCCACCAGACATTGGATATCGGTCTTGGGACAGATTCCGCGGATGCCGGCCTTCCGTGCTTCCTGTTCAAGCTGGGGCGAGTCGTGCATGGTTACCATCAGGATGGGCGTAGTCGGCGAACGCGATGTGATTTCTTTCGCAGCGTCCAGTCCATTCATGCCGGGCATTTGCAGGTCGAGCACGATAATGTCAAATTTCTGTTCATCAAATTTCGCAACGGCTTCTAGTCCGCTGGAAGCTTCATCGCACACCTTCCAATGATCATGGGCTTCGAGAAGGCCACGGAGTGTGCGCCGCATCGCTTCGTTGTCATCCACGACGAGGATGCGGGCTCCGGCCGATTGATGGGCAATCGTTCTCACAACTCTCAGATGCAGGTTCGGACGGATTCGTTGAGCGACGATATTTTGGGTCGCCCGCCGCTGGTCCAAGATTTGATTCCGTCAACACATCTGGTCTTTCCCACGATTTGCCAGGCTGGCGGCGCTGTTTGCCGGTAGGGGGCAGAATCAATTTGGCCCGTCGCCTTATGTCAATTTGAAAATCGCGCGGACCGTTGTTCCAGACCCGTCGGATTTTATCTCCAAAGTGCCGCCAAGGCGTCTCAGGCGCTCTCGTATTCCTGCAAATCCGACACCGCCGCGGCCCGATTCGATCAGTTCATGTTGTTTTCCCGGGGGTATACCCTTCCCGCTATCCTGAACCTGAACCGTCAGCAGGTCTCCTTCCTGATGGAGGCGAATTGCAGCTGTGGCACTGCCGGAATGACGATGGATGTTGGTCAGACATTCCTGAACGATCCGGAATATGGCTATTTCCAATTCGTCGGGCATCCGGTCAAAATCGGATGGGATTTCCACGTCTACCTTGATGTTGCTGCGCTCTGAGAAGCCGTCGACATACCAGCGAATCGCAGAAGCAAGCCCTGCAATATCGAGAAGTGGTGGATGGAGCAAATATGAGATGGTACGAATCTCCCGAGAGACCTGCTCGACCAATTGAGCATTCTCTGAAATGGCTCTAGCTCCGAACGAATCAAGGTTTTGAGACTGAGCACGCACGATTCCAATATTGATGCTTAGAGCTGCAAGCGTCTGGCCGACGCTGTCGTGCAGTTCGCGAGCCAATCGCCTGCGCTCCTCATCTTGCATGCTCTGGAGATGCGCTGAAAACTCCATCTGCTGTTTCTGTAATGTCAGGTCGTTGATCAGAACTCCGGTTGTCGAATTGTCTCGGGACAATTGAGTAAAACAGATATTGGCGGGAATGAGACTCCCGTCAGTGCGTTGCAGACGCATTTCTCCTTCACGCGATGCGAGATGGTTCTCGTCCAGCAACTTCTGGTATGCGTGCTGGTCCTCAGTAGTAATGAGCTCCTGCATGAGGCGTCCAATGACGGTCACGCGTGGCACACCCAACAACCGTGCCAGACTGGGATTGCAGTATACGACACATCCGCGAGCGTCAAGCATCGCCGCGCCCTGTTGCATTTGCTCAACCAGGGTGCTGTAAGGAAGATCTGAACCCTCGAGCGCATAAACCCGATGGCCTTCCGGTTCCTCGACGACGAATGCGTCCACGGTTCCATATTGAATGGCGAGCAAAGTCTGCTCGGCCTCTTCCATCAGTTGCCGACTCCTGACAAATTCGGGGGATTCGATGTTCATATGAACCTCATCAATACAAGTTTTCTACTCCACTTCATTCCCCAACTCAAGCCGGACGGATTTGTAAACCGACCAGGGCCTTTTCAGTGTCGCGAAGATCGCCCACAATTTTGCGCAGCGGTTGCGGTAACTTTCGCACCAGCGTGGGAATGGCCAGGATCTGATCGCCAGCCGCCAACTGCGGGTGTTTCACGAGGTCGACGACTTCGATTTCGTACCGTCCCGCCAAATGATCCTCGCATAATCTCTTGAGATTGGCGAAAGCGGTCACCGAACGCGGCGTCTGGCCCGCGACGTAGAGGCGAAGCTGCCACACCTCGTTCGGAACGGGCTCGTTCTTCTCTTTGATCTCTTGAAGACTGAGAGGCCTGGTCTCTCTGTTTTTTTCTGACTTCTTCATCGGGCTCCTTTTCGCCGCTTGGCAGCGACCCCATCCTTAACGAGATCAGCCTGACGGCTGCGGGACATGGCTTCGCGATCATCGGCAATCACCCCTTCTCGCGAGACGTCTTCTTCGCCGGCGATTTCGGCCTCCGCCTCCTCCACTTCAAATTCTTTGCGAAGCGCCGCGATACGCGCTTCAAGCGCTTCCCGCTTGCGCATCCGGTCGCGATCTTTGCGCTCGGCAGCCTGCCGGCGCGCCAGGGCATCGGCCTTCTCCCGCGCTTCCTGCGACAGGCGAGAGGATCCCGTGAGCACGCCTTCCGGCCCCACGTACACGTCCTGCAGATCGACTCCCCTGGGGGTCAAGAGGAACTCGCGCAGTTGGTTGGAGTGCGCCATGCCACGCGACTTCAGTACGTACATGGCGCGGTTGCGCTCGCCATCAAGCTCGATATCACGCGTGAAAAGCCAGGTGTCGACGATGGACGAGATCTCGACGTCGGTTCGCTCCAACGCCTCCCCGCCGGAGGTGAGGTTGGTAAGAAAGGCAGTAACTTGCCGCTGCTTCAGAAAGTCGATGAGACGAATGATCATGATGTGCGCGTCGCGCTGGTTCCCCGCCTGAATGAGACTGCCTATAGGATCGAGGACCACCACTCGCGGTTGGAACTCCTGGACGATTTTGTGAATGATCGCCAGGTGCATTTCCAACCCATAGAACGTAGCGCGGCTGGAGTGAAATTGGAGGAGCTTCTTCCTGGTCCACTGCTCCAGATTCATCCCGATGGATCGCATATTGCGAGTGAGCTGGCCCTGGGATTCCTCAAACGAGAAGTAAAGGCAGCGCTCGCCGCGCCGGCAAGCGGCATCGACGAAGCTTGCGGCCAGACTGGTCTTGCCTGTTCCCGCTGTGCCGGAAACTAAAATCGTGGTGCCGCGGTAGAATCCCTTGCCGCCCAGCATCGTATCCAAACGGGGAACGCCGCTCGATATTCGTTCCTCACTCACTTTGTGCTGCAGGCCTAAAGAGGTGACGGGCAAGACACTGAAACCGTCTTCATCGATCAGGAAGGGATACTCGTTGGTGCCGTGAGCCGTTCCGCGATATTTGACAATGCGCAGGCGGCGAGTCGAAACCTGGTCAGTGACCCGGTGGTCAAGCAGGAGCACGCAATCGGAGACATATTCTTCCAGCCCATGCCTCGTGAGCGCGCCTTCACCGCGCTCGGCGGTGATGACGGCAGTGACACCTTTGTCTTTGAGCCAGCGAAACAGGCGGCGCAACTCCGCACGCAGGATGCCTTCATTCTGTAGGCCGGCAAATAGATTTTCGATGGTGTCAAGGACTACACGCTTCGCACCGATGGCATCGATGGCGGCGCCCAGCCGGATGAAGAGGCCTTCCAGATCGTAATCGCCGGTCTCGTCAATCTCGCTACGCTCGATGCGGACGAAATCGATGACCAGCTTCTTTTTTTTTGCCAACTCATCGAGGTCAAAGCCGAGCGAGCGAACATTTTGCGTTAGCTCGGGAGCGGTCTCCTCGAACGCCATGAAGACGCCGGGCTCGTTATATTCCGTGGCTCCGCGAACCAGGAACTCCATGGCCAGGAGGGTCTTCCCCGCGCCTGCACTACCGCAGACGAGCGTGGGACGCCCGCGCGGGAATCCGCCTCGGGTGATCTCGTCAAGACCCTGAATGCCTGTGGGGGCTTTGGGCAGGGTACGATCTTCCTTCTCTATCCCCTTGACAGCCTTCATCTTGCAAGTCCGATCCTGGGCGCTTATGTTTCCCTTATGTGATTAAGACTTTAAAGCATACCCTACATATGCCATGACACCATATACAGGGTTTACTGTAGACAAACTCCATTTCGGGAACCCGAATCAGCGGGAGAAGTTCACGCGTGATCGCCTCCTTTGGCACGACCCGTGATACATAGGCAAAGATCAGCTTTTGTTGGCAATGGCGGGCGGGGCAACCCGCAGGTTGTAAAAATGGGCGTTGGAAATGGCGGCAAACCGGTCGATGGCTGCCTCGCAGGACCACTTGGCTCCAGGGCTCGAAGTCACGCAGAGTTATTTTTCGCGCGCCCGGCATCGAGAGCGTCTGAGAGCGCGGTCGACGGCGGCAGGTTCAACGGAAAGGCGTTCCGAGGGCGGAGTCAATGGGGCCGTGCCTAATTATGGATAGCCATGAGAACCTTCTGTCCACCTGCGGATTCCAACACCCTTCTTTCCTCGCTCGCATGCGCAACCTGAAGGGTTCGCACGAAGTGAACGAGATCCCAGGCCTGCTCGGTCGAGAGCTTGTCGGCATACGACCCCATCGGGGTTCCATCCATGCCGGTCATGAAGGTGCGATAGAGCTCGCTGTTTGTGACGCCGCACTTGAAACGGTCGGTGGCGGTGAAGTCGTAAGGGGGCAGCGGTTCGTGCTTGATATTCGTCAGCGTTGGAGCGTCAGGCCCGTCGCCATGCCCTTTGGCTCCATGACATTTGGCGCACTCCAGTTTGGTGTACAACCCGGCGCCGTGCTTGATGCTTTCCAAGGTGACAGCGCTCTCAGCAGGAATGACGATGGGCACGCCCGGCGCCTCATTGGCAAAACGCGGCGAAAACCCTTTCAGGTAGTCCACGATATCCATGCGCGTTTGCGGGGGCAGCGGCGCCCATGGCGGCATGGCCGCGGTCACAAAGCCGCGCGTCATGGTGTTGAAAAGATCGGCATCCGTCGGCAGCGTCCCAGACGGCGTCGACCGGCACTTGAAGATTCCCATGGTATAGTCTCGCGGTTTGGGATCGAGATAGGGCGCAAGGGTACCCTTGCCATCGCCGCGCACGCCGTGGCATCCGTTGCAGTAGCGGGGGAATGCAGCCTCGCCGTCTTTGAAGTGGCCCGTGAGCTTGGCGGCAGAGGCCTGCTGCGCGCTGGCGCCGGCTGCCGTTCCCAGAGCTATCGCTGCAACGTAGATCGCATTCCGAAATAGAGCCTTCATGGAACCCTCCTGCAAACTATTAGCGCGACCGTTCGGATCGAACCTCCAGGTCTCATCCGCCGCGGCGGACGAGTCCTGGGGCACCCGCGGTTTGAGGTTGAATAACAAAATTTCCCGGCTGGAATATTAGAATGCGAAGTCCAGCCCGATAAAGGCACTGCTTTGCGTCTGGTTGGTTCCGATGGCCGAGGCGCCAATCTGATGCATCTTGGAATACTCCGGACAAATGGCGAGCCCGGCGCGACTGTGCATGAAGGGCATCCAGCGGAAGGCGATCGTTTCGACATCCATATCGCCGAAGTTGCTCACGCTCGATTGAAACGGCTGGCGCGAGGTTCTGATGTCTTCGTAGCGCGCAATCACGATGAACTGCAGGTTCTGCGTGTAGTAGAGCTCGAGCATGCGTCCGTTCCAACTGGGGTTTTGCACGCCGGCGGGAAGCGCATCGTTGGAGGGGATGCCCAATGCAATATCGGCGCTTTCCGTTGCGTGTATGAACGTCGGAACGATGTCCAGCTTCTTCGCCGCAAGCAAAGCGTAGAACCCGGTCCGCGTGAAGTTCTTGTTTCCATAGCCGCTGCCTGGAATATTCACCGGAGTTCCTCCTCCGACAGGGGTCTGCGTCAGATAGCGCGTGGGGGACTGGCCAAAGTAGGTGTATGCTCCGAAGGTTTGCGGGCCGAGGCTGTTGACCATCAGCGTGTGACTGACGTCCATAAACGTGTCGTAACCTTTGCTGGTGGGCAGGTTCACAGCGCCATCGCTGCTGCTTAACAGAGACACCGTATAGCGCGTGTAGTCGTTGTGTGAGTGGCCCCCGAGTTCGAGTCCCAATTGGTTGTCGCCCAGCCCGAAGCCGGTGGTGCTGACCCCTGTCTCTCCTGCCGCCACTGGATTTGCGGCGTATGCCTTGGCATCGATAAGCGGCAGATAGTGATACATCTGGTAAATGCCGCCCACCTGCGACAGCGTCAGCATCCGCTTCTCGGAGACAACAGTATCCATTTCAAACCTGCCCGCCTTGAGGTTGACCCACGGCGTCTTCATCAGGTTGTCGAAGCGCACCCACGCCGACTCGAAATGAAAGCTTGCAAACTCGTCGGAAGACGGCAGCACCACAAATGAAATGTTCTTTGCCAGCAATCCCGCAAACCAAAAGTCGATGCCCGATAAGTCGAAGCCTTGCGTCGTAACAGGCTGCACCCCAATTGCGGATTGGTTCGTGGCCTCGGCGCTGTTGCGCTCCCGGTGCCATTGGGGCGTGAAGCGGACCCCGGCCGGCCAGTAGAGCGGCGACGCGTAGACGGGCGAGTCTCGTTCATTGCCGATTTGATAGCCATTGTCTCTGAAGGCCTGGCCAAAGGCGTTCAGCTTGGGCCAGGCCTCATGGCAGGCGGAACAGCGCAGGCCGGTCTTTTTCGCAAAGGCTGGAATTGCCGATGCTTTTTGAGAGCCCGCAAACAAGAGCAGGATGGCCAAAGCTGCTGAAGAGCTCACACACAAAAGGCGGCGGAAGAGACTCCCCGCGCCGGCGGACGATGAAGCTTCGCCCTGTGGGACCGCGAAGGCAGCGTCCTCGCATCCACAACCCCGGATGAATTGGCAAGAGCTCTTCATTCCCGACGCTCCAATCTCAACGATGGTTTTCTTTACTACCTGACTCTTGCACGCTCGCCAACGAAGTTCCGGTGAGCGTGATTCTTCATCAAACAAGCGGACTGACAGAATGCGTCTGCAGCGATCTGGCAGCGACGCGTAATTCTTTGTTCTTCGCCGCATACAGCGCGAGCCTGAATTTCCGTCTCTACCTGGTTATTATGTTCAGATTGCTCAGAGGCGATGCAGCCGGGATAGCGATCAAAATCTTTGAGGTTCTCATTTTGGATTCGCAGGCGTGGATTTCCCGTTTCAGTCCTTGTGGTTCAAAGCGCGGCGCTCTGTTCGTTTGCGCGCGTTGAGCGTAACGGGAAGTGAGGGGCATGAAAGCGATGCTGGTTTGAGCGCTTGTCAACGGGATGGCAGGGGTCTCCCACGTCTCAAAAACGAGACCTGGGGTACACGAGGGTTGGAGCAGAAGCTCACTGCTTCTCCTGCAACACGGTGAACTGTGCCAGGATGTCGACGAAGACCTGCCTGAACTGCTCGAAGAGTTGTTCGAGCTGGCCGACTTCATCGTCGGAGGTAACACTGATGGCCGATTCAAAGTCGCCGCCGACCACCCTGGTTGCTACGCGAATGATGCGATGGAGGCGCTTGAAGACAAGGCGATGGAGCAGGATGAGGACAAGGGTCATTCCGAGCAATAACGACACGACGATCACAAGCACGAGCACGATTTGCGTGCGCCGCATCTCAAGGTATACGGCCGAAATGTCGCGCACCACAAACATTGCGCCTACGGTGCGGCCGGCAACATCGTGGATGGGAAAGATGCCGCGTATAAAAACTGAATTTCCATTGCGGTAGCGCTCAAGGACGGTGCCCTCGTCGGGCACTGCGGCCAGATCTCCGTTGAACCGGAGGATATCGTCGCCGGCAGTGGTTTTGTCTGCAACGACAAAGCTCGGATTGTCATTCCAGTTATCGCGGCGCTTCAGAGTCGCGCTTGAGTCAGCCCAGAACTGCCGATCGACAAACTTCTTGCTGAGCAGAAGCCCGTAGTCGTCGCCGGTCTGGCCTTTCATGGCGTGAATGAACTGGCCGAGTTCTTCTCCAAACTCGACATAGCCGGTAACCTTGCCTTGCGAATCGTAGACCGGGCGGATGATTCGTTCCGCGAAGCCGGCCTTGGCCAGCTCGTTCCCTGTAACAATGGCGTGGGTGCGGACAATCTCCGTATCCATGATTCGATTGAGGTGGTCGCCAAACTTGGCCGGATTGTGGAGGCGCAGAAAGACTGCCATGTCGGGCTCTGGAGTGTGGAACATCCAGTTGGTAATGCCTTCGCTCTTCAATTGGGGATAGAGCGGCGCAGCCAAGGCGAGCAGGCGGGGACGATCCTTGGCCGCGAAGGCATCGCGGATCTGAACGTTCATGATCAGACCGTCGCTGACGGCGATCATCTTGCTAATTTCCCTGTTTTCAAGAATTGCAAACAGCTTTTGCGAGCCGGAAACCGAATCGAGCGCCAAGGCCTGGGAGTTTCGTGCGAAGCTGTATTGCATGAGAGCCAGGATGCCGCCGACGCCCAACACGAGGCAGGCGACCAATGCGGCCAAAACTTTGGTTTGAATAGAATTCCATTTCATGGAAATACTCCTTACACGTTGATGTTGAGCACTTCTTTGATAGCTATTTTCATTTTGGCGATGGCCGCCGGGTCATCCGGGGTGGTGGCGTTGATGAACGAAAGGAGCCGACCGGACTTGAGGCCAATTTTGCCTCGAGTGGCGACCGGATCCAGACCGTCGGCCGCAATCTTCTCTTCGATTCGAATTTTCAGATCGTTTAGTTGGCTCACTGGGCAGACTCCTCAGTCTCCTTGCAGGCATGCTTCACTTAAATGCAGGGGCATGATGATGCGCTTTATCGTCTTATCGACTGGATTGTCGATTGCATCTCGGAGAGCGCAAAGATCTTCGCACTTGACCAGCAGGCATTCGAGTGTCCCGGGTCAGTAGT
>Ga0302325_10017294_pt1 | contig 15249 bp, 11 predicted proteins | sample Palsa_T0_2_FD_201948 | JGI IMG/M metagenome (GOLD analysis project Ga0302325, IMG submission 201948) | Peat permafrost microbial communities from Stordalen Mire near Abisko, Sweden - Palsa_T0_2 | ecosystem: Environmental > Terrestrial > Soil > Palsa > Peat permafrost | place: Sweden: Abisko... | reverse complement strand
CGCTGGCCACGAGCCAGTACCCCTCTCCGTCCGCGGTTGGCGCCATGCCGACGATCGGTTTGTTGAGGTGAATCGCGCCCGTCGAGCCGTAGAAGGCCGCATCGCCGAACGTGAAGATGCCCCCATCGCTGGCCACGAGCCAGTAGCCCTTACCGTCCGGAGTGGCGGACATGCCGACGATCGGTTGGTTGAGGCGCATGGCACCGGTCGACCCGTAGAACTTGGCGTCACCGAACGTGAAGATGCCCCCATCGGCGGCCACCAACCAGTAACCCAATCCGTCGGGCGTGGCGGCGATGCCGACGATCGGTTGGTTGAGGTGGATCGCGCCCGTCGAGCCGTAGAACTTGGCGTCACCGTAAGAGAAGACGCCCCCGTCCGTACCAACGAGCCAATAGCCTTGACCGTCCGGTGTGGCCGCCATGCCAACAATCGGCTTGGCGACCTTGATGCCCGAGGCGGCCGGCGACCCTAAGGTCGGTGCCCCGCCGTGCGGCGTGACCGCGCCGACCCAATTGACTGTCCAATAGCCACCCGACGGATCGGCGGCCATGAGGTGGCCGCCGCTGTACGTCGACGAGATCTCCGCCTTCGTGTCGGCGGTTGTGCGGGCCGCACCAGTTATCGCGCCATGCGAGCTCACGTGCGAGCTCACGTGCGAGGCACTGTGCACGGTCGCGTGCGGGGCACTCTGCGAAGAAAGGAGGCCGGCGGTCGCCGTGCCCACTACCACCGCAACCGATGCGATTCCGAAGACGGCGGCGGAGAGTCCGAAGCGCCTGCCTATCCGCTTCGACTCCGTGTGGCGGAGTTGGTGGGTCTTGCGCATGATTCCCTTCAGTCCTGAGAAGGGGACCACCGCGAAGCTGACGCTGTTGAAGAGAGCGACTTCGGCGGCCCGGCTAACTCAGGGAGTCCCGTGGCTTTGCGCCCCCCTCTCGCGAGGGGTTTGCCTTTTCGTTTCGTACTAAGAAGACACTTACCCGTTTACGGGCGTGAGTCAATCAATCCTGCCCAATTCCGAGCGTTAAAACCCGCTGGCAACCTGTTCACAACCCAAAACGTGCAGGGAAGTTGCGATGCCTCCGACGCCGTCGGCATTGCTCTCGACCTCGGAAAAGGGGTCATTGACACTCCCCAGTGCTGTTTCGAAGGGGCATCATCCCCAACATTGCGCACGTGCCGCTGCGTTGGCATTCGCGCCCACCGGCGCGCCGCGGCGTGGTGAGGCAGGCGAGACTGGTGGCACGGCCAAGGTCCGGACAATCTGTCGGACTCGCACCTGGCGTAGGTCTATGCGGTCGTCCCGGCCGCCTCACGAACCGTTACTCCCCCACTCCTGCGTCGTTGCTTTCGGTTCGGGGCTGCATGTGCACCACGATGCTTGGACGGCGTGGCGCGGCGCGGCGACGCATGCGCGGCGCGGAGCACTCCGAATACGGATGGCGAGAACAACAGCGCTTCGATCACGGTTGCAACGAGAAAGCCGATAGCGAGTCCGGTCAACCCGTGAATGTGCGCGCCGGCTGCTGCCAGTCCGATCTCCAGGCCGGCCCCCACGGTCGTCAGGAGGGCCGCGTGTTGCATCCGACCCCGTACGCGCGCGATCGCCACATAGTGGGCCTTGATGGCCAGCGGAAAGGTGGTCAGCCCAAGGACAATCAGCGCCGTGGTGGCTATTTCGTAGTCCTGTCCGAAGGCCTGCAGGATGAGTCCTGCAAAGATCAGAAAGAAGAGGGCGGAGGCGATCGAGAGGAGGCGGCAGATCCGCATGGTCTTGCGAACCTGATGCCGCAGGGCCGCTTCATCTCCCGGGGCCAATGCAAACAGGACGGTGGAGAGTTGGGCGGGGATGACATTGACGAAACTGACGACGAGGAACGCCGCCGTAAACGCGGCGTTGGCGCGGGGACCGAGAATGAGCACCACCAGGACGGGGAGGAGCAGGCGCGGCGCTTGGATCGAAAGATTGAGCCAGTGATGCCCCACCATCAGTCGACGCTTTTCGAAGAGCTGTCTGAATTCGAGTCGTGCCGGCTCGCCGCGGGTCAGTTTGGCCAGTTGGAAGCCCAGTGTCACGATGGAAATGACCAAGCCGGCCAACCACGCCGCCACGAGTTCTAGGCCAGATGGACTGGCCCACGCCCAGATCAAGAGCGGGAGCAGGGCGAGCTTGCTCACGGCGAAGACAGCGTTTCGTTTCAGCTGGAGATCACCACGCAACAGTCCGATGCAGGCGTCGTCGAGGACGAGCAGGACAGTCGTCATCGTGCCCAGAAGGACAAAGACGACAAGGCCGACGGGGCCATGCACGCCTTCCCGGATGGCGGATGACAATGACTGCAGCCCCACTCCGACGACGGCCGAAAGGACCAGCGCAACCGTGCCGACAGTCGTCACGGCCGTGAGCATCAGTGAACGAGCATGTCGCTTGTCGACTGACAGCTCGCTGATGACGAGTGTATTGAGCCCGATGACACAGAAATATGCGAGGAACTGTGCCGCCGACTGTACGGCTGATGCGATACCTACGCCCCGGGCGGGCACCAATCTGGCTGCGACAAACCAGTAGACGAACCCGAGCAGGCTCGTAATAATCGTGGCTCCGTAGAGGGCGGCTGCATTACGGACAATCGGCCCTTCGAGGGCCTGCTTGACTTCGGCAACCGGCCAGGCCAGCCATCCTCGGCGCAGTGCTGGTGAGCGCCCCACGGCGGTCTGGTCCCTGCTCTTGGTCGAGCGGGTAGCCACTGGAACAGGGCCGCTTTTCAGATTTCTGCTGGTGTTGACGGGCGGCACACGTCCGTTCTAGTCGATGGCGCGGCCCGTCACTTGCCCGATGCTTGCCGGTTGGCGGAGTGCCGTTCGGCGATCCTCTTCACCAAATTGACGCCGTCTCCGAACGTTCCGAAGCCCAGATACCAGGGATCCTGGGGCCGCTTCGGTCGGAAGAACTTTGACTCCTTGCGATCGTCCGGCGGCGGATCGACGGTGTAATAGATGGCCGCGAGCGAAAGGCGGGCCCTCCCGGGAGGGCAGCGAATGGGATCGGGGATCCCATGAAACGCCAGCGGACCGGCCTCGAAGATCACGGACTTTCCAGCGACCGGTGCCACTTGTCGCTCGCAGGCGGTCTTGTCTGACTTCCAGAGCTCGAGCTCGCCGCCGTACTCGCGCTTCCAGTCGGAGTTCAAGTAAATCAGAATATTGACACGGTGAAACAGGCCGGTGATCGGATGGGTCCGGAAATCACGATGGATGGCTTGGAACGCCCCCGGCGGATTCACGTGCAGACCGGCCCAGTAATGCGTGGGGTCGGGGATCAACCCGGAGACGCCGGTCAGGTCTTCCAGGAAGGTGACGAATTCCGTACTGGCAATGGAGTCGAGGATTTTGGCGGCAGCCGGTCCGTTTGGTTCCGGTGACTCGGCCTTGATCTTTCGGTAGTTACGCTCGACCGCGAGATGCAGGCTCGGTTCGAGTTCCTCTCGCTCCGCCGCTGCGATCAGCGCTGGATCAATCAGGTCGTCGAGCACGACGTGTGGCCAAGGTGAAGCGGCCAGATAGCCCTGGCGATGGGTGCGCGCCAGGTCGCTCAGGTCCAGCGGGATTCCCGCAACGTACTGGTGCGCCTCCGCGGGCGAGTGGAGGTCTGGCATGTGATTGCTATCGACACTCTGCATAGCAAAATCCTCCCGCATTTCGTACGTTTTGTTCGCTGCATGCTAGCGCAAAGTCGGATGCTTCAGATCCGTCCACCTTGTCATCCTCTTTCGGTTTTCCTTGTAATTCGTCCGGTGGTCGCATGGCCGCCCTAGCTTTCCTTTGCTGTGTCAACCTCAGCATCCTTGCGTGCCTTGCGGAGCACGCCGAACACCGAGGGAGAGAATATGACGGCCTCTATCGTGGCCGCAATGAGGTAGGCGACGGCCAGACCGGTGAGGCCGCCCTTGATGGCGCCCACCGCAGAGAAGCCGATCTCCAGGCAACCGCCCACCATGGTCCACAGCGCTGCCCTCTGCATCTGCCCCCGGACCCGGGCGATCGCCACGTAGTGCGCCTTGATTGTCTGGGGATAGGTGGCGAAGCCCAGAATCGCCAGCGCAGGAGCCGCAACCACGTACTCATGTCCAAAGGTTCTGAGTATGAGGGGCGCAAAAATCACGAAGAACGGTGCGGTGACGACGGAAATGACGAGACATATCCTCATCGTCTTGCGGACTTGGGTATGAAGGTCCGCCTCGTCTCCCGGGGCCAACGCGAACAGGACGGTCGACAGCTGCGAAGGGATGACGTTGACAAAGCTGACCACGAGGAACGCCGCGGTGAACGCTGCGTTTGCCTCTGTACCGACGATGACCGCCACCAGGACTGGCAGCACCAGGCGGGGGGCCTGGATCGACAGGTTGAGCCAGTGATGCCCCATGACCAGTCGACGCTTCTCGAAAATTCGTGAGAAATCGAGATGGGACGACTGTCCTTTGGTCATCTTGGCCAGTTGGTAGGCCAACGTCACCAGCGAAATGGCCAGACCGGCGAGCCACGCGATGACCAGCTCCAACCCTGACTGGGTGGCCCAGACCCAGATCAGCAGGGGCAGGATGACGAGTTTGCTGACCGCGAAGACGGCATTCCGTCTGAGTTGCAAATCGCCCCGCAGCAAACCAATGCAGGCGTCGTCGAGCAGGACCAGAACGGTGGTCAACGCGCTGAGCACCGCGAAGATCAAGATGCCACCCGGGCCGTTCATGCCCTCACGCAGGGTGGAGGAGAGACTGGCCAAGCCGATGCCAACTCCGGCCGAAATGACGTAGGCGGCGACGCCGACGCCGGCAGCCGCGGTCAGGATGAGGGATCGCGCCTCTGACTTGTCGGCGGCCAATTCGCTGATGAGGAGCGTGTTGAGCCCGATCACACAGAAAATTCCCAGAAACTGCGCCGCCGACTGGATTGCTGACGCGGTTCCCACGGCCGACGCCGGTGCCAACCTGGCCGCGACGAACCAGTAGACGAAGCCGAGAACGCTCGTGACTATCGTCGTGCCATAGAGAGCGGCGGCATTCCGGACGATCGGCCCCTCGAAGGCGTCTTTGATTTCGGCCAGCGGCTTTGCGAGCAGTCGGCCGCGGAGGGTCAGCGGGGACCTCTCTCCCGCTAGATCCTCACTTGTCTTTACAGGTGCGACCATGCCCACACAGCGCTCCAGCGTTTCCCCGTTTTCACCCAGCCACATTCGTGGCCGAATGACCCTCATGCAGTGTACAAACCCATCGCCCGTGATTTGACGCGGAGCCGTGCCGGACCGCCAGGCGGCTCCCCGATCGGGAAGCACTGACGTTTCGGTCTTTTTGCAATCCGTTACCGCTGCCGTATCGGTTGAAGTGTCAGCATTCCTCGTCCCTGGCGTGCTGACTTGTGCTCGTTTCCCCCACGCGATTCGTGGCGCGCCGATCTGATTCCCTCGATGAGGGACGTATAGCGAGCCCGGCTGTCATCCCATGTGTGGGTGTCCGCATGGTGTCGGTCCCGAAGGTCGAGGGCAGACACGATTCCTTGGGCCAGTGCCGTCGGGTTTGCGGGTGGCACAAAAACCGTTCCCGAGTAGTCGGCCGCTGCTTCGACCAAACCTCCCACGTCGGTGACGACGACGGGGAGCCCCCGGTGCATGGTCATGTGAAGCGGTCCGCTCGCTGACGCCCGATGATACGGAAGCGCCACTATGTCGGCACGGTCGAAAAGATCAGGAAGCTCGGAGTCGGTCACGTAGCGATTGATGAATTCGATATCTCCGGCGAAGGCGCTCTCTCGAATCTTCTCAGCCGGGAGCTCCCAGCCTTCCCATGTCTCGCCAACGGCGAGAAGGCGCCACCGGATTGTTCCGTTCCGCGGGAGAAGGTTGAATGCCTCGACGAGGTCTTCCGCACCCTTGTACGGACGGATGGTCCCAAAGAAGAGGATCGTGACCTCTTCTTGCGTGTCTTCTTGCTGCGTGACCGGAGCGCTAGCGGGCCTGGACTGCGATTCCCCAGCTGCTTCGTCGATCTCGTCTATGGGATAGGGCCCGTGCGGAATAACGGTGACGCGCGCCGGATCGAGTCCGAACTTGGCCCCGAGGCGATCCTTGTCCCATTGCGAGTGGACGACATAGTGCTGCGCCGACCGGATGAGATGCAGAAGACCCGGCCGCACCAGTCGCTCGACCAGAGGCACCCCCGTCTCGCCCGAATCCTGATCCTCGTGGAATTCGACGATGACGCTGGCGCCCGACCGGCGAGCGACCCTGAGGAGATAGAGGAACGAATGCAGCACCGTCCCCGTCCACCACTGAAAGACGACGACGTCGGGATTCTGCCTCCGGAGGAAGCGTCCTGCCCTGAACAGGCTGGGCACGACAAACCAGTCGACTCCGTCGAATGTAGGGACGATGCTCGAGGTCTCGATGTCGGTAATGTGCGCACCGACTCGCTTTCTGCCCGGGTAAAAGCGTCGGGGCAAGAGGCGCCGCATCAGGACGACCGAGACATCGAATGTCTCCTGGAGAGCGTCGGAGAGGTAGTAGGTGTAGTAGCTGATTCCGCTGATGAACCGCGTGCCGGAGCCAACGACACAGATACGGAGCGCGGTGGTCCGAGGATCCTCCGCTGTTCCCGCTGCATCGAGCGAGGCCAGGTATTCCTCGTCGAGAGATATGGCACCGAAAGACATCGCTACCGGTACCCCGCCCTCATCATGGGGGCTGGGGAGTTCCGGCATCCCCGTGCTCGGAGGGACGTCACCGACATAGTTCCCACCTCCGACCCGACAATGCTCACTCCTCGGATTCCGGGGCCACTGACGTGCAGATCATGACCCATCTTCGTGTTTTGCCGTGCTGGCAGTCCCGGCTGCTCGCACTCCCGCCACCATCATTGCGGGTTTGACCTCCGCTGTCTCGGGCCAAAAGTCCTAATCATCACCCTGACGCACAGCAAAATCCCAGTGAGTCGGGCGCAACGCAACCAGGCCGTCCGGCCCACAGAATAGTGCCCTGACCTGCGCCAACCAATTCGGGGCGCCGGGCGCGCTCAGGAGAGCTTGGCGAGGTTCACCCGGGCCACAATGGAGGCGGGATCGGACGCCTTCGCCACTGTGGCGGACACCGACTTCCCGACCTCACGGTGGATCTCATGAGTCCATTGCTGGCCGTCGCCGAGGTGGACAGTCCAGCTGGACGTGGAGGATCCCTGCTTGAGCTGGATGACCAGGACCGCGTCCTCCCCTTCCTCGTTCTTGACGCCCAACTGGGCCGTGGTGCTGAAGGCGTTGCTGGCCGGTTGGGGCAGCATCCATGCCTGCACGAATTGCTCCCGGCTGGCCTCGGTATTCGTCCTCTGAGAGAGCACGAGCGCTCCCGACACGACAAGCACGGCAGCGGCGAGGATCGCCACTGCTCGCAAGGAGAGGTAGTTCAGGAGGCGGAAGGGGGTGTGTTCCTGCGCCGGGGCTTCGGGAGACGGTTCCACGCCGGCCCGGAGCCAGCCGACCACGGCGGCGACGGCCACCACCGCCGAGGACAGAATCAGCCAATGCGCCCGGGTAAGACCGCCGGTGAGATTGAGGAGGAGTCCTCCCAAAATCATGACCCCGATACTCGCCGCCACGGTCCACGTGGCCCGCTGGGCGCCCTTGACCTGGTGTGCCCAAGGGTCGATGGCCCACACCAGCGCCGCACCCGGGAGGAACAGCGCCAGGGGCAATCCGAAGACGATATCCACCGCACCCACCGATGAGACGGCGGCGACGACGGCACAGACGGCGGTGACGGCGACAAGCAGGACGATGAATCGCCGGGGACTGGTCAGAGTGGTCACTTTGCTGCTCCCGCAAGGTCGTAGATCACGATCGTGCCGTTGTCGTAGATTCGGGACACCCCTGGCACGCTGTTGAACTTGTTGAGGGTTGCGCCCGCCAACGGTTTCTTGTAGTTGCCCTGATGAGGATCGGGCGAGAAGTAGAAGCCGGCGGCGGGGGTCTGCTCGGTGATCCGCTTGTCGGCGACGACGAACGCGATGCGCTGGCGCTTGACCAGACTGCGGTCACCTGCGGTATAGGTCGTCGTCAGGAACAGGGGGGCCAGGTTGCGCAGATAGGCCTGATTGCCCAGCGACGAGAACATGGACTCCGTGAAATCGTCGCTGGCGACACCACCCCCGCGGGGTAGGTGCGAGCCGGCCCATGTGGCGGCGTCGAGGTTGTGCTCGTCAATCGAACGTTCGTACGCGCTGACCCGGTACGATCCGGGCAGGCGGGCGTAGTACGAGGGCCACCCACCGGCGATCCCCCCCAGAGCCAGGACGACCAGGACACCCGTTCCGAGAACCGCCATTCCGAAGTTCTGAAATCGTCGGATGCCGTGCTTGGGGCGGTCCGGCCTGGTCTGTGCCCGAGCGACGATGACGATGGCGCACACGAAGCTGATCGGGATCAGGGCAAAGGACATGGCTCGTCCTGCCAGTTCGCCGCCGTCTCCGGACGCCACCCTCACCACCAGCACAATGAAGATACTCAAGGCCCCAATGCCCAACCCGAGCGACACCGCGTTTTCGTCTCTCCGCCCCTTCCACACTTGCCAGGCACCGAGCGGAGCCAGGACGACCAGAAGCAGGGTGGACGCATATTCCCAAATGGTGTCAGGCAGGGGAAGCTTCCCCGAAACGGACTGCCGTTTGCTGTTCGGCAACACGCCGCCGCGGCCAAGAAGGGAATCGATGATCGGCCTGATGTAGTGCCACGTGGCCGTGGCGACACCGAGGTCCCACCCCACCACCATGCCGACGACGACGATGAAGACAACGGGCACCCGCCAACCTCGGCCCGCTCGAGGAACGAACAGTTGTGCAATCACAACGAGGAGGAGGATCGCGACCAAGCCGTAGCTCGTGATGTGATGGCTCACCACAGTGACCGCTCCACATGCGATCGCCACCGCCCCCCACGTATTGGCCACCGCCGCCTTGTCGCTCTTGATCATCTTGACGACGGCCAGCAGCGTCAGCAGCAGGAACGGGATGGCGATCGTCTGGTAGATGAAATAGGAGTCGAAGAACTGATAGTGCGGACCGGTCGCGTAGATCACCGTGGCGAAGGCGGCGACGCGAGGCCGTCCGACCAATTCGAGGACGAGGAAGTACAGGACCGCTCCGACCAGTACGTGGGCGACACCGGTCACGATCATGCCTGAGGTGGTGATCGAGAGGTGGGTGAGGGAAACGACCGCCGACGTGATGATCTCCAGGCCCGGGTACTGCGCGCTGACGGGCAGCGACGTGTTGACATGAAACAGATGGTGGGTCGCCAGAATCGTCTGCAGCGTCTGCGCGTGTTGAAACTCGTCGATGAAGCGGAACTGATCCGGGCTGTAGTACGCCAAAATCAAGAAGGTGGCTACCGGCATCAGCAGCGCGATCCCGAATGCTTCGGCCCGAAGAATTGAGCGCCGGAAAAGCAGGAAGGCGGCCGGGATGGCGTACAGGACTATTTGACCCAGCCAGAAGAGATCGTTGGCCCAGCTCTTCCCGGAGCGGGCCCCGGCGAAGGCCACCGCCACGATGAAGGTGGCAGCTGCCATCGCCAACGCGACCTCGGGTACTCGCCCCAGACCACGTCGTGCACCTTCGTTCCCGTCATCGACGAGAACTGGCTCAGTTGAGACCACCGGCGGCATTTCGGCCTCCGGTGCGGCCGACTCCACACTCACCGTCATCGAACCACTTTGGCCTTTCGCTCTGATCGTCCCGCCGCCAACCTGGCGCGGAGGTACGACATCGGACCGATGAACATACCGCGTCGCTTCGCCCTCAAAAGGTCCGCTGGGAAATCCGGCGGGAGACCGCTACTCTGCAGGCCTTCCTGGTCAACCATGTCGTGATAGGCCGTTGGCAAGAGACGGATCAGAGCGGGAAGGTACCGGGGGCGATCCAGCACCAGACTGGCATAGAAGGCGGTCAGGCCTACGCCGTAGCCCAGCATCTGCGTCCGCAGCTCCTCTACCGTCCTCCGGTGAAAATGACGGGTGACCGCGGTCGGTTGGTAGACGATGGTTCCGCCGGAAAGGAGGAGATCGGTGAAGAGCCGCGTGTCCTCGTTCGACCGGCTGGCCGTGCCCGGTCCGAGGGCGATGTCGAATCCCCCGATCCGGGCCAGCGAGGTCGTCCGAAAGGCGACGTTTCCCCCGGACCCGAAGGACGGGAGGGGGTAGAGCGGACTCTGCACGTGGGCCGTTTGGGGAGAGAAGACCGCGGGGGTGAAGCCGCGGAGCTTGTTGTGCCCACCGAACTGTTCGAACCAGACCTGAGCCCAGGTCTCGAGCTCCCCCGGCGCCATCACGCCCGTGACGGCATCGGCCTGGGGGTGTTCGGCGAAGCCGCGGGCGAGCTCCGCCAACCAGTGGGGGTCCGCGGTTTCGTCGTCGTCGATTGACGCCACGATCCCATCACCAACCATCTGGATGGCCAGGTTCTTTGCTCGACACAGACCTTTCTCAGGTTGGACGGCGTACGTGATCAGTGGTGAAGCAAGCCTGTCGATGACCTCTTTGGTCCGGTCGGTGCTCGGGAAATTGTCGATCACCAGAATGGAGAAGTTCGGGTACTGCTGCGCAATCAAACTCTGCAAGCAGGTTCTCAGTCGCTCAGGCCTCTCCCGCGTGCACACGACGACGGTCATGTTCGGGGCTTGGGACAAGATCTTCTGGCGTGCAGCCAGAAACGGTGACGCGGCCGCGTTGCCCATGGTGCCGGCACCGAGTCGCCGGTCGATCTCCCCGCCCAACTCTCCCATGACGGTCGCCCTGACCTGCTCCCCACTCAAGCCTTCCGGTGGTACTTCGATGACGAGGGAGCCGACGGCTTCCGTGTGGATCGAAACCAGTAGCCATGCGCTCGCGGCGCCCAGCGGAACCCTCTGCGCCGGAATTGCGGGTATCTCCGCCGACATCTCGACATCGATGCACAAGCACGGAGCGGTCATCTCCCCTGTCGAGAGCACCCGTCCGGCCATCAACGTCTCCATATCATCTGTCCTCGCGCTCCGTTCCGACGTCCGGGTCGTGTGAGACTGACTAGCGGGATTCTTCTACCAGGGTAGACAAAGTCGACCATGAAGAGCTCGCACCTCGAGGCGAGGCGGCGAGGGTACGGGCGGCCCGCCGAGCCCCCCGCTTGCGCTCGGCGTGGATGGTGCGCAACACGCGGATCCCGTCCGAGAAGGCGTTGAGGTTGCTGTCTCCGAAGTGGCGGCTGTGCTCGAAACTCGGGACCTCGGCCACCACCAGGCCGGCTTTGGCGATGCGCACGTTGATCAGGGTCTCGACCTCGAAGCCGTCCCCCCACAGCATGGTGCCGGGATCGGGGCTCTCGTCCCCCACCTCGAGGTTCATGACCGAGAGGCACTCCCGGCGGAAGGCGTTGTAGCCGTAACACAGGTCGGTGTAGCGGGTGCCGTAGATGAGGTTCACGATTTTGTTCAAGAAGTAGTTGCCCATCTGGCGCAGGCGGGAGATGTCGCTCGAGCCCGCCCCGGGCATGAAGCGAGAGCCCTTGGCGAAGTCGGCCCCTCCTTTGAGGGCTTCGACAAATCGGGGGATCTCGGCCGGGTCGGTCGAGCCGTCGGCGTCGAGCATGACGATGAAGTCTCCCTTGGCCACGGCAAATCCGCAGGCTAAGGCGTTGCCCTTCCCCTTGCGGGTCTGGCCCACCACGGTGATGTCGGGGCAGAGCTTTCGGGCCACTTCGACCGTGTCATCGACAGAATTGCCGTCGACGAGAATCACTTCGTAGCGTTCGACGTCGAGGGTGGCGAAGACATGAGGCAGGTTGAGCGCCTCGTTCTTGGCCGGGATGACAATGCTGACGGTCGGCTCGGCCTTGTGGGCGCTGGGTGATCTGGGCGCTGGACGTGGACGCTCGTCGAGATGGTCCTCAATATGGCTCAGAGTCATGCTCGTCGCCCGTCTGTCGAAGACACTTCGGTCACTCTCGGGCCACGACAGTTCACACCGTGCGCCGACCCGTTGTCTCGTTCCCTCTGCACCGTAGTTCCCCTCTCCTCAGCCCCTGCCCTCCCAGAGGCCCCCAACTGATTTCAAGCCCTCAGTTCCCGCAGATGCGCTTCAGCCTGCGAGCTGGAGCACTTCCCCATTCCGCGAGTTCCCACAGCAAAACGGCCATTTCCGACGTGAGCGACGAGCATGTCGTGCCCGTTTCTCACCACGCCGTACTTGCGCCGAACTCCTCACTGCCGCTCCAGTGTCGCCGACGGCAAAGGGTGCGCCTAGAGGACAAAGTCACGATCCAAAGTCACGAACCATTGCCCCGCGTCCACGCGCGACGAGCGGCCGCGCAGCCAAGCTCTAGGGGGTCTGATCTGCCCATTCCTGAGGGGAGGCCAGTGCGCCGGGTGCGGGCGGATGCACCCTGGTGCGGGTCACAGCGCGGTGCCCATTGCTCTTTCTGCGGGTGGTCCAACCCACCCCGATACCGGCGACGACGACCAGCGTGGCCAGCGCAGCCCACGGCACGTGCGTGCTCGACCCGGACTGGATTTCCCTAGCGTGCGTTCGTTTGAAGCCGGCCCGGAAGGCGGCGAGGCTGCGCGGAAATCGCCCACCCGTGATGACCGAATTCGTGCCTCGTCCGTCAAAGTCGAAGTACGCCTCGAAGGTCACATGGTTGGCAGGGTTCCGCATCCAGGCGATGATGTTGGTGACGAAAAATGGGTCGTCGCCAAGCCCATGGCCGTCGGTACGAATGGCGGTACCCCACTCGCTCAGGGCCAGAGGCTTCCCGTGCGCGGCTGCGAACTTCTGTGCCGCCGTGAGAGCCGGGAGTGTGGCCTCGTTCCACGCGTTCGCCGGCGTGAGCGGGGTCACCCAGGCCTGATCGTAGGCATCAAGGCCGATGACATTGACGTAGGCGCGGCCCGGATAGGCCAGGGCCACGTCGTAGCTCCGGCTGCTGAAGGCCTCGGCATCGGGATTCCAGACGAACTTGAAGTTCTCACCCGGAACTGAGCGCATCGCCTTGACGATCTGTCTGAAGTAGGCCGCGAATTTGGCCTCGGAAGCGGGAGTCGTTGCATTCCAGGCTGTCCAACCCCCGTCGAACTCAAACCCGAGCCTCAGATAGGCACCGGACTCGCGGGCGGCCACGAGCGTCCGGGCCAAGGTCTTGAAATGGGAGTTGTAGGCGCCGTTCGCTCCCGCGGTCAACGTGCCGACCCGGTGGCCGGCCGAGTCGGTAGGGATGATGGGGACACCGAGCTCCAGCGTGTACGGAGTGCCCGTCCACCCGTCGGCGAACATCCATCGCAAGCTATCCCCCTGTCCGTCCATCCCCGCCCACCCGCTGTTCGCCGGAAGATAATCGGCCGCAATGGACGAGTGGGTCCCGGTCGCGGCATCAAAGGCAGCTACTTGCAAGGGGACGGCCGCTCCGGCGTAGACGCCCTCCGCCAGGGGGTCCGTGGCGCTCCCCGCCGTCGCCGCTCCCAATCCGAGGGAGGACAGGCACAAGGCGAGGCCCGCGACGGCGCACGCAGCGCGCGCGAAGTGACCTGACGCTCGGCGTTGCGGCATCCCAGACATATTTCGTTCAATGTCCCACAAAATCTAGAGTCGAAAGGCTCAGAACAGCCTGTTCACACGATTAGGTTCATGAAGCATGAGCCAGAGCGACGAGCAGTCACCCGACGAGCCATTGGGTACGGAAACGTTCGAGCAGGGAGACGAGGCGCTCGACGAGGAGTCCCGGATCGACCCGGGCTTCCTCGAGGACCTCGAGCGTGACCCTTCCCTCGACCCGACCCTTTTGGTTGACGACCTCGAGCTCGAGGAGGCCGGAGCCCTGTTCGATGACCCCGAGGCCATGGCGACGCTCGACGGGGGGATCGACGATCCCGACGGGTCCGGAGGGCCCACCCGGAGCCGGGATGCCGAAGAGGACGGCTGGGACCTCGACGCCTGAGATCTCAGCCGTTGACCGTGTCCGCCCCGGGATGCCGCGGTGTGGCCACATCTTCGAGGGTGTGGTCCAGTTTCACGTGGGCATTGCTGAAGAAGCGACCCACCGCCGTTCGGGGCGGACGGGGGCGCTCGGACGCGTTCTTGAAAGCTCGGGTCACCTCGTGCGCCAGTTCCTGCCGTTCCTCCGCCCCCAGAGACTCGAGGAGAGCGGCGATCTCCTGATCCTCTACGAGGACACGTTGGCGCACCAGCCCGGCCACGGTCGTGAGGGCGTGTTCAAAGCCCTCCCCGTCCGATGCGTGCACATTGCGGGGGTCGATACCCATCGTTCGCTGGTGGATCTCGTCCATCGCCTGGCGGAGCGCCTCGCGGTCACGATCCAACGCCTCCATCTGCTCATGGCCTGACTCCTCCAGCCTGGGACGCAGCACTCGTTCAAAGGTGTCTTCATAACGTGAGACCGCTCTGACGAGCTCGCTGCCCAAGTCGGCTCGTTCGATCGGGTCGTCGGTCACGTCCAGCCGGCTCACAATTCGATCGATGCGGAGACGATCCTCGGAGAATCCCCCGAAGGTGAGTGACGCCTCACGGGCATCCGGATCTTCCATTGCAGGTTCGCCCATCTCCGACCGTTCCTTTCGCGTTGGTCGCGTGGGCTGGACATACCCGCTGGCGTGCCACTTATGCACGTACCGAACCGATTCTCTGGGCCGGCCGACCGGACTCGAGACGCATAGACGAACAAAAGCCCGGTTCAGAGGCCGGGAAACGGCTCCTGCAAGGATCCGAGCACGTAGTCGGGACCGGCGGCCGACAGCTCATCGATTGAGTAGTGGCCGCTAGCCACGCCAACCGCGACCGCTCCGGCCGCATGGGCAGCCTCGACGTCACGAGGGGTGTCCCCGACTACGAACACCTGTCCCGGGGCGAGGTCGGCGTGCAAGCGGGAGGCTTTTTCGATGGCGATCCCGGTCAATTCGGCCCGATCGGCAGAGTCTGAGCCATAGGCGCCGAACAAGAAGAATCGGTTGAGGTTGGCCGGAATCAGTTTGGTGCGCGCCGCCCCTTCCATGGCCCCCGACACCAGGGCCAGCACGACGCCGGCCTGGCCCAAGTTCAGGAGGGTCTGTTCCGCGCCCGGGAGCACCTTGTAGCCCTCCGAGGTGCCGATGTCGTCAGCGAGATGGAGGAGGTAGTGGGCATAGAGCCGGTCGAGCTCGTCATCGCTGGGTTCGCGGTGCAGCACCCCC
>Ga0302325_10017293_pt1 | contig 15250 bp, 10 predicted proteins | sample Palsa_T0_2_FD_201948 | JGI IMG/M metagenome (GOLD analysis project Ga0302325, IMG submission 201948) | Peat permafrost microbial communities from Stordalen Mire near Abisko, Sweden - Palsa_T0_2 | ecosystem: Environmental > Terrestrial > Soil > Palsa > Peat permafrost | place: Sweden: Abisko... | reverse complement strand
TCTTCGTGTTCGGCTCGTACGTCTCGACGCTCAAGGGCGATCTGGCCAACACGCTCAACTGGGTCGTGACCGCGCTCGACGGCACGCCGGCCTCGCACGATGCCGAGCGGGCGGCCCAAGTCGCGGCGTCGCACTACCTGCGTTCGGACATCGTCGTGCTGCTGTTCGATCAGAAGCGTCGCGTCGACGTCTTCAAGCAGCGGCGCAGCGACCCGCTTCCGGTGGTGGAAACGGCGAACCGCTCGACGCCGCTGCCGGGTTCGCTGACGACGGCGCCGTTCTCACGCTTGACGCTCGGGCTCGCGACGGCGTTCGGCCTGCAGAACGTGCGCGCGCGCGTCGGTTCGATCGATTTAATCGTCCGCGAAAGCGACGCGGCGCTGACGAATTCGGCGGCCGCGTTTCTGCCCGGCTTGTTCGGTACGCTCGCGGTCGCGTTTCTCTTAGGGTTCGCAATCGCGCGGGTCCTGACCCAACAGGCGCTGGGGCCGCTCTACGACGTGACGAGGGCCCTCGAACGCTTCGCCGCGGGCGACCTCGAGCCGCATCCGATCGCAGCCGACCCGCACCAGCAGTTCGCGCGGCTCGCGCTCGCCTACAACGCAGCGATCGAGCAGATGCAGCGCGCGTTCGCCGAACGCGAGCGCGCCAACGCCGCGATGCGGCAGTTCATTGCCGACGCCGGCCACCAGCTGCGCACGCCGCTCACCGTCGTGCGCGGATTCATCGCCGTGCTGCGTAAGGGCGACCTGCGCACGCCCGAGGACCGCGACCGGATCCTCGAGACGATGAACCGCCAGAGCCAGATCATGAGTTCGCTGATCGAGAAGCTGATGCTGCTCGAGCGCTGGGAGGATCCCTCCGAGATCATCGTGCCCGAAGCGATCGACGTCGCACGGCTCGTCGAGGACGTGGTCTCGCCGATCGCCGAGGCGAATCCGGACCGCACCGTGCGAATCCACGCGCCCTCCGGCCCGCTCGTGAAGATCGACCCGATCGATCTCACGCACGCGCTGACCAACCTCGTCGACAACGCGCTCAAGTACACGCACGGCGCGATCGACGTCGCGGTCCGGCCCGGCCGCGGGAACGTGACGATCGAGATCGCGGACGAAGGGCCCGGAATGTCGCCCGACGAGGTGCTCCACGCGTTCAACCGGTTCTATCGCGGCAATCGCCGTGACGTCGACGGGTCGGGGCTCGGCCTCGCGATCGCGCGCCGCGCGATCGAACGCGCCGGCGGCACGCTGACGCTCGTGAGCCGGCCCGATACCGGCTCGACGTTCACGGTCGTCCTGCCCTCGGGCCGCGGCTCGAACGGGAGTGGAACGCCGAACCTCGCCGAACGAAGCGCGTAGATGTCCGACCGTTTCGAACTGATCTCGCCGTACGCGCTGGCCGGCGACCAGCCGGCTGCGACCGACAAGCTAGCTGCCGGCGTTTTGCGGGGGGATCGCGCACAGACGCTGCACGGCGTGACCGGTTCGGGCAAGACGATGGCGATGGCCCGCGTCGTCGAGCTCGTGCAGAAGCCGACCCTCGTGCTCTGCCACAACAAGACGCTCGCGGCGCAGCTCTGCGCCGAGTTCCGCGATTTCTTTCCGAACAACGCGGTCGAGTACTTCGTCTCGTACTTCGACTACTATCAGCCCGAAGCGTACATCGCCCACACCGACACCTACATCGAGAAGGACAGCTCGATCAACGACGAGATCGAGCGCCTGCGCCACGCGGCGACCCAGTCTTTGCTGACCCGGCCCGACACGCTGATCGTCGCTTCGGTCTCGTGCATCTACGGCTTGGGTTCGCCGGCCGACTACATGGAGATGTCGTTGAAGATCGCGGTCGGTACGTCGATCGATCGCGACGTATTCTTGCGCCGCCTGGTCGATATGCAGTACCGGCGCAACGACCTCAACCTCGTGCGCGGAACCTTCCGGGTGCGCGGCGATACCGCCGAGTTCGTGGGCGTCGACGAGGAGCTGGTTCACCGCATCGAGTTTTTCGGCGACGAGATCGAGGCCATCAACGTCGTCAACCTGCTGACGGGCGAATACGTCGAATCGAAGGACTCGATCACGATCTTTCCGGCCAAGCATTTCATCACGCCCGAGGAGAAGCTACGTCGCGCGATCTCCGCGATCGAATTGGAGCTCGAGGAGCGCCTGCGGTTCTTCAAGGACGCGGGCAAGCTGCTCGAGGCGCAACGGCTCGAGATGCGCACGCGCTACGACCTCGACATGCTGCGCGAGGTCGGGTATTGCAACGGCGTCGAGAACTACAGCCGGCATCTGGCCGGCCGCGAGGCGGGCGCCACGCCGTCGTGCCTGCTCGATTTCTTCCCCAAGGACTGGCTGCTCTTCGTCGACGAGTCGCACGCAACGCTGCCGCAGGTCCACGGAATGTTCGCGGGCGACCGCTCGCGCAAGGAGATTCTGGTCGAGCACGGGTTCCGGCTGCCGAGCGCGATCGACAACCGGCCGCTGACGTACGACGAGTTTTCGCAACACCTCAATCAAGTCGTCTACGTCAGCGCGACGCCGGCGACGTACGAACTCTCGAAGTCGAGCCAGGTTGCGGAGATGATCATCCGGCCGACCGGTCTGGTCGACCCGGAAATCGAGGTGCGGCCCACCAAGCATCAGGTCGACGACCTGATGGAGGAAGTCCGCAAGCGCAGCGAGGTCAACGAGCGCGTGCTGATCACGACGCTCACGAAAAAGATGGCCGAGGATCTCACGGACTTCTTGCTCGAGAACGGGTTCAAGGTCCGCTACCTGCACAGCGAAGTCGAAACGCTGGAACGAATCGCGATCCTGCGGGATCTGCGCAAGGGCGTTTTCGACGTGCTGGTCGGCATCAATCTGCTGCGCGAGGGCCTCGATCTGCCCGAGGTCTCGCTCGTCGGGATCCTCGACGCCGACAAGGAAGGCTACCTGCGCAGCGGCACGTCGCTGATCCAAACGATCGGCCGTGCCGCGCGCAACGTCGAGGGCAAGGTCATCATGTACGCCGACGTGGTCACGGAATCGATGGCCAAGGCCATCGGCGAGACGCGGCGCCGGCGCGAGAGGCAGGTCGCCTTCAACCTCGAGCACGGTATCGAGCCTAAGTCCGTGCGCAAGGAGGTTCGCGACATCCTCGACCTCGTGACGAGCGATGAGGTGAAAACGCACGCCGCGCAACTCAAGGGCGACAAGCTGCCGCGCGAGGTCGCGATGGCGATGGCCGCCGAAATCGAAAAGAAGATGAAGGAAGCGGCGGCCAACCTCGAGTTCGAAAAAGCCGCCGCGCTGCGCGACGAACTCCTCGAGCTGCGCAAACAGCTCGGCGGCAACGAGTCGCTGCTCTTCGGAGGCAAGGCCCCGAAGATATTCGCCCACGCCCTCAAAGAACTCGTCGGAACCTAGAGCGTCGTGCAGGCGACGATTCTTTCCGGGGTGGCGATGTGGTCGGTGTGGCAGCCGGACCGCAATCTGTTCTTCAACTCGTTCTTCATCGAGACGGGCGACGGCAACGTGGTGGTCGATCCGCTGCCGCTCTCCGAGGCGGATGCGGCGGAGATCGCCGCGCGCCGAGGCGTCGCCTGGATTGCAATCACCAATCGCGACCACGAACGGGATTCGCGCGCGGTCGCGACACGTTTCGGCGCGCGGATCGCCGCGAGCGAGCGCGACGCGCCGCTTCTCTCCGGGCCCGTCGACCGGGTGCTGCGCGACGGCGACGAGATCGGCGGCGGCCGCGTGCTCGCGCTTGAGGGCGTGAAGACACCGGGCGAATTCGCGCTGCACTTTCCCGCCTTGCGGGCCGTTCTCGTCGGCGACGCGCTTTGGGGCACGCCGGCGGGGGCGCTACGCCTCATGCCCGACGAAAAGCTGGCCGACCCGCCGCGCGCCGTCCTTTCACTGCGCAAGCTCGCGGCGGCGCTGCCCGAGCATCTGCTCCTCGGCGACGGCGCGTGCATCTTCGGCGGGGCGCTCCGCGTGCTGTGGGCGACGCTCGAAGCGCGGACGGATGCCTACGTCAACCGGATCAACCGCGACGATGGACCCTGGCGCGCCGGGTCGCCGGCGCCGGTGCCGTACGACGGCGACGAATCGTTCGAAATCGGCGATTACATCGGTGCCCAAAAACTCGGCTATCGGCTGGCTCGCATCCGCCCCGGCAAGAGCTATTGTCCATTGCATTGGCACGCCGCCGAAGAGGAACTCTTCGTGGTGATGAGCGGTTCGGCCAAGCTGATCGGCCCGCGCGGCGAAGTGCCACTGCGCACCGGCGATTATCTTGCGTTTCCCACCCGTCCCAGCGGCGCGCACAAAGTCGTCAACGACTCGACCGAGATCTGCGAGATTCTGATGATTGCGAACACCGACGAGCGCGACGTGTGCTACTACCCGGATTCAGGCAAACTGCTCGTCGAGGCATCCGGCACGATGGTCCGGGATCATCCGGAGCTCGAATATTTCGACGGAGAATAGCGTGCGCCGCATTTCGCTCGCCCTCGTCCTCGCCTGGTCCTGCGGTGCGCCGGCGCTCGCGGATTCCACCACGCAGACCGACGTCGGCGTGTTGACGGCGATCGTTGCCGGCGTGCACGTCGGTTCCGACAATCCGCAGCCGGTCACCGGTGTCGTTCCGGGGGCGTTGCTCGAAGTCACCCAGCACCTCGACCGCGTCCGGTTGCACTTCGAGGGCCTCCCCACGATCGGGGCTGCGGCCAGCAACTCCGGTCCGTTCGGTCATTCTTCGGCGACGCTGAGCCTGCTCAACACGACCCTTGCGGTCGACGTCGATCCGCAGCGCCGCTTCCGCATCGGGGCCGGCTTTCAGCTGGTCAACCTCTCGAGCAAGAACGGCAACAACGGCGATCTCAATGAAGTCCGCATCGTATCGCCGATCTACACGGCCGGCACGACGCTGCCGCTTTCGAACGGCCGCTTCGTGGAAGCCGATGTGAACGTCGATCCCAATTTGAAGGGCACGTTGCTCGTGTTCAACGACCTTGGTCAGGCGCGCACGAACAAGCCCGAGGCGGGCGCCGAAGTCGACTATCGCGCGGCCTACGGCTGGCGCCGCCACAACGTGGAGTACTTGCTCGGCTTGCGCGGTCTGAGTTACCACACGCGCAACACGACAAATGGCGAGCTGGTCGACCGCAACGTCGGCGGCGGCGCGACGTTCGAGGTTCGCTTCCTGCTGGGAAGATAGCCGATGCCGCACGTTACGACCGGGGCTCTCGAGATCGCATACGAAGAGCGCAACGCCGGCGCACGCGATGCCGTGCTCTTGTTGCACGGGTTTCCCGACGACGTGCGGACGTGGGATGCGTTACTCGAACGGCCCGAACTCGCGGGCACCCGCGCGATCGCGCCGTGGACGCGCGGCTTCGGCGCGACCCGGTTTCTCGATCCGGTGGCGCCGCGCACCGGTCAGGTGAGCGCGCTCGCGCGCGACGCGCTCGATCTGCTCGACGCGCTCGGGATCGAACGCTGCACGTTGATCGGACACGATTGGGGCGCGCGTTGCGCCTACGCCGCGGCGGTGCTCGCTCCCGAGCGTTTCGAACGAGTGATCGCGCTCTCGGTCGGCTACGCGACCAACGTCGCGCACCAACGCATGTCGTACCCGCAAGCCGAAGCATACTGGTACCAGTGGCTTTTCGCGACGCCGCGCGGCGAGGCCGCGTTGCGCGAAGATCGGCGCGCGTTCTGCCGCTACCTTTGGACGCGATGGTCGCCCTCGTGGCACTTCGACGACGCGACCTTCGAGCGAACGGCGGCAGCGTTCGACAATCCCGATTTTCCCGACGTCGTCCTCCATTCGTATCGCAGCCGTTGGGGGTTTGCCCCGCCCGATCCGCGCTACGCCGCCGACGACGCGAAGCTTGCGGGCGATCCGCCGCTCGCCGTCCCGGTTGCCGTCGTGCACGGCGACGAAGACGGCGCGACGTTGCCCGAAGCGACCGAAGGCAAGGAACGCTACTTCCCGGCCGGTTACGTGCGCGTCGTTGCGCGCGGAGCCGGCCATTTCGTGCAACGGGAGAACCCGGCACTCGTGGCCGAGGTCGTGGCGAACGCGTGAAGCGCGCCTTGATTCCGGTCGCCGGCGACGACGCGATCGCCGTGCTGCAGACCGACCTGCCGGATGACGGCCACCTCAGCGTGCGGTACCGGACGCGGACGGGCGCGCTGCTGCGGATTGACGGCGTCGCGCGCGGCGCGTTCGATCGCGAGCACGAGGCGTTCGTCGTCGCCGCGCATCGGGGAGCCGCGCTGACACTCGAAGTCGAGCGGCGCTCGCTCCCCGGAACGGGACTGCCGCCCGGGGACGGCCTGCGCTGGCGCCGCCTGCTCGCGCGTGCCAAAGAAGAGCCGTCTCGCCGAATCGAGATCGCGGTGCCGGGAGCGCCCCGGCCGGTTCCGGGCGCCGCGGCCGGGAGTGACGGCGGGCTCGATCTCGTCGGGCACTCGCACCTCGACGTCGCGTGGCTTTGGACGTACGACGAAGCCGCGCGCAAAGCGCAACGCACGCTCGCGACGACGGTGCGGCAACTCGAGGCCGACCCGGAATTCATCTTCACGCAGAGCCAGCCGCAGCTCTTCGCCTTCGTCGCGGAACGCGATCCCGCGTTCTTCGAGCGCCTTCGCGCGTTCGCGCGCAGCGGCAGCTTGGATACGAGCGGCGCCGCGCTTTGGGTGGAACCGGATTGCAACCTGCCCGCGGGCGAGTCGCTGCTGCGCCAGCTCGCGTTCGGAATCCGCTACGTCGAGCGCGAGTTCGGCCGTACGCCGAGCGTCGCGTGGCTGCCCGACTCGTTCGGTTTTCCGAACACGTTGCCGACACTGCTCGCACACGCCGGCATCGGAGCGTTCGCAACCACGAAACTCGGCTGGAACGACACGACGGCCTTTCCGCACGCGCGCTTTCGCTGGCAAGGTCCCGACGGCAGCACGCTGCTCGCGGCGCAGATCGCCTCCATCGAGGGCGGCATCGAACCCAAGCGCGTCGCCAAGGCCCGGGGCCGGCGCGACCTGCTGCTGATCGGGCACGGCGACGGCGGCGGCGGTGCGGCCGACGGCGCGGTTGCCGCGGCGCCGTCGGTCGGGCGTTGGACCTCGCTCGACGGGTGGTTCGCGCGGATGCGCGCCGACCTCGCGACGCTACCCGTCGTGCGCGGCGAGCTGTACTTGCAGCAGCACCGCGGTACGGCGACCACGCACCACGACATCAAAGCGCGCAACGCCGCGCTCGAGCGCGCCCTGCTCGCGACCGAGGCCTCACTCGCGTGGGCGCGCGCGCTCCACGCATCACCCTATTTCCTCGACGAGGCGCGCCGCCAATTGGCGCGCGCCTGGGAACTCGTCTTGCGCGCGCAATTTCACGACGTGCTGCCGGGGACGGCGATCCCGGAGGTTTACGCCGACGTCCGGCGCGACTACGCGGAGGCCGAAGCGCTGGTCGGCGTCGCCGGCGCGAACGCGCGCTCGGTCCTTCCCGTTGCGGCTCGGCCGCCGGCCGGCGCACCGGTCGTACCGCGCGAGGTGCGCGACGGCTTCGTGCTCGAGAACGAATTGCTCTGCGCGCGCGTGCGCCGCGACGGCACGCTTTGCGAGTTGCGCGTGCGCGGTGGTCCCAACCTCGTGCGGCGCGCGCACCGGCTCGCACTCTATGTCGATAAGCCCAAACGTTGGGACGCCTGGAACGTCGACCGCTCGTACGCACGGCGCACGCTGCGCGTTCGCGCGACCGGCTGCGAACCGGATGCGGAGGGGGTCGAGGTGCGTCACGCATTCGGCCGCTCGCTCGCGGTCGCGCGGTTTTCGCTCGCGACCAACGAACCATTCTTGCGGGTCGCGTGGGCCGTCGACTGGCGCGAGCGCCACGCGCTGCTGCGGATCGAAAACGACCTCCGATTCCACGCCCGGCGGGCGCGTTTCGGCGCGCCGCACGGCGCGGTCGAACGCGCGGCCGCGCCCCGCACGCGGGAAGAACGGGCGAAATTCGAAGCCTGCGGCCAGCGCTTCGCGCGCCTCGACGCGCGCTCGGGTGGCCTCGCGCTGCTCGCGCTCGACACCTACGGCTGGAGCCTCGCGGGGTCGCCGCGCGGTACGCGCTTGGGCCATTCGCTCTTGCGCGGGCCGACGTGGCCCGATCCCGATGCCGACCTCGGAACCCACGAATTCGCGCTCGCGTTCGCGCCGTTTTCCGCACTCGGCATGGGCGAACTCGAACGGCTTTGGGAACGTTTCGCGGGCGGCGCGGAGGTGCCGATGTTTGCGAGCGACGATCCGGCGATCCTCATCGTCGCAACGAAGCTCGCCGACACGGGCGACGGCGTCGTGGTGCGCGCGCGGGAGTGTGAGGGCGCGGTGCGGGACGCATCGCTGCGCTGCGGCGCGCGAGCGCGCTCCGTCGTGTGTGTCGATGCCTTGGAACGTCCGCTCGACCGCGAGGCCGTGCTCGCGGATGGGTCGATCCAGGCGTGCTTCGGCCCGTTCGAACTGCGTTCGTTCTTGGTGCAACTGGCGTGATCGAAGGCGTCCTGTTCGATCTCGACGACACCCTGCACGACGACACGCTGACGTACCGGCGCGCGGCGGAACGCGTGGCCGCCGGCGTCGCGGCCGAGCGCGGCATAGATGCGTCGCGCTTGTTCGAGGCGTACGTTGCGGAGGCTGAGGCGTTTTGGAAGTCGCTTTCGCCCGCGGTCTTCGACGTGCGACTGGTTGGATTGCGCGCGCGCATGTGGGCGGCGGCGCTCCGGGCCGTCGCGATCGACGACCCGCAGCTTGCCGAGCGCTGCGGTGCCGACTACAACGACTACCGCCGCGCGTATCTTACGCTATGGCCCGGCGCGCTCGACTTGCTGGCGTCGCTGCGCCGCCGCGGCTGCAAGCTCGCCATGATCACGAACGGCATGGCCGAGACCCATCGCGAGAAAATCGCCCTGCTTCGTTTGGAGCACGCGTTCGACGAGATCTTCATCGCCGACGAAGTCGGGTTGGTCAAACCCGACGTGCGGCTCTTCCGGCTCGCCGCCGAGCGTCTGGGCGTGGTGCCCGAACGCTGCGCGATGGTCGGCGATCGCTACGAACGCGACATCCGGGGCGCGCACGAGGCCGGCATGTTTACGGTCTGGATGAACGTACGCCACGAAGCCGTGCCGCCCGGCGAGCGTGCACCGGACGCGATGGTCACCCGGATCGGCGACGTTGAAGCCGCGTTGCCGCTGGCGCGCAAAGCCGGGTGACGACGCCGCCCGCTGCCCCAGGAATTTTCGCGGCGTCGCTGCGCCTGCTGCTGCGCAACCCGTCGATCGTCGTGCCGGGGCTCGTCGCCGGTGCCCTCGGAGCGCTGACCGGGGTTATGCTCGGGCCGACGCAGCCGCTCGAGAGCAATCTGCTCTCCCGGCTGTTGCAAAGCGTCGTGCAATTGGTCGCGTCCATCTTCGCGATCGCTTTTACGACCGGCATGGCCGCCGCGGCGTGGCGTAACGAACGAGCCGGATTCGCAGACGGGGCGCGCGCCTTCGGGCGGGGTGCGCGCCACCTCGTCGTCGCGATGTTCGTACTCTTCGTGCTTGGGGTCGCCGCGGCGCTGCTCGCGCCGTTTACCCTGGGCCTCTCGCTGCTCGCGTACCTCTTCTTTTTTATCTACACGATGGCGGCCGCCGTCGTCGGCGAGCGCGGCGGGTTTGCGGCGGTCGCGGAGTCGGTCGACCTGGCGTTCACGCGCCCCGTGCCGACGCTGCTGGTCGCGAGCGGGATTGCGCTCGTTTGCCTCGTGACCGGGGCGCTGGCGGAATTCGTGGCCGCGCGGTCGGCACTTGGGCCACTGCTTGCCGGCGTGGTCGTACAGGCGGTGATCGCTTACATGACGCTGGTGGTCGTGGGCGAGTACCGCGCGCTGCGGAGTGCGGTTAGCGGGTAACCCGGCGCGGGATGCCGTCGATCCGGCTGATCACGTACTCGCGCTCCTGATTTCCGAGGCCTAAGTGCTTCACGAAGCCGACCAAATTGATGACCAGTTGATCGCGGCGGCCGACGAAGTGCCGGAAGGTGCGCTCGCCCGTTGCCCGAGCAAACACGAGCCGGTCGTCGACGATCGCGAGTTCTTCGAAGATCGGATCCGTCCGGCGAGGGCTCAGATCGAACAGGCAGTCGAGGACCGCGGCGAACTGAGGCGCGGTCTGCAGGCGGCTGAGATGGTAACGGACGCGACCGGCGGCCACTTGGGATGGCGCGTCGGCGGGCAGGAGTCCCATCTTTTTCTTACGGCGTTCCACTAAAGTAGCTATCGGCATGCGCAATCCCCGCACGGAGCCGCGGCCCGGGGGGAGGGTGGCCTCCTACCCCCTTTGGGCGTTACGTCACAATTTGTATCCTTTGGTTGGGATGAAACGAACGGACGTTCGCTAAGGTCTAACGGTATCGTGGCTCTCCCCGAACCTTCCGCCGCCCGCGGTCTCGACTCGATCGTTATCAAGGGCGCGCGCGAGCACAACCTCAAGAACATCGACCTGATCCTGCCCCGGAATCGCTTGATCGTGATCACCGGGCTCTCGGGGTCGGGGAAGTCGTCGCTCGCCTTCGACACGATCTACGCCGAGGGCCAGCGCCGCTACGTCGAGTCGCTGTCGAGCTATGCGCGCCAGTTTTTAGGCCAAATGGAGAAGCCCGACGTCGACTACATCGAGGGGCTGTCGCCGGCGATTTCGATCGACCAGAAGTCGACTTCGCGCAACCCGCGGTCCACCGTCGGCACGGTCACCGAAATCTACGACTACCTGCGCCTGCTGTACGCGCGGATCGGGACCCCGCACTGCTACCAGTGCGGCCGCGAAGTGAGCGCCCAGTCGAGCGAGCAGATCGTCGACCAGGTGATGGAACTGCCCGAAGGGACCCGCATCCAACTGTTGGCGCCCGTTATCCGCGGCCGCAAGGGCGAGTACGCCAAGCTCTTCGAGGAAATCGGCAAGGAGGGCTTCGCGCGCGTTCGCGTCGACGGCGAGACGCGCGAGTTGCGCGAGAAGATCGATCTCGACAAGAAACGCAAACACACGATCGAGGTCATCGTCGACCGCCTCGTGATGAAGCCCGACGTGCGCAAGCGCCTGACCGACTCGATCGAGACGACACTCCGGCTCTCGAGCGGCATCGCGACCGTGCTCGTCGAGTCTGGGCGCGCTTCGAACGGCCTTCAGGTGAACGCCGGAACGGCGAAGGCCGCTCCGGCCGCTCGCGAACTAACGTTTTCGGAGCAACTCGCGTGCGTGGACTGCGGCCTCTCGTTCGAAGAGCTCGCGCCGCGACTGTTTTCGTTCAACTCGCCCTACGGCGCGTGCCCCGACTGCACCGGGCTCGGCGTGAAGATCGAGATCGATCCGTGGAAGGTGATCCCGGACCGTTCGAAGTCGATCGAGGAAGGCGCGATCGTGCCGTGGAGCAAGTCGCTCGGCGGCGGCCGATATCCCTCAATGAACCCGTACTACATGCAGCAGGTCGAAAAACTGATGCGTGCGCGGCGCGTCAAGCTTTCGACCCCGATCGAGAAACTGCCGGCGGACCTCCTCAAAACCTTGCTCTACGGTTCCGATTCCAAGCAGCGCTTCACGTACGAATCGAAGGCCGGACATTCGTGGAGTTACGAAACGCAGTTCGAGGGCGTCGTCAACAATCTGCAACGGCGTTACACCGAGACGTCGTCGGATTTCGTGAAGGAAGAGCTCGAGAAATTCATGTCGGCGACGACCTGCAAGACCTGCAATGGCGCGCGGCTCAAGCCCGAGGCGCTCGCGGTGACGGTCGCCGGCGTCAACATCGCCAAGCTGACGACGATGTCGGTCGAGAAGGCCGAGGCGTTTTTTCGGGAATTCGCGCCGACGCCGCGCCAAGAGATGATCGCGCAGCAGATCCTCAAGGAAGTGCGCGCGCGCCTGGGCTTTCTCTCCAACGTTGGGCTCGGCTACCTCAACCTCTCGCGCTCGGCGACCACGCTCTCGGGCGGGGAATCGCAGCGTATCCGCTTGGCGACCCAGATCGGATCGTCGCTCGTCGGCGTGCTCTACATCTTGGACGAGCCGTCGATCGGGTTGCACCAGCGCGACAACGACCGGCTGCTCGCGACCCTCAAGACGCTGCGCGATCTCGGTAACACGCTGATCGTGATCGAGCACGACGAGGACACGATGCGCGAGGCCGACGTCATGGTCGATATCGGACCGGGAGCGGGCGCCGAGGGCGGCCGGATCCTGACCGTCGGTACGCTCGACGAAGTGATCCGCAATCCCGAGTCGCTGACCGGCGCCTACCTTTCCGGCAAACAGTTCATCGCGATTCCTCGCAAGCGCCGTGCGCCGCGCGGGTGGCTCGGTGTGCGCAAGGCCCGGGCCAACAACATCGAGGGGATCGACGTCGATTTTCCGATCGGTGTGTTCGCTGCGGTCACCGGCGTGAGCGGCAGCGGGAAATCGACCCTGGTCAACGAGATCCTGGTGCGCGCGCTCAACCAGCATCTGCACGGGCAACCGGCGGCCGGAACCTATGGCTCGGTCGCGGGTGCGAGCGCGCTCGACAAACTGGTCGTCATCGATCAGTCGCCGATCGGGCGAACGCCGCGCTCCAATCCCGCCACGTATACCGGCGCATTCGATCTGATCCGCGAGCTGTTTTCGCTCGTGCCGGATTCTAAGATGCGCGGCTACGGGCCCGGACGCTTCTCGTTCAACGTCAAGGGCGGCCGATGCGAAGCGTGCCAGGGGGACGGCATCATCAAGATCGAGATGCACTTCCTGCCCGACGTGTACGTTCCGTGCGAGGTCTGCAAAGGAAAGCGCTACAATGCGCAGACGCTCGAAATCAAGTACAAGGGAAAGTCGGTCGCCGACGTGCTCGAGATGCGCGTCGACGAGGCGGCCGAATTCTTCGCGGCGATCCCGCGCATTCACGGCCGGCTCAAGACGATCGCCGACGTCGGCCTCGGCTACATCAAGATGGGCCAGCCGGCGACCACGCTCTCGGGCGGCGAGGCGCAGCGGGTGAAGCTCGCGACCGAACTCTCGAAGCGCGCGACCGGACGCACGTTCTACGTGCTCGACGAGCCGACGACCGGACTCCACTTCGCCGACATCCACAAACTGCTCGACGTGCTGCAGCGCTTGGTCGCGGTCGGCAATACCGTGTTGACGATCGAGCACAATCTCGACGTCATCAAGACGGCCGACTACGTGATCGACCTCGGCCCCGAGGGCGGCGATCGCGGCGGCACGGTCGTTGCGACCGGGACGCCCGAAGAGATCGCGCGCAATCCGAGTTCGTTTACCGGGCACTACCTGGGCCCGGTGCTGGCCGACGAGCGCGCCCACGGCGTGATTAGTCCGGACCGCATTCACATGGAACAGATCGAGACCGAGAACCTCGCGCGCCTGCAGGAGCTGGCGACCGGGAATCGCGTGCCGATCGAAGCGTAAGCCGTCTGAAAGTCACTGCCGGTAGGCTTGCGGCAGGAGGGTAGAAATCGTGGGTCTTGGAGATTTCGTAACCGGCATCGTGCATCCGCAGCGCAAGGAGCGCGATCGGCTCATCGCCTCGGCGACCGAAGACCCGGCAACGAAGACGGTTCACTGGGGCAAGCAAGAGTTCTCTGCCGCCGAGTATCAGACGTTCAAGGCGAACATGCAGAGCTTCGATTTTTCGAAGGAGCAGATCGCCGTCTTGCGCGCGGTCCACGACGGGAAACCGGTGCCCGGAACCGCGGAGCACGTGTCGCCCAACCACGTTACGGCCGAGCAACTGATGGCCAAAGCGACGTACGATAAAGAAGGCAACCTCCACATCGATAAGCTCACCGTCGATAAGGGCGTGGCCGGCGACTTCAAGAAAGTGATGCTGCAGGGCCGTCCGGTCGACCCGGAACTGGCCGCGATGGTCCAAGAAGCGTCGAAGAAGGGCATCCACGTTCGCCAGGACGAGGGTGCGAACAGCCGCGCCGAGTGGAACGGGACGGTGTATTGGGATTCCAAGCACCTCACGACGGACTATTACAACGAGTCGAACCTTTCGACCGGGCGCACCTTCAAACACGAGATGTCGCACGCGCTGCGCGACGGCGATACCAAGCGCGTCTTGCAGGGCATCCCCGACGGTCGCTACTCGAACCGCGAAGAGCAGGCGGCGATCGAGTGCGAGCACCGCTACATGGATCCGCGCCAAATGCCGCGCGACTCGCACATCGCCAATAGCGTCCGCACGGTCGACGATCCGAACACTGCCCCGCAAGTGTGCGCGAATCCGGAGATCGGCGTCAGCGTGTCGGAACTTAAAGACGGCAAACCGGGACCGAGCGTGTACAAGAGTTCGGGCCAGCTCAAAGGGAAAGTCGATGGCATTACGATCGACCACGACAAAGAGAGCGGCAACGACTACCGCGTGGTCCACCTCACCGACGACCGCGGCAAGAAACTCGACATCCGCTTCATGGCGAACCTCAAAGATATCGAGGCCGAAGGCGGCTCGCATCCGCACCCGATGACCTCACTCACCTGGAACGTCCGCAACGGCGACGAGGTCACGATCAAGTTCGACCCGCGCCACGGAAACGCGACGCTTGAAGACAAGACCCAGAACTTCGAGCGCGTTTCGGATCCGTATGGAAAGGTTACCGAGCGGCAAGTCGATTTCGCGCAGCAGCGCCAGGAGCAGCTCTCAACCCATCATCGATAGGACGTACGCGGCGCAGGCGACGTCTTCGAGGCCGAGTCCGAGCGATTCGAAGATGACACTCTGGCCGGCTGCGGCAACCGGGCGCCGCTCGTCGGCCAGCAGCTGGCCGAGCGTGCCGGCGATCGGAAGTTCGCGGTCGAGGTCCGCTTCGGCCAGCAGCAGGTCGCCCGCTTCGCGGCGCGCCGCGGCGATATCGTCGGCGTAGAATGCGGCCGACGCCACGAGCGCCGTCGGAAGTTCGCGCCGGGTCGGGATGCACGAACCGACGGCCGCGAAGAACGCACCCTCGCTCGCAGCTTCCGCCGCGAACAACGGATCGGAGGCGGCGGTCGCTGTGACGATCAGATCCGCTTCGCGGAGCGCTTCTTCCGGCGACGAAGCGGTATGCGCGTCGAGGCCGAGCGAGTGCGCGAGCGCGGCGGCGGCGGACGCGCGTTCGGAATCGCGCGACCAGATTGCGACGCTCGTCGCGAGTCCGGCGTCGGCGAATGCTTCAACGTGCGCGCGGCCTTGCACGCCCGCCCCCAAAA
>Ga0302325_10017292_pt1 | contig 15250 bp, 13 predicted proteins | sample Palsa_T0_2_FD_201948 | JGI IMG/M metagenome (GOLD analysis project Ga0302325, IMG submission 201948) | Peat permafrost microbial communities from Stordalen Mire near Abisko, Sweden - Palsa_T0_2 | ecosystem: Environmental > Terrestrial > Soil > Palsa > Peat permafrost | place: Sweden: Abisko... | reverse complement strand
CGGTCAGAAAAGCAAGATCCCCGAATATAATCGCGAGAGGCAGATACCGTATGCGAAAGCCATTTGGCTTTTCCTCCATGCACTTCACCCGTCGGTGGTTCGGCCTATTCTGCATGGGAACCGTCATCGTATTGGCCGTCGGCTGCGGCATCCACCTCGGCGCCGGCGCATCGGATGTGAGCGTCGCAAGTGTCAAGGACCTGGGCACCATTCCAACCGACTCCGACATTCTTGGGCGGGACGGCGGCTACAGCGCGGCATTTCAGGGATATTCGGTATGGCTCTACGGAGACACTTTTCTCGCCCAGCCCAACGCAGAAGGCTACACGCTGATCAGCGATTCATGGTCGTACACCAGCGATCTCGATGCGGCGGCCGGCATTACGGGCTTTCAACAGCCGACGGATTCGACCGGCTCGCCCACGATGGTCCTTCCCGAAACTCCTGCTGAGCAGGCCTTCAATGCAGCGCACAATGGTAACAGCTGCCAACAGCCTCCCTGTGGCGAGCGATGGGCGCTTTGGCCCTCATCGGTCGTCGTTGATCCGGAATCCGGCAACGCACTCGTGTTCTACGCACTCGTATTGGCGAGGCCCGGCAGCTTCAACTTTCAGGCCATCGGCAACTCACTTGCCACCTGGCAAAGCCTTCAGCAACTGCCCCAGCGCCCCACCCTTAATCCTCCTATTGTCGTCGGTCACCCCGATCTTCTCTTTACTGAGAATGAGCCGAACTTCGGCTCGGCTGCTCTGATTGCCAACGGCATGTTGTATGTCTACGGCTGCGGACTCCCCACCAGCGGCACCGACAAGGGGTGCAGGCTCGGTCGCGTTGCTCCGACAAACGTCCTCGACCGAAGTTCGTGGAGCTTCTACGTTGGAGACGGCCGTTGGTCCTCGCAGGACAGCGACGCCGTCTCCGTCTTTACCGGCGACAACATCCTCAGCGTCGCCTGGAACAGCTATCTCCAGAAATACATCGCGGTCTACAGCGCGCCGTTCTCCAACGACGTCATGATGCGGACGGCGACTGCCCCCGAAGGACTCTGGTCGAACGAGGTCTTCGTCTTCACCGCGATGGCCCCGACTCAGGAAAATGTCTACGACGCCCATGCTCATTCCGAATACGATCAAAATGGCGGTCAGACCATCTACGTGTCATATTCGCGCTCGACCGGCGCCTTTACGAGCGAGATGCGGCTCGTTGCCGTCACGCTTGCGTCGGCGCCAACAAACTGAACCAAGTAGATGTTTATCAGGATGCCAGAAATGCCCTACCGGCCCCGCCTATCCCGCAGAGACTTCCTCGTAACAGGCTCGATAGCCGCGCTGGCGTGGCGGAACCGCGTCATTTTCGCCCAGACCACTCCAACGCCAGCCACCGTCCACACCCCCAGCGGCACCCTCCGCGGCGAATCCTTCGATGGCGTCCGGATTTTTCGCGGAGTACCCTTCGCCCAACCACCGGTCGGCGCGCTCCGCTTCCGTCCCACACTGCCGATCAAGCCATGGCCGGGCGAACGCGACGCCACCCGCTTCACCCCATCACCCATGCAATGGGGCGAAGCGCCGACGACCAGCGAATCTTCGCTCTCCCATAGCGAAGATTGCCTCTACCTCAACATCTGGGCGCCCGAGGGCAAAGGCCCCTTCCCCGTCTTCGTCTGGATCCACGGCGGAGGCTACATCGCCGGCCACGCCTCGGAGCCGATCTACGACGGCACCAGGTTCGCCCACGAAGACATCGTCGTCGTAACCGTCGAATACCGGCTCGGTGTCTTCGGCTTTCTCGATTTGGGCCCGCTCCTCGGAACCAGTTACGACGGCTCCGCCAATAACGCGCTCCGCGACCTCATCGTCGCCCTCGAATGGGTGCAAGCCAACATCGCGTCGTTCGGCGGCGATCCCAACCGCGTCACCATCGGCGGTGAATCGGCGGGGGCTAAACTCACCGACATCCTGATGGGAGTGCCATCAGCTCAACATCTCTTCCACCAGATGATCTCCGAAAGCGGCGGCGCCGAACGCGTCTGGTCCAGGGAGTATTCCGAAACAGTCGCGAAAGGCTACGGCGATCAATGGCGCAAGCAGTCGGGCAAAGGAATCCCGGCCCTGCAAAGCGCCGCGCCCGACCTGCTGATCGAGGCCCAACATCAATTCTTCGAGGAGTGGCCACAACATTTCCCGCTCCGCTCCCAGATCGACGGCAGCCTGCTGCCCCAACTGCCGATAAAATCGATCGCGGCCGGATCGAGTAAAGGCAAACGTCTGCTCATCGGCACCAATCGCGACGAAAGTGCGCTATTCATCGGCCCGCGACCCCAGACCGATCCAGCCGCCAAGGACCTGGGGAATATCCCGCTGGCGAAATTCGACCCGGTCTTCCGCCGCTACAAAGAGGTGTATCCGGAGATGACCGACTTCCAGCTCCGCATCCGGGCTGTCACTGCGGAGGAATACTGGGTCCCATCGGTCCGCGTCGCCGACGCCCATGTACAAGGTGGTGGAACAGCCTTTATGTACCGACTCGACTTCACCGAAAGCAGCGGCCGGCTCAGCGGCTTCGCCTATCACTCGCTCGACGTCCCGCTCGTCTGGGAACGTCCCCACCCCAACGCCGCCAACCTCGCCGCGGAAACTGCGCTCGCGTCGCAGATCCATCTCGCCTGGGTAGCTTTCCTCCGAGGCGAGTCCCCGGCCGCACCCGGATTGCCTGCTTGGCCGCAATACTCTGCAAGCACCCGTCCCACCATGATTCTCGACACCGAAAGCCGCGTCGAACAAAAGCCCCAGGAATCGGAATTACGGCTGTGGGACGGCGTGCTCTAAGCATCGGCCACCGCCGCTTACTTGTCCGCATCCTCAAACGCGAATCGCCCCAGCGCGAATGGATGCGACGTCTGCGGCTTCGTGTTCATGGGGTTCGTCGGGTAGACGTCGGTGCTGGTCGTCGGAAATCCCCAGACCTTGCCGTTCCTCATGTCGATCACCACCCGCCCGAACACCTGTTGACTTCCATCCGGTGCACGCAGCATCTGGGTTCCCGGCTCGATGTAGAACGGATAAGGTGTCGCGGAATCGGCCTGTGCGGATTGCGGACGGAAGTAAGACCTAGCCGCGATGACCCCCAGGGAAACCGCAATCAGCAATAGAAGAATATTTGTTGTCCAGCGATGATTCATGTCGCTCCTTTTACGTTTGCGCAGAAATTCTGAGGTTACTACGAAACTCGGCTTCCAAAACTGGCGGTCTCATCGCTGTCGCTGGAGGCTACCCAGCATCCTATCGAAATCGCCGTTTCTTGAGGCGTCCCGCTGCGTGGGTGCTATATTCAAGTGCGGCTGAGAGGGTACGAGGGGACAGATATGAAGGCGCAAATTGAACGTTTTCTTGTCACGGCGGCATGTATGGTTGCGCTTCTTCCCTGCAACTTCGTTTCTGCCCAGACGGCCTCTTCAAGTCAAAGTACCGACAGCCGCAAAGCGAACCCAGTGGTCGTCCAGCAAAATGGCACGGTCGTCATTCCTTCAGAGGCGGTTCCCGTTTCGAAGTTTCTCACCCCGGAAGGAAGCGCCTATCTCGTTCAGCATCTGCACGACATGCAGGATCCGAGCATGACGTACGCCGAGAAGGGACTCCCACGCTTCATGGTGCCCTACCTTGAGCGCCAGAAGATCATCTTCGCGGTCAAGATGGAAGACACAAAGATTGGTGGCGTGCACACCTACGTCTATATGCCGGCAGTAGGGCTTAAGGCCGTCAACCAGGACCGCGTTCTTATCAATCTCCATGGAGGCGGTTTCTCGGGGTGCTGGCCCGGATGTGCGGAGTTGGAATCGAGACCGATCGCCGGCCTGGGAGGAATCAAGGTCGTCAGTGTGGACTATCGCCAGGGCCCTGAAAACAAGTTCCCGTCGGCTAGTGAAGACGTCGCCAGCGTCTACCAGGAGCTTTTGAAGAGTTACAAACCCGAGAATATAGGCATCTACGGCTGCTCTGCCGGCGGCATGCTTACCGCGGAATCGGTTGCCTGGTTCCAGGTGCACGGTCTGCCGCGACCCGGCGCAATTGGGGTGTTTTGCGCTTCGGCCGGTGCGTTTGGTGGGGATGCGGCCTATACCTCCACCCCGCTTGGAGAGGGCCGTCTCATGCAGGAAATGCGTGACGGTACCCCGAGACTTGGATACTTTAGCAACACGGATTTCAAAGACCCGCTGGTGTCTCCCCTCTACACTTCTTCAGTGTTGTCGAAGTTCCCGCCAACTCTCGTAATTACCGGTACGCGCGGCTTTGAAATGAGCGGTGCCGTCTACACCCACTCTCAGCTGGTTAAGCTCGGCGTGGATGCTGAACTGCACGTGTGGGAGGGCATGTTTCACGGATTCTTCTATAACCCGGATGTGCCCGAATCGCAAGATGCGTATGCGGTCATTGTGAGCTTCTTCGATCGCCACCTCGGAACAAAGTAGCGCCATTGGCGGGTCAAACGAGGACATGCTACTGTTTCTTTCCCGTGCTCGTCGCCACTACCGTGCAGTTTCCGTTCCCTGCCGCGGCTTTCTTGCACGAATCGATCGCCTTGTCATCGGCAATGGCCTGCTCGAACCCGGCCGTCGAATAACCGAACGCACCCGATCCATTTGTCGCAAAGGCCTTGAACGGACCACCCGCCAGGAACCTTTTCCATGCCGCCAGTCCCTTGTCATTCAAAGCAGCTGGCGGCGGCACATCCGGCGGTGCTGGAGCCGGCAAGACCACATCGCCCATCGGTAGCAAATCATGTGCTTTGAGAAATGCCTGCACCGTGTCCGACCACGCCGCGGTGTGACCATAGAGATGATGCCCATCGTCGCCATCCGGCGGAGCCAGCACAAACTGGTCTACCCCGCCTTCTTTGGTGTACGCAGCATCGAATTTCCGCGCCATATCCGGCGTAAACCAATGGTCGTTCTGAGAATATATCCAGAGCATCGGCAACGCCCCATGTTTGCGCGCCCCCTTGCCGAAGCCTCCGAAGGCCTCCACCAGCATGCCCAGGTCGCAATTATGTTCATGCCCATCGGAGCCGCGGCCGCCTGCGAAACTGATCGCTGCCTTGAGCCCTTTTGGCGGGTCGGCCGACAGCGCCACCTGGGCAAAGCCACCCGCCGACACGCCAATGCTAACGACGGTGTCCGCATTGACCTCAGGCAAGCTTGCCGCGTATTTGATCACCGCGCGCAAGTCGTCGGCGCTGGCTTCGCCCACACGCTCAAAGGTGCCGTTCCTTGAGTTGCAACCGCCAAAGGTCGAGTCCTGCTGCCCGCCCGATCGACCATAACCCCGCCGCACGACCACAATCGCCACATATCCACGCCGCGCGAACCACATCGCTTGCCCTAGTTGCGCCCAGGGCGTGACCGTTCGGCGCTCTTCTTCCTTGGGTGACGTCCCATGAGTCAGCACTGCCAGCGGATGCCGGCCGGGCCGATCGGCATACACTTCAAGTGCATCCAGGCCATGTGGAAAAGCCTGCGAATAGGGGACCCAGAACTCATTCTCACGAATCGTGACCGCAGCTTGTCCCGGAGTTCCTTTGTCCTCGTCACTGTTCTGGGTCGGGCTCGGGGAAGACGGCTCCTGAGCGTGTCCGAAAGTTCCGCCCGCAACCACGACCAGCAACCACAGCCCGACTAGAACATTTCTCGTATAGGTGTAGACGAAAGCAGTGAGCTCGGCTGGCCTTTTCCTTAAGAAAAGGCCACCATGGCCTCCGTTAGAAGCTTTACTGTAATGCGGGAAATGCTCTCGCCTACTTTGCATACCCCGCAGTACAGCGCATCCAATCGGGCGAGTCAACCAGTTTGTTACCGGAGCAGCCCCACCGTTCGCCATAGCTATTCGGATCGATTCAGAGCCTCGATGCCTGGAGCCGCCATTTTCGCGGTTGGCTCAGCGACCACCTCAGGCATCGCTACCGCGAATCGGTTCTTGCCGGCTTGCTTGGCCCTATACATCGCCGTATCCGCACGGGACAGCAATGCTTCCACCGTCACCGCTGAATCCGGGTAGAGTGCGATGCCCAAACTGCATGTCACCTGCACCATGTTATCCCCGACCGGCATCGGTTCACTCAAGGCCTGAACGATCTTACAGGCGCAATACTCAATGTCGGTCATCTGATTGAGATCGAGAACCACAACCACAAATTCATCGCCGCCAATGCGAATGACCGAGTCGGACGCACGCACGGAGTCTTTGAGTCGGCTGGCTGCGAGGATGAGAACGCCGTCGCCCGTGGCGTGGCCAAACTGGTCGTTGATCTGCTTGAATCCGTCGAGGTCGATCAGATAAATTCCGGCTTTGCCGCCCCTTCGCTTCGCCCGCTCGATCGCCTGCTCTACCCGGTCATCCAGAAGAGCGCGGTTGACCAATCCGGTTAGCGGATCATGATGCGCCTGGTGCAGAATCTGGGTTTCACTCCGCTTGCGGCTGGTGATATCGGACGCAGTGATGGCCACCCCGTCCCGCAATTTCACTGCTTGAATACGTATCCAAGAACTCTTGACGTCCTTGTCGACGACCCGGAATTCATACACCAGCGGCTGACCGGTATTCACAACCGTCTTGTAGCGCTCAAAAAGCCCCAGCGCCCGGTTCACCGGAAGCACTTCACACATCTTCGCACCCAGCAGCGCGGCGATGGGGATCGTGACCATCTTCTCCACATTCCGGTTCAAATACGTAAAGATGAAATCTTCGATCTCCCCTTTGCCGTCCCGTACCGCTTCGCAGATGTAGAGCGCGTCCAGGCTGCTCTCTGAAGCGGCATGCAGACGGTCTCGGTCGAGCGCAAGTTGCTCGTAGACCTGACGGTCGAACAGCGCGACAATCAGGCCTCCGCATAAAACCATTCCGGTCGTCAACATCACCGCCCACACGCCAAGAAACGAGATATGCACCGTGTTTTCGGTGGAATAGGCCATGTGGCTGGGCAGAAAGGTCACCGCCGCCATGGCAGTGTAGTGCATGGCGGCGATGCCCAACCCCATCACCGCCGCTCCCCCAAGGCGGATCCATTCTCGCTTCCTCTGTTGGTTCCGCACCGAAAACCCGATCCATAAGGCCAGCCACGAAAAGGCGACAGCCACCAAAACCGACAGGACGACAATCCCATACCGGTAATGGTGCATCGCTTCGCAACGCATCGCATGCATCCCCGTATAGTGCATGGCCCCGATGCCCGAACCCATCAGCACGCTGCCGATCCCGATCTGCAAACGGGTAAGCTGAGACCTGCTGACCACGATGAGCACCACGAACGAGGCCAGTACCGCAAGCATCAACGATGCAAACACCGTCGGCACATGGTACAAAACCTCAATCGGCAGCCGCACCGCCAGCATTCCCAGGTAGTGCATCGACCAGATGCCGAGCCCGAGTGCCATGGCTCCGCCGGTGAGCCAGCCGAACTGCGCACCACCTTTGCAAGACGCGACCCGCTCGGCGAAGCCGAACGCTGAATACGACGCAACAACCGAAGTTAGCACCGACACCGCAACAAGCCAGGAAATCGTCGTCGTCTGGATCGGTTGCAAACTCAATCCTTCTATTGGCGACCCTCCTGCAAAAGCTACGCTGAGAATGGAAAGGTGCAAGTGAACCTTCTTTCGATTGTGCGACACCGGAGCAAGCGATGGTATCGCAAATTATCGGCGCCGAGGAGTGAGGACTTTAACAATGCCGATACCTTCAACACTACATGCCAAAGGGAACGCAACCACTCCAACTGTTCGCGATAAACTTTCCCGTCCCGAAACGGAACTCTCCAGGCACTGCCCCGTGCAATTCGGTACTCGATCCCCGAATGAGACAATGGGCTTTCACTCCAAACCTCAGGAGAAGCATTTCGGTGGCTCGCGAAGTAAAAAGAAATCCCTGGCTCCGCCTCTTCGGATGGCTGTTCCTGCTCCTCATGCTGCTCGCTGCCTCCGGCATCGTCGGCGGCGCTCTCTGGCTCAAGCACTGCATGCGCGCCTCTTTGCCCCAGATTGACGGAGACCTCCACCTGCCCGGCATCACCGCCGACGTCACCGTCCGCCGCGACGAGCACGGAGTCCCGCACATCGAGGCCGCCAACCTCGACGACCTCTTCGCCGCCCAGGGCTACGTCACCGCACAGGACCGCCTGTGGCAAATGGACATGACCCGCCGCTATGTCTCCGGCGAACTCGCCGAGATTCTCGGCAAGAAGGTCATCCCCCACGACCGCATCCAGAGGCTGCTCGAAATGCGGCCCACTGCCGAGCGCATCCTCGGGTCACTTAACCCTCGCGACCGGCGATTCTTCGATGACTACGCCAAGGGCGTCAACGCCTTCATCGACAGCCATAGCAAAAGCCTTCCCGGCGAATTCGAGCTGCTCATGTACAAGCCCAAACCCTGGCGGCCGGTGGATTCCCTCCTGATCCTGCTCGGCATGGTGCAGATGGAAGATGAAAAGTGGGAGGATAAACTCGAGCACGAAAAAGTCCTCGCTCGGCTCGGCCCCACGCTTGCCGCCGACCTCTACCCAACCGGCTCCTGGCGAGACCATCCGCCCATGGCAGCAATCCCCGACCTCACCGCGCCCCAGCCCGAAATCCCCGGCGTGCCCCTCGACGAATCGCAATCGTCGGTCCAGGACCTGCTCAAACTCCGCGACCTGCTCGGCCATCATCTCTGCGGCGGCTGCGCGATCGGCTCCAACGAATGGGCCGTCTCCGGCGCCCACACCGCCTCTGGCAAGCCCCTCATGTCCAATGACATGCACATCACTCATACCATCCCCAACGTCTGGTACGAAGTCGACCTCAAAGCCCCCAACTTCCATGTCGCCGGAGTCTCCAACCCCGGCGCGCCCTTCGTCACCTCTGGCCACAACGACCACATCTCCTGGGGATTCACTTCACTCTACGGTGACACCCAAGATCTCTTCATCGAACAAGTAAACGACCACGGCGAATATCAAACCGCCTCCGGCTGGAAGCCCATTGAACACATCCGCGAAACGATCCGCGTTCGCGGTTCCGGCGACATTGTCGTCGACGTTGGCAGCACCGAACACGGCCCCATCCTCACGCCGGCCATCGAAGGCGAGAATCGCTCTCTAAGTCTCAGTTGGTCGGCATATGATGCCAGTGCCAACGGCATCCCGCTCTTCGATATCAATTCGGCATCCACCTGGGGCGAATTCCAGAACATCCTCGGCCAGTGGTGGGGGCCATCGCTCAACGTCATCTACGCCGACGACCAGGGCCATATCGGCTACCAGGCGGTCGGTTTCATCCCCGTCCGCAAAGGTGGCCTAACCAGCGTGCCAGCTACGGCGGGAACTCATGAGTGGCAGGGCCGCATTCCGTTCGACCAGATGCCCAGCGCCCTTGATCCTGTCAACGGCATCCTCGCGACGGCCAACTCCCGCACTAGCCCCGACGGCTACCCTTACCAGATCACCCTCGACTGGGCCTCGCCCTACCGCAACGAACGCATCTGGAAGTGGCTCGCCGGCAAAAACAAACTCACCCCCGCCGACATGCTCACCCTGCAGACCGATATCTATTCCACCCTCGATCAGGAACTCGCCCGCCGCTACGCCTACGCCATAGACCACGCCCCGGAGGCCGACAAGCAGTTGCGGCAAGCCGCCGACCTGCTGCGCTCCTGGAACGGCGTAATCGGCGCGGACTCCGCTGCGGCAGCCGTTGTCTCTGCCGCCCATAGCGCCTTTTGGCCGACGGTCTTAAAGCCGAAGCTCGGCGACGACTGGAAGCTCTACACCTGGGGCGAAAAAGCCTTCGTCGAGGAAACGCTCGTCACTCATGGCCCCGCACAATGGCTGCCCAAAGGCTATGCAAGTTGGGATGAGTTGCTCGCTGATGTCGTCCGCCAGGGTCTCACCGAAGCGCACGCTCCAGCCGACCTCAACACCTGGAAATACGGAACGCTGCGCACCATCGACCTAGAACACCCCCTCTACGAAATGCTGCCCTGGTTCAAAAGCTGGACCGGTACCGGCCCCCAGCCACTTTCCGGAGACGCCAACACCGTCAAGCAAATGAATGGCCTGCTCGGCCCGTCGCAACGGCTCACCGTCGATTGGAGCAACCTCGATAACTCCACCGAAAACATCGTCTACGGCCAGTCCGGCAACCCGCTCAGTCCCTGGTACAGCGACCAGTGGCCGTTCTGGTACAGAGGCAAGACGTTCGCGCTGCTATTCAGCGACCAGGCCATTGCCGCAGGCTCGCAACACACGCTGCGGCTGACTCCGTGAGCTTCGCCACAAAGCGCGAGTGGCAGCAAAGCGCCCTGATCTTGACATCCGCCTTCGCTGTCGCTCTGTCGCTCGCCATTCGCGGAAACTCCTGCGGACACGACTTCGATTTCCACCTTCAATCCTGGATGGCCGTCGCCCAGCAATGGCGTCATGGCATCTTTTACCCGCACTGGATCGAAGGCGCCAATTACGGAGCCGGCGAACCCCGCTTCGTCTTCTACCCACCCCTCTCCTGGATGCTTGGCGCGCTGCTTGGCACGATACTTCCGTGGAGTGCGACGCCGGTCGCCTTCACCTTCATCGTCATGGCCGCCAGCGGCTTCACCATGAACAAGCTCGCGCGCGAATATCTTGCGCCCAACGCCGCCACCGTTGCTGCCTGCGCCTACATCCTGAATCCCTACGCATTATTTGTGGCCTACGAACGCACCGCCTACGGAGAACTAGCCGCCGCCATCTGGCTTCCATTGATAGTCCTCTACGCAACACGAACTTCCCTGCTCTCCCGGTCGAGCTTCAAAGCTCCGGATACCCTCGACTCGCCCCAAGACTCCACCAACCCGGGTGCCCCATGTCTCGCTTCTGAGACATGGGTTTTTCCGCGCCACACCATCCCGCTCGCCCTATCCATCGCCGCCATCTGGCTCACCAACGCACCCGCCGCCGTAATGACCTGCTACCTTTTAGCAGCGATCACCGTTTGGAGAGCCGTCGCACAAAAGCACTGGCAACCGATCCACCACTCCGCAACCGGCCTCCTCCTCGGACTCGGGCTCGCAGCCTTCTACCTCGTCCCCGCCGCCTACGAACGCCGCTGGGTGCAAATCGCCCGCGCCATTGGTCTGGGCATGAGAATTCAGGATAGCTACCTCTTCGGCCACTTGGGCGAATCCTTCCACGATCAGATCCTGCGCACCGCATCATGGATATTCGTAACTATGGTTGCGACAATCGTCATCGCCGGAGCGATCGCGTGGAAGAAAAAGCCCCAACGCAAGTTGATAATTTCCCTGTTTGTAACAACAGTAGTTCTATTAATGCTGCAACTCCCCGTCAGCGCCCTGATCTGGAGCCACGCCCCCGAATTGAAATTCCTCCAGTTTCCCTGGCGCCTTAACCTCGTCCTTAGCGTCGCCTTCGCCATCGCGCTAGCCGCCATCGCTCGCCCCACGCAGACGCCAACCAGACCAGCGGCAAGAACCGCCACTATCCTCGCTATCGCAATCGCCATCGTCGCCGCCGGATCATGGCTCTTCTGGCAACCCTGCGACGAGGAAGACATCGTCTCTGCCCAGGTCACCGTCTTCCAATCCGGCAACGGCTTCGATGGCACCGACGAATACACCCCGCTCGGAGCAGATAATTCCGAAGTCCCTCGAGACCTGCCAAGGGTCCGCGTCTTGAAAGCCGCCGACGCCGAAATCGCCACCAGTCCTGCCCCCAATTCAACTGAAGATCAGGAAGCTCCCACCTACACGCCAAGCCCGCCAGACGAGCTTCCCGCCCAACTAAAAATCGAGAATTGGCAGCCCGAAGCAAAGACTTTCACCATCATCACCCAACCCCCCGGCTATGCCGTCCTCCGCCTCATGGACTACCCCACCTGGCAAGTCCGCGCCAACGGGCAAGAAGTCGCCAATCGCCCCCAACGCGACGACGGCCTCATGGCAATCCCCGTCGAAGCCGGGCAAACCCACATAGAAATCACCTATCCCGCCACTCCAGATGTCCTCTGGGGAAGAAGCCTCACCGCTGCCTCGCTTTTAAGCCTTTTGCTGCTAGGTCTCGTCCCGCAAAAACCCGCCCGCGTCGGCTTAAGCGGAATCAGGCGGTCTTCGCCACAAGCACCGCTGCCCCCGGGCTTTTCTCTCAAGGAAAAGCCCACCTCACCAGCTTTGACCAGAAGACACTTATCCTGATTCCGCTTTATCATTGAAGAAATGTCCGTTGATGTGAAAGAAATCCGCCGGCGCGGAGTGGAACTAACCGACCAGGCGCTGGAAAAACTGCTACCCGGCCCCAATCAAACCCCCGCCTCGATCCACACGGCCATGCGCCACAGTGTTTTTGCCGGCGGCAAACGCCTTCGCCCGCTCCTCTGCATGGAAGCCGCCCGCATGGTCGCCGGCACGCCGGACCTCCCCCAAGGCGTCGAAAACCTCGCCGCCGCCCTCGAAATGCTGCACACCTATTCGCTGATTCACGACGACCTGCCCGCGCTCGACAACGACGACCTCCGCCGCGGCAAGCCTACCTGCCACGTCGCCTTCGGCGAAGCCACCGCCATCCTCGCCGGCGACGCGCTCCAGACCCAGGCCTACGAAACCCTCGCCGGCCTGCCCATCCCCGCGTCGGCCGCCGTCGAAATCATCAAGCTGATCGCCGAGGCCACCGGCACAGTCGAAGGCATGATCGGCGGCCAGGTCCTCGACCTCGAGGCCGAACATCACAAGCCCACCGCTGAGCTCGTCGACGCCATCCACCGCGCCAAGACCGGCGCTCTCATCCGAGTCAGCCTCGCTACCGGAGCGGTTTACGGCGGGGGATCACTAGACGACATCCACCTCCTCACCGAGTTCGGCCGCAAAGCCGGCCTCGCCTTCCAGATCGTCGATGATGTCCTCGACATGACCGAAGACTCCGCCCACCTCGGCAAAACCGCCGGCAAAGACCTGGCCAGCGACAAGGCCACTTGGCCCGCCGTCTTCGGCATTGATCGTTCGCTCCAGGACGCCGATCAATTCATCGCCGAAGGCTTCGCGTATCTCGAACACTACGGCGAGCGCGCCGAACGCCTCAAAGCCCTGGCAAAGTATTTAGTCGAAAGAAAGAATTAGCATGCCGCCACCAGCACTCACCGAAGAAGACATCCGCCAAGCCCTGCGAGACGTCTATGATCCAGAGCTCCCCGTCAACATCGTCGATCTAGGCCTAGTCTACAAAGTCGAACTGGCGCCCGACCCAGAAGCCCCGGGCATGGTTCCGAAACAAAAAGTCAGCATAGACCTCACGCTCACCACCCCCGGCTGCCCGTCCCACGCACACATCACCGAGCAAATCCGCAACCGACTCGCCGGACTCCAGCAAATCAGCGAATCCCAGGTAAATTTGGTGTGGGAACCAAAGTGGAGTCCAACCCGAATCAGTCCCGAAGCTCAAAAAAAACTCGGAATCGCCTGAAAAGAAGTCGTCTGTTCTTAGTCTTCAGTCCAAAAAGCGACCACAACTGGAGACTGTTTTCCTACGCCCGCTTCAAAACATCCTTCAACCGAGCGCCCTGGTGGCCCGCCTGCTCGATCAATCCCTCCACCCGCGCCAGCAGTTTCTGCCCCGCCTTGACGTAATCGGGAATATCGTTCCAGAACTTTCTCACGCCGTCGGGGTCCTCGATCAAGGCAACTGCGCCACCCGCGGCAGCCACAGCCAAGGCCGCCTTACGCTTACCGAGAACCAGCAAAATCGCACTGGTCAGCAGCGTTCCGGCGGCGACCGAACGCGTCCACGGCATCGCACGCAGGTTAGAGGGTAAATTCGCTTCGATTTGCTTCGGAAATTTCGTCAGGCTCATAGGTCCGCTTTCAAGATCCTGGAATATACGCAATGAGTGGGATGCAATAAATCCGTCCAACTTTGTCTTTGAAGACATGCTAATCCAAATCGAATTCCCGCAAAGGCTTCCCCGTACCCGGAGTTTCCTTCGCCTTCCGCAGCGCCTCGGCAAAGCGCTTCTCCAGCAGGTCGGTCTTGTTTTTCTCGGCGTCGACCGCCTGGCGAAAAATGCTCTCCTTGCGCTCGTCCTGCTCTCTCATCCCCCGCGCCGCCGCTTCCAGGTCCTCGAAAGTCCGCTTCCGCGGTGCCGGAGTATGCGCGATCACCGCATGCGTCGAAGCATCGACCTTCAACATGCCGCCGCAATCCGGGCACACGATCTCGAAGACTTCGCTGCGGTGCTCATTCCTGGCCGAGGAGGACATGCAAAACCTTCCGAGACCCGATTCTACTGCAAAAGCAGGGTTGTTGTGGAATGTACGGTGATAGGTAGGCCGGCACTCTGGTTACACATCGGAGGTAGACTGGTTGGCACCTGGAATGGCTTGGTCAACGACCCTCGCGTAAGTTGCCATCACTTGAGATGGACGGGCGGTCCGCCAGTTCTCTTCGCATGAAGGTCGATATCGACTTCGACGCGGTCGGCGATCTTGATGAAAGGAATGCCGCTGTTCATCCCGTAGTCTTTGCGATCGAAAGCCATCGTGCCGGTAATCGCGCCAGAGCCGGTACCAGCTCCCGAGACGGTCAGATGCAGGGTCTCCGGTTTTGACACCCCGCGTATGGTGAAGGTGCCAGGAACGTCGAAGGTGGTTGGACCGGTCTGGGTTACAGAGGTCGACTTGAAGGTGATGAACGGATCCTGATCGGCATTGAAGAAGTCTTTGCCTTTCAGGGTACCGTCCTTCATTCCGCTCCCGGTGTCGACGGAGGCCGCTTGAATCTTGATATCCAGCACACCTGTGCTGACTTCAGGGGAGGTAAAGGTCAGGGTGGCGTCCCACTTTTCGAACTTGCCGACGATGGCCACCGATGCCTTGACATTGAATTTGATCGTGCTGTTGCCCGGTGTGATTGCAAAAACAGGGGCCTGGGCCAGACCCGGCGTGGTTAGCATACCGACGCCCGCTAGAAATGACAGCATTGCGAAATATTTCATTTTCATCAAATATGCCCCTTCTCGATTCCCGCAAAGCTCTGGCCGTGCCCAATGTCGGCTGCAATGCGCCGAATTCAAGCTATCACAAGAAGGTAGGCAACTGCGCCGCGAACGGATACTGGCAAAACTACCAATGGCCACACCGGAGGATATCTCTGGAAACGAACACCTTCGCGAGGTGGCGCTATAGTAGTCAGCAGCCACAAACATAGTTTTCCGGTGAGGTTTCGTGATGCCAAGCAGGCT
>Ga0302325_10017291_pt1 | contig 15250 bp, 10 predicted proteins | sample Palsa_T0_2_FD_201948 | JGI IMG/M metagenome (GOLD analysis project Ga0302325, IMG submission 201948) | Peat permafrost microbial communities from Stordalen Mire near Abisko, Sweden - Palsa_T0_2 | ecosystem: Environmental > Terrestrial > Soil > Palsa > Peat permafrost | place: Sweden: Abisko... | reverse complement strand
CAGCCGTCCGGCCGCCTTGAACAGACGTGCATGCCGTCCGACACCCGGCCCAACCGAAATAAGGAGCCCAAACCTCAAAAAATAACCGCGAACTCTCAGTTTAGAATCGCTGCTTTTCCTTGGCTGCGCGGCGATGCGCGCGTGTCCCTCACCGATCAGCTCAGTATGCCGCGACCGGCACACGCCTGCTACCCCACCGGGATGGCCCGCGCGGGCCGCCGCGGCACGCAAATCCCCCGCATTCAGCGAAACCTCCATTCAGCGTGACCCCCCGGCACTCAGCGAAACCCCCTGTGCGAGTGACATTGCCCCAGCGATCCCAGGGCACTCAGCCGCGGCAGCGCTTAGTGCAACGGGAGGTGCCAACGCCGCACGTCCGAGCATTGGTGCCAGCGCGCGCGCCAACATGATTGAATGTGCGATCTGGCAAGGCTCGTTCAGATGCAGCGGCGTGTCGAAAAAGGCGGCACTCGGATAGTGGCTATGGTTGGCCAGTAGCAGGAACTCACCTCCATGCCGAAGATACACCGCCTCGATCGCCGCAAGCCGCGCCGATGGTTGCGCGGTGTCCGGTCGCGAAGTCTCGGAACGCGACACTTCCGGCCGGGACGTCGCGCGCCGCGACGTCGCCGACAACCTCTCTACCGCCGGCATAGCCGAGCGCAACGCCTCCGGCACCAACGTCTCCGGCCCCAAAATCCCCGCGCGCGCCGCCGGATCGAGCTGGGTCGGCAGCCCGCCGATCACCCGCACGCCATGTGCGCGGGCCCACACCACGAAGCCAGCGATCAGGCCGGCCCCATAACCATCGCGAATCGCCGCGGCCGAGGCCGGCGGCGCCAGCATCGCCGCGAGCACCGCCGGGCTCGTCCCGGCGCGCGCGACGGTGTGCCCGACATGGTCGCCCCAGGCGTTGCGGGTGCCGGAGGTCTCGGCGCGCGGATCATGGAACCCCACCGCCACCAGCGACATCTCGATCACGCTCATCAGCCCCGCGCGCAGGTCGAAGGCAAACAGCGCCGCCAGCCACCGCTGCGGCGCCAGTTCGCCCAGGGTCGGCCAGTCGTGGCGGAACATGATCGCGGCGTCCGGCCCGAGCGCCGTCGCCGACCGCCCGACGGTGTATTGCTGCTGCTCCATCGGCAGGTAAACGATGTCGCCCGGATGCAACTGCGCCCGCCAGCGCATGAACAGGTAGTCCTGGCCGATGCCGATCGCGACGCCGCCATTGACGCAGGGCAGATCCAACATCGGTTCGATCACCTGGCAGCGATGCGAATAGGGCCCGTTGGAGCCCGCCAGAATCACCAACTTGGGGCCACGGATCGTTGCCGCCCGCGCCAATCCGTCGTCGAGCTGGCGCGCGAGGAAGCCAAGGTCAAGCGGCCGGTCCAGCACTGCGCCGAACAGAAGGGCGTACAACCCCAATGACGCCAGCGCAGCGCAAACCAGGCGGCGAAACCCGCCCGCGCCAGGTGTGACCGGTCGAATGACATCGGTGCGGTGCTGCATTGCCTCGCCCGCGCCTAGAAGCGGAAATACAGAAACGGGGCGGCATACGGCGCGAAGAACAGCGCCTGCGCGGTAAACGCGAGCCCGGCCGTCAGTGCCCAGCCGCGCGCCCGCTCCGACAACTCATGCACGTGCGGCAGTGTCAGCACGATCAGCCAGCCCAGCAGCAGACAGGCCGAGACCTCCGGCAGGCTGAGCGTATGTGCGTCGCCCAACGACAGCAGCACCGGGACCGGTCGCGCAATCTCGGCCAGCGCGGGCCAGGCGCCAACGATCATCCGCGGCAGTGCGAACCCATTCAGCCCGGCCATACCGCGCAGCATCCCGATGGTCGCCGCCACCCCGTCAGCGCGAAACGGCACCCAGGCCACCACAACTGCCAGCAGAGTCAGCGCCTGGGCCAGCGGCCCGGGCAACCGCAGTCCCAGCCGTCCTCCCATACCGGCCCATAGCCGATGCACGATCAGATAAAGTCCGTGCAGCCCACCCCAGGCGATGAAGGTCCAGGCCGCGCCATGCCACAGCCCGCCCAGCAGCATGGTCAGCATCAGGTTCACCCCGCGCCGCACCTCGCCCTGCCGATTGCCGCCCAGCGGAATATACAGATAGTCGCGCAGGAACCGGCTGAGCGAGATGTGCCAACGGCGCCAGAAATCGGCGATGTCGCGCGCCTTGTAGGGGCTGTCGAAGTTCAGCGGGAAGCGCACGTTGGCCATGCGCGCCAGCCCGATCGCCATGTCGGAATAGCCCGAGAAGTCGAAATAGATCTGCAATGCATAGGCCAGCACGGCGTACCAGGCCTCGATTAGGGTCAGCACGGTGCCATGCGAGGCCGCCGCGAAGCCGGTATCGGCGAAGCTGCCGAACGTATCCGCCAGCACCAGCTTCTTGCCGAGGCCGAGCAGGAAGATCGTCAGCCCGGCGGCCAGGTTCGCCGCGACCGGTCGGGCTAGGCGGGATGCTTCAAGCTGCGGCAGGATATCCGCCGGCCGCACGATCGGCCCGGCGATCAGATGTGGGAAGAAGCAGACGAACGCAGCGTACGACAGCGCGCTGACCGCGGGGCGGCTGGCGGGTTCGGCGCCAACCGGGCCAGCGCCCTCCCGGTCCATGCCCGCCCGGCCCACGCCCGCACGACCCACGCCCGCACGAAAAATGTCCACCAGGAACATGATCTGCTGGAAGGTGAAGAAGCTGATCGCCAGCGGCAACACGATGCCAAGGGCGGGTGCCTGCGGGGCGGCGGCGTGCAGCAGGAAGTCGGCGTATTTGAACCAACCCAGCACGCCGAGATTGAAGCTGACGCCACTGATCAACCAGCCTCGCGCCGCGCGGGTCCGGCTGGCCCGGGTCAGCCGATGGATATGCCGCCCGAGCCCGTAGTTCACCGTGACCGAGCCGACCAGCAGGGGCAGGTAGCGCGGATTCCACCAGCCGTAGAACACGAGATCCGCCACCAGCAGCCAAGCCAGCGCGGCCCGTGTCCCGTACAGCCGGCCGGCCAAGAAGAACCCGCCGAGTGTCAACGGCAGATAGCCCAGAATGAACTCAGGTGAATTGAACAGCATGGCGCGCCCAGGGGTCACCTTGGGCGCGCCAGCCTAAGCAAAGGTAAACCGATTGCCGGCGGCCGAGCCCGGCCGCCGGCGTCAGGTCAAGGCTGCTGCTTGCGCTGCTCGTTCTGCGGTGCCCGCGACGGCGGTGGCGCCGACCGTTGCGGCGGAGGTGCCGTCCGCTGCGGCGGGGGAGCAACCTGTTGCTGCGTGGGGGCTGTTACCCGCGGTTGCGTGGGCGTCATCCGCTGTTGATTGTTCGGTGTCACTTGGCGCGTGGCCGGCGGCCGCGGCTGCGTGGGTGTCACCGGGCGGGTGACGGAAGGAGTGGTTACCTGCGGCGTCCCTGGAGTCGCGCCGGCGGGACGCTGGCCTTGTCCGCCAAGCGTCGGCGTGCCGGGCCTCGTCGTGCCAGGCGTCGCCGTACCAGGCGTCGCCGTGCCAGGCGTCGTCGTGCCGGGGCGCTCGGTACCCGCGGGTGGGCGCTGCTCCAACGTCGTGCCAGGGGGACGCTGGCCTGGGCCGCCAGGCGTTGCCGCGCCCGGACGCCCCGCCCCACCGGCGGCGGCCGGCACGGCCTCCTTGGCGGGTACCACACCGCGGCCGCTGAATTCAGTCGGTCGGCTGGTTGCGGCGATCGGCGGGGTGCCGTGATTGACCGAGGCCCGCAGCTGCGGATTGTCGGCGGCCAGCCGCTGGTGCTGCAACTGGGTCGAGGTAGCCGCGACGTGTCGCTGTGAGGCGAACGCTTGCTCCTGCGGCGTCGGGCGCGCGGCCAGTCCACCGGTGCCACCATTGAAGCTGACCCGGTTGATCGTCGTGTTGTTGATGACAGTCTTGTTGTAGACGTTGGTGATATGAACGCCGCCGAAGTTGTTCACACTTCTATTGTAGGCGAACACGCCGTGGTTCCAATAGCCACCTGCATAGCCGGAGCCGATATAGCCGAAGCCGTAGTTGACGCCGCCATAGAAGCCGACCTGGGCTCCCCAGTAGCCGGTATTGAAGACATAGACCCCATCGTTCCAGCCCCAGTATCCCGGGGTCCACAACAGGCCCACTGAAGGCGGCTGGACCCAGGTGCCCGGCACCCAGTAATAGCCATCCGGTCCATACGCCCAGTAGCCCGGGGTCCACATGTAGCCCGGCGCTGGGATCGCTGGCTGCACATAAACCGGCAGGATGGGCGGCGCTATCGTGATGGAAAGTCCGACGGCGACCTGGGCGTGCGCGGCGGGTGACGTTACGGCAAAGGCGAACCCAACAAGCAGGGGCGTGATCAGGTGAAGGCGTCGCATGATCGTCTCCTTATGTGAGACCTGGGTGTGAGACCTGGGCGTGAGACCTGAGCGTGAGACCTGGGCGTGAAACCTGAGGCGTGAGACCGGCATGTGGCACTCGGGGCGAAACCCAGGCATTAGACCCAGGGGTGAGGACCGCGACGCAGGCGCGCTTCTTTCCTCGGTGGCCGGCTTTCCTGGCTAGGCAGCTTCGGTGGCCAGCAGCCTGGGATAGTCCGGCCGCCTTCTGTCGTAAGGCCATTTTCATGGCGACTATGGCGATCGAATGGCTGACGCTGCCACAATTGGGCGGCAAACCAGGATAGGTTCCGCTCGGCGTCAATAGTTGCTAGCTGACTGCTTGCAGAGCCTGCCGCCCACCAACCGACCGGCCCCATTGCCATGACCGCCTCCCGACGATGACCGGTGACGACCCGATCAATCCGGCCCTGCTGCCGGCCGGTCTGCGCGACCTGCTGCCGCCCGACGCCGAGACCGAGGCCGCGTCGGTCGAAGCGCTGATGGAGGTGTTCGCCGCGCACGGTTACGAGCGCGTGAAACCACCGCTGCTGGAGTTCGCCGACAGCCTGCTGGCCGGCGCCGGCGCCGCGGTGGCCGAGCAGACCTTCCGCCTGATGGATCCCGACAGCCAGCGCATGATGGGCCTGCGGGCCGACACCACGCCGCAGGTGGCACGCATTGCCACCACGCGGCTGGCCGGCGCGCCCAGGCCGCTACGGCTGTCCTACGCCGGGCAGTGCCTGCGTGTGCGCGGCAACCAGCTCGCCCCCGACCGGCAGATCGCCCAGGCCGGCATCGAGCTGATTGGCACCGACACCCCCGCCGCCGACGCGGAAATCGTGCTGGTCGGCGCCGAGGCACTCGCCTCGGTCGGCCTGGCCCAGTTCAGCTTCGACTTGACCGTGCCGACGCTAAGCCCGGCGCTGCTGGACGATGCCGGGATCGCCGGCGCCGACCGTATTGCGCTGGCCCGCGCGCTGGACCGCAAGGATGCTGCCTCGGTGCAGCGCCACGCCGGCGGACTGGCGGAAACCCTGACCGCGCTGCTGCTGGCCGCGGGGCCAGCCGACCGGGCGTTGGCGGCACTCGCCTCGGTGCGCCTGCCGGCCACAGCGCGCGCCCTGGCGGACGGCCTGGCCGCCACGGTCGCCGCGATCCGCGACCGGGCGCCGACGCTGCGCCTGACCATCGACCCGGTCGAGTTCCGTGGCTTGCGCTACCACACGGGCGTCTCGATCACGATCTTCGCCCCCGGCCGCCACGAGGAACTCGGCCGCGGCGGGCGCTACCTGAGTGGCGACACCGAGCCGGCAACCGGCCTGACGCTGTATCCCGACGCCATCCTGCGCGTCGCCCCGCCGCGCCAGCCCCGTCCCCGTCTGTACGTCCCGCTGGGCGCCGACCAGGATGACGCGGCCCGCATGCGGCGCCTCGGCTACGCTACGATCGCCGGACACGCTGCAATGCGCGATGATGCCGCGGAGGCACGCCGCCTCGGCTGCACCCATATCCTGAAGCACGGCGCCGCGGCGCCGCTGATACCTGACACCTGACGACTGACCCGGAGACTGCAGATGGCGAACGTTGCCGTGATCGGCGCCCAATGGGGCGACGAGGGCAAAGGCAAGGTGGTGGACTGGCTCGCCAGCCGCGCCGATGTCGTGGTGCGCTTCCAGGGTGGCCACAATGCCGGCCACACACTGGTGGTCGGCAACGAGACCTACAAGCTGTCGCTGCTGCCCTCGGGCCTGGTACGCGGCAAGCTCGGCGTCATCGGCAACGGAGTCGTGGTCGACCCCGAGGCGCTACTGGCGGAGATCGACAAGGTCACCGCGCAGGGGCTGCGGGTCTCGCCGGCCACACTGCGGATCGCTGAGAACGCCGCGCTGATCCTGCCGTTCCACGGCGCACTGGACCGTGCCCGTGAGGCGGCGCGCGGCGAGCACAAGATCGGCACTACCGGGCGCGGCGTCGGCCCGGCGTATGAGGACAAGGTCGCGCGTCGCGCCATCCGCGTCTGCGACCTGGCGGAACCCGAAACGCTGTCGCTGAAGCTGGATGAATCGCTGCGCCACCACAACACGCTGCTGGCCAGCCTGGGCGCCGAGACGTTCGACAAGGCGGCGCTGCTGGCGCGGCTGCTGGAGCTGGCGCCGCGCATCCTGCCCTATGCCGAGCCTCTGTGGATCCGCCTCGACGAACTGCGCCGCGCCGGCAAGCGCATCCTGTTCGAGGGTGCTCAGGCGGTGATGCTGGATGTCGACCACGGCACGTACCCCTACGTGACGTCTTCGAACACGGTAGCGGCGACGGCGGCCTCGGGCGCGGGAATGGGCCCGGCGGCGATCGGCTTCGTGCTGGGGATCGCCAAGTCGTATTCCACTCGTGTCGGCTCCGGACCGTTCCCGACCGAGCTGCACGACGCGACCGGCCAATTGCTGGGCGACCGTGGCAACGAGTACGGAACGAACACCGGTCGGCGCCGTCGCTGCGGCTGGTTCGATGCCGTCCTGGTTCGCCAGGCGGTGAAGGTGGGCGGCATCAGCGGCCTCGCGTTGACCAAGCTGGACGTGCTGGATGGGCTGGTAGAGCTGAAAGTGTGCACCGGCTACCGGATCGGCGGCGAACTGCATCAGCATTTGCCGGCCGCCCCGCGGGCCCAGGCCGCGGCGACCCCCGAGTACGAGGTGATGGAGGGCTGGTCGGGGTCGACCCGCGGCGCCCGCTCGTGGGGCGAACTGCCGGCACAGGCGATCAAGTATGTGCGCCGCATCGAGGAACTGGTGGAAGCGCCGGTTACGCTGTTGTCCACCAGCCCGGAACGCGACGACACGATCCTGGTGCGCGATCCGTTCGAGGGATAGGGGCCTTGAAAGGCGTCGAGCCGAGGCATCGTGGCGTTCAGGACCGGGTGGATCGTCGCCGACACAACAACAACGTTATGCTCGAAGCCTATCCCAGAGGCCTGCTCCTAGAGGCGTGATTCCCATGGTCTGATCCCCGGCTGCCTGATCGAGGAATCCCCCGGTATGGGTCGCGGCGCGGGTTGGAATTGGTGTTGTTGGACTGCTTCGCGCGGCCCAACCGGCCCTCTCGCGCGGCATTATCCGCCGCCGACTCGGTCGGCTGCTGGACGACGCGGATTTTCTGCGGTCGATCAGCGGGGCCGCGGCATACCTACGGTGTCTGCGGCCCCGCGACGTCGATGGTGGGCATCACAAAGAGCGGCGTTGGCGGCGGTACATCACCTGTTGCCGGCGTAGACGTCGGCTGCGTCGGGGTGGGCTGCGTGGCCGCGGCCTGTAACGAGTCGGGCTGCGTGCGAGTAGCCTGCATGGATGCGACGGGCGCGGATGTTGCCGGCGTAGACGTGGGCTGCTGCGTGGCCGTGGCCTGCAACGAGTCCGGCTGTGGGCGAGGCGCCTGCATGGATCCGACGGGTGTGGGGGGGATGGGTGCGAATGTTGCGGGCGCGGACGTCGTCATAGGCGTGACTGGTAAAGGCGAGACCGACATATATGCAGCAGGCGTAGGTGCCATCGGCCCTTCCGTCGCTGACGCGGACGAGGTCCACCCCGCTGGCGCCTGCGCACCCGTGGCCTGCATCGGCGTCACAGGTGCCGGTGTCACCGGCTCCGGTGTCATTGGCTCGGGCGTCGCCAGTGTTGGGGCTGCCGGTGCCGGGGGCACCGGTGCGGGCGACACAAGTTCGGGCGCGGCCTGCATCTGCGTCCCATCCGCGGTCGTCGTGGTCGTCCGCGACGGTAACGCATCCATCGCTTGTGGTGCCGGGGCCACATGGCTCGTCGACACCGCACGGCCAGCGCTGGTTGCGCTGGACGCCGGCGCGACACATGCCGTCGCCACAGAAGACATCGGTGGGTCGTCCGTGACAGCGCATCCGGCCAACCCCGAACACGCCAGCGCGAGCAGCATAGAATACCGCATGGAGCAGTTCCTTCGCTTCTTTTGGTGCGTCTAACGCCGCTGTGCCTGAATCGGAGCGCTCCGTCCGGGTCAAACCTAGTTGATCGATCGGTTCATTACCCGTTGGGACCTGATCCGTTGTTCAACCGAGAGCGCCAATGTACGAAATGTCTCGTATTCTTCTGGGAATTCCATCATAGCGGCGTGCCTCAGACCCCCGCTAAACGAGGGGTCGTCGCGCCAACGCACCGCTCGGGATCAGGGTCGTACGACGACAACGGGGCGTTCGACGACCGCGGGCTGCTCGACGACGACGGGGCGCGATTGTTGAACAACAACCGGGCCAGGACCGGGCACTTCGGCGACACATCCGGTCAGGCACAAAACCGCCACCGGAAGCAATAGCGTGTAGCGCATGGAACGATTTCCTCTGTACTGGTAGCGCACTTGGCCAGGGTATAGGCGCCACCCGTACGGCAGCAGTAGACTCGGAAAATACCCAGTCCCCCTCCAGAAGGAGCTTGAAGAATTACCTACCCTTCGTTGCGGGCAACGGCTCAACGCGCGGCGCGGGAACCGGCACGGCGTTCCGCGGTCCGCGGTGCGAGCAGTCGGCATAACGGCCCAGACATTGCGTCCGGAACGCGCCTCCCTCTTGGCCGCGGCCGATTGCATGGTATGCCCCGCGCATGCCACCCCCTTCGCTCCTGTTGCAGGATATCCACCTGACGTTCGGCACCACGCCGCTCCTGTCCGGCGCCGGGTTGGCGGTTGCCGCCGGCGATCGCGTCTGTCTGGTCGGACGCAACGGCTCCGGCAAATCCACCTTGCTGCGAATCGCCGCCGGCCTCGTGCAGCAGGACGCCGGCCGCCGCTTTGCCCAGCCCGGCGCCACGATCCGCTATCTGCCGCAGGAACCGGACATGTCCGGGTTCGCCACTACGCTCGCCTATGTTGAGGCCGGACTGATCACCGACGCGGACACCGACCACCACCGCGCGCGCTACCTGCTGGAACAGCTCGGCCTGACCGGCGAGGAAGACCCCGCAACCGTGTCGGGCGGTGAGGCACGCCGTGCAGCGCTCGCGCGTGCGTTGGCGCCCTTGCCGGATATTCTCCTGCTCGACGAGCCGACCAACCACCTTGACCTGCCTGGCATCGAGTGGCTGGAGCGCGAGCTATCCACCATGCGCGCCGGCATCGTGGTGATCAGCCACGATCGCCGGCTGTTGGAGCGGCTGTCGCGCACCACGGTCTGGCTCGACCGCGGCATCACGCGCACGCTGGACCAGGGGTTCGCCGCGTTCGAACCCTGGCGCGATGAGGTGCTGGAGCAGGAGGAAATCGACCGCCACAAACTCGGCCGCAAGATCGCGATGGAGGAGGATTGGCTGCGCTACGGCGTCACCGCACGGCGCAAGCGCAACCAGAAGCGGCTCGGCGATCTGCATGCGCTGCGCAAGCAGCGCAAGGAGCGGCGGGCGGCGCCTGGCAAGGTGCGGTTGGAAGCGGCGCAGGCGGACCTGTCGGGCCGGTTGGTCATGGTGGCCGAGGCCGTGTGGAAATCGTTCGGAGATCGCACCGTCGTGCGGGATTTTTCCACCCGCATCCTGCGCGGCGATCGGGTCGGTATCGTCGGGCCCAACGGTGCCGGCAAGACGACGTTGCTGAACCTGCTAACCGGGGCGTTGGCGCCGGACGCGGGCGAGGTACGGATCGGCACCAACCTTGAGCAAGTCACACTGGACCAGCGGCGGGAAACGCTGGAACCCGGCCAGACCCTCCGCCAGGCGCTGACCGGCGGGCAGGGCGACACGGTGACGGTGGGCGGTCAGACGCGGCATGTCGTCGGCTACATGAAAGATTTTCTATTCGGTCCCGAACAGATCAATACGCCGGTCGGCGTGCTCTCCGGTGGCGAGCGCGGCCGGCTGACCCTGGCACGCGGTTTTGCACGGCCGTCCAATCTGCTGGTGCTGGACGAGCCGACCAATGACCTGGACCTGGAGACGCTCGATCTACTCCAGGAACGATTGGCCGAGTATCCCGGGACCGTGCTGCTGGTCAGCCATGATCGCGATTTCCTGGATCGCGTCGTCACATCCGTGATCGCCGCCGAGGGCGATGGGCGCTGGGCCGAATATGCCGGCGGCTATTCCGACATGCTGGCGCAGCGCGGACCGGTAGCCCAGTCGCTGGCGGTCGGGTCGCAAGCAGTCGGGTCGCCGGCGGTCGTAGCGAAAGTCGCCGCAGCCTCGGTGCGGCCGAGGTCCGGCGCGGGGGCAAATCCGCAGCAAGCGGCAAGTTCGCCGGCCACCGAGCGGCCGCGTCGCATGACCTTCAAGAATCGCCATGCGCTGGAGGTATTGCCGGGGCGTATCGCCACGTTGCAGGCCGAAACGGCTCGGCTCAGTGGGTTGCTCGCAGATCCGGATCTGTATGCGCGCAATCCGGTTCGTTTTGGAGAAGTGACAAAGGCGCTTGCGGCGGCGCACGAAGCACTGGCGGCGGCCGAGGAACAATGGCTGACGCTCGAGATGCTGCGCGAGGAATTGGCGGGCTGACGGCGCCGCGCACGGATCGCATTCATCCAGCGCGTCTGGCGGCCCCGCGTGAGACGATCTCGTCGCTCCCCCAAAGAAGGCAGGATTGACCACGGAGATTGTAAGAACACGGAGAAGGGAAATTGTCGTACCACACAAGAATCCAATTCGCTGCCTACGCCGTGTTCTTCCAATCTCCGCGGTAAACCGTTCCTCCTCGCGGACGATGCGTTCCCCCGAACGCCACCAGCAGAAATCCCAGCTGGACACTCAGCAGGACCGCGGTGCCGGCGAAGGGGGTGCGGCGATTGTCGGCGGCAGCCCGTCGGTACGACCATTTGCCAACGCCGTTGCCTTGCCCACAAACTGCCAAACGAAATGACGGCCGAAGGCGCGCCCTGACTTCGAGCCGATCGGTCGAAAACACAACGCCGCGCAGGAGGATCACGCGTGTACGAACTGGGCGTGGCGCTGCTCTTCCTGTTGCTGCTACTCGGCAGCTTTTGGGCCGGGCTGACCCTGCAAAATGTCCTGCGCGACAAACACCGCAGCCGCGAATCGGTCGACTCCATCCGCGTCGTCTTCACCTTGCTGGTGACATTCGCGGCGCTGGTCCTCGGGCTGCTGATCTCCTCCTCGCAAGCCCGCTTCACCGCATTCCAGATCGGATTGCGTAGCTTCAGTGTCGACATCACGGCGCTCGATCTGCGACTGCGTGAATACGGACCGACGGTCGATCCACTCCGTGCCGATTTGATCGTCTACACAAAAGCCGCGATCGCCGACACGTGGCCGAACGAGACGCCGCCGCCCGGCACGTATCCTGTTCACCTCCATGTCCTCGTCCCTGGTGGCGAGGAGAGCATCGAGCTTAGCGAGTTGCTGAATCGGCTCGATCTGGCGATCCGCCGCCTGCTGCCAGACGATGAATTCCATCGCTCGATCGCAGCCAGTCTGCAAAGCCGCATGGTGGACCTGTTGCAGGAGCGCTTGAACCTGCTCTCGAGCGGACAGCCATCGCTTTCCTGGCTCTTTCTGGCGATCCTGCTGTTCTGGCTGGTGGTGATCTTCGTCATTGCCGGCCTCAGTTCGCCGCGCAATGCCCTGGTGGTCGTGGTGACCACGCTGGCCGCGTTGTCGATTGCGTCATCGGTATTTCTTGCAGTGGATCTGGACCGGCCGCTCACCGGGTTCATCATTGTCTCCAGCGCACCACTGCGAGACGCGCTGCTGCATATCACGCAGCCGCCGTTGCCGGCCGGGATGCCCTGACTGAAGCTGCAGCGCCGTATCGCGCGATACGCCGCGACGTCGTACGCAGGGCGCTGATCGCGCCGCAGCCAAGGGGCTCGCTGCCGAAGCGATCACCACCAAGGCACCACGGCCAAATGGATCACCGCTAGGGGAGCACCGCCAAACGAATCGCCGGCAAGCGAATGACCGCCAAGCGAGTCACCGCCCCTGTCGCTAGCCCCTGGGCGCCCAGCCGCTACCCCGCTATCCTTGCGCCAACCCAGCAGGAGGAAACCGATGGCGCCGAAGATGATCGTAATGGACAACCCGCTCAGCGCGATGGACATCGCCCGCGAACTCGCCCCACCAGGGATCGACATGATCGTCGCCCGCGCCGACAGCCCCGAATTCAAGGCCGCGCTGCCGCAGGCCGAATACATCGTCGGCCTCGGCGAGGTGAAGATGGATGACGCATTCTACCAGGCGGCCCCGAAACTCAAGCTGATCCAATTGCTCAGCGCCGGCTACGACCGGGTGGACATCGAGGCCGCGCGCCGCGCCGGCGTTCCGGTCAGCAACAACGGCGGCGCCAACGCGATCGCGGTGGCCGAACATGCGATCATGCTGATGCTCGCGGTGTGCCGGCGGCTGACCTGGCAGCACTCGATGACGTCGTCCGGCCGCTGGCGTGGCAACGATGTCGCCAATGTCCGGCTGTATGAGTTGTATGGCCGCACACTGGGGATCGTCGGCCTCGGCAATATCGGCAAGAAGGTCGCGCGCCTGGCGCAGGCCTTCGGCCTAGCCGTGCAATATTTCGATATCGCACGACTGAGCGAGGACGCGGCGGACGCGCTCGGCGTGCGGTTCCGTCTGTTCGACGAGCTGCTGCGCACCTCGGACATCGTGTCGCTGCACGTGCCGCTTACACCGCAGACCCGGCACATGATGAGCACCGATCAGTTGAAGAAAATGAAGCCCACGGCCTACCTGGTCAACACCTGCCGCGGCCCGGTCGTGGACGAGAAGGCGCTGATCCAGGAACTCGCCGCCGGCACGATCGCCGGCGCTGGCCTTGACGTGTTCGACCAGGAGCCGCCGCCCGCTGACAACCCGCTGTTCAGCATGGAGAACGTGATCGTCACGCCGCATTATGCAGGTCCCACCTGGGACAATCAGCAGGCCCGCTTCCGCAACGGATTCGACAACGTCCAGCGCGTGGCCCGCGGCGAGAAGCCATTGTGGATCATTCCGGAGCTGCGCTGACGCGGGAACACCGTCTGAAGCAACGCCAGGCCAGGGATGCAGCCCCCCCTGGCCCTCCTTCGTTCAGCCGCGGGCGTCGGCGCGGTGTCGCGTTTCCGGCATCGCCAACCCGACCAGCACCGTCCCGGCCGCGCCGGCGAGCGCCAAGCCGAGGAACGCTGCGGGTTCGCCCGCCACGTCCGCGATCCAGCCCGCCAGTGTGGTACTCAGCGCCGCGCCGGCGAACGCGGCCAGTCCGAAGATGCCGATACACAGGTTGAAGCGGTTCAGCCCGCGCGTGAGATCGTCTGCAATCAGCGGTACCAACACGCCGAACACAGCGGCGCTGATACCGTCGAGTGACTGGACCGCGACCAGCAGAAACGGGTTGGGCAGCACCGCCAGCAGCACGCCGCGCAGCGGCAGCGATGCCCATCCCAGCAGCAGCAGCGGACGCCGCCCACGCCGCTCAGCGGTGCGGCCCACCCAGGGTGCGAGCAGCGCCATCATCGCCTGCGGCACCATGATGCAGGCGGCGATGATCAGGCTGGCGTGGGTACCTTCCTGTTCGGTCACTTCGCCCGCGGCGATCGGCAGCATCGCGGCGTTCGACAGATGGAACAGGGCGACGCATCCGGCGAACACCAGCAGCCGGCGATCGGTGAGCAGCGCAACGAGTTCGCTCCGCCTGGCATGCGGCGTCTGAGCCGGCAGCGGTACTCGTTCGGCGTTGCTGCCGGCACGATCGATACGTGGCTGGACACCGCTGATTGGCGCGGCCTTGATGAATGGCAGCGTCGCCAGCGCCGGCAGGCAAAGTGCCGCGGTCAGCACGAACACCGATTGCTCCGAGACGTAGCTGCCCAGCAGACCCATCACCCCGGCCGCGGCCCCATTGCCGAACGCGGCAAAACGTGCGTTGCGCCCGAGCCGCTCCCCCAGCGCGACGTGCCCGACCAGCCCGAGGCTGACGGCGGCGATCGCTGGCGTCACGACGCAACTCGCGAAGCCGTGCAGCACCTGGGCCACCAGCACGGGCAGCATCTGCGGCCAGACTGCCAGCAACAGCGCGGAGAGGCCGACTGCCACGATCCCGGCAGCGACGGCTTCACGCTTGCCGCGCATCATATCGACCAGGACGCCGGCGGGGACCTGGCTGACCATGGCCGTGATGGTGCCAAGGCTGAGGGCGAATCCGATATCCACCTGGGTCCAATGGCGCGCGGTAAGGTACACCGCGACGAACGGCCCGAACCCGGTCTGCACATCGGCAATGAAGAAGTTCAGCAGATCGAGGCCGCGTGCGGCGCGGCTGGTGGGCACGCGCTCAGGCGCCATTGGTCACTTCGGTCCCGGTTTCGGTGCCGCCACGGCCGGCACGACCACCGGGGCCGGCTTCGCCGGATCCTTGTATTCGGGCGCCGCTTTGATCTCGTCCGGCGTCAGGATCAGCGTGATCTGGTGAGTGATTTCGGCAGGTTCGAACTGTAGCGCACCCCAGTGCACGGCGATCTTGCGGTTACCGAGGCCCATGAAGCCGCCGAAGTCGAGCACCGCGGCCACCGGCTTCCCGTCAGCGTCCACCAGTACATCGACCAGGCGCGCGATATCCTTGCCGTCTGGTTCAACAATGCGGTGTCCGAGGATGGGCATCGCCTGCTCCGGGGAGATCTGCTTCAGCGCGACGGTGGGCGGCAGCTTCGACGTGGCAGGCGCAGGGACAGGAGCGGGCGCAGGGGCGGATGCAGGGGCAGGGGGGGGCATTTCCGGCGCGGCTGCGCCCAGTAGCAGCAGCGAAACGATCAGCGGAAACCGCAACGGAAGCCGCAATGGAAGGTCCAATGGATGCTGCGACGCAAGTTGCAATACACAGCGCAGCGGAAACCCCAACGGACGCGGAAGCGCCGTCCGGTCGATTGTCATGGTGCCCCCAATG
>Ga0302325_10017288_pt1 | contig 15251 bp, 17 predicted proteins | sample Palsa_T0_2_FD_201948 | JGI IMG/M metagenome (GOLD analysis project Ga0302325, IMG submission 201948) | Peat permafrost microbial communities from Stordalen Mire near Abisko, Sweden - Palsa_T0_2 | ecosystem: Environmental > Terrestrial > Soil > Palsa > Peat permafrost | place: Sweden: Abisko... | reverse complement strand
CACGCTACCACCCTCTTCTCAGTACCTCGACTTTCATGACAGCACAATGCAGCAGCTACAATAGTGATCCTGTTGACAATAAGTCTTGATTTTTTGCCGATTTGCAAGCTCTCACCGCCTTGGACTCTGCCATTGTTCTTACCATAGATAGTACCAATCACTTACAGTCTATCTTTACCCAAATTTTGGTCAACAATAATAATCATCATTCGAATTCACCACAACAACCTACATGCACTCCTCCAGTTTCGGCCGTTAGGCAAAATTCTATTTAGCGTCTTTACTTTTTGTAAGTATTCAACTTTTTATTTCTTCCTTCACGCTTGACCATCCAAACACCACCCAACTCCTGTCTCCTCAATGACTCAACACAACCTACATTCATCTATCCAAATAATTTATTCTGCTTTGGGGCATTCTGAAATCGCGCCACTCCTTCTTCTGAACTGTGGCGTCACCGGCTCAGCTTTGAGTTCTAATTGTCCTGCAGGTCTTGGTGTCATTCTGCAACCTTCTTGGAGATAGGACACAGCAGGTCGATCTTGTTCCTCCTGAGTTGGAACATCCAGCTCAATTTTGCACTTTGATTGTCCCACTTATCTCTGAATCGATCTTCCACAGTCAACATAGTTACGCTTGCTCCCCCTAAACCGGGACGTCACTGGCTCTGCTTTGAGTATCTCAAATCCCCCAGGTCATTCATTCATACCCCTAGGAAGGACAGAAAGTCCCACAGATCGATTGAAATTGACAAAGTAAGTTATTGTAACTCCCCCACAGTTCCTAGAACCGGGTCACTTTCTTTGGTTTTTCATTAATCTTCAAGGACGGCCTTTGTTGACTATTCTCGGTAACAAGTTTCAACCTTCACTGACGATCGTCTTGCTGACGGAATATGAATTCAGCAGCGGGGATTGCATTGACTCAACCTTAACTAGCCTTTGAAAAAATTTCAATATGGGTAATCCAAATGCACGACCGAAGGGAGGGGGCCTGCGTCGCTTTGGTTCATCACAATCAAACACTACAAGCGGTTCTGCTGTCTCCCCAAAGACAGCATCAAAGAGAAAGAATATGTCCGGTTCCTATCTCTCCAACGACATCATAGCTAAGGGTACAGAAAATACCGACGTCACGGCTAATACCCTCGCTACTCTCGCTCTCGAGGAAATATCCCCAACTCGGCCTGAATTAAAGTTCAAGTCCTACAAGACAGGTACTCTGATGACCAACAACGGTGTGCCAGCCAAGGCTATGATTGCTCCTCTTCCACCGCCCAAGCCTTCTCCGAAGCTTTCTCGGCTCAGTGCGGCCTCCCCGGCGTTCGTTCCTTTCGCCCTTCAACGACCTGCAACTACTCCTGCCGATGTTGTTTTGCCCTCTCCAGTTACGCCTGCCTTCCAGCGGATACAAAACCTTCTTCACGACATTCGGTCCCCAAACAGTGCAGGCCCATCTCGCCAGATGACTCCTTCCTACAGCTCGTACCTCTCTCCTCCCCCTTCGATTATGGGAAATTCCTCAATGAATGTCACCCCATCTCATCAACTCGCAACTGCCCCCACTCGGCCTCCTCGAACCTATTACCAACGTGCTGATAAATCGAAGAAGGACATCATCATCACTGCCAGCGGTGCTATTCGAAATTCCGTTAAGGTTGTTGAGCGATACCTTCCAAATGGTACCCCATACCACAATTACACCCCTGAGTTCGAGGCTCCCAATTACGATTTCATTGGTGACTATCAGGCAATGAGTACAAAGGAGAAGGCGGACTTGTTGGCGATCAAGCAGGTTGAGATTGTACTCAAGATTGACAAGCACGATGAACAGGAGAAGGTCAAGGAAGTCAGAACCTCGAAGGGAGGAAATGCCAAGGGCAAAGGCAAGAAGGTAGACCTCAAGCAAATCATGGCAGAAGAAGCCGCACCAAAAATCAAGGCCCTCACTGTCATCGACACCATCAACGCTCTCGGTCCCGACTTCGCGGCCAACACCAAGAATCTATCCGTTACCCTAGACTTCTTGTCTATCCCAGCTCCCGAGCAAGCAACAACCCCAATCCCCACCGGTCCCCGCGCTGCCTCTCCACTCTCTCCCAATGGTCCCCTCATCCTTGGCCACAACTTCGTTTTCGTCACCAACCTCGTCCGCACCCTACAAACCTTCACTGGCCTCAAGCACATGGTTGTCAATCTCCGAGTCCTCTCCTCCCACAACCCTCGACCAATCACAATCTCACAATTGACCCTACTCCTCCCCTTCTACGACCTTGGCTTCACCGACTGGAAGGTTAGCTATCAACCTGAGTTCTTAACCAACAGCGTCCCAATTCGTGATCATGACTACCCGTTGAAGTGGCTCGACCGTGAACGCAACAAGATCCTCCGAGAGCGCGAGAAGAAGCTTGAGAACGCTGTCTTTGTTCGCCGTAGCTCATTTGATGGCAAGGTTGCGAACTGGCAGAAGAAGAAGTAGCATGCATGGTTCATTGGAAAGGGGTGGGACATCTATCTGATGGCGTTGTCACCCGCGTGGTTCAATTTCAATTTCCTGGAAAAGCCTGCGACATTCGTGGTAGCGTTGACTTTGAATCTCCAGACAGCACATTGAAATTCAAATGAAAGTTCGTTTTTCAATCTCTAAGAACCTTGTGAACATTGATATTCCCAATCCCATAAGTGTCTAGCAAACATCTAGAATATCGTAATCCCATCCCTCTAAACTCCAAAAACCCTCTGGAATATTATCATCCCTATTATTTTAATGTCTAGTAAACATCCAGAACATTAAAGGCCCCACCCTTTGAGTGTCCAAACACGCTCCACCAGCTCCGCAACATTCCCAACCCCTCTCCCTTCGATGTCCAGCAAACTCCCAGGGCATTCCCACCCACCACCACCACCCTAATCTCCAATCATCCCTTGTCAATTGGGATCTCCAGCACCCCAAAATCCATAGACATTCAAACTCACATTCCTCTCAAATGTCCAGTAAATTCAGGACCATTGATATCAAACACCCCTCAACAATCTCCAGGCGACTGCTAATGTGGAACAATAATCTCCGATCCTCTACTATTTTAATCTCTGAGGACTTTCTGGAAATAGAAAAATAAGATATCCCTAGACCTCTGGAAATGCCGAGAATATTGATAATTAAGTATTCTCGTCAGAGTTGTGACGTTGGTGTGATATTTTATTGTTTGATGTAAAGGTGGGGCTGGGTTGAGAATTACTGTAGTATAAGTCTTGCCAAGGACGGGGTCTGCTTGGGTTCTGTTTGACTTTTTTGTCTTCACTCTGTTAACGTTATGGTCAATCCTCTTTCTTCATGCTCCGAAGTGCACCATGGCAGTTTTGAGCTGACTTCTAATCGCAGGGGTTAATGGGGACTGCGAAGTCACTGTAAGGTCAGATCTTGGTTGTCTATAGTGCCCTGAAAGGCGCTGTTAATTATTTGCGTTTTGTTCGGGCTTATAACCTGTTAAGAAATCAGCGTAATTAACAGCGGAATATAAACGTGATTAAAGTATAATTAAGGTCTTCTAATTGAGTATATTATGCATGTTCATATGTGAGCTGGAGGGGATAGCTTATTCAAAGAACAGTTCCTCGTCAGTCGCTGCAGCAATTTCAATGCTTCGGGGCACTGTTACTTTACCTTTCTTTGCCATAATGGCAGCCGTCATCAGAGCAAAGACACACTGGTTCAAGATCCTTAATAGTGTGGGATGGGCCTTCATGATAGTTGGCTTTGCTCTGATGACAACTCTATCTACCCATTCTAACAGAGGCAAGCAATTCGGTCCCTAAATTCTCTACGGCCTGGGGGGTGGTATGGCCTTCCTTTGCCGCCTGTGTTCAACACAAGCTTCTCAATCCGGTGGGGATGTGGCGATGATAACCGCTTTGGTTTCATTCATCACCAGTCTTGGTCAAGCATTCGGGGTCGGCATAGGGCTTATTTTTCAGAGTGAGTGGGAACATATCGTTGCAGCGGCGGTGTTTAGAAACAGACTGCCAAAGCAATACATCTTGAGCTCGAACGATGCCAGACAATCAGCTGCTTTGATTCCGGCGTTTACTCTGGAAGTTCAGGTCGTTTACGGGCAAATCGTGGCACAGGTTATTGATAAATTGTTTATCGTACTTGGGCCTCTTTCTGGCTTGGCCTTTTTGGTCAGCTTGATCGCTAAGAATGTTTCATTGGAAAGGATGAGGTTACCAGAAGTGCTCAAGCTTTCACTAAAATGGGAAGAACATTGAGACAAGGGGCTTCTCGTCGGTCTGATGAGCGATTAGGGTGAGTGCTAGGTACTCCTGCATAGTTCTAAAGATCATGGTGGCTCCTGGCAACTCGAGATGCGTGATTGCGAGACTCCTGGCAGCTTGGGATGATTTGTTGGGGAGCTCGTGTGGATCTTCATCATTTCGTTCACCTCTCTTACAGAATGTACCATTCTCTTCGAGGCTTCAAGTCACAAGTTCAATGCTCACGGTTAAGAGTAGTTTTATGTACGGACCGTACAGAAGAAGCATTGGCCTTTGGGCGTTGGCTCTTGTACACATCCGAGACATTGTGGCGCTTTCCCAGCCCCGTGATTTGCTCGTGCAGTAATGGCCCAATCGGGCAGGTTACACGGACCGCTACTGTACTGTATCAGCCACATGTTCCCCCGCCCCGCTACGAAGTACCTAGGTACAGTACCAGCGCATAGGTACTCCGTACCCAAGGTCGTCCCGGTCCCGGTCCCGGTCCCGGTCTCGGTCTCGGTCTCGGTCTCGGTCTCGCTCGACATCCACTTCATCCTTGACATCCACCCATCCTTCCCCCTCCCTCACTGTTGCTCATTTACAATTGTAAGATTACTCCGTAAGCACCACAACTAGCAGCCAACAGCCAGCGGTCACCAGCGATCACCCTTCAATCATGTCAGACAAAACCAGCGATCAGCCCTTAGTAGACCCTGGCACTGGAGCCGAAGCTCAAACTGGCGAGGCCCTGGATCCCGACTCGTCCCATGATAGCGCTCCTTCATTGCCCTCAGTTGACGACGATCTCGTATGTGGACATATCTCCGGATCAAGACCGACATCAATGCTGATGTGCGCCCTAGGACGACGCCGATTCAGCAGTGGCCGGTTTGAGTATCGTGTTAGTCTCCCAGCAAAGGTCATTCAAGTACAAGCTGAGGATCTTTTTACAGAAGTACTACAGCCTCCTTGGGGCCAAGCATTTACGATCACGTGAAAGAAGATGGAAGAACATATCATCGCTATAAAGAAGGCAGTAAGGTTTCTCAATCCGCTAAAGCCGATGTCCTTTCGCTAACTTTTCAGAATATCCTTTGCCAAACGACGATGTCAGTGAAGCCTTCAGTGGTGATTCTGTTTTCTTCGGTCTCTAATCAAGTTATGGAAATCAGGAAGAGCAGGAACGATTGGGTGAGCATGACCCTCGCAATTTAATATTACCTAGGTTAATGAAAGACAGATCTTCAACATGCAATAATGGGCCTAACCTTGAATGGAAAACTTCATCTGGCACCCATTGGCGAGGACTGCAAACATGCTCTTGATTTTGCAACAGGTCAAAAACCTCTCCCGTCCCGTTTTCTCTTCGTTTACTGACCAAAAACTATATAGGCACTGGAATTTGGGCAATAGAGTTTGGTGAGTGAAGCTTAACCACTTGGTCGCTTCTCTGACTACTGTGTACCCACAGCGCAACAGTACCCCTCTGTGCAAATTTTGGGAACCGACTTAAGTGCAATTCAGCCAGAACTGTGAGTACATTCTGACTATTTTCTGCCAGTGTGCTAACGAGAGAGCGTCCCCGCCAACTGCCGTTTTGAAATTGACGATGCAGAAGATAAATGGATCTTCGAGGAGAAGTTCGACTACATCCACGGCCGTGCTCTTGTTTCTTGTTTCAAAGATCATGCCGCTGTTTTCCGTGAAGCTTTCAAATCCCTCGCTCCAGGAGGGTACCTCGAACTCCAGGATGCCACTTTCCCGCTCCAGTACATTGGCGAACCTCCTGTCAACTCAAACTTATACAAATGGGGTGAGTTCCTAGGCGCAGGTGCAGCTAAAGCTGGACGGCCTTGGACCAACACGCAGCATTACAAGAGGTGGCTAGAGGAAATTGGCTTCGAGGACGTAGTAGAAAAGCGATTCTTCTGGCCGACTAGCCCCTGGGCAAAAGGAAAATATTATAAGACTATAGGTACATACTTTCAGACCGATCTGCTGAAGGGGTTAGAGGGAGTAAGCATAAAGGTATTGAAGGCGTTAGGTTGGACAATAGAAGAGATACAAGCTTTTCTGCCAGGTGTGAGGAAAGATCTGATGGATACTTCCATCCACTCTTATTGCCAAATGTGAGTCGTAGCATATTTTGAACACAATAGAGAACTGATGAGGGGCATAGATATGTGGTGTATGGAAGGAAGCCAAAGCAGGTATCCTGATAAATTGAGGCCTAGCAATTTGCGTGGGGTGGTGACGTGGTCCGACTATTTGTTTTCACCACCGAGTATGCAAAGGCAGCATTGTAGTTGTCTTGTTCCTTTTTCCTTGTCACAATAATTAGCACTGATTATGGATCTTCGAAATTTTTTTCATCCAAGCGTGATTATCCCATCGGTATGAGTCGAACCACAATGCTATTAGTTTAACCCCGTCATCTCCGCCCTTGGCCCTCTGGGAGCGATTCCTTGCATTTTAATTGACAACTCCATTCTGCCCTTCCGTTTATAGCTGGTAGAGGGGAGCACGCTGGAATTTAGCGATCCCCCTTGAAACACTCTCGCCTGTTGTATGCTGATTAGGTACGCAGTATTTCAAGGATGGTCAAAAACATCGACATGTGCCTTATAAATATCGCTAGGTCAAGCGGTTCACATCACCTAAAGCAAATTAAAAACAACGAAATCTGATTAAAGCTAACATAAGGCACCAATCTTTGCATAAATTTGAATCCGTTTGAAGCTTACCTACCTGCCTAAGGTAAAGCTGCTAAATCACGTGCACACCACGCCGCTCAGCCCCTGAAAATCCGCAACGACATCTCATCAGGCACCCCTCACCCACCGCATCTCAAACTAACCTCACCAACCCTCTCCCTCTTTTAACAGAGCAGCAAAAAAATGGTATCCAAAACCGCAACACTCATCCTCATCCTCCACACCTCCGCCTCCCTCACCACCTCCCTCACAATCCAATACGTCGCCAACACCCTACCATTCTCCATGCCCTGGCAAGAGGCCCTCTACTCCTACACCCGGATCCACGCCGCCACCACCCTGCTAACCTTCTTCCTCACCTCGCTACTCAAATTCTGCTTCTCGAGGAAGGGCCGCCGGATGTCGGTGAAACGTCACCTGTTTACCGCGATTATTTTAGCTCCAGCACTGGCGCAGTTGCTTGGGAGGGGGAAAGGGTGGTTGGTGGATGAGCTTTCAGACCCGGTTGTTTGGACTGCGGCATGTTATGACCAGCTGGATGCAAGGGATGAGAATGTTTTGATGAAGAGTGTGTTTTGTGGGTTGAAGTATGGGATTAGTAGAGGGGTGGTTGAGAGGAATATTGGGGGGAGGAGGGAGAGGGTGAGTTATGTGGAGATGTTGGCTAAGGTTTGTCAGGAAGGCTTGAGGGATATGGGGTATGGGAGGGGCATGGATGGGGTTTGTTGGATTGGGGGTGTTGGTCTGGATGAGTGGGGTGAAGGGGAGGCGAGTGAGAGGGAGTGGTTTAAGAGGGGTTTTGAGGAGTGTCATGCGCGATTTGGAGTTGATGCAAAGTTGGACTGGAGGGGTGATGTACGTTCTCCTCTCCAAATTTTGACCCATTTTCTGTTTGAAGATGGGGAAATCGTGCTAATGCGTGACGCAGCAACCGCTCATCAGATACAAGATGCCGGTAATCAAGGGCACGCCATTCAACGGCGAATACATGGAGGCGCTTCTAGATCCATTAGAACTCCGAATCTAGTTCTGTCAACGTCTAAATCTACGCAAAGCTCTGACCGCTACAACGTCTTCGCCTCAGGATCAATAGCCACCAAATCTCCCTTTCCCTTAAACGCCTCAAGAATATCAGCCTGCTCATTCAACATAAACCGATCCGTCTGCTTCCCAATTCCCGCCAAGCCTCTCCAACGTTCGAAATCAGCTGGGTTGCGTTTATCGCCGTGTGCTTCTTCGGGGTGTTCCCAGTGGCCTTGACTGAACGCTAGGAGGGTGGAGATTTTCTTGTTGGGGATGTCGTAGACGAGAGAGCAGATTGTGCCGGTCTCTAGCACTTCGTGAGAATGATGAAATGAAAACGCGTTAGGATAGAAGAAAGGAATGAGAAGGAGGGGATGTGAGACAGGAGGAGACGAACCTTCGAGCCAATTACACTGCCACAATTCACCAGGCCTGATGCATTGGTATGAAGCAGTCTGGTAATTTACACGCCCAGCCATGGGACCACCGTGGATCTTATATACAATCCTTTTTTCAGAGAAGAACCATCTGCGTCTCGATTATCAATTGCCCCTTTTCCTTAAGTTGAGATGAGAGATGAGAAAAGAGAAGTACATTTCATATCTCCATTTCTCAGACTTCCCATTAGAATCATGTGCATCATAGTCATATGAGATGTAGATCCCTTATATCTTTGTCGAATTGGGGGAGGACATTGGCCTCTGTTGTTCCACGAGTTGGGACTGGCATTATGGTGTGATTATAGTGTAGAACTAAAAATAAAAATAAAAATAAAAAGAAGGGAAAATCTAGAGTATGTGAACAGTTTATAACCAATTTGTTGAGATTTCGATATGTAGAAACAAGGACGCTAAACTTCTCATGCCCTTCGTAAATCTGGGGTTCTTCTCTAGTTCTAAATATTTACCCCTTCTATCGAGGTCTTATAATCTACGTCAAAATGCTCATATCTTCGGCGACTCTCCTAGGAATCCACCAGTCACAGCTCGAAGTAGTTGATTCGCAATGGCCGTCTTAGGCGGAAGTCTCAACCCACCCTCCTTATACCCCTCTCCAGGGGCCTCTCCAAGCCCACTAGTCCCAACCCTCAATGCCTCTCTAATCTCATCCATCTCCACCCACTTCGCATCCTCCAACTCCGGATCATGCTCCAGATGAATCCTCTCGCCATCTGGTAATGCCTGTCCAATTGCTCCGATCATTAGGTTTGCGGGATATGGCCATGGTTGTGTGGAATGAATAACTACACGGCCCAGGAGGACGCCGGATTCTTCCCATACTTCTCTTCGTACAGCTTCTTCAACTGACTCGGCGGGTTCGCAGAAACCGGCGAGTGTGCTGTACCAGTGTGGCGGCCAGCGCCTTTGTCTTCCTAATAGTACGCGCTTAGAGTCGTGGCTTACTACTGCCATGATAACTGTGGGATCTGTTCGTGGGAATGAGAGATTTGAAACGCCTTTTCTCGTTGCACAGGCTGCTCGAACGTGTGGCTTTGTTTCAACTGAGGTAGCTCCTCCTTGGGCCGTAGGCAAAGAAGCATAATCTGTTGGAGGGCAGACTCTTTTCGTGCCTGCGTTGACGGATAATGTAGGTTGGCCGCAGCCTCCACAGAAGGGGTTTCGTGCATTCCAGTCGAGGAGAGCGCGTGCTTGAGCGTAAATGGCGGCTGCCGCAACAGATCAGCAAAGCTTTAGTTGAAGGGGCTATGCAACCATACCTTCTGGAGCATTCAAGGTCGTGTGCATTCGCCCTTCAACGAATTGCAGACCTTTCGCCTTCATGGCTTCAATCACGCCCGTTGCTTCCTTTGCTATCGTCCCTTTCGGTGTTACGTCCACAACAAAATATGGAGAGCCAGAGTATATCCCATGTTCAAACCCTTCCTTCTTCCTCTCGTCCAAACCCAAGAACAATACCAACGGTAACGTAATCGCCGAATTATATTCCTTAATCAATTCCTCCTCCGTCTTCTCAAAGGGGTTCTCCCCAATCAAAGGCTGAACATCTTGATGTGTCACATACGCCAACTTAGTAGGGTCTTTCGCGAGGGGTGCAAGGTCGTTGAATAGGAGGAAAGAGGTGCTCGGATGGACAAGAGCTTTCGTAATGAAGCTATGGTTTGCGCGAAGGAAGGAGACACGGTTCAGCGGGCTCCCAGAGAAGTAGTTGGCGATTTCTCGCCCGAACTTCCTGTTGAGCATTGAGTCCACGTCGTGATGTGCGGGTTCGGGAAGGTCGGGTTGAGGGGGCATAATTGCTTGGTCTGCTTCGACCGTGTTTAACTTTTTGCTTTCTTTTGATTTGAAGTTCCCTATGGTGAGTTGCGTATTCGTAGAATGGGGGCTCTCCATAGGCCAGGAGATGACCAGGAAGACTAAGAAGGAAAGCGCTGGCTATGTAATTGTGGAGTAGAAAGTTACCATCGACTGCGGGTGCCCCTGCCCGAGGTCGGGGATTTCTCAGCAAGCAAGACCTTATCGCCGAACCCTGGCTGGAGGCAACACAGTTGGAAATAAATGAAGAGGTGCCGGAACATTGATCATGTTAGACATACTCAATTGGCTGTATCCTGCTGGATATCAGTAAACAATTCTGGTGACACATTGTGGCTGATGCCGCGGTCAAATCTAATTCATGTTCACGCGTTTGTGATGACGAAATAATTTCCGCTTTTGTCGGTAAGGTCACGTGCTGGGTAGTACCATTGGACATTCCCCGCGTTTCCAATGACATTATACAATAGGTTTTTGGAAGAGAAGAAAAGGTACGTACAACAAAAGCTGACCTCTTCCTTCATCTTGTCTCCTAAGAGACGAAAGCCTAAAAACTCGATACGAGTCTCTACGTCGGAGGCGAAATGTCCAAAGTGCTTTCAGGCTTTATATAGGAGGCCAAAACTCTGGCACACATTGCCAAGTTGAAGTCTGCAGCAAGTCTCTTAACCACGATAAGAAAATGGACTTGGGATCTTCTTTCAATGGGAGGTGAAGAAACCTACAATAAACAAAGGGTAGCGAGCCCAGAAAAGGGGTCAATAAGCGAGGCTGTTGATTTTTGACATGGCAAGAATTTGAGCTCTTACTCACAGAGAAAAATGTCAAGAGAGGGTCAAGAGTTAGAGAAACTTGTACATATTTAAATTTATACCCAATAAGATAGTCCACTTAAACAATTAAATATGGAGCAAGGAATAGATTCTTAATCACTAGTTCCCGCCACCTCGGGAAGAGGCGAGGCCCGTGACATGAAAAATCTCGCTCCGCCTCGGGTTAAGAAACCTCTTTCATCTTTTTCACATAATATTCCTTCACAAACCACTTCTCAACTTTTTGGATATCCTGCTGCTTCGCTGGTATCTTTTCTTCCTTATCTTTTGCAGAGGAAGACGGAGCGGTGGACTCGGGCGCGAAGGACTGGAAATCTTCGAGACAGGAATTTTGTCATCGCGAATCGAGATTTTGCGGGGTAGAAAATTGAGGCTGAGACACCCCGGCCCAACCAGGAAGAGGCATTCGACCCTCTGCTCTCACAGCAGTGATGGTCCCACCATCTCAGACGCTCAATTTGGACATTACTGCCATCAGTGGGATTTGCGGGTGAGTCGTTATACCGGTGGCAAAAGATCATATGAGGTTCACGTGCTGACATGAAATCAGCTCAATCTCAATTGCATGCTGGGTCGTCGTCTTCTCGCCTCAAATTATTGAGAATTTCAGGAGAGGCTCGGCTGATGGATTGTCGTTGCAATTTATCATCGTTTGGCTTGCTGGCGATGTCTTCAACATTCTCGGCGCTGTGCTACAAGGCGTGTTGCCCACGATGGTCTGCCCCACCTCCACTCCACATAGAAATATATTGATAATTAGCAGATAATTCTCGCAGTCTACTACACAATAGCAGACATAGTCCTCCTCTGTCAATGCTTCTACTATCGCGGATTCACCTGGCACGACGAAATCATCCCCCCAAAGCCCTCCCACCTCGGCGAAGCCACCGAGCGAACCGGCCTCCTCGCCGCCAATCCCGACCGGGAACGGCGCTCTAGCACTGTCTCCGCCAGCCATCTCTCCCCCGTCGTGCCCCTGCTTGACGCCCCTAAACCGTCCGACCCTCCTTCAATCGCAAACGCCAAACCCACGACGCGCTTGCAAGCCACGCTCTTCAATCTCATCGCTATCCTCATGGTATGCGCTGCTGGAGTCCTAGGCTGGTATGTAAGCAATCGCTCCCAGGGTGGGAAACGCCCATCCTCGTCTCCAGAGGATGAGGTGTTGCAATTTAGTCTTTGGGGTCAGATTTTTGGGTATTTCTGCGCGGTGTTGTACCTCGGATCACGAGTGCCCCAGATCCTCCTAAACTACAGAAGGAAGAGCACAGAAGGCGTCTCCATGCTCTTTTTCCTTTTCGCTTGCATTGGAAATTTAACTTATGTTCTGTCGATCTTTGCGTACGAGCCGCATTGTGCGGGCAAGCATGGGAAATGTGCGACAGGAGAGGCGTTGAGTGTATATGGGAGGTACATTGCGGTTAATGCTTCGTGGCTAGCTGGGAGTTTGGGGACACTGTTTTTAGATCTCGGTATCTTTGTTCAGTTTTTCCTGTATCGAGAGCAAGAGGGTTATGGTGTTGAGGAATCGGTGGTGGAGAATGGGGGGGAGAGGAGGGAGAGGGAAAGGGAAATAGACCAGAGCCCGTTGCTTGGTAGAGGTGATTCGGGGTATCAGTGAGTTGGAGGGGCATGATATAGGGTGTTTGCGTATATGGAAGGTTGTTTGAAAAAAGCGCTTTGGGATTCTGGAGTTTTGGTTGGGAAAATAGGAGGGCAAATCGGGGTATCTATTGTTTGGGATTTCTGTAAGAGACAAGAGATGTAAATCTAATGTAGAACCGTCTGAAGCAGAACACGAAAGAAATACAACAATTCAGACCGTCTAATCATCTCTCTAAACGTCGTGACGGCAGAAGAGCAAGTCCTCTGCCATTAACAAGTCGTCAAATCGTAATCATCATGTCCTCCACTCTCCGCCGTGTATAAATAGAGGATCAACTTTCGTACGTCACATCATAAGCTACCGTCTTAGTCACCCCTCCCATCTCTTTCGTTGATTTCTTCCTTCCCAATTCCGCCAACATCTTAGTCTCACTCCCCACACTGGACCTCTCAACAATCACAATCCTTTCCTCAACACTAACCTCACTCACCACCCCCAATTTCCTGCTTTCACCCATACTCCACCCACGAATCCGACTTTTGATCTCCTCCGCCGCCCCTTCCTCTTCATTTCCTTCCTCTTCATTTCCTTCCTCTTCATTTCCTTCCTCTTCATTTCTTTCTTCATTCTTATAGGCTTCCATCCCGCGCATCGTAACCTGATAAGATCCCGTACTCGTGTCCTGACTGTTCTCTCTTATATGCTTCGAAGCATTATTGGTCAGAGAATTGGTAGAAGCATTCTTCATAAACGATGGGAAATGACATGCTAGGATCGGTTTTAGGCAAGGGAGGGAAGCGCAGATGATGCCCGTGTTGATCTCAACTTCGCACCAAGCTTCAATGTTGACTTTAAAGACAGTGAAGTTTATGGAGTGAAATGCGGGGAGTAGAGTGACGAGGCGGACGATGGAGACGATGCATGCACTATCATCACAGTTAATTACAAGGACGGGGGAGGAGGATGAAAAGGGGAAAAGAACATACAACGATCCAACAGCAAAGGTCAAACTTAACATCCACTTCTGCCTCGTCGGCAGTTGCAATCGAACACACATCCTAATCGGCAACACCAACGTCGCGAAATCCGTAATGATGTTGAAAACCGTCTGAGCATAAAAGTAGGCCTCTTTGTCCACGCAAGTCCCTGGGATGTAGAAATTCCATGAGCGGGCGACGGGCGAGCATCCAAAAATGGCAATGCCCATGGAGATGAGGATATAGGTTATTTCGAAGGCTCCGATGGCGTATACGATGCGCCTAAAGATACGGTCTGGGTTGACGCGGAGGTAGAAGAGGAGGAGAGAAAGTTTAACGAAGAGGGTGCCGAGGTAGTAGGTAATGTAAGCGCCGAGGTCGAGCTTGAGAGGTGTGAGTTTGGATGGATATGGAGCAAGTGGGAGAGAGGAACCTTAAGAAATGTGATGACTTCAGATATCCTGAGATTCCATACATCAACGCCATAACCATACGGGATTGCTAGCAATTGTGAGATGGTGAAAGTTTAGTCGTTTGAAGGGACCTACAAGCAATTTCCAATACACTAAAGGCCCAAGACATGACCTTGAGGATGAAGTCAGTGATTCTTCTCACACCTTTGAAATCGTTCGTAATTGTACCAACGCAAGGACCAGGAACACTTTCGAAAATGTTAATGAAGACCTACAACGATGGAACATTGAACTCACGATCATCGAGACCTAGAAATCGCAGAATATGGGCTCTGGCATATAATCTTAGCGCCACAAAGATGGTAGCCGCGCCACTGAAGGGCAGGCTGAAGGCAGTAATCTGCCATGCAATGCTCGGAGGGTTATCGAAATTCGCGGTGATACCAGGGGGTGGAGGGAACGCCGGACGTTGGGAATAATCAACTGGAGCCATGCGAGATGGAGAGATGAACTCTTGTGAATGAAGTCGAAGAAATGAACATGAACATCAAGCAACGTTGATGTAACGAGTGCGACGGAGGCTCAGCTCGAACATATACTGGAGTATTGACTGCCATTGTAGTAGCATCTCGAAATCAAATCATACCGCCAGTTCCGATGGAATACAATTGTGAACTGCACTTGCAGCACCAAAAAGAAGTCTAGATAGCATATTGTTTTTTGTTTACCAAAAACCCTGAAAGTGGGTATACAGTCGTTGATATGATCATTAGCTGAGCGCCCCAGTGGGATACGCTATCTCTCTGATCAGCACTTGCAAGCTGTGGAGAATTTCATAAATCCCGAGCAAGTAAGCAATACTCAGTACAAGCCCAGAGAGCGGGACGTTTTCTCGGTCACATTTCTCAAACTAGCACAGCAGCCGATTCATAAAACGATATGAGTGGTAGAGAATAGGCATCCTTTCAGCTCTTGGTTTCAATATTATACCTGATAGGTTGCACCATTTTTCGCTTTATGCAAAATGAGAAGTATCTCCGATGATTGGAAGAAGATCAGATCATGCAGGCTGGACGCCTCCCGGATTCGCATGATGCCTCGAGTGCAGCTGCCAGGAACGATACCAGTTTTGTGAACATGTTTCTCTGGAAGGACA
>Ga0302325_10017286_pt1 | contig 15252 bp, 9 predicted proteins | sample Palsa_T0_2_FD_201948 | JGI IMG/M metagenome (GOLD analysis project Ga0302325, IMG submission 201948) | Peat permafrost microbial communities from Stordalen Mire near Abisko, Sweden - Palsa_T0_2 | ecosystem: Environmental > Terrestrial > Soil > Palsa > Peat permafrost | place: Sweden: Abisko... | reverse complement strand
TAATATACGACCGGGCTGTTACCTCCCGCCTCGCGACACATGAGCGTGCCGGTGGCGATGTGGTTACCATTGCAGCAGTTCAGAAACAATTTTGGAGAAGCCGAATCTACCTGTTTCTGCAAGCTTATGCTGGAAAGGTCCACTTTACCTGCTCCGGAGCCGGTCCCAAAAGCCGCGCTGCTGGGATTGCTGGCCCCGTTACTGAAACTGAATATCTCGATCCAGCCCTGAGCGCCGTCTTTTTGAGACTCGCCTTTGATACTGTCGAGGGTCAAGAAAATCTCAATTCCCATAAAAAGTCCTCCTTCGTCTGATTTTGCACTTAACCGAAAAAAGTTTAACGCCTATCGAGTCGCAGGCGGAAGGTCAGCAACCAGCCGCAGCGAGACCGAAAGCTCGTCTAATTGATAATGTGGCCGCAAAAAGGCCACGGCTCGATACGCTCCCGGCTTTCCGGGTATATCCACCACTTCCACGCGCGCCTCACGCAACGGGTTCTTGGCTTTGATGACAGCGGGCGCGTCGTCGTCGCCGATGGTGTAGTTCCTGATCCAGTTGTTCAGGAAGGTCTGGCACTGGCTGCGTGACATGAAGCTGCCGATTTTATCCCGCATCATGGCCTTCAGGTAATGCGCGAAACGGGAGACAGCGAGAATGTAGGGCAATTGCGTCGACAAGCGGGCATTGGCGTTGGCCGCGTCTTTATCGTAAAGCTTGGCCTTCTGCGGGGACTGCGCACTGAAGAAGGCGGCGTAATCGGTCCCTTTGCAGTGCACCAGGGGGATAAAACCGCAATCCGCCAATTCCTTTTCACGACGGTCTGTAATCGCGATTTCCGTCGGGCACTTCAGCGCGACGTCGCCCTCGTCGGTGCGGAAAGTATGGCACGGCAGGCCTTCTACCAGACCGCCGCCTTCCACGCCGCGAATAGCGGCGCACCAACCGTACAGCGAGAAAGCATTGGTGAGACGCGCACCCAGTGAGTAGGCCGCATTGCCCCATAAGTACTTGGAATGGTCGGTGCCATCCACGCCCTCTTCGTAGTTGAAGCCATCCACCGGCTTGGTATCCCGGCCGTAGGGCAAACGCATGAGAGTCCGCGGCAGACACAGGCCGACGTAACGCGAGTCTTCGCTGTCGCGGAAACCCTTCCACTTGGCGTACTCGGTGGTATCGAAGATCTTGGCCAAATCGCGTGGCGCACCCAGGTTGGAGTAGCTGTCCAAGCTCAACAAATCCGGGGCGGCCGCGGTGAGGAAGGGCGCATGGGCAGCAGCAGCCACGTGCGAAACTTTGTCCAGCAACTCCAGGTCTTCCGGGTGCTTGCCGAACTCGTAGTCTCCGATCAACGCGCCGAAAGGCTCGCCTCCAAAGAGGCCGTATTCCTCTTCGTAGACTTTCTTGAACAGAGCGCTCTGATCGAAATCCGCCGCGCGCTGCAGGTCTCGCAGCAAATCCTTTTTGGAGGAGTTGAGAATGCGAATCTTCAGCATGGTCGTCAACTCGCTGTTATCCACTACGTATTTCAGGCCGCGCCAAGTGCCTTCCAGCTTCTGGAATTGAGGGTGATGCATCACCTCATTCAATTGAAGCGAGATCAAATGATCGATCTGCGCGATTCGCGCGTTGATCATGGCTTCGGTGTCTTTAGAAACCGTGACCTCGCCTTGCAGAATCTGAGCGACAAATTCCTTAATGATGTCCTTGCCGTGTTCTTGAGCGGCGGGCTCCTTCCCGAAGCGGCCCTCTTCGACAATCTGGTCGAGCAGGCTGACCTCGGTGGTCTGCGCCGCACCGGTTGTGGGTGTCGCCTTTTGCGCGTCAGCCATTTTATTTCTCCTCCGCCTGGCTCGCGCCGGACAGACCCAGCTCAGATCGCAGTTTATTGAGTTTCTCGGTATTGGAAACCGCATCCACCAGCAACGCATCCAGCTTGTCGTTGGTTTGCAGGTTACCGCGCAGATCGTTGAGCTTGGAGCGAAGCTCCAGCAGTTCGCGCAGAGGCTTCACTTGACGGGCCACCTGCTCTGGCTCAAAATCCTCGAGGCTCTTGAAGTGCAAGTCCACTTTGAGCTGAGGCGCGTCCGAATCTTCGCTGAGCTTATTGTCCACCGCGAATGCCACGTGCGGTTTCATGCTCTCGAGCACCGTGTCGAAATTGTCGCCGGTCACTTCCACGAATCGGCGGTCTTTCAAGCGCGGCAATTGTTCAGCCGGCATTCCGGTGAAGTCTCCGAGAACGCCCAGCACGAAGGGCAGCTCCTTAAGCTGGATGGCATCGCCAATTTCCACGTCGTAGGTTATTTGCACTCGCGGCGGCCGCACCCGCTGCAGTTTCTTCTGAACGCTTTCTCTTGCCATTTTGCCTCCTTCCACGGTTTCCGACGACCGTAGACAGTCTCAAATGGAGCCTTTTCGGCTCTTTCCGATATAGGGCTTAGAAAGTCTACCAGAAATCGATCCCCTACAACAGTGTTTCATTCTCTTAGAACGTTTCATTACGCGGTGGATCGGGAGTTCCCTATTCGGATTTAACCAAAAGCAATCGGTCGGCCAGACGCGCCGGTATGAGCCAACAGTCACTTTCGGAGCGACAAGCGCGATGAGTGAGAAGCAAATGATTCCTCGGGACGCTTTTCATTAACCAATTGATTCTGCCAGGATCTTCGGGCGGGGCCTTCAGCGTGCCCGGGCCGTACGGTGAACCGAATCCTGGGTCCTGGGCCTTGCCCCTATCGCCTTGCAAGACTTAGGTTTTATGATTCTGCGTGCAGTGCCCCAGCCGTGGTACCTTGCCGTGCGCCGCCCACTCCTCCGTTCTGGTACTTGTATTGCCACGCTACTCCTGTAACATGTATTGTGAAAAAGCCGTGGCCAATCTGCTGAAAGGGCGATACGAGATCAAGGAGTCGCTCGGCCAGGGCGGCATGGGCGTGGTTTTCCAAGCCTATGACGAGGTATTGAAGTGTAATGTCGCGGTAAAAATGATCCGCGATACCCCAGATCCCACGGCGCTTCAGCTTTTCCAACGGGAGTGCGAAATACTCACCGGCCTGAACCATCCGAATATCGTCCCAATTCTGGATTTAGGGGAGTTTGAGCAGGACGGACAACTGCGGCCCTTCTTTGTGATGCCGCTCCTCCCTGGCTCTACCCTGGACCGGATGATCAAGGGCTCCGGGCAGTTGACCATTCAGCGTTCCGTCGACGTCCTGACACAGGTTTGCCGTGGTCTGGGCGCGGCGCATGAGAAGGGCTTGGTGCATCGCGACCTCAAGCCGGGCAACATCTTCGTGATGCCGGACGATTCGGTGGAGATCATCGACTTCGGCGTCGCGCACATGACGAGTAGCGGGGCCACGGTGGGGCAAAAAGGGACGCTGCTCTTTATGGCGCCAGAGCTCCTGGAAAATAAACCCCCTTCGCCGCTGTCCGATATCTTCGCTCTGGGCGTGATGGCTTATCAGATGTTCACCCGACGTCGTCCTTTTGAACGTCCCACGGAACGCGAGATCATCGAAGCGATTTTGCACGAAACTCCGCCATCCATTTCGGACCTGGACCCGCACGTAAATCAAGCCATCAGCCGCGTGGTGCACAAGGCCATGGCCAAACAGCCGTGGAACAGATTTTCAACGGCTCGCGATTTCGCCGATTGTCTGCAGAAGGCGTACCGGGGAGAGCCCATCGAATATTTTGATCCCGCCCGGATACGCCCCCGCGTGGAACGCGCCAAGAAGGCCTTCGAGCAAGGCGACTATCAATTCGCCTCCGAGATCTTGGTTGAACTCGACGCCGAAGGACACCTGGACCCCCAGATGTCGCAGGTGCGGCGTCAAATCGACGTCGCCATTCGCCAAAAGCGGGTACAACAATTGCTGGAGAGCGCGCGCACGCGGCTGGAGGAAGATGAATGCCCATTGGCATTGCAAAAGGTCCAGGAAGCCCTTTCGCTGGAGCCGGAAAACGCCGAGGCTCTGGGCCTGAAATCCGAGATCGAGCGCGCCAGCAGCGAACGCCAGATTGAAGGCTGGTTCCGGCTGGTGCGCCAGCACATCGATAACAGCGCCTATGGCCATGCCCGGGAGGCGCTTCGCAATGTACTGCAGATGCGCCCCCACGATACGCGTGCCAAAACCCTGCTGGCCGAGGTGGACCGCCAAGAGCAAGATCACAGTCGGGCTCGCAAGGAAAAGGACGTCCTGTACCACGCGGCCGTCGAAGAGTATCAGAAGGGCGAGGTCAGCTCCGCTCTGGGCAAGTTGGAGAAGGTTCTTGAGATCGACCGCAAGGTGCCGGACCGCACCTCTACCGACCGTGGCGCCACGTACCAAAACTTTTACAACGAAGTGCGCCTGGAATATGACTCCATACGCAACTCGTACGCCGAAGCGCGCAAGCACCTGGATGATCAGAATTTCGCGAAAGCGCTCGCCATCTGCGACCAGTTCCTGACCAAGTTTCCGGGTAACGCGCTCTTCCAGGCCATGAAGTTCGACGTCGAAGAGGGCCAACGTCAGCGGCTGTCCAGTTTTGTGGCGGAAGTGGACCGGCGCGTGGAGGCTGAAGCGGATTTGGAGCGCAAGGAGAATATTCTCGAAGAGGCTCTCGTACAGTTCCCTCAGGAGCCACACTTCGAGAGCGCGCTGAAACTGGTCCGAAATCGCCTGTCTCTGGTAAACGCGATCGTGTCTAAGGCCCGCTTTCACGAGGAGCGTGGCCAGTTTTCCGAGGCGCTCGGCCAATGGGAGATTCTGAAAACGATCCATGGAAAGTATCCTGGGCTGGACTTCGAGATGGAGCGCCTCAGGAAGCGCCGGGATCAGCAGGTGCGGGGGGAAGCCAAGGCGCACTGGGTGGAAAGGATCGACGGCCACCTGGAAGCGAACGAGTTTGACAAGGCTCTGGAAGCGGTTCAAGGCGCTTTACAGGAGTTTCCAGAGGACTCTGAGTTACTGGCTCTCCAAAAGCAGGCCAGCCAAGGCGTGGAGCGTCGAGGCGAAGCTCAACAGGTATTGGCGGAAGGTAACGCGCTCTTTGAACGGGGACGATTTGAGGAGGGTATTGCCGCCCTAAGAAAAGCGCGCGATCTGGATCAGCGCAACCCAGGAATTTGCTCCGCGCTCACCGCTAAATTGGTGGAGCGCGCCGGCCAGTTGTTGGACTCCGATTGGCGCGCCGCCACCGAATTGGTCGATCAGGCGCTCGAACTGGATCCCAACCAAAATGCCGCGAAAAGCCTGCGGATGTTGACCGATGATCGCCGTCGCCAGGAGTTAGTGGACCAGGCCGTAGCGCAGATCCGCGACTTGCAGACCGCCGGAGATCTCGCCGGAGCGCTGGCGCAGGTGGAACAGTCCCTTATCTTTTTTCCTTCCGAACCCCGTTTGACGCGCCTTCACGGAGTACTGTCGGCAGCTGTTGCCGAGACCGAAACCGCGCGCAATCATGCCAAAGACCTGGATCAGGTGCGCGGCCTCGCAGCCGGAGCCGAACTGCTCTCTACGCCAGCTCAACTGCGGGAGCTTGTCGATCTGATGTCGAAGATCGCCTCCAAGTATCCTCTCGATTCCGAGTTCCAGATGCTTATAGAAGGCGTGAACGGGCGCTATAGATCCGCGGTCATGCAGAGTGGCGCGGCGGAGCCCGAAACGCTTCCGTTTCCACCGCCTTCACAGCGAGCACCAGCGCGTTCCGTTGCCTTGAGTGATGGACTGGAGCCCGACGCCACCGCCGTTTTTGTCTTGCCGGCGCCAATCGCAACGTCCGCGAGTATCTCGCGATCACCAACCGGGCCCCCTCCACCTCCGCCTCCGCTCGCTGCTACAGCGGCAACTTTGCCTTCCTCCCCGGGCGCCAGACCGGTTTCGAAAAAGCCGGCATCTCCCGTCTCAACCGGGCTAAAGTTCTGGGCGGCCATTGTGTTGCTCCTGGCTTTTGCGGCCGGTGCTTGGTTCATCCTGCGGCCCAAGGGCCCGAAGGTTGTCGCGACGCCAGTCTCTACGGATGTCTCTTTCGAGATTCACACCTTACCGCCCGGCGCGTCCATCCTGTTAGGAGACCGCACGCTCGGTTCGTCGGATTCTCTACTTCAGCTCCGGCCCGGACAACATCAGTTGACCGTGCAAAAAGAGGGATACCATCCCGAAACGGTTAATGTGGATCTGAAACCCGGCTCTTCGTCCCCGTACAACGTTACGCTACGTCCGCTGGACGCCAGCTTCCACCTGTTCACGCCTTTCAAGAAGGGCGATTTGTACTGGGACGACAAGTCCTCCGAACTGATTGCCGATGACGGCCAGCTTGCAATCGGCGCCCTGGACCCGGGCAAACATACGTTGCGGATCGAGAGCGCACCTTCCAAAACGACCATCTCCTTCGAGAACCAGCCGCTGACTCTTCCCGTGCTTCAGAGGCCCCAGGCCAGCGGGATCGATGCCGTAGCGGTAGCCGCGTACCGGGATCAAGCTGTGGTGACATCCTCCATCGCGGAGCTTCCCGTACTCATCGACAACCAGCCCGCTGGAAAACTAGTGGATGGATCGATAAACCTGAAGGACCTGGCGGCGGGACCACACACCCTGACTTTGGGCGAATGGAGCGGCAATTTCGATGCCGGACCCGCGCCTACGCTCAGCGTTTTTCTGGGCTCGCTCGCCAGCCAGGCCAAGTTATTCGTCGAGGTCCAAGGCTCATTGAACTCTCATGTCCTCATCAACGGCGCCGATCGCGGAGTCGCCAAGAAAGGGCGCTACCTGATGACCCTGGATCCCGGCGATTACGAAGTCAATGTGTCCGATCAGGGATTCATTACTCCGCCGCCTCAAAAAGTTCAGCTGCGCAAAGGCGCCTCTTCAAAGCTCAGTTTTGTGATGGTTCAGCAGCCCATCGCCCCAGTAGTCGCCCCGGTGGTGGTTACGCCTCAGAAGCTGGTTGGCACCGTCACCGTCACGGTCTCGCCGGCCAACGCCGAAGTAAAGTATACCCGCAGCGGCGATTCGGCTTCTCAAGCCTTCCGCCAGCCCACCATGAGTCTCGATGCCGGCTCCTACGTGATCACCGCGCACGCTCCTGGTTACGTTGACCGCAGCAGGACGGTGGAAGTGTTGGGGGGCGGACCTCTAACCGTCAACTTCGGGGCGCTCAATGCGATCAAGGTAGCGAGCGCTCCCCCAGCTCCAATCGTCCACCTAATGAATGCTGACGACTGGGACAAACCCTGGAGCAAAGACGAAGCCTGGTACACGCGCCAGGGTGGCGATTTTGTGCAATTCAAGGTGACGCCCACCGCCGGCGTTTTCCGCTTCGCGATCAGCCCGAAGGCATCCAAGGGTTTCCTGGGAATTGGCGCAAACCCGAAAATGCGTTTTGTGCTCGACTATACAGATCCCAGGAACTACATCGAATTCCAGCTCGACAAGCAATCCTACTCGTCTGACCAGTACATCAATGGCAAAAAAATTGAACACACCAAGAAAAAACCACTTGGCGTCTTTGGAACCAGCTTCGAGATTCAAATGACCGTGGCTCCTACAAAAATATTGATCGAAATCCGTTCGGGGGACAGCTACAAAACATTGGATCAATGGAGCGACGCCGATAACAACTTCACGGACGGCCGCTTCGGCTTCCACCTTCCCAATCAGGATCAGATCTACCTGACCAACTTCAGCTTTACGCAACCGGCCGGGGCCCAATAGCGGATGCGACAACTCCAGCCGGTTATCTGGGCTAAGGGAACTTTCTTAACGCCCAATCATCTTCAACTCCAGGATCTGTTTCTGGAGAGCCTGCTCGCGTTTCGCTGGGACGCTTTGAATTTCCGGCCTTGGGGCCTGCTCACTTTGGAAGTGGACCGCGAAGCGCTGGCTGGAGGCTACTTCACCATTCAGTCCGCGGCCGGAATATTTCCGGACGGTCTTCTGTTCGACATTCCGGCGGCCGATCCGCCCCCGCCTCCCAAACCACTGGCTCAATATCTGAAAGTCGAACAGGAAAGCATTGATGTTTATCTGGCAATCCCGCCTTATAAATATGGAGGCTTAAACGTCACCGCGCCGTTGCAGAATTCCGATACGCGTTATCTGGCTGAGATGGTGACAGCCCGCGACGAAAACAGCGGCTCCATCGCCAGCGAACGCCAGGTTCAGGTGGCGCGCAAGAACATGCGCTTGTTGGTGGACACGGAGGCTCGCGCCGGCACGCCGGCCCTACACGTCGCGCGCGTACGGAAAGCGGCCACGGGCTTGCCCGAATTGGATCCGCGCTTTATTCCGCCCCTCATGGATATTTCGGCGAGCGATTTCCTGATGTCGATCCTTCGCCGCTTGCTCGAAATTCTGATCGCAAAAAGCAGCACCCTGGCCGGCATGCGCCGCCAGAAGAATCAAAGTCTGGCCGACTTCACCGCCGCCGACATCGCCAACTTCTGGCTACTTTACACGGTGAACACCTACGTCCCGCAATTACGGCACATCTTTGAAACTCGACGCGGCCACCCGGAAGTACTTTTCTCGGTCTTGACTTCCCTGGCCGGCGCTCTGACCACTTTCTCACTCAAGCTTCAGCCGAGGGATCTGCCCGCGTACGCCCACGACGCATTGGGGCCGTGCTTCTCAGACCTGGACGAAAAACTTCGGATGCTGCTCGAAACGGTGGTGCCAAGCAACTTCGTGTCCCTGGCGTTGAAGCTGACGCAACCCTCCATTCACGCGACCGCAATTGCCGACGAGAAATACCTGTCGAATACCAAGTGGTATCTGGCCGTTAGCGCGGAGATGCCGGAAGCCGAACTGATCACAAAAACTCCTCAACTCATCAAAACCTGCTCGGCTACCCATTTGGACCATCTCATCCGGCATGCGCTACCCGGAGTTCCACTGCGGCACGTGGCCACCCCTCCGACGTCGATTCCCATCAAGCTCAACTACCAATACTTCAGCCTGAGCCAGGGAGGAACAGCGTGGGAGGCGATCATGCGCGCTCGCAATTTTGGCGCGTACGTACCGGTCGATTTCCCCAATCCGCAACTGGAGCTGATCATTTTGCTCCCGCAGGCGGAGTAAGGCAACGATACGCGAGAGTTTGGAGTCGGGAGTAAGTAAACCCGAGAAAGGCAGCCAAACACATGAAAATCACGTCACCGGCTTTGAACGCCGTGTTTCAAATCACGGCCGATGCGAATTGGCCGAGCATCGTCTTTCAGACAGACGCCACCGGTCCACACTCGTGGCAATGGACCGTTTCCTGGAACGCTTTCACGAAATCCGGAGTGGCAAGCACTCCGGGAAATCAATGGGACGCGGCGAACACAATTGCCGGTCTGGGCGGCCAGCTCAAGGTGCAAGCGTCAGCCAATGGGCAATCCGATTCGGCGTCCGTAAAAGTTACAGGCCAGAATCCCAGCGCGCAGCAGGTCATGGCCTATCTTGCGACCCAGGCCGGCAGCGATGGCTTCGACAAGCTACTGGAACATGAGTCGAAGTTCAAACATTTCGGCGGCCAGGGCGATCCGATCAAGTCGTTCGATAACGGCTACGGCATGTGCCAACTCACCTCGCCCGTCCCCTCGTTCGAGCAGATCTGGCATTGGAAGCTGAACGTCGACGGCGGACTCGCCCTGTTCGCCAAGAAGCGCGCGGCCGCAATTCAATATCTGACCCAGCAAGGCCGCACCTACACGGCGGATCAGTTGAAGTACGAATCGGTGTGCCGATGGAACGGTGGGAGCTATCACGTTTGGGACGCCAAGAATGGCTGGGTGCGAGACCCCAACATAGTGTGTGATGCTCAGACCGGGAACATCGGCTGGGACATGACCGATCCCGAAAACCAGGGAAAAACGGCACAGCAATTGCACCAGCGCGATAGTTCCTCGTACTCCGGTGGCCGGCAATCCAGCGATCATTGGCGCTATTTCGGAGTGTGCTATGCGGACGCGATTCTCGGCTAGACGTTCTTTCATCGCTCTGGCTTGCGCCTGTGGCCTTCTTGCCGCCGGACAAACCAGGAATTCGGTCGCTTTGCCGTCCGGCGGCGTCCTGCAGTATTCCGTGGCCGACGGGAGGCTGGAGTTGACGGCGTCTCCGGCTCGCAAAGTGACACTGGAACGGGACGACACCGTAGCCGCCGGGGCGGCGCCCGATAACTTGCGGGTGGTAGGGGAAGTGAAGAAAACAGCGGTCGTACTGGTGGATACCTACGGCTCTAAGCCCGCGGGGCTTTCTTATTGTCAGGCGGGCGAAGAGCGCTTTCTGCGCGTAATTTCACTAGAGGGCAAACTTCGCGAAACTCTGCGCATCAAACTGGCCAGCTGCCGCCAGAACATCGAACTGGCCTCGCCCGGTATCGAGTGGAATGCGGAAACTTCCACTCTCAGCCTCCACTGGCTGCTGGGTCCGTCGGGGAACGAAAAAAGCGAGACGCGAATCTATAAAATCGGCGCCTCGGGCGGGGCGGAACTTCAGCGGGCACTCAACTAGCTCACCGACGAAGCAGCACGAATAAGATCAAAGCGAATGCCGCTACCAGCAAAATACCAAAAAGAATGATGATCGCCATCGGCGGTCCCGCTGCCTTGGGCGACGCCGGGGAAGCTGCCGGAGCCGTCGGAGCAGCTATAGGAAACGATGGGATCGGCATTTGAGGCGCCGCAGGCATGGGCGGCGGGACCGGAGCCGGGGGCATCGCGATGGGTAGTGGCGCAGGAGCCGGCGAAGAAGGGGGCGGCGTCGCGGGGGATGCCGCAGGCGCCACGATCGCCGGAGGGCCGATCACGCGCGTGAACTCTCCCGGCTCAGCCGGTAACCTTGGCGGAACGGCCGACGTCCTCGGTGGCATCTGCGATGGCGTCTGCCGTGGCTCCAAACTTTCGGTCAAAGACAGCGGAGGCGAGATCTGCGCCGACTGCGGGTTAGTTCCCAGGGGCGCTGCTCCTCCAAAGATCCGTGTGAACTCGCCCGGCGCATTTTGCGACGGTGAACCTACCGGCAACGGCTCCCGAGAGGCTTCGGACGATGGTGCAAGCGGGCTCCGAAACAGCCTTGTGAATTCTCCAGGCTGATTATCCGAGGTTAGTTGAGCTGGCGTCATCGGCGTGGTTGGCGCCACCGGTGTCGGTGGCTCTGTCCGCTGGCTCGGGCCTGGACGCTCGAACAACTTTGTGAATTCCCCAGGCTCGGCGGGCTCCGCGCTCGGCTTGCTGGCGAGCGAGGGTTTTTGAAACAACTGCGTGAATTCGCCGGCAGGCGCCACGGGCAGCGAGGGCGCCGGCTTGCCTCCGTCCAATTCCCAATCCAGCCACTCGCGAAGGGCCAGGCACTCTGGTTGGTCCATGGTGACGAGAAAATACGCCCCTTGAATCTCCACCATATCCAGAATGCGTCCCCCCGACGAGGCGGGATTTTTCACCAGATACTCAAGCGCCCGTGTTAAGACGCCGGTGTGATCGTTGGCCTGCGTGAGTTGGTGCAGCAGAACCGGCTGACCGCCGCGCGTGTCCCGTCCCCGGAACACGACAATCTTCACCCCCGCAACTCTTTGCTGTAAATCGTACTTTGCGGAACTGTCCAATGTCTTTTCATGATGACATCCAGGCCGCCGAGCATCAACTTGTATAATTGTGAGGCCGTGCCCAACTCTCGATGGATCAGTCCGGCCAGACAGCTCTCTCGCGTGGTGTGGTCCGAGGGAATGTATCTGGGGCCGCATCACTTCCAGGCGCAAAGCGCATACTTTGAGAGCGCCATTCACTTTACGGGCGCGGCGCTATGGTTCGAACCTTATGGCTTCCTGGCTTGCGAATTGGATGCCGAGGCCCTCCGCAACGGCACCGCGGCACTGGTCCACGCGCGCGGCATTCTCCCAGACGGAATGGCTTTTCAAATGCCGGAGTGCGATCCCCTGCCCCCGGCGCGCCCCATCGCGGACTTGATTCCTCCCACACGCGACCGCGTCACCCTATCGCTGGGCATCCCCGAATATAGACCCACCGGCGTCAACATACAATTGAATGTCGATGGCCTCGTGGATGGGACCCGCTTCATCGCCGAAGAACGAAAAGTATATGACGAGAATACGGGTCAAGACGAGAAAATAGTTCGCTTCGCACGCAAGAATATTCGAATTATCCTGGACACGGAACCGTCCGACGGTCTAGTAACTCTGCCGCTGGCTCGCGTCCTGCGGGATGGTTCCGGCCATTTTATTTACGATGAGCGATTCATCGCGCCTTGCGTGCAGATCAGCGCCAGCGAGCGGCTGATGACGCTGGCGCGCCGCTTGCTCGAGATTGTCAACGAGAAAAGCATGGCGCTCTCAGCGGCCGGTGTGGGGCGTAAGTTCTCCGCCGGAATGTCGGCACAGCAGGTGGCTTCGTTTTGGTTTTTGCACGCGCTGAATTCATCGCTCGCTCCGCTGCGTCAAATTTGCTTCTCACGGCATGGCCATCCCGAGCATCTCTATAGCGAACTATTGCGGCTGGGCGGAGCCCTGTGTACCTTCGGCCTGGATTCTCAGCCCGGCTCCCTGCCGCTCTATAATCATCTGAACCTGGAAGAGTGCTATGAGGATCTCGACCGTCACATCCGCGAGCATCTTGAGATGCTGGCTCCTTCCAATTGCCTTTCTATTGCGCTAAATCCGGCCGCCCAGTATTTCCACCAGGGCGCGGTCTCGGACGGCCGCTGCCTGGGCCGCTCGCGGTGGATATTGGGGATTTCCTCTCCCATGGGCGAGGCGGGCTTGATCACCGCGACCTCCCGCCTGGTGAAAGTTTGCTCAGCCAAGTTTGTGGGAGAGCTTGTCAAACGCGCTCTGCCCGGCCTTACGTTGACTCACCTCTCCGTTCCACCCTCAGCCATCTCTCCGAAAGTAACAAGCCAATATTTCGCCATCACGAAGAGCGGACCGTGCTGGGATCATATCCTGGAAACCAAGGACATTGGCATCTATGTTCCGGGCGATATTCCTAATGCCGAAGTAGAACTTTTGGTAGTCTTGGATAACTAGATCAACCATGGGCGGGGTAGTAATCTCTCAGCCTGCTGGGTCCGCACCAGGCCGTCGCGTTGACAACCTCGCGATGTTGTTTCAAGAGACCCTCACGGTAGTGGTGCGTCTTCGATCCAATCGTCAAGCGGTGGAGGATCCGCAATCGTTTCGCTCCCAGATTTCGCTCGCGCTCCAATCCGCGGGCCAGCAGGCGGTTCGCCAGGGCTACGCGCCGGAGGACGTACGGGTTGCCACTTTCGCAATCGTCGCTTTTCTGGACGAATCCATCTTGAATTCTCACAATCCCGCCTTCAACGATTGGGTGCGCAAGCCGCTGCAGCAAGAGTTATTCGGCGTGGATGTGGCGGGCGAAATCTATTTTCGCAATATCGACCATTTCTTGGGGCGCAGCGATTCTCAGGAGCTGGCTGACGTTCTGGAAATTTATCAACTCTGTCTTCTGCTGGGCTTCCGAGGACGCTATAGCGTGGGTTCGAATGCGGAATTGCGCAATGTATCGCGCATCCTTACCGATAGAATTCAACGCATTCGCAGCGGCGGGACTTTGCCCTCACCTTGGATACCTCCCGCGGAAGCGGTAGGCCCGCCCTCCGATCCTTGGATCCGTCGCCTCATTTGGTCCGCGGCGGTCTGCTGGGCAGTCACCTTGCTGTTATTTTTGATCTTCACATTTTCGCTGAATTCGGCATCTTCGGAACTACAGTCCGTTGTTTCCGCCGCCCGCTTTTAGACAAGTTTCATGAAGAGCCTCCCCATATTCGCTCGGGCGTTGATTGTCCTGATTCTCTGGCTTGTGTTGGCCTGGTTTATCGGAAGCTGGCTGCATCTTCACGGTTCGAATTTGTGGCTGCTGCGAATTGGGCTGTGGGTGCTCGGCTTGGCGGGTTTCGGTGGTTACTTATGGCTGCATTATCGCTCCCACGGTTCCGGCGGCGAAGCCCAGGATGAAGTTGAACTGCTAATACACGAAGCCGACGCGCGGCTGCAATCTTCAAGTCTGGGCAGCGCTGCAACCGTCGCGAGCCTTCCGGCGATTTTCTTATTAGGAGACTCGGGAACCGCGAAAACGAGCACCGTTCTGCATTCGGGCCTGGAGCCCGAGTTGCTGGCCGGTCAGGTCTATCAAGGCGATGCCGTGGCGCCGACGCGCTCCTTGAATATATGGTTCGCGCGGCAATGGTTGCTGATCGATCCAGCGGGTGGAGTGCTCGCCGAGCGCACCTCCCGTCAGGGTCTGCTGCACAAGCTGGCGCCTCTGCGGCTGAAGTCTGTGTTTGGGGGGAACAGCGCGGCGCCGCGGGCAGCCGTGGTTTGCATCGACTGCGAGAGCTTTCTTTCGGCCGGAGCGGGTGAAGCCATGACGGCCCGCGCTCGGGTTCTACGCGAAACGCTGGGCGAGATTTCCCATCTGTTGGGAATCCGCCTCCCGGTGTATGTCCTGTTCACCAAAATGGACCGGCTGGCGCACTTCTTCGAATACGCAGCCAATCTAACCGAAGAAGAAGCTGCACAGGTCTTCGGCGCAACGCTTCCCATGACCGCGAGTTCCGCCGGCGTCTATGCCGAGCGAGAGGCGAAGCGCCTGAATGACGTGTTCTCGAATCTCGCGTTCTCGCTCTCCGATCATCGCTCCGATTTCCTGGCGCGCGAACACGATGCCGCGAAACTTCCGGCAATCTACGAATTTCCGCGCGAGTTCCGTAAGATGCGCGCTGTGCTGATTCAATTTCTGGTGGATCTCTGCCGGCCTAGCCAGCTTCGTACCAATCCTTTCTTGCGGGGCCTGTACTTCACTGGCGTCCGGCCCGTGACACTCAGCGACGCTGCTCCCGCGGCTCTGGCGCCTCAGCCCCAACAGCGCGCCTTCGACGCCGATGCTACCCGCGTGTTCGTAGCCGGAGGGCAACCCGTTTCGCCCGAGGCTTCGCGACAGGTTCCGAACGTCCGGCGCGTGCCGCAATGGGTTTTTCTCAGCCACCTGTTCTCCGATGTAATTCTCAACGATCGGTCCGCGCTTGGCTCCAGCAGCTCCAGTATCAAGTTAAACGTTTGGCGGCGCGCTCTATGGATCACGGTGGCTGCGCTGGGCTTGCTTGTGGCGGCGGCCTGGATCGTATCGTTTGCCGGAAATCAGCAGTTGAAGACAGCCGCAGTGGAGGCCGCGCGCGCCGCTCAGAATCAAGACGTTGCTCCAGATCAACTGGCGTCCGCCGAAAGCCTGCGCCGCCTGGAAGACGTGCG